>Ga0335076_10000369_pt1 | contig 41071 bp, 27 predicted proteins | sample Lox_Sample_25_FD_206717 | JGI IMG/M metagenome (GOLD analysis project Ga0335076, IMG submission 206717) | Soil microbial communities from Loxahatchee National Wildlife Refuge, Florida, United States - Lox_Sample_2.5 | ecosystem: Environmental > Terrestrial > Soil > Wetlands | place: USA...
TAAGGTTGGGGAAAAGGTAAACGATTCGATTTGGCGGCATCCGAATTTGATTTTTGGAGCGATCGCCATCTTCGTGTATGTAGGCGCGGAGGTTTCGATCGGAAGCTTTCTGGTGAACTACTTCAGCCAGGCCGAAATTGGTGGGCTGACGGAAAAAGTGGCGGCCAGTTTTGTGGCGTTTTACTGGGGCGGCGCGATGGTGGGAAGGTTCATCGGGTCGGGTCTGCTGCAGAAGGTAAATACCGGGAAGTTGCTGGGAATCTGCGCGGTATGTGCCGCGGGATTAGTGGCAACGTCGATGCTGACGATCGGGCATGTGGCGATGTGGAGCATCATTCTGGTAGGTTTTTTCAACTCGATCATGTTCCCGAGTATTTTCACGCTGGGCGTGGCGGAACTGGGACCGCTGACGGGTGATGGTTCGGGAATCATGATTATGGCGATTGTGGGAGGCGCGATCATTCCGTTGGCGCAAGGTTGGATCGCAGACAAGATAGGAATCCACCACGCATTCTTTTTGCCGGTGATTTGCTATTTGTACATTTTGTTTTTTGCGTTGAGCGGGTCGAAACCGAACAGCCAACGCAGCCTGCCGAGCGCTGCCTAAGAAACCAACCAAGACGAAATCAGGCGCCGTGGCCGTTGCAGTGCAGCACACCCAGGAATTTCTCCCATGGGCCCACCGCGGTTTCGTATTGGTGGGCCATAATTCTGGAAATTTGGTGGAGGTGGGTCAGGTCGTGGACCGCCCAGGTGGCGAGCAATTGGGAGAGGGTGACTGTTCCGAGGACGGGATGGCGACCGGTTCGCTGCAAGTCCTGCGGCTTGAGCTGCAGGGCGCGAAGTTCGCGGAGATTGAGTGAACGCAATTTTGTGAACTCATTGAGGAGTTGATCGAGCGTCTTGCCGACGCTGTCTTTCTCCTGCGCGAGCCGGTCAAAGGGAACGAAGGCCTTGGTTTCGCCGAATTCCAGAATCATCTTGGCGCGTGGCATCCAGTCGGTAAGTTCACCGTGGATCAGGTGACCGATCACATCGAAGGCGTTCCAGGAACCCTGACCTTCGTTGGAATGTGTCCAGGCATCCGGCAAATCACGAAGAAGGGAATTGAGTGTGGCGGGAGTGCGCTCCAGTAGTGAAATGGTGTGCGACAGATGGTGTTCCATGGCTACCTCGGTGGAGGGCGGGAATAGTAGCTCGAAGAGATGGGAAGGTCAGGAGCCAAAGTGGTTCGTGGGAAGCGGGAAGGGCAGGGTAGGGTTGGGTGAAAGCAGAAAGACGTGGTGGACACCGAGGATTGTCAGCTCTATTTACACAAAATCGTTATTGTACTAATGTTCCGTTATTGTTGGGGAGACCGGACAGGTCGAGGCGGTCTCCGTTTCACGCCGGGAGGTGTCCAGGTGCATCCAAAAAAGTGCATTATTGTTGCGATTTTTTTGTTTCTGTGCGGAATTGCGCCGTTATCACAGGGAGATGACGACATTCCGAAGGCGGCGTGGAGAAGGCCGCTGGGCGTTCCCTTGGCGGATGCAGGAAAGAAGAAGCCCACACTGGAAGGGACGCACATCGACGACGGATATTGGCAGGGAGCTCCTGTTGGAGGATTTGGCGCAGGAACGTTCTCGCGGAGTTATCGGGGCGATTTTGTGCGTTGGCATATCAAGGGCGGCGTGCACAAATACGAAAGCGTGACTGCGGATCAGTTCGCAATGTTTCAGAAGGTGGAAGGGGATTCCGCGGGAGTGGCGCGCGTGCTGATGAACGGGCATCCGCAAGAGAAAGTGCTGAGCGCGTGGCAGTGGGATTACCCGGAAGGGGCCGGAGATTATGCGGCGTTGTACCCGAAATCGTGGTTTGACTACCGATGGGAGAAATTTCCAGCGCACGTGACGCTGGAGCAGTTCTCGCCGATTCTTCCGAACAACTACAAGGAGAGCAGCTATCCCGTGGCAGTGTACCGCTGGCATGCGGAAAATCCGACGAACAAGCGGGTAACGGTAGCGGTGATGCTCTCTTGGGAAAATATGGTGGGATGGTTTCGCACGTACCGGCACGATTTGAGCGACGCGATGAATGAGGGGAACTTCAATCACGCGAAGAGCGAAACGCTTGAGTCAAGCGAGACGATGCAAGGAATCGTTCTGGATCGGAACCACATCGGGAAAATTACGCAGGAGTGGGACGGGCAGTTTGTGATTGCTAGCTTGTCGCAGCCTGGCGTGGAAATCAGTTATCAGACAACGTTTGATCCGGCGGGCTCGGGGGAAGAAGTGTGGAAGCCGTTTGCGGAGAAAGGCCGGCTGGCGAACAGCAATGATTCCTGGACGAGCAGCGGCGAACCCTTGGCGGGGGCCATTGCGGTACGATTCACGTTGGGGCCCGGGGAAAAGAAAATCGTGCCGATGGTGATCGCGTGGGATCTGCCGGTGGTGGAATTTGGGTCGGGACGGAAATGGTACAGGCACTACACGGATTTTTACGGCACGAGCGGATTGAACGCTTGGGCGGTGGCGAAGGATGCGCTGGAGAGTGCGGAGGCGTGGAGCGCGGCGATTGACGCGTGGCAAGCACCTTATGTGAAGGATGAAAGCAAGCCGTCGTGGTATCGCGGGATGTTGTTTAACGAACTCTATCCGCTGGCGGATGGCGGAACGGTTTGGGGAAGGCCAGTGGATGCCGGCGCGAAGGTATCACCGACCTATTCGTTCATGGAATGCTTCGACTATCCGTTTTACGAGACGTTGGATGTCCGATTTTACGGTTCGATGCCACTGATCAAGTTCTGGCCGGAAATCGAAAAGGGAGTCATGAGGGAGATTTCCGACACGGTGCCCCAGGAATCGCGGGAGCGCATGGCGTGGGTGTGGAAGACGCAAGAAACGGGGGCACCGCAATTTCGAATCCGCAAGGCCAAAGGGGCGGTGCCGCACGATTTGGGAGTCCCGGCCGAAGATCCATTCAAGCAGATCAATCAGTTTAGCTGGCAGGACACCAACGGGTGGAAGGATTTGAACACGAAGTTTGTGCTGCTGGTTTATCGAGACTTTGTGTTGTCGGGCGGGAAAGACGTCGGTTTTTTGAGATACACGTGGCCGTCCGTACGGGAGTCTCTTGCTTACCTGCAGAAGTTCGATACTGACGGTGACGGGATTCCCGAAAACCAAGGGTATCCGGACCAGACGTATGACGAGTGGGTGGTGCGCGGCGAGAGCGCTTATTCTGGGGGCCTGTGGCTGGCGTCGTTGCGCGCGGCGGAGGAAATAGCGAAGAAAGTCGGCGATGCCAAAGAGGCGAGCGACTACCATCAGTTGTTCGTGAAGAGCCAGGCGGGCTACATCAAGAAGCTCTGGAATGGCGAGTACTTCCGCTACGACACGCAGAGCGAGTACAAAGACAACATCCAGGCAGACCAGTTGGCAGGCCAGTGGTATGCGAACTTGACGGGGTTGGGAGAGTTGGTGCCAAAGCAAATGCAGGACAGCGCGTTGCAGAAGATCTTCGATTACAACGTAATGAAATTCGCCGAAGGAAAGATGGGCGCAGTGAATGGCATGTCGGCAGATGGGCAGTTGATTGTGCTGAAAGACAATCAACAGGTGGGTGAAGTGTGGACGGGAACGACGATGGCGGTGGCGGGATTGATGCTGAGCGAAGGGATGAAAGAACAAGCGTACAAGACACTGTGGGGCATCTATCACACCAGCTATGAAACGAAGGGATATTGGTTCCGCACACCGGAAGCATGGGACATCACAGGGAACTACCGGGCTTCGATGTACATGCGTCCGGCGGCGATCTGGACGATGGAAATGATGCCGGGGGCGGAGGTTCATCCGTAACCTGGAGCAATGCAGGCTTCGGTTGTGCGGCTTGGTCGGGACACCATAGAATGTGGCAAGCGAGGATCCATGAGACAGTTCAAACTAGTTGTGGCGGTGCTGATGCTTTGTGCGGGAATGTCGAGGATAGCGATGGCCAAAACAGAAGTGACGGAGCGGGATGGTGGGAAGTTGCCAGATGGATCAGCGGTGGAGATTTACACGCTAAAGAGCGAGAAGATTGAAGTGCAGGTGATGAATTACGGGGGGTATGTGCTATCGATCAAGGCGCCTGATCGGACTGGGAAGGTGGCCGACGTGGTGCTGGGGTTCGACGAGCCCACGCAGTATTACGAAGCGAATCACGCGAAGGGCAATCCATTCTTCGGGCCGATCGTGGGGCGGTACGCGAACCGCATTGCGCATGCGAAATTTACTCTGAACGGAGTGGAGTATCACACACCCAAGAATGATGGCGACAATACTCTGCACAGTGGGCCGGATGGATTTCACAGCAAGCTCTGGAAGGGAAAAATCATTCCGGATGGAGTGGAGCTGACATATCTGAGCAAGGATGGCGAAACGGGATTTCCCGGTAATCTTTCGGTGACGGTGAAGTACATCGTGGTGGGAGATGATCTGAAGATCGACTACACGGCGACGACGGACAAAGCGACAGTGTTGAACCTGACGAACCATTCCTACTTCAATTTAGCGGGACAAGGCAATGGGACGATTTTGAATGACGAAGTGACGATCCATGCTTCGCATTTCACGCCGGTGGATTCATCGCTGATTCCCACAGGCGAGTTGAAGGCGGTCGCGGGAACACCGTTCGATTTTCTGAAGGCGCACAAGGTAGGCGAGCGAATCAACGCGGATGACGAGCAGTTGAAACTGGGCCACAACGGATACGACCATAATTTCGTGATCGACGGAGATCGCAAGGGACTGAAAGCGACGGCCGAAGTTTACGATGCGACGAGCGGGCGAGTGCTGCATGTGCTGACGACGGAGCCGGGCGTACAATTCTATACCGCGAATTTTCTGGACGGCTCGCTGAAGGGCAAGGGTGGAGTGGCATATCCGCGAAACGCGGCGCTCTGCCTGGAGACGCAACATTTCCCCGATTCTCCGAATCATCCTTCGTTTCCCACGACGACGCTTCAGCCCGGACGTGAGTTTCACTCGTTGACGGTGTACCGGTTCTCCACGAAATAAGACGCGGCAAATGACGCTGCTCGGAATCGATGTCGGAACGGGCGGAACGCGCGCGGTATTAACAGACGCGCACGGGCGCGTGATCAGTTCCGCGACGGCGGAGCACGCGGCGATGAGTTCGCCGAAGATCGGTTGGGCGGAGCAATCTCCGGATGACTGGTGGAGGGCAGCGTGCGTAGCGATTCGAGAGTGCCTGGCGAAGAGTTCCGCGCGCGGCGAGGAAGTTTCTGGCATTGGACTGACCGGGCAGATGCACGGGTTAGTGCTGCTGGACGCGGAGGATCGCGTGGTGCGTCCAGCGCTGATCTGGTGCGACCAACGGACAGAAGCAGAGTGCCGCGAGATCACCGAGAAGGTTGGAGCGAGGCGGCTGATCGAGCTGACCGCGAATCCGGCGCTTACCGGGTTTACGCTTCCTAAGATTTGGTGGGTGCGGAAACACGAACCCGCAAATTGGGCGCGCGTTCGTTCCCTGATGCTTCCCAAGGATTACATTCGGTTTCGACTGACGGGAGAGCGGGCGGTTGACGTGGCGGATGCGTCGGGGACATTGATGTTTGACGTGGTGCACCGGCGATGGTCCCGCGAAATGCTGGAAATTTCTGAAATCAGCGAGTCTGTTTTGCCCAAGGTATTTGAATCACCGGTGATCAGTGGCCGCGTACACGAGGAAGGGGCAAGACAAGCGGGTCTGCGCGCCGGAATTCCCGTGGTGGCTGGAGCGGGAGACCAGGCTGCCGGCGCGGTGGGCATGGGGATCGTGAAACCAGGGGCGGTGAGCGCGACCATTGGGACGTCGGGTGTTGTGTTCGCCGCGACAAGTGTGCCGGTGCTCGAGCCCGGTGGGCGGATACACACGTTTTGTCATGCGATTCCAGGGCGGTGGCACGTGATGGGAGTGACACAAGGAGCGGGACTGTCGCTGCGATGGTTTCGCGATCAATTTGGAGCGGGGAAGGACGACGGGCGCGATACGTACGACCGGCTTGCGGAGGAAGCAAGTAAGGTGCCTGCGGGCGCGGACGGATTGCTGTGGGCACCGTACCTGATGGGCGAGCGTACGCCGCATCTGGACCCGAACGCGCGGGGTGCGCTGGTGGGGATTACGGCGCAGCACACGAGAGCCCACGTGATCCGGGCGATTCTGGAAGGCGTGGCATTCAGCCTGCGAGATTCGCTGACCTTGTTTCGAGAGATCGGCGTACCGATACAATCGATTCGATTGAGTGGCGGCGGAGCTCGTTCGGCGCTGTGGCAACAGATTCAGGCAGATATTTACGGAATGCCCGTGGAATTGATTGAGGCGGATGAAGGGGCGGCGTACGGAGCGGCACTGCTTGCCGGCGTTGGGACTGGAAATTGGGATTCTGCAGAAAGTGCGTGTAGCGAAGCCGTGCGTGTGGCGAGAGTTGTCGAACCGGATGCGCAAACCGCAGAAGGAATGAACCTGCGATACACGGAATACCGCAAATTGTATCCTTCGCTTCGACAAATTCAATATCAACAGTAGAGCAGTAGCCCGAGGTGGTGTCCGTTAAGACCACGCCGCATTTCCCTTTGCGAATTCACTTTTTCAGAATGGAGTGGGTCGTGAGAGACTACATCGACGCGACTCCGAAATGAAGTCGCGCCGGACGAAAAAGCATGGCGCATGGCGGTATCCGCGAATTCGAAATTGTGTTTCTGGTGTTGCTGCTGGCGGTGGTGGTGTTTGCGCTGTTGGCGCGACGACTGCAGACACCGTATCCGATCGTGTTGGTATTGGCGGGACTGGCGATCAGTTTTGTACCAGGAATTCCGCACATCGCGCTGAGCCCTAGTGTTGTTTTTTTGGTGGTACTGCCACCGCTGTTGTATTCGGCGGCGTGGCTTACGTCGTGGCGCGACTTCAAATTTCACCTGGTAAGTATCCTGCTGCTTGCGATTGGTTTGGTGAGTTTCACGGCATTTGGCGTGGCGGAAACGGCGCAGTGGGTGTTTCCGGGAATCGATTGGAAGTTAGGGTTTGTATTGGGCGCGGTGGTGTCAACGACGGATGCGATTGCGGCGACCTCGATCGCTAATCGTCTGGGATTGCCGCAACGTGTAGTGGATATTCTGGAAGGCGAGAGCCTGGTGAATGATGCGACAGGTTTGGTGGCGCTGGAATTTGCCGTGTCCATGGTGGTCGATGGGAGTAGTCCTTCGCCGGACGCGGGTGTGATGCGGCTCCTTTATTTGGCGATTGGCGGAGTAGCGATCGGATTGGTTGTGGGATTGGTGATTGAATGGATGGAACGGCACATCGAGGACGCGCCGATCGAAATCGTCATGAGTATTCTGACGCCATACGCGGCGTACTTGGCAGCGGAATCGCTGCAAGCGTCCGGGGTACTGGCGGTTGTGGCGGCAGGTCTGTATTTGAGCAGGCGGAGCTCGACATTTTTTTCGGCGAATGTGCGATTACAGGCCTGGGCGGTGTGGGATTCTCTAACATTTACGATTAACGGACTGGTTTTTGTGCTGATCGGATTGCAATTGCCGTACGTGCTTGAAGGCATCCGCGAGTACAACTTTGGGACGTTGTTATTGTATGGATTTCTGTTCAGCGGAATGGTGATTCTGCTGAGGCTAATCTGGATTTATCCAGGAGCATACCTGGCGTATGTCATTCGCGCACGGGTGTTGCGGCAGAAATATGAACGGCCGACAGGGAAGCAGATGTTCGTGGTAGGGTGGACGGGAATGCGAGGCGTAGTGGCGCTGGCGGCAGCGTTGGCGTTACCGATCACCTTGAAGGACGGGAGCCCGTTTCCGGGAAGGAACCTGATCATCTTTTTGACCTTCAGCGTGATTTTTGTGACGCTGGTTTTGCAGGGACTGACGCTACCCGCTTTGATCCGGGGACTGGGGTTGGCGGGACGGAAGGGAACGAACTGCGAGGAGAGTGAAGCGCGTCGCATTATCGCGGGCAGCGCACTGGCGCACCTGGAGCAGGTCCGCGCGGACGATCGCGAGGGGCCAGCAGCGGTTTACGACGACTTGGTGCAAACGTATACGCGACGACTGGCGGCATTGAGCGGAAAGGAGGCGGACGGTGCGGAGCGGACCAATGAAGAGTTGATCCGTCATCGGAGCCTACTGGGGGAGTTGTTGCGAGTCGAGCGAAGAACGGCCGTGTCACTGAGGAACGCAGGACGGATCAATGACGAAGTGTTGCGCAAACTGGAGCATGAGTTGGACTTGAGCGAGACGCGGCTGGAACTCAGTTGATGTCCATCCCTTCGGCGATTTGTTAGCGAAGCGCTAGGGTACAATGAGTTTCTCAGCAGACTTACTTTGGATCTAGCTTACCTATGTCGAAACGTGTGTTTTTCTCCACTCTGATTACATTGATGGCTGTACCCGCGTGGTCCCTGCCGCGGCAACAAAATCAGGAGCAGTTGGTTCAACAAGCGATTGAGAAACAACGAGCGGGGGACCTGGCCGGCGCAGTTACCGAATATCGAGAGTTCCTAAAATTACATCCCGAAGCGACGGCGATTCACTCCAACCTAGGCGCGGCCTTGGCCGGTTTAGGGCGATTTGAGGAAGCCATTCCAGAGTACAAGATTGCCCTAAAACAGTCTCCGGGTCTGGAGAGCGCTCGGCTGAACCTAGGTCTCGTCTATTACAAGATGGGCCATATCGCGGAAGCTGCGCCGGAATTCGAAAAGGTTCACAAACAGAATCCGAACAATTATCAGGCATCGCTCTTGCTCGCGGATTGTTATCTGCGCATGGGTCGAAACACGGACGTTATCCGGGTGCTGCTGGCGGAAGAGAATAAACACTCAGACGATCTGGCCTTGGCCTATATGCTTGGCGTCGCTTACATCCAGAACAAGCAACTCGACGAAGGTGCGCGGCGGATCGATCCCATCTTGCGAAATAAGGATTCGGCCGAGGCGCATCTCCTCCTCGGTATGACCAAGTTTCAGGCGTTGGATTATCCTGCGGCAATTGCCGATCTCTCGAAGGCTGCCACTATCAACCCCGATCTTCCGGACGTTTATTCCTATCTGGGGCAAGCGCAAATGGAGAGCGGCGATATGGCCGCGGCTAAAGCCGCTTTCGAGAAGGAGTTGGCGCGCAATCCGAACGACTTCCAGTCAAACCTGCGTCTCGCGGTCCTGTTGAAGGACGACGGGGACTACGCACGTGCCCACCAATTGCTGAAACGGGCGTTGCTCGTGCGCCCTGATGATCCGGCGGCATTGTACCAGGTCGGCTCGACGGATCTTGCCGCTGGTGACCTGAACTCGGCCCGGTCCATTTTTGAGCAGGTCGTGAAACAATCACCGCAGTTTCTGGAAGCGCATGTTTCACTGGCGCAGGTCTACTACCGGCTGAAGCGAAAGGCCGATGGCGATCGCGAACGGGAGTTGGTTCGCACGTTAAAGGCCGAACAGGATGCGAATCAGCAAAGAGGGCAGGTGACGGCTCCGGGCCAAAGCGGAAACCCTCCGCCGACTACGAACTAAAAGAACCCTCAGTTCTTGGGCTCGTCGATGTTCAGGAACTGGTCGGCATTCACATTTTTCAGTACCTGATGAATGCCGCTAGGCCAGCGGATTTCGACAGACGCGATTTTTGTTTCCTGACCCAGCCCGAAATGCACACGCTTATCGCTGGAAGACATGAATCCCGCGCTGATAGCTACGTGATTGTACAGTGTTCGGCCCGCGGCCGTGGTTACCTTGATTTTGGCGCCTATGGCGTCTCGCGCGCTTTTGTGGCCCGTGAGACTTAGCACCAGCCAATGGTTACCGCTGTCGGCGCTGTTGAGCAGAATCCTGGGAGGTTCGTTCAGGGAAGTGACCACGATGTCCAAAGAACCGTCGTTGTTCAGGTCCCCAAACGCCGAGCCACGCTGATACCCGACGTGCAAGAAATCCTTGCCCATTTCGTCGGAGACGTCCACGAAGCTCTTGCCACCTGCATTTTCAAACATCGTGTCATGCTGCGGTGAGGTTTCGTTCACCTGATCGACATCGCCATTCGCGGAGTAGATGTCTTTCCAGCCATCATTATTGTAGTCGATGAAACCGTTGCTCCAACCGGAGTATGGCAGGCTCAAGGTTTGAATCTTGGAGCTGTAGAGAAAGGTGAATCCGCTGCTGCTATTCCGAAGGAGCTGCCACACTTGTTGCTTCAAATTGTTGTAGAAAATATCGACCTTGCCGTCGTTATCGTAATCCTTAGCATCGGATCCCATGGAAGAGCCGGTGTGCGCGTTTTCGTCGTACGCAACGCCCAATTCCAGGCCGTCCTCCTCGAAAGTGCCATTGTGCTTGTTGATAAACAGAGAGTTGGGCTCGGTGTCGTTGGCGACAAAAATGTCGGGCCAGCCGTCGTCGTTGAAGTCCGCGATTGAAATCCCCATGCCCTTGCCGGGAGCCTTGGCGAGACCGGACTGTTCGGTGACGTCCTTGAATTTGCCGTGGCCCAGGTTATGGTAGAGCCGCGGCGGCACACTTTTGTAGCGGCGGGGATCGCAATAGTAGTCTTTGCTGTCCATGCTGCAACGCAGATCGGTGGCGGGAGTCCAAAATGTGTAGTTGGACACAACCAAGTCGAGTAATCCGTCGTTGTCGTAATCAAACCACGCAGCAGCGACACTGAGAGTGTCCGGGGGCTTGGTGCCGATTCCCGATTCTTCGGTTACGTCGGTAAATGTTCCGTCGCCGTTGTTGTGGTACAGGGTGTTGCGGCCCGCGGCGCACAGGAAGAGATCCTCGTAGCCATCATTGTCATAGTCCCCGACGGCGACACCGAAGTTGTAGCCCAGCTTCTCGCCCAGTAAGCCTGCTTTGGCGGTCACATCTTCGAAGGTTCCATCGGGTTTTTGTTTGAGCAGGCAATTATAGAAGGTCGGGTCCGTCTTTTTCATTTGAGGGAGCTTCGCGCCGTTGGTAAAGAACACATCCAACTTGCCATCGTTATCGAAGTCGAAGATGGCTACGCCTCCACACATCGGCTGCGGAAAATACTTTCGTTCGCCCGGGCTGTTGTTGGTGATATAGCTGAATTTGGACCGCGAAGCTACGTTGACGAAATGTGGGCGCTTCGGAGCTGACGATTGCTGGGCGCGCGAAAACGCCAAACAGATCGGGATCTGCGTGAGGGAAAACGCCAGGGCCCACACACACCATGTGTTAAACTGACTTTTTAAATGCATGAAACGTTTCGCCTACATTGTAACTGTAGTCGTGCTCGGCGTAGGCTCTCTGGTGGCGGCTACGGCCACCGGCCCCATCGTGTTTGAGGAAATCGCGCAGCGCTCAGGTCTCACGTTCATTTCCAACAGTAGCCCGACCCCAAACAAGAATCAACCCGAAACCATGGTCGCTGGAGTCGCACTATTCGATTACGACAACGACGGTTTTCTGGACGTGTATGTCGTGAATGGCGCGTCCATCCCGTCTCTCCAGAAGGACAGTCCTAAATTCTGGAACCGGCTGTACCACAACAATCATGACGGCAGCTTTACGGACGTGACCGAGACCGCAGGCGTGGCCGGAGCGGGGTTCGGGATGGGGGTGGCGATCGGAGACTATGATAACGACGGCTGGCCGGACATCTATGTTGTGAATACTGGAAAAAACGAGTTGTTTCACAACAATCATGACGGGACGTTCACCGATGTGACGGATCGAGCTGGAGTCGGCGGTGGAATTCTTGATGGCAAGAAGATGTGGTCGGTCTCTGCTGCGTGGGTCGACTACAACAACGACGGGCTTCTCGATCTGTTCGTGTCCAACTACTGTAAATGGGAGGTCGATAAAGACCCTTACTGCGGGCCGACTCCTAAGCTCCGTGCCTACTGCCATCCAAACAATTACGCGAATCTTCCGAATACGCTCTATCGCAATAACGGTGATGGCACGTTTACTGACGTCTCCGTCGAAACAGGGATATCCACGCATTTCGGGAAGGGAATGGGTGTGGCGATTGCCGATTACGATGGGGACGGGTTCATGGATATCTTTGTTGCGAACGACAATCGGCCCAACTTCTTGTTCCACAATCTTGCAGGGAAGAAGTTCGAAGAGGTTGCCTTGGAATCGGGAGTGGCGTACGCGCAGAGCGGCAGTTCCGTTTCCGGCATGGGCGTCGATTTCAAAGATGTAAATAACGATGGCCGGCCAGACATCTGGCACACGGCCGTGGAAAACGAATCCTTTCCGCTTTTTATCAATGTAGGGGACGGGCAGTTCGTCGAAAAAACGCTTCCAGCAAATCTAGCGAGTACCCGAACGATGTCTGGCTGGGGAAACGGAATTTTCGATTTTGACAACGACGGATGGAAAGACCTGTTCGTTGCGCGTAGCAATGTTCTGGATAACATTGCACAATTTTCGAACCGCCGGTACGAGGAGCCCAACTCCGTCTTCCGTAATGTGGGTAATGGCAAGTTTCAGGATGTGAGCAGCCAGGCGGGCGCCGCTTTTCAGCTTGCCGCAGCGCACCGAGGTGTGGCTTTCGGCGATATGGACAACGACGGCCGAATCGATGCGGTCGTGGCTGTGCTGAATGGTCCGCTGAAGTATTTTCATAATATTTCTACGAACACCAATCACTGGATCCAGCTGAAGCTGGTTGGCCGGAAAAGTAACCGGATGGGACTCGGGGCGCAGATTCGCATCACCGGGGAGCAAGGAGCCGTTCAGTACAATGAAGCGACAACGGCGGTCGGCTATGCGTGCGCTAGCGATTCGCGGGTGCATTTCGGGCTCGGGGCTAGAAAACTGATTCGCGAAATCGATGTCACGTGGCCGAGCGGAATTCACCAGGTTTTGCGCAATGTATCCGGGGATCAAATCCTTACGATCGAGGAGCCCGCTCAGGATTCTCAATCGCGTGGGTCCGCTGGTAATGGTAAGCCTTAGTTCGAGGGTTGCTACCCTATGCCCGGGAAACCGTTTGTATGTAAGATGTTCTAAGAGGGCGGGCTCGTAGCTCAGCGGTTAGAGCAGCGGACTCATAATCCGTTGGTCGTAGGTTCAAATCCTACCGGGCCCACCATTCCCCAGTTGTACAGTCCGAAGACATCCTTTACAGAACGTTCCGAAGACATAGCCTACACTTTTGGGCCGAACGGATTTTGCAGTGGTTCGAGCACCCGATGATGGATACGCACAGGGGACTCAACGGTAAGAGTCGAGAGTGTGCACGAAGGAGGCGAGCGTATCAACCGTGGCGGCTTCGCCGACGGCCGTGTTCAGCATGACGTGATAGAGCCAACGGGTGGGCCACTCTACTTTGAAATATTTTTGGATATAGGCGCCGCGATCGCGATCGACGGTGTCGACAAGTTCGCGGGCTTCCGGCAGAGAGTGGCCGCGGGCCGCAACGCGACGAATCTTCTCCTCGGTGGGAGCATAGAGAAAGACGCGAAGGGTGTCCGTGCGATTTTCAAGGAAATGCTGGGAGCCGCGGCCGACGATCACGCAATTACCGGCTTCGGCAATGTTCAGGACGACGTTCCGGGTCATACGGAGTACGCACTCGCTGTCGACGAGCTTGAGCCTGGGGGCATTGATGCTTCCTTCGTAGCTACCACGCATAAACGACTTGAAAAGGCGATAGTAGAGGGGATCATTGCGCTCTTCGCGGCGTTCGACAACCGCCTTGGGGCAGTCCACCTTGCGCGCGATTTCTTCCGTGAGGAGCTGATCCCACAGTTTCCAGCCGAGGCGCTCTGCCAAAAGCTGAGCGATCTCTCCGCCACCGCTGCCATACTCGCGTTCGACCGTGATAATCCTGATCATCTCTACCTTCCAATCTTAAGGCTATTCGATGGCCAAATCACGACCGCCACCTGGATCATTCTTTTTAAGAAGGAACGAGATCAAAAACATAATGCCTGCGGCGATGCAGAGAACCATGAAGGTGTCGATGTAAGCCAAGGTAGAGGCTTGCGCCTGGAGCAGTTGGTAGATGCGAGCGTAGGCATGAAGCTGGGCATCGTGCGGGCTAAGAGCTTGAGAGGTGGTGATGTGCTGCGTAAGCCCCAAGGTGGAGGATTGCAAATTGGCGCTGCCGGCGCGTACATAGTCCACGAGAATCTGCTGGTGGTATTGGGAACGGCGGGCAATCAGAGTGGTGACCATCGAAGTGCCCACGCTACTACCGATGTTACGCATAAAATTCGCGATACCCGCTACTGCGTTGTTTTTTTCCGTTGGAATGCCGACGTAGGCGACAAGAGTGATGGGAACGAAAAGAAAGCCAAGGCCGATGACTTGAATGATTCGGAGCCAGGTGGCGGCGCTGAAACTGATCTGAAGGTCGATGCGCTGAGTGGAATAAAACATGGCACAGGAAAGCAGGAACCAGCCGCAGGCAATCAGGTAGCGCGCCTGTATTTTAGTGGTGAGTTGGCCCATGATCGGCATTTCGATCAAAAGCACGAGGCCTCCTGCGGATAGGGCAAGTCCGGCGAGTTGCGATGTATAGCCGAGAAGGGTTTGGAGGAATTGTGGCATCAGTACCAGACTGCTGAACAGCAGGACGCCCAGCATGAAGAGCATCAGGCTGGCACCGGCGAAATTGAAGTTCTTGAACATCCGCACTTCAATGATGGGATGCTTATGAAACCATTCCCAAATCACGAGGGCCACGAGGCAAACGGCGGCAATGACCACCAGCGAAGTGATGAACTGAGAACCAAACCAGTCGTCTTCCTGCCCTTTGTCGAGCAGCACCTGAAGAGAACCGATGCCGAGGGTGAGGAGAGCAATGCCGATATAGTCGAGCTTGACGCCGCCGCGCCGCAGTTTGGCGAGGTATGGTGGATCTTCGACGAACCGGCGGACAAGTAAAAGCGTAGCAATGCCAACGGGGATGTTAATCAGAAAGATCCAGCGCCACGAGTAATTGAAGGTGATCCAACCGCCGAGCGTGGGACCGATTGTCGGTGCCATGATAGCGGTGATGCCATAGAGGGCGAAAGCAAGGCCCCGTTGGTGAGGAGGAAAGGTATCGGCGAGGATCGCTTGGGCCATGGGCTGCAAGCCGCCACCACCCGCACCTTGAAGAACACGAAAGAGAAGCAATACACCCAAGCTGGGAGCGAGGCCGCACAGAAGCGAACTCAGGGTGAACACCGCGAGACAGGACATGAAGAAACGTTTCCGGCCGAGCGCGCCGGCCAGCCAGCCGCTGATCGGAAGAATGATGGCGTTCGAGACCAGGTAGGAGGTTAGAACCCAGGTAGATTGGTCGTTGCTGGCGCCGAGGTTGCCTGCCATGTAGGGAAGCGCAACATTGGCGATGCTCGTGTCCAATACTTCCATGAATGCGGCGAGGGCGACAATGACAGCGACTAGCCAGGGGTTGAACCTGGGATGCCACACGTCCTGATCGAGAGCAAGGGCGGCGGAACTCATCGCAAGTAGACCTTCGGTTCAACGTTCATCCCTGGACGAAGCTGGCGATCCTTGTTTTCGCCCGATTCGAGAACGATTTTGACGGGAATGCGTTGCACGATCTTTACGTAGTTCCCAGTGGCGTTTTCGGGAGGCAGGAGGCTGAAGAGTGGGCCTGTCGCTCCCGCTACGCTGTCCACGTGACCTTTGTAAGTGCGACCGCTGGAATCAACTTCAATGCTCACTTTCTGTCCGACCGCCATGTGACGCAACTGTGTCTCTTTGAAATTAGCGGTGATCCAGACTTCATCGAGAGGAACGACGGTAAGGAGTTGTTGGCCGGGCTGGACGTTCAATCCGACAACAACGGTTTTGTTCACTTCGCCGCTGACTGGTGCCACAACCTTGGTGTATTGCAGGTTGAGTTTGGCTTGTTCGAGGGCAGCGCGCTTTTGCTCTACGTCGGCGATTGCCGCTTGGGCACGTGCGCGCGTCGAAGAAACCTGCTGCGGGCCGGTCTGGGAAGAGCGATAGTTGGCATTGGCCGCGGAAAGCCGGGCTTCCGCTTGGCGCACTCCGTCTGCGGCGGCAGCTTCGGAGGCTTTCATCGCGGCGATCGTGGCAGTGCTGGCCTTGGCAGCGGACACCGCCTGGTCGTAGATCTGGTCGGCCACTTCCTTCTTGTCCACGAGCAGCTTGTAGCGCTGGACATCATCCTGGAGTTTGACGTCGGTGGCTTCTGCCTGCTCGACCTGGGCATGGGCAGCGACCAATTGCTTTTGTGCGGCGAGGACGCCGGCTTTTGCGTTCTCCACGTCGGATGCACTTGCGGAGATTTGGCTTTCGGTGCTTACGGAAGTGATGGGAACGGTGATGTTGAGGGATTTGGCGGTGGCTTCGGCGTTGCTGAGAGCAGCTTCGGCTTGTGCGACTGCGACTTCATAATCTTTAGGGTCGATTTCGACGAGGACGGCGCCTTTTTCGACATACTGGTTGTCGTCGACATTCACCTTGATGACGTAGCCAGAGATACGCGCGCTGACGGGATACAGATGGACATCGATTTGGGCGTCGTCAGTCGATTCGTAGGAACTGAGATATCGCCAGAGGAGCAAACCGGCGATGAGAAGGACCACAGCACCCCCGACGAGATAGAGTCGCAGGCGCCTCTTGCGACGGAGGCTCGAGCCTCCGGAGATGTGAGAGTCGGAGCTCGACGGGCCAGTTGGCGCTGTCGGCGAGTTTGATTGTTTTTCCGGAGCGGCCGCCGCTGCAGGTGGCGCAGAACTGTTCTGTTCGGGCATGTCAGTTTCCTTTGAAGTAGGACTTCACGCCTTCTTCGGCGATGCCGATGGCGCGAACGAGCGTGATTTTGGCCAGGTTGTAGTTGTAAAGGCTGGTGATGAACTGCTCGTGAGCGGAGGCAAGCAACTCTTGAGACTGGACGACCTCCACAGTGTCAGTGACGCCTGCGCTGAAACGGTCGCGAGCCTGCGCGAGTGTTTGTTCGGCTAGATCGATATTACTGCGGGCGACGCGGACTTGGTCCGCGAAGGATTCCAAGTTGAAGAAAGCGGTGCGCACGTCGGCATCGATCTGCGCCCTCAGGTTTTCCTGGCGGTCCCGGGCCTGTTGGAGGCGGGCGTCCGCTTGAAGGACATCGCCGTGAACGCTGCCTCCAAGAAAGATGGGAATGTGGAGGGTGCCCTTAACGTCGTAGACCGAAGTAGCGGTAGATGGGTGCGCGCCGGCGGCACCATAATCTGCACCGAACGAAAGCGATGGGAGGTAGCCGGCCGCGGCGGACTTGCGGGCGTATTCGGCCGCGCGTGTATCGGCCAGGGCGGCCTGGAAATCAGAACGGGAGGCGTAGGCCCGGTGCAGAGCTTCGTCGAGAGAAACGGTCGGAGAAGGTTGGTAAGGAGACTTGTCCGTCAGGTCAAAGTCCTGACCGAGAGCGAGGCCAATGACGCGCGCGATCGTGAGTTTTTGAATTGATAGGTTGTTTTTGGCCTGGATCAGTTGTTGTTGCCTAGTTTGCAGCTCGACGCTCGCGCGAAGGGCATCAATTTGGGGCGAGGTGCCGGCCTTCACGCGATTAGCAGCCTGGTCGTAAAGGGCTTGCGCGGTGCTCACTTGAGCGGCAGCGGTCTCGACGCGGGCTTCGTCCGCAATGCCTTGAAAGTAGGTGTAGCCGACCGCCAAAATGACAAGATCCCGCGCATCCTTGTAAGCGAACTGCGCCGCTTTTAAGTTCTGGCGAGAGGCGCGTTCGGCATTGATGGATTTCCAATCGAATACAGACTGGCTTAAGGCAACTCGACTGTCGAAGTAAGAAAAGGGACCAACTCCGGTTGGCAGGCCGATCGAGGCCGGGTTTTTGAAACCGATCTCGGAGAGATTGATCCGCGAGAGGTCAATAAACGGGTCGACGGTGACGTGAGGGAGCAACGCGCTCAAGTATTCCCAACGTTGGCCGCGCGCCGATTGAATATCGGATGAGGAGAGAAGCGCTCCAAGGTTCTGGCGGAGGCCGCGATCGATGGCACCTTGCAGTGAAATCGCAAGAACGCCGGGAGTGAGCTTATCGACGGGCACACTGCCGGAAAACGGGGCGACGCCAAGAGTACCTGGGATGGGCTGGCCGGGAATCGAAGCGGGCAATTGGACATCGGATTGCGCGCACGCCATTCCAACGAAGCACAGCACGGCAAACTGGCAGAAAGTTATGCGCAAGATGGCGCGGACCAGACCAACTCTCAATGCCCACTTCCCCTCTGACCTGCTCCGTGTTAGCGCCCACTTTGGGCCACAATCTTAGAGCTAGTCGTTGAATCGGACAATTAGATTCGTAATGCCGGTGGGTGGTCGCAAAAGAAATGGCTTGATTTAGGGAACGCGGGCAGTTCTCTATCAGCAGGCGACGTGCGATTGTGCAGGTGCCGTCTTTTAGGAAGGAGCAGACCTGCGGATTTAGTTGGCCCTTTTAAGGTAAGGAACAAAACCGCGCGTAGTGGTGCGTAGTTTATAGAGGGACTTGGTCGCGGTGATGTACAGGGTGCCGTAATCTGAGTCGCCCCAGGTGAGATTGGCGGGTTGTTCGGGCATCACGATGGTGCCGAGATGCTGGCCTGTGGGGCTCCAAACCCAAATACCTTCCGGTCCAGTGACGAACAGATTTCCTTGTTGGTCGACCTTAACTCCGTCAGGGACACCGGTTTTGGGCGGACCGGCTTCCGAGCCGAAGATGCGGCCGTTGGCAAGCGAGCCGTCGGGGCGGACATCGTATACGCGAATATTGCGCTGTTCGCTGTCGTCAACGTAAAACTTCGTACCGTCCGGTGAAAAAGCTAAGCCGTTTGGCTGGGAAAGATCTTTGGTGAGAAGGCGAACTTCGCCTTTTGCGTCGAGCCGATAGACACCCTGAAAGGGGATCTCCTGTTTTTCGCCCTGAACCAGATCCAGGGTGGGGTCCGTGAAGTAGATGGCTCCATCGGGCCCGATAACAACATCGTTGGGGCTGTTGAGGCGCTTGCCTTCGAAGTGGTCGGCGAGGGTCTGGAACTTACCGTCAGGCTCAATGCGGATGATGGCGCGAAGAACGCTAGCGCAGTCGATGAGTTTGTGACTCGCGTCAAACGTGTTTCCGTCCGGATCGCCGAGTGAAATCAACTCTTCCTTACGCCCATCGGGATAGACGCGGAAGATTTTGTTTTGTTCCTCGTCGCTAACGTAGACGAAGCCAGCTGGATCCCACATGGGCCCTTCCGTGAAGCCGAAACCTGTGGCTACGGTCTGCAAGTTGGCATCGTGCGAGAAGAGTTTCCAGAATTCAGGCGACTCGGCGCGGAGGGCGAATTGGCGGGCAGGCTTATCGGAGGAAGGAGAAGAGCGAATCGGGCTGTGAAACAAAAGTGTGAAGAGCAGGATGCTGGCAACAGTGAAGGATAGGCGTGGTTTCAATTGTCATCGTCCTCGTCAGAAAATTCCCGCTTGCGATGAACTTGCGCAATGCTAGCGAGATAACTGGACAAATCATTCAGTTGAGAAGCGCTTAGGGACTTGTCGTAATCCGTGGGCATGACGGGGTCGGGGCGGAAGTCGAGGTGCGCAACATCCGAGCGCTTCAGGAAATGAAAGGTGCCGTCGGTAGACTGAAGCTGGATGGAGAAATTGTCTTCGTTGCGAATGATTCCCGAAAACTTCTGACCGTCGCGCATCAGAACGACCGCAGTTTTATTCAATTTGTTGAACGGTCCGCCGACCTGGAGGATATTGGTGCGAATTTCTGAAGGAGAGAGGGTGGCGCCGTAAGTGGAAAGGTCGCGACCGAGAAAACCTCCCTCGCCGTGAACTGCGTGACACTGCGAGCAACGAGCCTGACCGAAGAATAGTTGTCTGCCGGACTGAGGATCGCCGGGCAAAGCGCCAGCCGCGCCTTTACCCTGAAGGGTCCGCAAGTAGGTAAGCAGCGCGGACAATTTGGGAGGGCCGAGGTACTCAAAAGGCGGCATCCCAGCGGTGGGCTTTCCCTGGCGGAGAATCTCCATCAATTCGTGGTCGGAGAGTTGAACAACCTGAGGACGGCGTGCGATGTCCGGAGCGCGCTCAGCGCCTTTGCCATCCAGTCCGTGACAGCCAGCGCAGATCGATGCGAAGAGTTGCTGACCTTCGTCCTTCATTTGCTGGTGTGCGAGAGGAGGCTGTTTCGCTCCCGTTAGATCGAAGGCGGAAACAGCAAAGAACGAGACAAGACTCAGGAGTACGGGCAAGGCGACAATTTGAAGTTGCCGGAGACGCGCAACGGAGGCCTGCGAGCAAAGTCTGCCGAGAGTAACGATACGAAACAAAACTACTCCTTCCGTGGGCACCGGCCAGCCTTAATCGTCGTAAGAGCCGGAATGCCGGAATACATTATCATTCCTGCAAAGGAATTGCGCTCCCGTGATTTGGCCGACACGGTCATCTAAAATTAAATCGATTCAAAAGGATTTCACTGGGCGCGCCGCAGTGGTAAAGTCCTGTTCAAGAGGCTCAGGAGGAATTATGGACAAGTGTTGGGTGGTGATTCGTTGGATGGCACGCCGCAAGATGTTATTCCTCGCTCCATTGTTCCTAGCAGCTTTCTTCGCGTTCGTGGCTGGTTTCCTGGCGCGAACGCAGGTGCACGCGCAAGCCACTGACGATCCTGCGGCGCTGCTGGAGGGATACCGTCACGCGGAAGTTGCATCCGTCTCTGACGCGTTGGAGCAGTTGACCGGCCACAAGATGTACATGACGCATCGCATGAGACCGATTTTTCCGACGAAGTTCGCGGGATTTGCGGTGACGGTTCTGTTAAAAAAGGAAGAGAACAACGATCCTAACGCGTTAAGCGGCATGTTGGCGGCCATTGATCAGGGAGCAAAAGACTCGGTGTACGTGATGGTGGTGGAAGATGGAGCGGATATTGCGGGAATGGGCGGGTTGATGGGGACGGCGATGTACTCTCGCGAATATGCGGGGGCGGTGATCGATGGCGGGGTGCGAGATGTACCGCAGTTAAAGAAGATCGGTTTTCCGGTGTACGCGCTGGGAATCGTGCCTTCCACATCGGTCCATCATTATCGATTCGGCGGGTCAAACATTCCGGTAACGTGTGATGGAGTGGCGGTGAAGCCTGGAGACATCATTGCAGCGGATCAGGACGGGGTGGTTGTAGTGCCACGAGCGGAGGCGGGAAAGGTGTTGGCGCTAGCACAGGAAATGGACTTTAAAGAACACTCGATGTATTCGTATATTGAGAAACTGAAATCGATTCAGGAAGCGGTGAAAAAGTTCGGCCGTTTGTGATGTGAATTTCGAATTCAGCGCAGACGGTGCAGTGAGGGCGGTACGTCTGAATTTGTTCTGCCGTAGGACTAAGTTTCAACTAATCCAATCGAGGAGGAAGTTCATGCTTTCGAATCTCAGTTCGCGCCGGGGTTTCGCCGCGCGACTTGCATCGTTGTTTACCGGAGTGGGAGCAGTAAGCCTGCTCTCGAACACAGCCCCAGCGGCGGGCCAAACGCCGAGCGGAGTGCAAAAACTTGATTATGACGGCAAAACGGCGGGCAACGGGTTTATTACGCCGTTGGTGGTGCACAACGGGACCATTTATATTTCGGGGCAAGGAGCACATTCCCATGATTCCAGCGACTTTCCACTAGACATACTGGTACATACGAAGAAGGTGATGGAGAACGTGAAGACGCTGGTTGAGCGTGGCGGCGGAACGATGGACAGCATTCTGCAGCTTAACGTTTATCTGGCCGATATCGATTTCTATGACGCGATGAATAGCGTGTTCAAGACGTATTTCCCGAACGGCGGACCGGCGCGAACGTGTGTGGCAGTTGCGTCACTTCCCGGGAAGTCGTTAGTGGAAATCAACTGTATTGCTGCGGTTGTGAAGTAACAAGAATAGAAAAAAGGGAGAACAACGATGGGCATGGAACTGAAGTGGACTCGCCGATCATTCATGGGCAGCCTCGGGGCGCTAACCGCGGCGATGTCGAATCCCCGCAAGTTGTTCTCCTCTGCTCCCCCTCACCGAGCAGGGCAACCGGCAGGGCAGATAACAGGCTTCGGCTCAACCGGGAATGTGTATGACGAGCTCGGAGTGACCACGGTGATTAATGGGCAAGGCACCATGACGTATCTAGGTGGTTCGCTGATGCGCCCGGAGGTCGAGGCGGTGATGGCGCTTGGCGCGCAACATTTTGTGAAGATCGCGGACCTGGAAGTGGCAGTGGGGAAGCGCATCGCGGAGATGCTGAAGCTGCCCAGCGGCTATACAGCGATGGTAACGGCTGGGGCGGCGGCGGCGATGGAGTCGGGTCTGGCGGGAATTCTGACGGGGGATAATCCAAAGTTCATCCAGCAGATTCCGGATCTGACAGGAATGAAGTCGGAAGTGATCATCCAGAAGACGCACCGTAACCCGTTCGATCACCAGTTACGAAATACGGGAATCAAGCTGGTGGTGATTGAAACGCGGGACGAGCTGCAAAAAGCCATCAATCCCAATACGGCGATGATGCACTTTTCGAACTTTGCGAATGCGGACGGGCAGATCAAGGTGGACGAGTGGGTGAAGGTCGCGAAGGAGCATAAGATTCCGACTTTCATTGATGCGGCCGCGGACACTCCACCGGTGTCGCATCTGTGGGACTACGCGAACCTGGGATACGACCTGATCGCGTTCAGTGGCGGCAAAGCGATGCGCGGACCGCAATGTGCCGGATTGTTGCTGGGGCGCGAAGATCTGGTGGGTTACGCGCTGCTGAACAACTGCCCTTACGAAGACACGATTGGAAGAAGCCAAAAGGTGGGAAAAGAAGAAATTGTGGGGATGTTGAAAGCGCTGGAGCTTTATCTAGCTGAGGATCATGATGCGCAGAACAAGGAATGGCAGCAGCGGTTGGAGCTGATTTCGGCGAAGATTTCGACGCTGCCGGGAGTCACCACATCCTACTTTGTTCCGGACATGGCCAACCATGTGCCACATATGGAGATCAAGTGGGACCAGCAGAAGATCAAGATTTCGCCGAAGGAGGCGAACGAGGAGTTGCGTAAGGGGAAGCCATCGATTGTTCTAGCGGCGGGCGAAAGGCGAGGATCGCTGTCGATGAGCTCGTTCATGCTCAAGCCAGGGGAAGAATCGATCATCGCAGAGCAGCTTTATACCGTGCTGAAGGCGCATTCAGCATGAGCCACGGTGGAGTAGGCGGGTTGGGACGGGGTGTCCATGGTGGGTGAGGCGGGCCGTAGCAAAGTCCGTTGGTTCCTGGTTTTTTGGCTGTTTGTTCTGAGCGCGGTATCTTTCCTGGACCGCGTGAACATTTCTGTTGCTGCCAGTGCGATTGCCTCTGAGTACCACCTTAGCGACGTGGAATTGGGCTGGGTTTTCAGCGCGTTTTTATGGGGCTACGCGCTGTTTCAGACGTTTGGGGGATGGTTGGCGGACCGGTTGGGCCCGCGGCGGGTGTTGACGGCGGGGGTCGTATGGTGGGGAATCTTTACGGCTCTGACGGCAGCGGTGTCACCGACGCTAGCTGGCGCAGTTTTCTTTTTCGTTTGCGTGCGATTTTTACTGGGAGCTGGAGAAGCCATCATTTATCCGGCTTCGAATCAGTTCGTGTCGCGTTGGGTGCCCACGCAAGAGCGTGGATTCGCGAATGGGCTGATCTTTGCGGGAGTCGGGGCGGGGGCTGGGTCAGCGCCAGCAATCGTTACGTACATCATGGTGCATTACGGGTGGCGCTGGTCGTTCTGGTTGAGTGCGTTATTGGGAGTGTTGGTGGGAGTCGTGTGGTATTTCACCGCGCGCGATACGCCGGAAGAGCATGCACGCGTTTCAAAGGCAGAATTGCTGCACATCGAGAGCGGACGCACCACCGATTCGCCAGCCGACACGAAGACGAATACGCTGCCGTGGAGCGTAATTCTGAAGAGCAAGGACGTGTGGCTGGTGACGTTGAGTTACTTTTGTTTCGGGTACGTGGCGTGGATATTTTTCAGCTGGTTCCACCGGTATTTGTTTAAGGTGCGTGGTCTGGATCTGAAAGCCAGCGCTTTTTACAGCACCTTGCCACCGTTGGCGATGGTGGTATGCAGTCTTCTGGGTGGAATTATCAATGACAAATTGACGAAGTCGCGTGGCAAGCGCACTGGGCGATGCGGGATCGCGGCGTTTGCGTTATTTCTCACAGCGGTGCTGCTGGTAATTGGTTCGCGCGCTGCGAGTGCCCAACTTGCCAGCCTGGTACTTGCGGCCGGCGCTGGGGCTTTGTACCTGGCGCAAAGCAGTTACTGGTCCTTGACCGCGGACATTGCCGGGTCGCGAGCAGGCTCGACCTCCGGATTCATGAACATGGGGGCACAACTGGGTGGGGGTGTTACGGCGATCCTGACACCGGTGATTGCGGTGCATTTCGGGTGGACGTTCCCGTTTTTATTTGCCGCAGTTTTGAGCGCGTTGGGAGCGATCGCATGGCTGAGTGTCGATCCTTCGCGAAGCCTGGAGCGACATGTACAAACTTCGGCGTGACATTGTGACGCGTTCGACGAAAAATAGAAATCGAAGCAGTTAACGGTCTTGAGTACCAGGAGCCTGCAGTGACGATCGACGAATCTATACGCAGGATTGAAGAAATCGGCATTGTTCCGGTGGTGCGCGCCGGGAATCTGGATGAGGCACGGAGAGCGGTTGATGCAATTTGTGCTGGTGGCATTCCGATCATCGAGATTACGATGACGGTGCCGGACGCCCCCAAAATGATTGGGGAGCTTGTGCGTCGCTACGGAAGCAGCGTGTTAACAGGGGCGGGAACCGTCACGAACGCGAAGCAGGCTGAGATTTGCCTAGATGCCGGTGCCCAGTTCCTGGTGAGCCCCGGTCTTTCCGTTCCTGTGTTGGAGGCCGCCGCACGACGCGGTACCTTGGCCATTCCCGGCGCGCTTACGCCGACGGAAGTCATGAACTCCTTGGAGGCCGGGGCGCCGTTGGTGAAGATCTTCCCGTGTGGCAGCGCGGGCGGACCCAAGCATATCAAGGCGTTGAAGGCTCCCTTTCCAAACGCGAAGCTGATTCCCACGGGTGGTGTCAATGCTACGAACGCGGCCGAGTATTTGACGGCCGGGGCTTTTGCGCTGGGAGTCGGGGCAGATTTGGTGGATCTGACGGCTATCAGGCGCGGCGATACCACAAAAATACTAGATATGGCGAAAACATTGTTGGATGCGGTACGCTCGGCCCGAGCAGGTAAGTCGTAGACTCGACAGTGGCCGGACTGATGAACAGGGCCAACCGGGCCGATAGGGCAGCGCCGTTACCTGTTCATGGACGTTACCTGACCATTAGAGCGGCATTGCTGCAGCGGTATAACCCGCCAGTTTGCAAGCGTTTCGGAGCCAGTCCACAAAAGATATGTCCAAACCGTAACTGGATACCGTTACGGTACACCACCTGTTTCACTTCATGACACCCCCGTAACACTCCTACAAACTTTTGCTACGGGACATCCCGACAAATTGGGTGCCACGACGGAGGTCTACGAATCTCGATGTGTGACTGCCACGCTCGTTTTGTACGGAATCAGGAAGTCGTGTCTCGAAGAATCGAAGGGGAAGTGATTATCGTTCCGATTCGCAGTGGTGTAGGGGATCTGAACTCCCTTTATACGCTTAATCCGGTGGGTTCAGTGCTGTGGGAGTTCATGTCGGAGCGGCACACAGTTGGCGAAATGGTGGAGCGGGTTTGCGAGGAATTTGAAGTGACACGGGATCAAGCGCAATCGGATATCTCATTGTTTCTGGATTCTCTGCTGGAAGAGAAATTGGTGTTGGCGGCGTAAACGCAATCGCAAGGGTTAGAACGTGACTCAAACGGCCACATACGGTGACTTTTCTGGATTCTTGCATGAAAGATTTCAGGGGCGTCGTGTGCCTGTGGAAGTGTCCATCGAGGTTACGCACCGATGCCCGCTGGAGTGCCAGCACTGTTACAACAACCTGCCTATGAGCGACAGCAACGCCCGGAAGCAGGAGTTAACGTTCGAAGAACATGTGCGGCTGCTGGATGAGTTGGTCGAGGCGGGGTGTTTGTGGCTGTTGTACACGGGCGGAGAGATTTTCGCGCGGAAAGATTTCCTGGATATTTACACGGAAGCAAAGAAACGCGGGTTCCTGATCACCCTATTTACGAACGGGACGATGATCACGCCACGTGTGGCGGATCATCTGGCGAAATTCAAGCCTTTCAGCATTGAAATCACGCTGTATGGAGCTACGCGGGAATCTTACGAAGCGCTGACACGGATTCCGGGGTCCTTTGATCGCTGCATGCGTGGCATCGCACTGTTGCAGGAGCGCGGCCTGCCCTTGAAGTTGAAGACCGTCCCGACATCGCTGAATGCACACGAAGTTTATGAGATGAAGCGCTACGCCGAGGAGGAGTTGGGAGTCGAGTTTAAGTTCGATCCGTTAGTCAATCCACGGACCGACTGTTCGCAGAGTCCGCTGGCAGTGAGGCTAACCCCGGAAGACGCGGTGGGCCTGGAGTTTCGGGATCCGGTGCGTCGTGCGGAGTATTTGAAGATCGTTGAAGACGAGTTGTCGAAGAATGAGCCGGCGCCAACGAAGCGCTACACATGCGGCGGTGGGCACAACGGTTGCGCGATTGATCCGACGGGGAAGATGACCATCTGTGTGTTGTCGCATCGCGATGGATACGACTTTCGCTCGGGCACGTTCCGGCACGGATGGGAAGGGAAGTTAAAGGATATTCGCCAGAGTGAGGTAGCTCGGAAGACGATTTGCACCGATTGCCGAATCCGGAGTTTGTGCAGCATGTGCGCCGCGAGCGGCGAGTTAGAAAGCGGCGATGCGGAAACGCCGGTGGATTATTTGTGTCAAGTGGCACATTTGCGTGCGTATGCCTTGGGCGTGAATGTGCCCGTCCATGGCAACTGTGCGTGCTGCGAAGGCGGAGAGGCTTACCAAGGTCTTCGTTCTTCGGCCGCGCGGATTAATCAGAATTCCTCGACTCTAACGAACGTCCTCTCGCCCCAAATGCCGCGCTCCAACTCGCTCCTGCCGGTGCTTAGTTCCGGCGGAGGGTGTTCGTCTGGAGGTTGTTCGTCGTGCGGCTCTCATTTCTCGACCCAGGCCAGATAGGAACGAACGCGCAATGAAGGAAAGACCAAAACCAGAGAGCAGCACCAAGGCACCGTACCAGACGCCTGAAGTTGTGCGGGTGAGCCTGCGGCCCGAAGAGGCGGTTCTCGGCCATTGCAAAGTTACGGGAGTCGCGGGTCCGGTTTCCGCGGGGTGCCGAGGAGTGCGGCGCTGCAGCACACAAGGTTCGTGAATAGAGAGAAAGCTCATGTCACCAGCCACTGGACGCACCACGGACAGTTCGAAAGAAGCGACGCGGCTTGCTGTTTATATCGGAGGGTTTTCTTTCGGGATGTGGTGCGAGAAAGACCTGCCAGCGGCGTTGGATGCGGAACACCAGAGATTCCAGCTGCCATCGACGGCGAACCATACGTGCCATTTTGAGATGGATATTGCGTACGCAGATGAGTTGGAAGCGCCACGATCCAAGCCGTCATTTGCGTCTGGGGGATTGTGGTCCGCCTATGCGTCGGAGACAGGCACGAAGTTCTATTTCGCGAGCGCGGCGGTTACCGGCGGGCCTTACAAGGCAGCGTGGTTCGATCCTCAGTTCGAACGGGGCCACGTGCTACTTAGTCGCGCGGCATTTGCTGAGCAGGTTGCGGTGTTTCCGCTGGAATATCCACTGGACGAATTGGTGATGATGCACCGTCTCGCTCTTGGAGAGGGCGTGGAGGTGCATGCGCTGGGGCTGGCTGATCAGGACGGGAGCGGCTATCTGTTTTTGGGGCATTCGGGAGCGGGAAAGAGCACGACCGCCCGGCTGTGGATGAACCAGCCTGGTGTGACGTTGCTAAGCGATGACCGCATCATCATCCGCAAGCACAATGAGCGGTTCTGGATGTACGGGACGCCGTGGCACGGCGACGCGGGGGTAGCGTCGCCTGATTGCGCACCATTGTCTGCGATTTTTCTACTTGAGCAAGCGCCAGTGAACGAGGTGTCTCCTTTGCCGGGGGGTAAAGCGGCAGCGGAGTTGTTTGCGCGGGCGTTTGTGCCGCATTACTTGCAAGACGGAATTCAGTTCACATTAGGTTTTCTGGATCAGCTCACTCGCTCCGTGCCCTGCTCCATGCTGCGTTTCACACCAACACCCGGCGCAGTGGAGGCGGTCCGCTATGCGCGTGTCTGAGCCGAAGGTCCGGCGGGATTCCCGGCTGTTCGAAGAGCTGTGCGAGGCATTGCTGCGGAGGGGAAACGCGGTGCAGTTTCGCGTGAATGGGCAGAGCATGCAGCCGAACTTGTTGGACGGAGACGATGTGGTGGTTGCGCCTGTGAAGGAAGAGGAGTTGCGGCAGGGAGATGTGGTGCTGGCAAAGAATCGCGAGGGGCTGCGGGTTCATCGCGTGCATTCGCTGGAGTCCGGGATAACGCTGCGAAGCGATACGGGTTGGGAAGTGGATCCAAAAACCGAGCAGGTTTACGGGAAAGTCGTAACGCGAGGAATGTCCGGGCAGTTCGAGGCGCCTGGGTCTGGCCAAAAGCGGTTCTCGCCCAACCTCCACGCTCTTGCTCGCCGGGCCGGCGTTGCAGCTCGTTTTCTTCTCAGACGTTCCGGTCTCCTGGTCAAAGGCTCCGGAACATTGCTGATGCTGTGCACCGTGTTTGCGGCGACCGTCTGTGGACAAGCGTTAACCATTACGGACACGGCCAGCCCGACAACAGTGGCGCCGGGTGGAACGATTACGTATACGCAGATTCTGTCTAACAATAGCGGCTCGACGGTGACCAGACCCATCACCGTCACACAGAATCTTCCAGCGAATACGACCTTCGTGTCGGCAGCAAAGTCATCGGGGACCGGGACCTGGACGTGTGGAAATACCGCTGGAGTGATTACTTGCAGTCTCAATGCAGGCACAACTTACTCAAACGGCAGTTCGACGACATTCCACGTAGTAGTCACGGTGGGAACGGGAGTAGCGGAAGGCACGGTAATTTCAGACACGGTCAACGCGAAGGGCAACAACACAGGAACGGTTTCGGCCACCGCGAATGTTACGGTGCACACTCCAGACATTTCGGTAACGCAAACGGCGACACCCAATCCGGTTGCGACGGGCGGGAGCATTACGTACACGCCGACGGTGACAAACGCGGGGCCGGCGCCTGCGTCGGGTGCAACGCTGACGATGAGCACACCGGCGAACACGACATTTTCATCCATAACGACTCCGACGGGATGGACGTGTACAGCTCCGGCGGTCGGCGCGACGGGCACCGTAACCTGCAGTTCGACTTCGGACATGGCGGTTGGGTCCGTGAACTTTCCGTTTGTTGTGGCAGTGAATTCTGCAGCTCCGGGCGGGTCAACGATCACGAATACTGCAACTGTTAGCGAGAACGGTACGGACCCGACGCCGGGAAACAACACGGCGAGTGCATCGGTAACAGTCAGCGGGGCGGACCTGTCGATGACGCAGGCCGTGTCGGCTTCGGCGATCGCGCCTGGTGCGACGTTGACGTACACGGAAACGGTGACCAACAACGGCCCGAACGATGCGGTGACCGCTGTGGTTTATCAACAGACGCCACCAAACACGACGTTCAGTTCCATCACGCCTCCTGCCGGCTGGACCTGCGGCACGAAACCGGCGGTTGGCGGAACAGGGCAAGTGATTTGTACCGATGGTTCCAACCTGACCACCGGAACGACGACTACAAATTTCACATTCGTGGTGACGGTGGGCGCTTCTACAGCGGCTGGGACGACGATTGTGAATCTGGCGGACGTGACGTCGCAATCAACGGATCCAAATCCGTCGAATAACGCAACAAGCACCTCGACAACGGTAGAGATCGCGGGAAATTCCGATCTGGTGCTCACGATGACGGCCGCGCCGACGCCAGTGTTCATCTCGTCGGCGATTTCCTACACGATTCAAATACAGAATTTGGGTCTGGCGGCGGGCACGGGCGTCACGGTGACGGATACGCTTCCCGCTTCTCTCGCGAATGCATCAGCAACCACTTCGCAAGGAAGCTGCGGCGCACCTTCGGGTGGCACCATCACCTGCACATTGGGCACGGTGGCTTACCCGCTCGGATCGCCGATCGCCATTACGGTGAGTGGCACGGCCCCCGCTGCGGCCGGAACCTTGACGAACGTGGCTACGGTTTCGACTACGGGCACGGACCCGGTAGCGTCGAATAATTCCTCGGCGGTAATAACGGTGGTACAGCCGCTGGTGTGCGCCACTCCGGGCAAAGACGGCGCTCCAGGTGCGCCGCTAAGCGGCATCGTAAATACCTATTACGCGGGAGTGGGCACGGCGAACGTCGGGAGTACAAGCATCACGGTGGCGACGCCATCGTCGGGGTCCAGCACGCAATTCGCAGCAGGTGATCTGGCACTCGTCATTCAGATGCAGGCTGCGCAGATCAATTCGACGAACACGAATTCGTACGGAGATGGATTGCCGGGTGATCCGGCGTCAGGTGTGACAAGCCTCAACAACACCGGGCAATTCGAATTTGTTACGGTGACGGCCGTTACTGCGGGAAGCGGGACAGAAACACTGACCATTTCCGGAACGGGAAGCGGCGGAGGATTGCTCAACACTTACGCGACGGCGGTCGCCTCCAGTTCGCGCGGCATCCAGACTTTCCAGGTAATCCGTGTACCGCAATATAGCTCGGCATCACTCAGCAGTTCACTTGGGGCGTTCGCGTGGAACGGTTCTGTAGGAGGCGTGCTGGCGATTGACGTTGCCTCCCAGTTGACGCTGGGTGGGACGGTAAGCCTGGATGGTCAGGGCTTCCGCGGGGCAGGAGGAAGAATTTTGGCGGGTGGAACTGGAGCGGGAAGCGACGACCTCACGCTTTCTACGAATAATGCGAATGGTTCAAAGGCCGAAGGAATCGCGGGAACCCCTCATTATGTGGCACCTGCGCTTTCCGGTATCACTCCGGCATCGACGGCGACCAGCACAGCGCAAACTTACTTGGAAGGTTTGCCAAACGGAAGTTATGCCCGTGGGGCACCTGGCAATGCCGGGGGCGGTGCGACCGATGCGAACCCGCCGGCGAACGATCAGAACAGCGGCGGCGGTGGTGGTGGAAACGGAGGGGCTGGCGGCATCGGAGGATTTGGTTGGAGCAGCGCGGGACTTGTCGGGGGCTTCGGTGGAGTGGCGTTCCCAGCGTCGACGAGCGTAGTGGCGATGGGTGGAGGAGGCGGGGCAGGAACGACGAACAACGGCTCGACGTGGGATCCCACAACGAATACGGGCAACAGCACCAGCAACACCTGTCCCACGGGCTGCACGGGGATTTACAGTAGCGGCACAGCGGGCGGCGGAATTGTCATTATTCATGCCGGGTCCGTGACGGGCACCGGAACGCTCAGCGCCAACGGCCAAAACGCGCTGGAAGTCGAGAATGATGGCGGTGGGGGCGGCGGCGCTGGTGGCACGATTCTGGTTTACGCGAACAGTGGCGGGCTAGGGGGGCTCTCCACAAGTGCGGCTGGTGGAAATGGCGGGGTTACGTGGCCTGCACAGGCTCCGGGAGCGTTTCCCGGCAACCGGCACGGTCCGGGAGCAGGTGGCGGTGGGGGAGTGATCCTCACATCGTCGACACCGGGATCGGCAAGTGTGGGAGGGGGCATGCCTGGGTGGTCGACGCTGGCTAACGATCCTTACGGAGCCACGCCTGGGCAAAGTGGTGTGGTGAGTTCCGGATTAACGATTACGCAAACTCCCGGCGCACAGTCGGGCGCGTATTGTTCGGGTGCGGATCTGTCGATCACGAATTCGGGCGTGCCGACTCTGGTGTTGCCGGGCGGGACGATCACATATACGCAAACGGTTACAAATAACGGGCCGTTTGACGCTGTGAATCCAGTGGCGAGCGAAAACATTCCCGCCAACACGACTTTTACTTCGATCACAGTTCCGCCCAACGTGACCTGCACAACACCTCCGGTTGGTGGCACCGGAACAATTACCTGCACGGGGACGACATTTCCAAGTGGAACGAGCGAGACGGTCACGGTTGTAGTTACTGTCGGGATCGGGACGCCAGTTGGGACGCAGATCGTGGATGTCGACAATGTGACGTCCGGGACGTCCGACCCGAACCTTGCGAACAATACCGCCACGGCAATCAGCACGGTGACGACAGCGATCCAAGCGGACATTTCGGTAGTGAACACGGCGTCGGCCATGACAGTTGCACCCGGCGGAACGTTCACGATGACGGCGGTGGTAAAGAATCTGGGGCCAGCGGTAGCGACCAGTCCCGCGTTCACGGAAGCGACGGCGAGCGATGCTACGAGCACGACGAACGCGACGTTTGTATCTTTGGTTCCGCCGAGTGGATGGACTTGCACGACTCCAGCCGTTGGTGCGACAGGCACGATTTCATGCTCGGCTGCGTCGCTTGCGGTCGGAGCGACCGCGACATTCCCGGTAGTACTGAAAGCTCCTGCGGGAGCAACGCCGGGAACGGTGCTGTTGAGCACCGCGGACATAGTTTCCGCGATTGCGGACCCGAATACCGGAAACAACAGCTCGACGGCGTCCATTACCGTGGCTAACGCAGGTCAAGCGGATCTCGCGGTAACCAGCACAGATTCACCGGACCCGGTGACGCCCGGAAACAACATCACGTATACGCAGTCGATCACGAATAACGGTCCCGCGGCGATTACGGCGTCGGGCACGACGACCGTTACATTCACGGATACGATTCCGACAGGGACGACTCTGGCTGCGACGTTCACGCCGCCAACGGGTTGGTCATGCACCCCGATTGCAGTGGGAGGGACGGGGACGCTCACATGCACATTGAATTCCGGTCAAATGTTGGCAGTTGGTGCGGTGGTTAATTTTCCGGTGGTGGTGAAGGTCAACGCCGGCACACCTGCCGGGACCACAATCACCAATACGCCGAGCATAGCCAGCTCAGTTTCCGATCCGGTTTCTTCGAACAATACCGCGACAGACACGACGTTGGTGGCGTCGCCGACGCAAGCCGACGTGAGCATCGTCAAAACAGCTTCGCCGGAACCGGTCAATCAAGGCACGAACCTGTCCTACACGCTGACGGTGAGCAACTCAGGTCCGGCAGTGGCCCAGAATGTGGTCGTGACGGATGTGCTGCCATCGCAGGTGACGTATACGTCGTGGTTGAGTTCGGTGGGTTCCTGCACTTATACGGCGGGGACGACAACGGTTTCTTGCAGCCTGGGCAACATCAGCGTAGGAAGCATCGCGGTGATCACGATCAATGTGAACGCCGCGGTATTCAGTTCCGTCAGCTACGCGACGAACACCGCGACGGTCGGGGCTTCCACGTCCGATCCGAACGCGGCGAACAACTCCTCGACCGTGGTCTCGACGATTCAGTCGGCGACCGCCGTGGACCTGGTGTCGTTCCAAGCTTATGCGCAGACGGACGGGACGGTCCGTTTGCTATGGCGGACTCACGAAGAATCGCGAAACCTGGGATTCCACATTTATCGCGAGGACAGTGGCGGTCGTCACCGAGTAGATACCGGATTGATCGCCGGGTCGGCCTTAATTCTACGCGGTTCTAAGCCACAACACGCGGCGAAGGAGTATGCGGCGATTGATTTCCAGCCTTCGGCAGGTGCCGCGTATTGGCTCGAGGACGTAGACATCAACGGGACAAAAACACTGCATGGACCCGTGTACGCCCAGGCTGTAGCCGAGCCGGGGCAAATTCATACGATGGCGCAGGTGCAAGCCGCAAATGCGGCAGCGGTGTCGCCTACGCTCGCGCAACTGCGCAACAATGTGCGATTGGCGAGGATTGTGTCTCGGCCGTTGCGGACACCCAGACCGGTGTTTCCAAATCCACCGGCGGGAACCGCGCGGTTCAACGCGGCAGATCACGCGGCGATTAAGATTTCTGTCGATCAAGAAGGCTGGTATCACATTCCACTCTCGCAACTCGTGGCCGCCGGCCTGGGGGCGAATGCCGATCTGCGTTCGCTGCATCTGTACGCAGAAGGAATCGAACAGCCCTTCTTGGTTGTTGGGCGCGGGAGTGGAATATCCGCAGGATCTGAGGCAATCGAATTTTACGGAACTGGGATTGATACTCCATTTTCCGCGAACCGCGTGTACTGGCTGGTGCCGGAGACGAGTGGGGGCAAGCGCATAGAAGCAACCACCGGAGTGGCGCCGGAAAGCACTCCCGGAGGCAGCTTCCCATTTACTGTGATGCGCGAAGATCGCACGGTGTATTTTGCCGCGCTTCTGAATGGCGAGGATAACGACAATTTCTTTGGCGACGTGGTCAGCTCGGACCCTGTCGACGAGACGCTGACGGTAGCGCATAAGGATCCGGCTTCGGCACAACCGGCATCGCTGGACGTGACCTTGCAGGGCGCTACGGACGCGCAACAGCACACGGTTTCTGTGCAGTTCAACGGCGTTGATGTCGGTACCTACAGCTCCTACGGGCTGGTTCTGGCGACGCAGTCGTTTTCGGTCGATCCCTCCTTGATTGTCGACGGCAATAATACGGTCACGCTGACGGCGCTGGAAGGAGACAACGACGTCAGCGCGGTGCAATCGATTGAGTTGCACTACTTGCATACGTATGCGGCGGACGCGAATTGGTTGCGAGCGACGGCGCAGGGCGGTGCTGATGTTCACATTGGAGGCTTCACAAATTCGCAGATACGCGCGTTCGATATCACGGATCCGTTGAACATTTTCGAATTGAACACAAAGGTCGACCAAGGGGCGGGAGTGTACGGGGTAAATGTGGCGCTTCCGGCGTCGGCGTCGGGCACGCGAACGATTCTGGCGTTTTCGGCGGATGCCCTCTCCACTCCAGTGTCCATCGCGCCTCATAAACCGACGTTGTTGGCGGAACAGCGTGCCGGCGCCGATGTGGTCATCGTGTCGCATCCCGATTTCGTGGACCATCTGGGTCCGCTGGTACGGCTACGCGAGGCACAAGGACATCGAGTAGAGGTCGTGACCACGGATCAGATCTTCGATGACTACAACTATGGGGAACGCAGTCCGTTTGCGATGCGCAGCTTCCTGGAGGACGCTGCAACCCGGTGGGTTCGGAAGCCACAGGCCGTGTTGTTCGTAGGTGACGCGTCGATGGATCCGAGAAACTACCTGGGATTCGGAGACTTCGATTTTGTTCCCACACGAATGATCGAAACGGCAGCGTTCAAGACGGCCTCCGATGACTGGTTCACGGATTTCAAGGGGAACGGCTACGCGACGATTCCGACGGGGCGTCTGCCAGTGCGTACCACGAGCGACGTCGATTTGCTGGTGTCGAAGATCGTCAATTATGAGCAGGGAGCCGACGCTGGACCATGGAATTCGCAGGCGCTACTGATTGCCGATCAGAATGTCGATTCAAATTTCACGAACGCGGTCACTTCCGCAGCGGCAACGTTACCAACCTCACTGCAGAGCTCGCAGATTTTGGCGAACGGGGTTGATCCCGCAACGGTTCGTGGGCAGATACTGGCGGCGCTGAACCAAGGTGCGCTGCTGGTGAACTACAACGGACACGGAGCCGAACAGCAATGGTCATTCGAAGAGCTGTTCAACACAGACGATGCCACGGCCTTAGCAAACGGCAACCGTTTGCCGGTGTATTTGATCATTGATTGCCTCAATGGATTGTTTCAAGACGTGTATGCGCAGAGTTTGGCAGAGTCACTGATTCTGGCGCCGAATGGGGGGGCAGTAGCGGTGTGGGCTTCCTCGGGCTTCACGGAACAGCCGCCACAGGTTTCGATGAATTTGTCTCTGTTGCATCAACTCGCGACGTCTCCCAACGACTCGCTCGGCGCCTTAGTACTGCGAGCCAAGAGCGGCACGACGGACTCCGACGTGCGGCGAACCTGGATCTTGTTCGGTGATCCCGCGATGAAACTGCATTATGCGCCACATGGAGCGTCGCCCGCGACGCCGACGCAGATTCATAGAGCGGAACCTTCCCGGAAACTATCTGCGAAGTGCCCGAGGAGACTCGTGTGCAGCGAGGAGAACCCATGAGGAAAAGGCTTGGATTGGTGTTGTCAGCATGTATTCTGGGCGTGAGTGGTTCAGCGACCGCTGCACGGCCGGCCCAGCAAAACGCGGCATTGGGCCTGATTGCGAGAGTCTCCGGCGGACAGATCGGAGATGCATCAGCGTCTGAGGGCTCCACGGTTTATTCGGGCGATTCTCTTTCTACAAATGACAACGGTTCGATGTTGGTGCGCGTCGGGGCCATGTCGTTGGAACTGCAGAATTCGACCGCAGTGCACATTTACCGGACGCCGTATGGAGCTATTGCGGAGTTGAACCGGGGAACGGTGCTGTACACGACGCCGGGCGGCGCGCAGAACCTGATCATCGTGGTTTCCGATATTCGTGTGACTCCGGACCTTTCGAATGCCGATGCCGGACGGGTCAGCCTGGACGATCCCTGCGATGCCACGGTGTATACGCAGAAGGGGCAAGCGACGGTGGTCGTTGGTTCAGAGAACCGAGTTGTTGAGCAGGGTAAAGCATATCGGGTACGTGCGCTGAACGAGATCAATTACCGCAAATACCTTTCACCGGACGACAGTGACTACCACAATTATCACGAGCACGTGACGTGCCCAGCGGCCTACGACATGGCCAAAGGCAAGCTCCCGGTGGCAGGAGGGAAAAGCGCTTTTTTGTTGATCGCAGCAGGTACCACAGGAGTTGCGACCGGCATTTTGATCTGGAAGGCGCTCGAGAGTCCAGATCATCCCTAGAGTTTTTCCCCGCGCGTTTGCTCCCACGAAAGAGCAGGTGCCTCAACCAGTCCGATGGCACCTGCTTTTTTGTTTAGTAGGATAAGAACTTACGAATCAACTGTGGCTGCCGGCGAGTTCGCGGACGATCGCCCCGACGAAATTCTTAGCGTCGCCAAAGAGCATGAGGGTTTTGTCCATGTAATAGAGGGGATTATCGATTCCGGCGAATCCTGCGCCCATGCTGCGCTTGATGACCATTACGGTGCGAGCCTTGTCGACATCGAGAATTGGCATGCCGTAAATGGGGCTGGTCTTGTCCTCGCGCGCGGCCGGATTAGTTACATCGTTCGCACCGATAATCAAGGCCACATCGGTCTGCGGGAACTCACCGTTGATTTCGTCCATTTCGACGAGTTTGTCGTAAGGGATGTCGGCTTCTGCCAGAAGAACGTTCATGTGACCGGGCATGCGGCCTGCGACCGGGTGAATTGCAAACTTTACGTCGACGCCGCGCTTGGTTAACGCGTCGTAGAGTTCGCGCACTTTGTGCTGGGCTTGGGCCACCGCCATTCCGTAGCCAGGGGCGATGATGACCTTGTTGGCAGCTCCGAGAATGCCGGCGGCTTCTTCGGCGGAGGCACTGCGCACGGTTCTATCCTCCGTACCTTTTGCAGCGGAGACTTGAACCTGGCCGAATGCGCCGAACAACACGTTGGTGAAGGACCGGTTCATGGCCTTGCACATAATGACGGAGAGTATGAAGCCGGAAGCGCCGTCAAGCGCGCCAGCGACAACGAGCACCTTGCTGTTGAGAACGAAGCCAAGGAGGGCGGCCGAAAAGCCCGCATAGGAATTCAATAGCGAGATGACGGTGGGCATGTCCGCGCCGCCAATCGGAGTGACGAGCATGATGCCGAAAATCAGGGCGACCACTACCATGGCGGCGAACAGGTGCGTGTATTCGGGGTGAATGACGAGGATTACGATGAGCGCCAGAGCGGTGGCGAGAGTGGCGAGGCTGACAACGTTCTGGCCTTTGTAGGTGATAGGCCGCTGGGGCAGAAGTTCCTGGAGTTTTCCGGCAGCGATGATACTGCCTGTAAAGGTGAGCGAGCCGATGACAACTTCGAGGCCAATCTCGGCCATCTCGAATTTCGAAATGTGTGGAGTGCCGACGTAATACTCGGCGATACCGATGAGCGCGGCAGACATGGCGCCGAAGGCGTGGCTGACCGCAGTTCGCTGTGGAACGGCGGTCATCTTGACCATGCCAAGTGGAACGCCGATCGCAGCACCAATGATAAGGGCGATGATGATCCACTTGTAATGGATGACCTGGGGATCGAACAGGGTGGCGACGACGGCCACAGCTGAGGCGATCTCTCCGATCAGGACGCCGCGCATGGCGGTGACCGGTGAACTGAGCCACTTGAGGGCGAGAATGAATCCGATGACGGCCGCGATGTAGCTGAAGTCGATCAACTGCTGCAGGGTGGCCGGATTCATGGTTTCTTTGCCTTTGCGGGCTTGAACATGTGCAGCATGCGGTCGGTGATCAGGAAGCCGCCGACCATGTTGCTGAAGGAAGCGGCGACCGCGATCAGGCCGAGGATGACGGAGAGTCTGGTTTCGTGGCGGCCAGCGATGATGATGGCAGCTACAACGACGATAGCGTCGAGAGCGTTGGTTAGAGACATCAGCGGGGTGTGCAGCAGAGGGGAGACACGTTTGATGAGCTCGAAACCCAGAAACGCCGCCATGATAAAAACGAACAAGCTGGAAGTGAAATCAGCCGGCATGCTTCCTCCTTAGGCCTCGACCGCAAGAGCAGGCAGTGCAAAGAATTCGCGTACGCGCGCGTTGACCACTTGGCCCTCTCTGGTTACCAACGTTTCGCGGATGATTTCGTCACTTAGATCGAGCTGCACTTTTCCGTCTTTGACCAAATGTTGTAAGAAGGCGCTAACGTTCCGGGCGTACAGGGAACTGGCATGGTAGGGAACGGAGGCCGCAAGGTTGAATTCGCCGATGATGGTGACATTGTGTTCGACGATGATTTCGTCGGGCCTGGTCAGTTCGCAATTTCCACCACGTTCGGCAGCGAGGTCGATGATCACGGAGCCAGGTGCCATTCGCTCGACCATGTCTTTAGTCACCAGGACCGGCGATTTCTTGCCTGGAATGACAGCGGCGGTGATCACTACATCGCTTTCCGCGACGGTTTTGCCGAGCAGTTCGCGTTGTTTCTGATAGAAGCTCTCATCTTGAGCTTTGCCATATCCGCGCGCATCTTGGGCATCCTTTGCTTCGATCGGCAGCTCAACGAAGCGTCCACCCAGGCTCTGTACCTGTTCTTTTGCGGCGGGACGCATATCGTAAGCAGAGGCGACGGCGCCCAAACGCCTGGCGGTGGCGATAGCCTGGAGGCCAGCAACACCGGCGCCGATAATCAGCACACGCGCCGGAGCGATAGTGCCGGCGGCTGTGGTGAGCATGGGGAACATTTTCGGCAGAGTATCGGCGGCGAGAACAACTGCTTTGTAGCCGCAAATGGTGGCCATGGAAGAAAGCGCGTCCATGCTTTGCGCCCTTGTGGTACGTGGCATTAGTTCCACAGAAAAAGAGGTGACGCCGCGCTCGGCAATCTGCTCGAGGGTCTTGACGGTGCCTAACGGGCGCAGGAAACCCAAGACCACTTGGCCGGAACGCATCAAGGGCAAATCCGCGTTGCCGGTTTTGTCGTTTGCGCCGTGAACGAGGAACTGCACGACGACCTCGGCAGTATGAAAGATCTCCTCCCGGCTCGCCACCAACCGCGCACCCTTTTCTGCGTACTCACGATCCGGATAGCCGGCCTCAAGTCCTGCGCCGGCCTGGACCAGTACCTCGAGGCCTGCCTTCTTGAGGTTCGGAATCACCGCAGGCACAAGGGCCACGCGTTTTTCGTTGGGATATATTTCTTTGGGCACACCTACGATCATGCGCCCTCCTTCCTGGTATGTGTCGGGGGGATAGGGGAGCCGTGATCTGGTGCGCGATGCTGATGCGTGACGCCGCGGCACCAACGATTCACAGAGCTTGCCGTCTGAATCAGTACGCGAATATTCATAAATGGTACATTTTCGAAAAAAGGAGGACGGAGCGAGGGGTCCCCGGACTTGCTATCGTCACCCGTTCCACTGGTTCTGCGCAGGCAGCAATTCATGGAATGACGGAGGGAATTCTATCCCCAATGTTAGGCTGCCCACAAGTTGTGAGTATGGCTATTGCTTCAGGTGGTCGTAGATCGTGCGGGCATCCCGTAGTTTTTGCAAGACTTTTTGCTTTTCCTGCGCCGAGTTCCAGTCCGGATATCGGTCGGTGACCTCAATCGTTTGATCGATCCAAGCTTTAAAATAGTTGGCATCATCCTGCGAATAAGGGCGCTTTCCGGCAATGGTGACATACACAGGGCTGGTGGTGGCATAGGCGTAATTGTCCATCACGGGGTAGTCCGCAACTTCGCTCCAAGCCCTCAGTACGCACCAGCCACTTTCGTTTAATGGGATTTGGCCTTCGACATCGGCGGAATCGCGAGATTCGCCAAGTTTCAAGGTTCGAGCGACTTTTCCGTTGCAGACCACTTCCAAATGATCGACGGGAACCACCGATTGTAGCCTGGCGGTGAAGGGAACGTTGCTTTGCGGAGTGTCGAATTTGAGTTCATCGCCGACCATGAGGCCGCCGAGGGTAAAATTCACAAGCGGGCCATTGGTGGCGAACGTATGGCCTTTTTTCAATTCATCGATCCAGGTTTCGGCGCTTGTCGGCCAAGTGGGAGTCCAGATAAAGACACGGTCGAAGCCTACTTGTCCGCGGATGGGCGCAGCGTAGTTGGTGGTTGCGTCGGTTCCGCCGCCAGCGGGAAGTTTGAATCCCAGGTCAAGGAGTTTGTACCAAACCGCGGCTGTCGATTTGTGGTCGCTGAAGCCGACGATCTCCATATAGTCGAGTTTTCCGAGGGCAACGTCGACAGGCAACTCGTCTGTGATCTGCTGCTCGGGCTTTGCGAAGGGATCGGGGGGAGCATCGAAGGGATGTACGGCGCCGACAATCGCACCTTGCGCATGCGCCATGTCATACACATCCGCGTTCATAGGGAACAAGCTTGCGGCTGCAGTGTTGGGATAACCAGCATAGCCCGGAAGCAACAAATGATCTTTTAGGTGCAGGATTCCGCG
>Ga0335076_10000370_pt1 | contig 41035 bp, 32 predicted proteins | sample Lox_Sample_25_FD_206717 | JGI IMG/M metagenome (GOLD analysis project Ga0335076, IMG submission 206717) | Soil microbial communities from Loxahatchee National Wildlife Refuge, Florida, United States - Lox_Sample_2.5 | ecosystem: Environmental > Terrestrial > Soil > Wetlands | place: USA...
GGTCATTGAAGTTGACGGAAGCGATTCAGAGATAGACGCGGCGACTCTGCGGCGCATCTCGGAAGACGGCGGCTTACAAGAAGTGCTTTCGGCTAAACCTGAGGCGTGGGGAAAGTTTCTACGGTACAACTATCTGCAGTTTGATTTTTCGAAAGTCGATAAACCTGGGATGTACTTGGTGACCTATCGGGATTCCAAGTCCGAACCGTTCCAGATTTCGACTACGGTGTTCGAACGAGGCATCTGGCAACCCGTCATCGAGCATTTCCTGCCGATTCAGATGTGCCACATGCGCGTGGAAGAACAATACCGGGTCTGGCACGGCGCATGCCACATGGATGACGCGCGAATGGCCCCGACAAACCACAATCACTTCGATGGCTACAATCAGGGTCCGCAGACACTAACAAAATACAAATCGGGCGAAAGCATTCCCAACTTGAACGTGGGAGGATGGCACGACGCTGGCGATGATGATTTCCGGATTGAATCGCAAGCTGATGAAGTGACCATTCTGGCCAGCGCCTACGAGTTGTTTCACCTGGATTATGACGACACCTCCATCGACGAAGCGCATCACCTGGTGAAAATCCATGTGCCGGACGGCAAGCCGGACACGTTGCAGCAAGTGCAGCACGGCGCGTTAACGATCCTGGCAAGCTACAAAAATCTGGGCAGGTTCTATCGCGGAATCATCAGTTCCAACCTGCACGAGTACACCACGGTAGGCGACACTTCCAACGCGACCGATAATCTTTTCTACGACGCTTCTCTGAAAGCCGGCGAGAAAACCGGGACGCACTCCGGCATTGACGACGACCGCTGGGTTTTCACTGAACAGAACGCCGGTCACGAATACAAGGGGATCGCGGCACTGGCAGCGGCCGGCCGAGTTCTGAAAACGATGGATCCGGGGTTTGCAGCAGAGTGCCTGGAATCGGCAGAACGCGCGTGGACGGACGAACACTCCGGGGGTAACGGTTTCCACGACAAAATCGCGGCGGCAGTCGAGTTATACCTCACAACCGGCACACCGGCGTACATGAAAACGTTGTTAGACAACCAGAAGGAAATTCTGGCGCAATTCGATCGCGTGGGTTGGAGTGTGGCCCGGGTAGTGGATCGCATACCGGACCAGGAGTTCAAGAAACAGCTGCACAACGCGGCCGCTCAGCATTTCCAGTCGGTGCGAGACAAGCAAGCTGCGACTCCGTTTGGCGTTCCGTACAAGCCGTACATCTGGGGCGCAGGCTGGCAAATCGAGCGATTCGGGGTTGAGGAATACTACCTGCATCGCGGATTCCCCGATGTTGTGTCGCCTGAGTATTTACTGAACGCACTGAACTTCATACTGGGAGTGCACCCCGGAGAGAATACGGCATCGTTTGCCTCGGGCGTGGGCGCCAATTCTGCGACCGTGGCCTACGGTTTCAATCGGGCCAATTGGACCTATATTCCCGGCGGAGTGATTTCCGGGACGGCGCTGATTCGCCCAGATTTTCCGGAATTAAAGGTGTTCCCTTATTTATGGCAGCAGACCGAGTATGTGCTGGGCGGCGGTTCTTCGAACTACATGTTCCTGGTTCTGGCGGCGAACCAAGTGCTCAACCAGAAATGAAAGCCAAGAACATGAACGGCGATGGTTAAGCGGATCGGAGTTACCAATGCACTCCTCTGCACTCAGGTTGTTGACTATTTCATGGCAATCCGCGTTTTGTTTGACCTTCTTGGCGGCTGGCGCGCTTGCTCAATCCAGGGCGCGTCCCAAAACGACCGATTATCTGCCAGCTACGCCAGAGACCTATCTTAAGTTTGCGAAAGAGATGGATGCGACGCTCGATCGCGATGTTTTGACGGTGTGGTATCCGCGGTCAGTAGATAACGAGCATGGCGGGTTTCGAGCGAATTTCTCGCGCGAATGGAAGCCCTCCGGAAAAGAAAGCAAATTCTCGGTGTTTCAGGGGCGCATGACGTGGGTGGCCTCGCAAATTGTTATGCGCCGGCCAGATTTGAAACAGCAGTACCTTCCCTATGTCACACATGGCGTGGATTACCTCACCGGTGCTTTGTGGGACAAGGAAAAAGGTGGGTTCTACTGGGGGTTGTCAGAAACCGGGGAAATCACGCCGTTCTACACGGATGCAAAGCAGCTGTACGGGATGAGTTTCGCGATTTATGGTTTGGCGGCCGCTTACCAAGCCACTCAGGATCCTCGCGCGCTGGAATATGGACAAAAAGGATTCCACTGGATGGAAGAGCACGCGCACGACGCGAAGAATGGTGGGTACTACGAATCCATTTCGCGGGATGGGCAGCCCTTCGTGGCACATCCGGAGGCTGGAATTGTGGAGTCGATGCCGGGGTCGGGATTCCCAGTGGGTTACAAGTCCATGAACACCCATATTCACTTGCTCGAATCGTTGTCGCAACTGTACGAAGTCTGGAAGGATGAGGTGCTGCGACAAAGGATCGAGGAGTTGCTCGCGATCATTCGGGACAAGGTATGCGTCGATCCAGGCGCCATGAATCTATATTTTACGAACGCATGGCAAGCCTTTCCGGACCATGATTCCTACGGTCACGATGTGGAAACCGCGTACCTGATGCTGGAAGCGGAAGATGTACTGGGGAAGGGCCACGACCCGCGTACCGAGCGCATGGCAAAAATGCTAGTCGACCATGCCCTGCACTATGGCTGGGACGAAAAGTTGGGAGGTTTTTACCAGGAGGGCACCACCACGGGCGAAGCGGAACGCAAAACGAAGGAGTGGTGGGTGGAGTTCGAGGGATTGAATGCGCTTCTGCTAATGCACGAGCGCTATGGAAAGCAGACCGATGTATATTTCAAAGCATTCCAGCTGCAATGGAACTTCATTCAGAACTATCAGATCGACCCCGAATTTCGTGGTGCCTACGAACTTGTGGGCGCGGACGGCAAACCAGCCGCGGATGAGAAAGGGAGCAATTGGAAAGGCGCCTACCACGACGGGCGAGCTTTGATGAACGTATCCGAACGACTCAAGCAGCTAGCCGAAAAAGGAGTGCAATGATGCGATCTGATGCCTGGAAGTGGCGGTTGCCGGGTAGGGTGAGCGGTTCAGCGATCCTGGTCCTGGCGCTAGCTCTGAGTTGCCCGATCAGCGGGACCTCCGATGCGAAGGTCGGGACGTTCGAAGCGCAGGGTGACATTGGCACAGTTCTACACGCAGGCTCGGCGGCATTCGATGAGGCGACCGGGAAATATACGGTGTCCGCCAGCGGAGAAAACATGTGGTCCACGAAGGACGCGTTCCACTTTGTGTGGACAAAAGCTAGCGGGGATAACGTAATCAGCGCAGACGTTAGTTTCATTGGCGCAGGTACGAATCCGCACCGCAAAGCTGTGGTGATAATCCGTCAATCCCTGGAGCCCGATTCCGCGTACGTGGATATCGCGCTGCATGGCGTGGGGCTTACATCTCTGCAATACCGCGAGGAAAAGGGAGAGGCGACACACGAAATTCAGGCAAATATCTACGCGCCTCGCATCCTGCAACTGGAGAAGCACGGTGATTATTTCTCCATGCTTCTTGGCGTAGCGGGTGGCAAGCCGGAAGTTGCGGGCGGGTCGATCCGAGTGCCGATTCACGGTAAGTATTACATCGGGATTGGGGTGTGCTCGCACGAGAAGGATGTGGTGGAAACTGCGGTGTTCTCTAACGTGAACGTACATGCGGCGAGCAGTGCGTTGGCGGACGTTCACGCGACTTTGTACAGCACCTTGGAGACGATCAGCATTGAGTCGACAGATCGTCGAGTGACGCACGTTGCAGCAAATCGTTTCGAAGCTCCCAATTGGTCGCGCGATGGCAGCTATCTGCTGTTTAACCGAAGCGGGCACCTGGAGAAGATTGCGCCAGAAGGCGGAACTCCGCAGCTGATCGATACCGGCTTCGCCGATCGTTGCAACAATGACCATGGCATTTCGCCGGATGGCAAGTGGCTGGCTATCAGCGACAATTCTCAGGAAGAGCACCAGTCGCTCGTTTATGTTCTGCCTATTTCCGGAGGAACACCGAAGCGGGTGACGCAAAACTCGCCGTCGTATTGGCATGGCTGGTCTCCCGATGGCAAGACACTCGCGTTTGTGGGCCAGCGCAACGGCGACTTCGACATCTACACGATTCCGGCAACGGGAGGGCAGGAGACCCGGCTGACGACGGCGAAAGGGCTGGACGACGGGCCGGACTATGCGCCGGATGGATCGTTTATCTATTTTAATTCCGAGCGCACCGGGCAAATGCAAATCTGGCGGATGAAACCCAACGGCAGCGGCCAAGAACAAATCACTTCCGACGAATTCAACAACTGGTTTCCACACCCGTCACCCGACGGGAAGTGGATTGTGTTTCTGTCTTACGGAAAAGAGGTGAGCGGGCACCCGGAGAACAAGGATGTCAGCCTGCGGCTGATGTCGCTGAACGATCGGAAGATCTCGGTGCTGGCCAAACTGTTTGGCGGGCAGGGCACGATTAACGTGCCGTCGTGGTCGCCCGACAGCAAAAGGCTAGCGTTTGTCAGCTACCAACTTTTGCCGTGACACGCCAAGGGAAAGCCACGTTTGCGACGACGCAGCCGATGCTTCGCGCCTTCTGCGCTACACTGTAAAACTTAGATCCAAGTTGAGGCGCCAGGTGACACGTCAGGTAAGGCTTGTTGTTTTTTTCTTATTGGCCGCTTTGGTGATTCCGTGTGAAGCACTGTCGCAGGGGATCGCTTCCGGTACCGCTCCGCCGTCGAATGCCAAAAACCAGAAGTGCAAGAACCGGCAGATTCCTCAACTGGAAGACGTCACACAAAAAGCGGGAATCCACTTCAAGCACGATTCGGCTCCGGAAGCGCGCTACATCGTGGAATCGATGAGCGGCGGAGTTCTTCTGCTCGACTATGACCGTGACGGATGGTTGGACATTTATTTCACCAACTCGCCGTCGGCGGAGGACGCGCTGCAAGGCAAAAAGGCGCGCGGCGCGCTGTATCACAACAATCACGACGGAACATTTACCGATGTTACGGTCAAAGCAGGCGTGGGCACTCCGTGCATGGCGCAAGGCGGTTCCGTAACCGACTACAACAACGATGGCTGGCCGGATATTTATCTCACCTGTTTCGGCGAAAATGTGCTGTACCGAAACAATGGAGACGGCACGTTCACCGATGTCGCGAAGCAAGCGGGCGTGGCGGATGGACGCTGGTCGACGGGTTCGGCTTGGGCCGATTATGACGGGGACGGCTTCGTCGATCTGATGGTGACGAACTACGCCGACATTGATCTACACCATCTGCCGGTGTTCGGCAGCGGAGCCACCTGCCGGTACATGGGAGTGGACGTGCAGTGCGGGCCGCGTGGGCTTAAAGGCGCTGGAGATTCGCTATTCCACAACAACGGGGATGGAACCTTTACTGACGTATCGAAACAGGCCGGAGTAGATGATCCCAGCGGCTACTATGGATTGACGGCGCTTTGGGCGGACTTCAACAACTCGGGTCGTCCCGATCTTTATGTTGCTAACGATTCCATGGCAGCGTTTCTCTACCAAAACCAGGGCAACGGAAAATTCAAGGACATCGGATTGGAATCGGGCGCAGCGCTCGGCGAAGATGGCCACGAGCAGGCGGAGATGGGTATTGCTATCGGGGATTACAACCATACTGGGCTGCCCTCAATGGCGATTACTGATTTCGCGTTGGACAATACCCCGCTCTACCGGAATGACGGCAAATGGAATTTCGAAGATGTCTCGTATTCCTCCGGGATGGGTCTGGCCTCGGTGCCATTGGTCAAATGGGGAATCGCGTTCGTGGATTTTGACAACGATGGGTGGCTGGATCTGATTACTGCGACCGGCCATGTCTATCCGCAAGCTGATCATTTCGTATCTGGCGCGAAATATCGCGAACCGAAACTGGTGCAATACAACCAGGGCGACGGCACGTTCTGCGACGCGTCCGACCAGTCCGGCCCTGCGATTCAGGAACCACGTGTTTCTCGTGGTTTAGCGGTGGGCGACTTATTCAACGATGGCAACATGGATGTGGTAGTGGAGGATTTGGCCGGCAGTCCGATGATTCTGCGGAATCCCGGCGTGGCCGGACGACATTGGGTTAGTTTCGAATTAGCGGGGACCAAGAGCAACCGGCTGGCGATTGGTGCACGTTTAAAACTGGTGGCGGGAAGAATGACGCAGACGGACGAGATCCACAGCGGTATCAGCTACCTGTCGCAAAGCGACCTGCGAGTCCATTTTGGATTGGGAGTCGCGACAAAGGTCGACAGTCTCGAGATTCATTGGCCGTCCGGCAAAGTGGAAACGCTGACGAACTTGGAGGCTGACAAGTTTTACAGTGTTTTGGAAGGCGAAAGGACAGTTCCCGCGGAGAAAATTCGCCCAGCGACAGCGGCAAAGTGACTCGAGGATTCAAGGTAAAGCGAGAAGAACTAAGCGGAACAGAGACGGGCTATTTCTTCTGCATCCCGTCTTTTGCTTTTTGTAGATCGCGTTCCAGCGCCGCCGCTTTTTCGACGGCCTCGCGCAGCGCCTTTCTCCACTCATCCGGTGAATATTGAGGCTCGCGATCTTTGCGTTTCGCGATTTTCAGTCCAAAAGCGATTCCAGCATTGAAGATTTCCAGGATTTCGGGATCGGCGATAGTCCACGGTTCACTCAGGCGCCCTTCCGCCTTCCAGCTCGCGGTCATTTTGTCTTGCTCAGCCTTCATTTCGGAAAAGCTGCTTCGCTCGCGCATTTTATTGCTCCTCGCGTATGAAATGCCAGTGTGGACGGGAATCCCCAGAACCCCCAACCGTACGAAGGGACAGGTGTGCCGAACCTTCTACCTTTCGGCAGAGTCACAAAGGCTGCGGCTCTTTTTCTTTCTCGCGGTTAGAATCGCGGGAGTATTTCTCCAGGAAACGGCGGGCCAAATCCTGGCCACCCAGGCCAAACGCGATGGAAAGTCCCAACATCAGTGCGCCAAACACGATGGAAAATGCGGCGATTACCGTTTGGCGGGCTACCCCGAGTTCTTCGAGAGTCATGGTCACCGCCAAAATCCAGATTACGAACCGAATCCCCCAACTCAGAATGCGCGCATAGGCTAACCCGGCATTCACCGCGGCCAGCAATGCGGCTCGCGAAAGGAAGTTTGCCAGGGCCACGCCCAGGAAAAAGATGAAAATGGCCACGAAGACTTCCGGGAGAAATCGCAGCAAGCGCGAGATCTGCTCCTGAAGACTGGCGATATCCAGAACGCTGAGCCCAACCAGAATGAACGCGAACCAGGTCACCCAGAAAAACGAGCGGCTCAACAATTCAGACATGGGCGGAAGATGTGCCATGCGAAGGACTCGCGTAGCCCCGGCATCTTCGGAGACGCGATCGAGTCGCGTGAAGCGAAGCGTGGCGCGAAGAATGTACTTGAACGCCAGCGCTACCAGCAGCCCAACGAAAATGACCACCAGCATAACGACGAAGCGGGGAAGGAATTCAGCGATCATGTGACCCAGGTTGTAGTAGACGCGTTCTAAACCTTGCACGATGGTGTCTCTCATGATTTCACCTCCATCTTGGTCTTCCATCTCTCCCGCAAATACGGCTTCTGAAGTTCGAATTCCGAGCACAGCATCTCATTGGCCGCTTCGATTTCCGCTGGGGAGGAGTCAGCATGTTCGAGCAGATAAGAATGGGTCATGCCGCGATAAAGAGGAGCCAAGGCCTGAACGAGGTGATCGCGGGTAATCACCTCATGGTGGTAAGAGGCGGCGAAATCATACAAAGCGCGCACCCACACATCCGGCTTGAATCGAAACTTCCCTTCCTCGATGAGGGTCATGTTTTTGATTTCGGCGTGGGTCTCGGGATCGAGAATGGAATTGAGCACAGGTTCCAGGTCGGTGACACCGGTGCGGAACATCTCGAAGATACGGTGGCGATCCATATCGGTGGGTTCGGTGGTCAGTGGATGAGCGGTGCCGAAGGTGGGTACATCCTGGGAATGGTCCCGTTCGAGCCAGAACTCCTGATCTTTTTCGAGACACCAAAACAGCGCGCCGACGGTCTGACGGAGCACATCGACAATGTCCGGGACGGTCGTGAGGGGGCCTTTCTTACCCACGTATACCTGACAGCAGCGTTGCTCGGTAGCGCAGGCCGTGAGGGCCATCCAGGCTTCCGGTTGTACGCGGATGGCTTCTTCGTGCCACACGTCTTGATTTAGGCAGTAGGAGGCCAGGCGGCCGGAAAATCCCCACTCAGCAGGAAACACTTCCCGCATACCGCAGCCGAAAACCGCACGACTCATGGGATACAGCAGGTTGCGCATTAACAACCCTTGGAACTTGTGCCGGGTATACAGGGGCGCGGAAAAATCAAATTTCTCCTGATACACAGGGCGAAGCAGATTGCCGATCGACTCGGGGTTAAGGTTTGTGCTGTTTGCGGAGAACAGGACGCACGCGCGCGTCCGCACGAGGTCGGCAATGGCCAGGGTCGTTCGCAGCGCGACACCGGGAGAAGGTATGCCCGGGAAAGTCACCAATACGCGATGAATGGTGCGCAACGATGTAATGCCGTGTGTCTGGGCCCGTTTCTCTTCCGAGCTTTGCGTAGTCGCATTGGTGGTGTTCGCGCCAGTCTGGCCTTCGACATCGAACAAGACAATGGCCACGCGCTGCCTGGGAAAAAACTGCTGGTAACTCTGCTCAATGGCCTGCACCGCTTGGCCGACCGGGTTGGCAGAGTTGTGGGAAGAAACGCCGACAAGTAAATCGACCTCACCAACACTCATGAGCTGGCGAAGCAAATCGTCCGATAAGAAGGTGTCCTCGGGCATATTCTGCAATTCTGCCTTTATGATCGCCGCGGGCGAACTGCTGTTTCTGCCACTAAATCCGGCGCAACTGGAACCAATAAAACTGATACGGGCCGAGAGTCAGCAAGTACGGCAGATTCCCAAATCGTGGAAACAGGTTCCGCCCAAACATTTCAATCGGCACATAACTTTTATATCGCTGCATGTCCAGTTCGACCGCTTGCGCCGAATTGGACAAATTATTGACGACGAGCACGATCTCTCCACCATATTGGCGAACGTAGGCTAAAACCCGGTGGTTCGTGGGATTCAGGAACTCAATGGTGCCACGGCCAAACACGCGGAAGGAGTTGCGCACTTGAATGAGCGACCTCATCCAGCGTAGCAGGGAGTGGTCCGAGCGCTGCTGGGCGTCCACATTCACGGCCTGATAGCCGTAAATCGCGTTGGAAATGACCGGCGCATACAATTGCTCCGGGTCGGAGGTGGAGAAGCCCGCGTTCAATGCACTGTTCCATTGCATCGGCGTGCGAACGCCATTGCGATCGCCGAGGTAGACATTGTCGCCCATGCCGATTTCGTCCCCGTAATAGATGATGGGTGTTCCGGGCATGGACATTAACAAGCCATTGAGCAGTTCTACTTGGCGGCGGTCATTGCCCATTAAAGGAGCTAAGCGGCGGCGTATGCCGCGATTGATACGCATGGTCTTGTCCCGGGCATACTCGTCGTACATGTAATCGCGTTCGACCTCGGTGACCATCTCGAGAGTAAGCTCGTCGTGATTGCGCAAAAAAATAAACCACTGGCACGTATCCGGGATTTCCGGAGTCTGTTCAAGAATTTCGATGATCGGTTTGCGATCTTCCAGCTTTACGGACATGAACATGCGCGGCATCAGGGGAAAGTGAAAGGCGGCGTGGAACTCATTGCCTTCGCCGAAGTATTTGCAGACATCGGCGGGCCACTGATTGGCTTCGGCAAGCAGCATGGTACCCGGATAAGCCAGGTCCAGTCGCCTACGAATCTCGCGGATAACAGCATGCGTTTCCGGCAAGTTCTCGCAAAGTGTGCCCTCGCGCTCGACAAGAAACGCCACTGCATCCAGGCGGAAGCCATCAACGCCAAGATGCAGCCAGAACTGCACGACGTCCCACACGGCTTCAAAGACAGCCGGATTATCGAAATTCAGGTCCGGTTGGTGGCTGAAGAAGCGATGCCAGTAATATTGTTTGGAAACCGGATCCCAAGCCCAGTTAGAGGTTTCTGTGTCGACAAAAACGATGGGGACGCCTTTGTACTTGGTGTCCGTGTCGCTCCAGACGTACCAGTCGCGCTTGGGATTGTCGCGGGAGCTGCGCGCTTCCTTAAACCACGGATGCTGGTCGCTAGTATGATTCACAACCAATTCGATAATGACGCGGATTCCGCGACTGTGCGCCGCGTTCAGGAAGGTCTTGAAGTCTTCCAGAGTTCCGTAGCTGCTGTTCACCGAGGTGTAATCGGCGATGTCATAGCCATCATCGCGAAGCGGCGATGGATAGAAGGGCAAGAGCCAAATGGCGGTGACACCGAGGTCCCGCAGGTAATCGAGCCTTTGGGTCAGTCCCGGGAAGTCCCCAATGCCGTCTCCATTGCTGTCGCAAAAAGTGCGCACGTGCAGCTGATAAATGACGGCGTCCTTATACCAAAGAATATCCCTCGGCGGCGCCAATGCTGGAATCTCCTCCTGCTCTAGGTTACTTGCCCGGCTCGCTCGGTACGCAACCAGCCTGCGGGCCGCGGCGCCACGCGAGAAGTGAAGGATTCAGGGTGACGCAAATTCAGATTCGAGGCAAGCGGGGAGGGCAAGTTCGCGCAGAGGTCGTGGTGTGGGTTTGCTCCCTTCAAGGTGGCATACCGTGAAAATCTTGTGCACTATCAAGTGAGGAAGCAAACGCGATCACCAAACCGGCATTGCAGACGGGTGGAAGCCCGCAGTAGATTCAAGGTTCACGCAGCTTATGGTCGAGACTGGACAATTTCGGGACGCGGAGAAGTACTCGAACTACTTGAAGACTTACTCTGGCAGGTTACGCTCTGAATTAGCGTGGGAGTATTTGCGACGGTTTCTGCCTGAACTCACGGGCACGCGAGTTCTTGATCTGGGCGGTGGTACAGGAGCCGTGGGCCTGCGGATGGCTGCAGAGGGATTTCAAGTCGTGCTGCTGGACAGCTCCGAAGAGATGCTCGGGACCGCGCGGAAGAACGCGGAGGCCAGCGGAGTCACCGAGCGCATCTCCTTTTTCCACGCGGATGCCGGTCAGCTGCAGGAGCTGTTCGAAGCAGAGTACTTCGACACCGTCGTTTGCCATAACCTCCTGGAATATGTGGGCGACCCAGCTGAAATGGTTCGTAGAATCTCCTGCGTTCTCCGGGAAAATGGAATCTTGTCGGTGCTCGTGCGGAATCGAGCAGGAGAAGTGCTGAAAGCGGCGATTCGTTCGGGCGACTGCGAACTCGCGAAGAGCGCTATTTCCGCGGAAACGGTAGTGGATTCTCTCTACGGACAGGCTGTCCGAATCTTTGACCGCGTGGATTTACTGCAGATGGTCGCAGGCGCGAATCTCTCGGTCGCAGGAGAGTATGGGGTCCGAGTATTCTCAGACTATCTGGACTTGGCAGATCCAGATCCCGAAATATATCGGCAGATTTTCGAATTGGAATGTACGTTGGGCTCTCAGCCCCAGTTCGTTGCGATCGCGCGCTACCTACAGATCATTGCCCGCCGCGCCAGTGCGGCACAGGTTTTGGAAACATGAAGACGTTCCTGCCGATCATTCAACCTGCTCCGCAGCCGCCGTCGGAATCTCAGCCTGCGATGGTCCGGCCTGCTGGATCAGGGAGCTTCGCGATTGGACTGGGGCTGACCAACGAATGCAATCTGGCCTGCTCCTTTTGCTATCGCGATCCGACTCGAGTCGACCGCCTGAGCCTTAAGCAAGTCCAAGTGGTGATGAGCAGCCTTCCCGTGCGATCGGTGAATCTGGGCACCGGCGAGAATGGAATGCATCCAGAGTTCCGCGAAATCCTGGGGTTTTTGCGCACGCTGCCGGTAAAGCTCACCATCACTTCGAATGGACACAGCACCGCGCTGCTTAGTGATGACGAAATACGATCCTTTCACGACATCGAGTTTTCCTTGGACTACCCGACCGAGAGCGAACAAGATGGCCAACGCGGGTCGGGCAATTGGGCGCTGGTCCACGAACAGGCAGCACGCTGCCGGAGGTTAGGGATTCCCGTTACATTTATCAGCGTAATGATGAAGAGCAATCATCTTCGCCTAGCCGAGGTGGCAGGTATCGTCAAACGTTACGATGCGCCGCTGCGGGTCAATGTTTATCAGTCGGTACGCTCGGACAGCTACGCGTTAAGTTACGACCAGTATTGGGAAGGCTTTCGCGCGCTGTTTGCGGCGACCGACGTGATCGCTATCGGAGAGCCGCTGGTGCGCGCTATGGCCGGTCTATCCGCCAGGGTGGGAGGATGCGGCGTGGGAACTGTGCGCGTTACGCCGCGGGCCACGACTCAGCCGTGTGTTTATTGGCCGGGCACGGGAGAACCTCTGTCGGTGCTGCTATCCATTGGCGCTGAAGTTCTGGAAACAGCCCCATTCGTTGAGGCGCGCGCGGTTCCGGATGCGTGCCGCGCCTGCGTTCACCTGGAAAGTTGTTATGGTGGCTGCAGCGGACGCCGGCGCATCCAAAACGCCTTAAATCAGCCCGATTTTTACTGTCCGATTATCCGCGGGGAAGATCAGAAGTTGCAGGTTCGCTTGGCTCCTGCGCAAGACTTGCCAAAAGGCGAGAGTGCGTGTACGACCATTGTGATTGCGCGGAACTAGATGGCACTGCTGACGCGTGCAGCTAGAAAAATGAAACTTTCTTGCTGTTGGCCGATCTAATGCTCAGGAGTAATTGACTATCCATGACGACAATGAATGTAGCTCAAACGCAAGGCGGAGCGACGGAGATCCAGCCGAGCGCGCGATTCGGGCTAGCGCTTGTGCGGCTGACCATCGGCGCCCTCTTCGTGTGGGTCTTTTTCGAAAACCTTGGCAAGGGACTCTACACTCCCGCGGGCTACGCTGGTTTGATCAATAACTACATCCAGCATGGTCACGCGCCGGCGGCGTGGAAAGCGGTCATGGGGCTGGCAGCGAGTCACGCGTCGATGGCGGCACCGATGCAAGGGGTGACCGAAATTTCGTTGGGCGTCCTACTGTTGCTCGGCTTGTTCACGCGTCCTGCGGCTCTCGTCGCGTTTGGGCTTCTCGGAAGCTTGTGGATGTCGGAATGGGGCACCGCCTGGATTTGGGAACTGCTGGTGCCCACGCTAGCGGCTCTCGCCCTGGTGATTGGGCGAGCGGGGCGCACTTGGGGAGTAGACGCATTCCTGGCGCGCACTCGTCCGTCCTCGGCGTGGTGGTAAGTTCGACAGACTTTTGTGATGCGCGTCTCTGTGATTATTCCAACGCGAAACGAAGCTGGGGCCATCGGCCGTGTGCTTGCGGATTTGCCTTCGGATCTTGTGACCGAAGTTATCGTAGTCGATAGTAACTCGACGGACGGAACACCCGAGATTGCTGCACGTCAAGGCACCCGAGTGATTGCCGAAGGTCGCCGTGGATATGGCCGGGCCTGTTTAACTGGCTTTGAAGCGGCGAACGCACCCGATGTGGTGGTATTCCTGGATGGTGACTATAGCGACCGGCCAGCTGAGCTTCCTTTGCTGCTCGCACCGATCGCTGAAGGACGGGCAGACATCACCATCGGTTCGCGCCTGGCTGGTGCGCGTACGCCTGGGGCGCTTCCCTGGCACGCTCGTTTTGGCAATTGGCTCGCGGCTAAGTTGATAACGAGTCTCTACGGAGTCAAGATCAGCGACCTCGGTCCATTCCGCGCGGCACGCGCGGAAGTGCTACGCGCGCTGGCGCTTGAGGAGACCACGTACGGTTGGGCAGTGGAAATCATTCTGAAGGGAGCCCTCGGGCGTTTTCGTATCGTCGAAGTGCCCGTAAGTTACCATCCTCGCATCGGGCAATCAAAAATAAGCGGCACGATCAAGGGCACCGTGGGAGCGACGTGGTATATTCTGAGCCGAATTGCGTTCTACTATTTCCGCGCACCGAAAACGGAAGGGCCGTGCCCACTTTGAAGTGCTATGCTCTTATAATTCCAGATTTTCGAACCGGCGGTGAGATTCACAAATGACTTCGCTGAATCGCACCCTGGTGATTATGGCCAAAGCACCCAGGCCTGGCACGGTCAAAACGCGGTTAGCTAAACAATTGCCGGTCCAAGCGGTCACCGAGCTGTATCGCTGCCTTTTGCAGGACACCATCTCGTTAGCGCAAACACTTTCTCACGTGGACCTGGCCATCATTTGCCCAAGCTCCGATGTCGAAGAGTTGAGCGGCGCGGCGGGCAATGCGATTCCAATCGTGCCGCAGGTCGGAAACGGTCTTGCGGCCGGGCTTAGTTCGGTGTTCGCACACTTTGCGAGCGCCAGGGACCGGCAGGTCGTCGCGTTCAATAGCGACAGTCCGCACTTACCGGCGTCTATACTGGAGAACGCTTTCCACGTGCTTACGGGGAACGACATCGTTGTCGGACCGACATACGACGGTGGCTATTACCTCGTCGGAGCGACGGCTTCCCATCCCGGACTTTTCACGGGAGACGCGATGGGCACAGCAAGCGCATTTGATGCGCTTCAGGCGCGTGCCCGCGCACTGGGACTGTCGGTGCGTGTAAGCGATCCGTTCTATGACATAGATGAACCGCCGGACCTTCACCGGCTCGCTGTGGAGCTGCAGTTTGCGCCGCAGAGAGCGCCACGAACAGCGGCGTGGTTAGCCGAGTGGAAGCAAGCGCTGCCTGAGCAGCCATCAAGCATCGGCGCACCTTGACGCTTACCTGCCGCCTATTTCGCGTCTACCCAGTCGTTCGAACCCGCCAGCTTAACAGCCACATTCGTAAAGAAGATTCGCCCCGGCTTGCCATCCGCATTTCCGCGGTGGTCGGTTGAGACCAAGAGGGGGCCTGCCATCTTGTATCCCGACCAGGTCATGGTGACCACGGTCGGCTTCATGCTGCCGCCGCGGTGGTAGACAAATTCCTGAACCCGCTTTTCTGGACCGACGAACAGAGTCCAAGTATCACCAGGCGTGTAGCCGCCGAGTTCCGCTCCATAACTCACCACGACGCGGTCGGCGGTACCTTTGCCCAGGGGTAACTTCTGTTTGCCAGTGTCCTCCACTTTGGCTCCGCTGTCCCACAGCTGATGGAAAGGAAAAATCAGCCAGTATTGATCGTTATTGAAAGCTGGATCGACTTGCTCTTTCACCACGGCGTCCTGGCTGCTTAGTTGCGAGCGCAGATAGGTCACCTTGACGGGCTTGCCCTGTTTGTCTGGCCCGTCGTAGGAGACGCGGCCAGTCTTGGGCTCCCAAGTCCAACTGCGGGAGACCTTGAAGAGACCAGGCAAATCGATATTGAAGGTGTAGCGAATCTGGTCGATTTTGTCCCACGAGTAGAGACCATAAGCCTTGGCGATTTCTTCGGAAATGGGTGGTTTATTCTGCGCCCACGCAGGAGCCGTCAAGATCAGCACCCCTAACAATAGAAGGCGAACCGCCAAACCACGGCTTGCACTTTTCATGTAGCCTCCTCCGCAATTGAATGAATGGGACAAATGTTGGAGCAGACGTTGGATGCGGAACCACAATGTCGAGCGACATTTTTCTTTGAAGCCAAGGAGATTCACACTCGACATCTGACAGCCCTTTTGAGTCGGAACCCGCCGCGCGTTCGAAACCGTTTCCGGCGTGAGTTGCGGTACAGTTGCCAAAGCCGATCTGGACAAGAGTTGGTAAAGGAGGTGAAGCATGATGAACGCGCAATGGCTACCAGCAGGGTTCCACACCATCACGCCAAACATCATTGTCGATGACGCCGAGCAAGCAGTGGCGTTTCTCAAGAAGGCCTTTGGGGCTACAGAGAGCTACCGCCTGACGATGTCGGACGGAACGATCGCCCACTGTGAGCTAAAGATCGGCGCCTCAACCTGGGAAGCTCGATGGAGGGTTGGCCGGCGCACGGACTGGTCGCGCAGATCTATGTCGAAGACTCGGACGTGCTATTCCAACATGCCGTGCAGGCGGGCGCGAAGGTCATCCAGCCGATGACGGACATGTTCTTTGGTTCCCACGAGGGACGCGTCGCTGACCCTTTCGGCAACGTGTGGATTATCGCGACGCTCAAGGAGCAAGTCCCGCCGGACGAAATGCAACGGCGGATGAGGGCTCAGGGCTACTAAATACAACCGTCACAGAGTGTCTACCGGCGGCGGCCGCGAGGTCCTTGAGCCCTGCGCTATTAAAGGTCGTGACTGCACTATGGCGGAGAGGGTGGGATTCGAACCCACGGTAGGGGTTAACCTACACACGCTTTCCAAGCGTGCGCCTTAAACCGCTCGGCCACCTCTCCGGAGGAGTGTGCAACCTATCGATTCTAGCAAGGTTGAGCCGGTGCTCAAAACTACGGTTCGCCGGAATTTGAAACACTGCGTCGGAAGCGGCATTTGCGAGACGAAGAGTATCAAGTAAACTAGGAAGGTTACCTACGACTCCGGGGTCGTCTAATTGGTAGGACATCAGCCTTTGGAGCTGATTATCCTGGTTCGAGTCCAGGCCCCGGAGCCATATTGCACTGGCGGGCTTGATCGGTTGTACTCAGGGCATCGAGGCAGCGAGAGTGAAAACGCGAACTGGCAAGCTGAGAAGGACGAGGCGCTCGCGAGAAGCGGGCATGACGCTGCTGGAGCTGATCATTGCGTGCACAGTGCTTTTAATTCTGGCAGGTGCCGCAGAGCCGGCCATACGCGTGACCATTGTGCGCAGCCGTGAAGCGGAACTGCGGCGCGACCTGCGGGAAATGAGAAACTCGATTGACCGCTACAAGGACATGGCCGACACCATGGCGTTTCGAACCGAGGTAACCAGTAACGGGTATCCGCCCGACTTGCAGACGCTTGTGGATGGTGTGACGCTGGCCGGAGACAAAAAGGTTCGATTTCTGCGACGCATTCCGGTAGATCCGATGACCGGACAAAAAGACTGGGGAATGCGATCGGTGCAGGACGATCCGGATTCGACAAGCTGGGGCGGGAGCAACGTGTTCGACGTGTATTCCAAATCGCAGGGAACCGCTCTGGACGGAACGAAATATTCGGACTGGTAAGCCGCCCCTCCTCTTAGAGTAGCCATTCTTCAGACTGCACAAGTTAACTCCGTAAATTAATTCTATTCGGCAGATTGCGCTTTAGCCGTGATCAGATTGCTGGTCGTGGCGACGCATTGCCAGGCGCCATTGGTTTTGATCCAGGTGTCCACGAAACGTTCGCGATGGGAAAACGGTTTGCCCTTCTCCGTGCCCTTCACGCGGAATATGCCCACCACAACCGCCGCGTCGCCGTAAACCTGAACGTTAGATTGTTCCGTCACGGCCTGAGAGGGCTGATAATCCGGCGCCTTGATACTGGCGAGAAACTCACTCTTATTCTGGATGCTGCCGTCAATTTCGACAGAGATCATGGTGCTGGCAAGAAGCATGTCGAGAGCCTTGGTGTCCTTTTCCTCGAGAGCGCGATTCCAGACTTTTTCCAAGGCGAGCACGCGGCCGCCTTCATCGCTCGCGGAGTTCTGGTGGGCGGACGCGGAAACAAGACAAACAGTCAGAAGAACTAGAAGAGCAAAGACAGCGCAGAACTTCATAAGACCTCCTCCGTCGAAAACATGAGCGGACGGTTTCAGGCTAGGACAAAATGTCAGGCTATTGGAGAAATTGAGAGGCGGCGAGCTACGAAAGAAATACCTGCCGAATACGAAAGGTGGTTTGAGATTGGATCAGGAGGAGTGACGAAGTAAGTCGGCCACGGCGCGATAGGCCTGATCAATGGCTACGTCGGTATAGGCGCTGGCACCTGCATCGGAATTCGCAATCGCGATGCGACCGAAGGGCTGGCGACCATGAACCCAGGGCTGCTCGCCTTCCTTCCAGTGAGGAGTATCGAGACCGAACGGGGTATACGCGTAACCGTGAGCCCAGCGGTTGACGGTGATTCCGGTAATGTCGTTGGCGGGGTCGAAGCCGGCGCCGCCCAGCATACGGCCGAGCTGGTCGCGAATGTTGCGTTCGAATATGGAGAACGGGGTTTGCAGAAGTTCAGCGCGGCCGGCACGATTCTGATCGCGCACGGGAAGTCCAGGCTGGCAGGGCGTTCTCAGCATAAAAAGAACCGCAGGTTCTTCGGGCGTGCTGGAGAATCTATAAGCGCCGAGACTGACAGGAAAATCGAGAGCGGTGTAGGTGTGATAAGCGCCAGGCGCAACAATGTGGTGAATGCCGAGATTGGAAAACGAGGTCCAGTTCCGGATGGCTACGTGCGTGTAGACCAATGGAGACTTAACCAGGTACGACAGTGCTTCTTTCTGCTCCTCCGGCAATTCGGGGCAAATGTAGGGAATCATGACGTTGTAGCAAGCCAGGACGGAGTACTTGGCCTTGACGAGGTAGGGCTTCCCGCCGCGCGTATAGGTAATGTGAACTTCCCTGGTGGAATTCGCAGCTCCCGAGTGTTTTACATTCACTACCGTGGAATTCAGGCGAATGCGTACAGCGTTTTGCGGGCGATCGAGCTGGCTATAATCCGCTCGGGCGGTGACCACATCTTCCATGGTGCTGCCGGGCATGGCTGCGGGAATCAGCGAACGCACTAAGAGTCGCGCAATCGAAGCATTGCCATCGGGAAAATGGAAGATATATGGCTCTTCTTTCTCGTGAGGAGGCAAACCTAACCCGTCGAACCCTGGATACGTAAAGGAGTGGTAGTCGTCGCCGGCTTCGTAGCAAGCCGCAGCGGGAACGGCGTCGATGCCTACGCAGAAAAGGTCATGAGTGAACGTCTGAAAAAATGGCTGCGCTTCCGGTGAGAGCTTGCAATATTTGGTGAGATATTCTGAGTAGCTGATGGTCTTGAGCTTTTCGATCTTTTGCTTCAGCGACAAACCTTTGAGGTAGTCGACTTTTTCGATGTAAACGCGCGCGATGTCTTTGCGAGCTGCGTCACTGAGCGGGCTTTTGGCCAGGAATTGCGGCCAGGGCGTGGTGTTCATGCCGGTGAGCAAGCGATCCTCACCGAAGGTTTCCTTGTCGAAAAAGGCGGCGGTGCCCAGGTTGCCGTATAGCTTTCGGTCATACGCTTTGTAGAACTTTTTAGTGTCGATACCGAGTTCTTTCAGAAGTGTTTGCGCCTGGCGGCTATAGCTACCCGGGCTTTCGATGGATTGCGTTCCACCATAGCTGAGCAGCAGGCGGCCTCCCACCTGGAATTCATTGCGCTTGGCATGACCGCCGAAATCGTCGTGATTGTCGATAATCAGAACTTTTGCGTGATTGCCAACCTTCTGGCGAAACCGGTACGCGGCGGCCAAGCCACTGATGCCGCCGCCTACGACCACGAAGTCGTAAAATTCTCCGGTGTCGTTGGGCTCGCCGAGGGAGGCGGCACTCTCGCCGTCGCGCATGCGGTGAGCCATGGCGAAACTGCCATCGTGATTGCCGCGCATGCCGAGCTTGGCAGGAGGATAGTGGTCTGGCGCTTTTTCTGGAGCGGAATCATCCAGGATCGCCGAAGTAAGGAGCTGCTCAGGGCTGAATACGCCAGAGAGCAGCGTGGCGCCAGCGCCGACGGCGACACCGTTCAGGAAGTCGCGGCGCGTAATGTCGCGGTTCATGCCAAGTGCGTGATCTTTTTTTGAATCGTCCATTCCCTGCCCTGTTCTGGAAGGGCGGTAGTATATCGCGAGAAGGACAGGTTTACATATTTTCAGGAAGGTTGGCGATTCTATTTGTAGGTGGCGACGAGTTCCCCGTTTTCGATGTGCATATCGGAGACGTCGGGTGGGAGCTTGAGCTTTTCGCGATTCTCCGGGGACTCCATCAACTGGCGCACAGCGGTTTCGAGTGCCGATTGTGGAATGGGGAGAGAACCGATCTGTCCGCTGACCGGCTCGAACTTGAGATAACCGTCCTCCGCACCGAGCTTGCCGACGAGATCGAGGGTCATGTCCTTGCCGTGAACATTGAAGACTACGTAGGCATGCACCTGGTCGCCTTCCATCTGCACTTTCACATCGCGTACGGAAGATCGTGCCTGCTCGATATCCGCGGCAGTAAGCGCGCCATCATGTTCTGCCAGTGGATCCGAAGATGTGGTTGTCGGCGAGGACGAGGGCGCAGGTGTAGTACGCGCGACGTCCAAATGAGAGGACAAATAGGAATTCAATTCGCTTTCGTCCAGACGAAGCGTGGCTTTCTCGCCTTGCGCCACGGAACCTTGTACGTCCTGAAGTTTTTGTTCGGCGCGAGCAGCAGCTTCGGGCGAAGAGAGCACAAGCGGTGGAGAACTCTTGTGGAGCAACAGAATCAGGGTAATGAGGGCCGCGAGATAGGTAGACCAACGAAGAAACCGGAAGGCCCAAACCCAGGGACTCACACGCGCTTCCGCGGGCGACTGCATTTTGGGGTCATTTGCGGTGGTCGTGGGCATGGGCGCACCTCGCAAAAAATAGCCACACTTCGGCCTTCGTTTTAACCCTAATCGCCGGAAAAGGTTGTGGCAATGGGACCCGCGGGGCATGCGGCCAAATCGGCACCTGTACCGCTTCCAAGCGTGTGGGATACTTTTGCGACGGAGTGGATCAGGTGGGAACCGAAGCGAAAACGCTAGCGACGGCGAAGGCAACTTCCAGGCTGTTGCCTGCATACCTGGCCCTGGTTGCCGGGATTGTGTGTATTGCGTGGTCAGCAATCTTCGTGCGCTGGACGGACATTCCCGGGCCTGCGTCAGCATTTTATCGGATGCTGATTCCAGCGGTGGTGTTGCTGCCGACGTTTCTCTTTGACCGCGCGGGTACCCGATTGAATGCCCGAATGCTGGGGATTATTGCCTTGGGCGGTCTGTTTTTCGCGCTGGACTTGGCGCTGTATAACACGTCGATTTTGAAGACCAGCGCGGCCAACGCGACATTGTTGGGGAACAACACGCCGATTGTGGTCGGATTGCTGAGCTGGATCATTTTTCGCAAACGGCCCGCAGCAGCGTTCTGGCTGGGATTGGCGCTGGCCATTTCTGGAACGCTGGTGGTTTTGTGGTCGGACCTGAGCAGGCACATGCGGTTTGGAGTGGGCGATTTGATGGCTCTGGGAGCGGCTGTATGCTTCGCGGTGTATCTGATGGCTACCGAACGGGTGCGCATGTCGACGAGCACTCTGGGATTTCTGAGGTTGGCGATGATTTCCAGCACCTTGGCGCTGTTCGTCTTGAATCAGGCGATGGGCATCTCGCTGCGGCTGCCGCAGGGGCGAACGTTGTGGGCGGTGCTGGGTCTCGGGTTGGTGTCGCAACTGGCGGGATACCTGGCGTTGACTTACGCGTTGGGCCATTTGCCCGCGACGATTACCTCCGTGAGTCTGCTGACGCAGGGACCATTGACGGCGGCCTTGGCGGCGATTCTGCTCGGCGAACCGCTAACCTGGGCTCAGATCGCAGGCGGCACGCTGGTGCTTTGCGGCGTGGGACTGGCGCATCGCCAACGCCATCCGGAGGACGAAGCGAACATTTGACGCGAGTTCCTGCTTTCGTTCACGGTCTAACATTTGATTAGCGTTGTCAGCTGTGCCTTGTCAACCGCCCGACCTGCATCGCTCCATCCCGGTAGTGATCTCTACTTTCCGATGACCCCTCCCCGATTTGACACCAGCCAGAGAACGAGCGTATTGTCCGTGGCACGACCTACCTTTCAATTGGGTGATTTCCTATGCTTATCGGTCTTGGGAAGTCCTTTTCTCAAACGCTCTTTCGATTGCCCGGGGTGCGGTTCACCGTGATGCTTTGGCTGGCGATCTGTGGAGGCTTGGTCATCGCGGGATGCGGTGGCGGTTCGGGCTATAGTTCTGGAGGATCGGGAACCGGCGGAAGCGGTTCTGGCTCGATGCAGCAGGTCGATTACTTTCGAATGGTTGATGCCGTTGATAATCCGGCCACCATCCAGTACGCGTACGCACCCTCCATCATTTTCCAGGACAACGTGTACCACGTGTTTTTCTGCTCCGGAGGAAACATCTCCCCCGCGTGGGACTACATCCGCTACACAAAATCGGAAGACGGAGGCCAGACGTGGTCGGTGCCGGTCGATATGCTCCATGCGACGGCGTACGGTGGAATGGATCTGTCCGCGTGCGACCCAAGCGTTGTCTATTTTCAGGGCTTTTATTACATGTACTACGGTTCAGCGGTAACCAATGCTACGAATGTGTATCAAACTGTGGTCCAAATCGCGCGCTCAACTGCCATTGACGGCCCGTACCTGACTTATACGCAACGTGGAACCTGGGAGGATACGCCCACGGATCCGCAGGTGATCATTCAACCGTTGGTAACGCGGACCGAACAGCCCAGCGGCTACGGCGCTGGACAACCGTCAGCGGTGGTTGTGAATGGCAAGATTCGCTTGTGGTACTCCGACGACTCCTTGATGCCCGGCGCTTCTGGGGATTGGGGTTCATATCGCTTATACTTGCTGGAATCGTCTGATCCGGTTACGTGGACACCTGACAAAAATCGCGTGACAAACATATACGGGGAGGACTCACCCGACGTCAAATATGAACCAAACACCCAGATGTATATCGCCACGTGGATTCAAAATATGTTTACGAACGGCGCTTCCTTAGTCCGGGCTTCATCTACGGATGGGTTGACGTTTGGAAAGACACAAGTCCTTATCTATGGCATTCCTGATGGTTCGTTTCCGCCGTTCTCCAATAACGTTGGCGATACCTCTGACAGCAGTGGCAATTTGATTCCCTCGGCGGCCCAACGCATCATCGGCTTTGGCAAGCCGCTTAGCCAGAACGCCATCGATGCCGGCCATTGGGACATGGATGGCTTCTTTGAAAACCAACTACCGCAAGACGGACTGTAGCCTTTGCCCTGCGAAAGTGCGTTGAAGTTTGCGCTGAAAGCTCTCACCATCGGCCCACTACTGGTAACCGTTCCTTCTAAACAAGCTGACTGTCTAGCCTTGCGCGACTATCACAGCTACCGTGGCCTGCGTGGAGATTCAACAGAGTCCGGCAGACCGCATACAGCGCACGGCACTTTCGACGCAACGCAACAAACATTTGCAAATCACTCTGATCGAAGCGGTTAAGATGCCTTGCTCTACGCCCTACGCTGGCGCTGCTCTGCGGCAAGGAACCCAAGGAAATGCAGTCGCGCGAAGCTGTTCGTGGCGCGGAAGTTGGTCGTCTATGTGATGGCCATGGATCGCGATTTGTTAAGATTTCTGCAGCTCAGAAAGTCACGCCCGCGCCCAGGCGTCAAATAATCCATGCAGTCTTGTGTGTGCTCCGAAGGTGCGTAAAACTGTCTGCGCTTCTCGAAAGTATGAGAGGAACTGCCATGCGATGGATGCATTGTGCTTTAGGCCTCGCCCTGATGTGTGTTGCATTGCCCTGCCGCGCTCAGCAAGAGCCCGAGCAGCCGCTAACGACCAAACCAGTCAGCCCGGAAGCCAAACCCATTCCGAAAAGCCGCGTGACCATTGGAGTCGCTCTGGAGGGCGGAGGAGCATTGGGGGAAGCCCACATTGGCGTGTTGAAGTGGTTTGAAGATCATCACATTCCGGTGGATTACCTGGCGGGAACCAGCATGGGCGGGCTGGTAGGCGGATTGTACGCTACCGGCAAAACAACGGACCAACTGGAGGACATCCTAAAGACCGCCGATTGGACACTCCTGCTGGGGGGAGATACACCGTACCAGGATTTGTCGTTCCGCAGAAAAGAGGACGCCCGGGACATTCCGAATGCCATTCAAATTGGATTGAAGAACGGAGTGAACTTGCCCCCTGGACTGAATTCAGGGCATCAGGTAAATCTGCTGATCGACCGGGAGACGCTGCCTTATTCCACCCTGCACTCCTTTGACGATTTACCGATTCCCTTTCGCTGCGTGTCCACGGAACTGGTGTCCGGAAAAGCGTATGTCTTCAGGAACGGGTCGTTGTCCGAGGCCATGCGGGCAACCATGTCAATCCCGGGAGTGTTCGCTCCTGTGCGCCGCGACAATCAAATTTTTGTGGACGGCGGTCTGGTGGACAATTTGCCCACCGACGTGGTGCGCAAAATGGGCGCCGACGTGGTGATCGCAGTTCACCTGCAGATCTCAAAAGTATCCGCGAAAGACATTCAATCGGCGTTCGGGATTTTGGGGCGGTCTGTGGAGTTGGTGATTGCGGAGACGGAGATTCGAGGGATGGCCGGCGCGGACCTGATCGTCAGGGCGGATGTCGAGAAATTCAGCACCATGGATTATGACAAGATCGATGATCTGCTAAAGACCGGCTATCAAGCCGCGGAGGACAAGAAGCAAATCCTGGAAAAGTACGCGCTCGACGATGCCGCCTGGGCGAAGTACATGCAGGGGAAGAACTCGCGAATCCGCACGAGGATTGGCATACCGCAATTCGTAAAGGTTGAGGGCATAGGTGGCGAGGAAGAAAAGAACGTTCATAAGTTCTTGTCGCCATTGGTGGGTAAACCCATCGATCAGGCAGCGCTGGAACAATTACTGACGCGCCTGAGTGGAATCGGGCGCTACGACAGCATTACCTATGACGTGGTTCGCGAAAACGATCAGGACGGCCTGCTTGTCCAGATACACGAAAAGAGTTACGCACCGCCGATCCTTCGTCCGGGAGTGGTCATCGACGGCACGCAGACGGACGATGTGACCTTTACGGCTGGGGCCCGGCTCACGTTCATGGACGTAGCCGGTTTCCGGTCGGAATGGCGGACCGATCTGCAATTCGGCGAGACCTATGGGATCAGCTCAGATTTGTACCGGCCGTTCCTGCCACTGGGGCACTGGTTTTTCGATCCATTTGTGGATGCGCGCCAGTACACGTTTCTGGTCTACAAGAAAAACAATCCACGGGCGGATTATCGCATCGACCATGTCCTCGGCGGCATGGACGTGGGATACGGCATTAGCCGGTTCAGCGAAATCCGGGCAGGATACGGCATCGGGTACACCAATGAGGACCTGCGTCTGGGCACACCGGACTTCACTTCCACGAGCGGCCGCATTGGCGCGTTTCATATGCGCTACGTCCTGGACCACTTGAACGACGCGGTGATCCCGACGCGCGGGTATTACGCGCAGTCGAATTTCTACTATTACGATACTTACCCCGATGCGACGGAGTCATTCCCGTTGATGCGCGCGACCGTACAGTTCTTTCAGCCGGTGCATCGCGACTCTATCTTCCTGATCGGTGAGGGCGGAAGCACCTTCGGGTTTCAACACACGGGTGACCCTCAGTTCTTCCTTGGTGGGGTGGGTCACCTGACCGCCTATGGATTGAACGAGTTGCTCGGGAATCAGTACTTCGTGGGCCGCGCAGGGTATCTGCGGCAAATCGCGACCTTACCGACCTTTGTGGGTCGAAACGTTTACCTCGTGGGCTACGGCGAGGTTGGCAAGATGTATGGCGACCCCTTCGGTGCGCCCCGGCTTTCGGGCGATGGCGCTGCCGGAGTGATTGCGGATACCGCATTCGGCCCGATGTTTATCGGGGGAAGCGTCGGAGACACGGGGCATCACAAGTGGTTTTTCCAGTTAGGGCGCGTTTTCTAAAAGTTCATCCATCTGTAACAAATTGTAACTATAAGGTTGGCTCCTAACCCGCATCACCAGGGAACTTCTTTGTTCCTGAAAGGACTGTCATGGGCACAGCTATAACCGCGCCTGCTACCCCCACTACGCCGGCGTCGCATGCATTAAGGGAGAAAATGAATCAGGGGCCAAGCCGGATCGGCACATTGGTGTTTGGGCTGGTCCTGATCGCGGGACTGATCTTCATCGGTATGAACATCTCGCGCGATCTGGAAGGCGTAACGCTTGGTTCCGCATGGCCATATGTTCTGCTGGGAATTGCTTTGCTCGTGGCTTTGGGATTCGAGTTTGTCAACGGCTTCCACGACACCGCGAACGCTGTGGCAACGGTAATCTACACGCACTCCCTTGATCCGAACATCGCTGTGGTGTGGTCGGGATTCTGGAACTTCCTGGGAGTGGTGACCTCCACTGGAGCGGTGGCGTTCGGCATCGTCTCTTTGCTGCCGGTGGAATTGATTTTGCAAGTAGGAGGCAGCGCTGGTTTTGCCATGGTGTTTGCGTTGTTGATCGCGGCGATTGTCTGGAATTTGGGAACCTGGTGGTTCGGGCTGCCCGCTTCCAGCTCGCACACGTTGATTGGGTCCATCATCGGCGTCGGTATTGCAAACCAGTTGCTGAGCACGAAAAGCGGAACCAGCGGCGTGGATTGGGCCCAGGCGCTAAACATTGGCAAGTCGCTGTTGCTGTCTCCCATTTTCGGGTTCCTGCTTGCTTCGCTGCTGTTCGTGGTCATGAAAGCGGTGATTAAAGACGAGCGGCTGTACGAATCGCCCAAAGGGACCGAGCCTCCCCCATTCTGGATTCGTGGCTTGCTGATTCTGACGTGCACGGGCGTGAGCTTCTTCCACGGGTCGAACGACGGCCAAAAGGGTATGGGCTTGATCATGCTCATTCTGATCGGAACCGTACCCACCACGTACGCATTGAACCACGCGGTGACCGCGAGGCAGTCCCAAGACTTCGTAGCGGTGTCGCGGCAAGCTGCGGACACCTTGGGGAAATATACCGAGAGCTCCGCGGTGGTTGGGGATCCCCGCGATGACGTGACGGATTATATCCGCACCAAGGAATTCAAACCGGGCACCATGCTGGCGCTGCGCGTGCTCGTGAACGATATCGGTACGGAAATGGCGCAGTTTAAGGAATTGGCCAAGGTGCCGCGGACGCAGGTACGTAACTTCCGGAACGACATGTACCTGGTCAGCGAGGCGCTTCGGTTGATGCAAAAGTCGGGAAAACCCGCGCTGGCCGCCACGGATGTTGCAATACTGAAGAACTACAAAAAGCACGTGGATGCGGCGACGCGGTTCATTCCATTGTGGGTGAAAGTCGCCGTGGCGTTGGCGTTGGGCTTGGGGACCATGGTGGGATGGAAGCGCATTGTGGTGACCGTGGGAGAGAAAATCGGGAAGACCCATTTGACGTATGCGCAAGGCGCTGCGGCGGAAATTACCGCGATGGCGACCATTGGCGCGGCGGACGGCTTAGGCTTGCCGGTCAGTACCACGCACGTATTATCGTCAGGCGTCGCCGGCACGATGATGGCGAATCACTCAGGACTGCAGATGAGCACCGTGCGCAATCTCGGGCTCGCGTGGATTCTGACGTTGCCCGCCGCGATGATGCTGTCCGGGCTGCTGTTCGTCTTCCTCCGCAGGGTGGTGTTTAAAGGCTGAAGCGCGATTCGCCAACAGTCGGGGAAGCAAACGAGAATTTTTCTCCGTTCGATGCAGAAATGAGCTACTTGCCTAGTAGTCGTTCGATTGTTTCTGTTAGGGGTTTCACCTAAGGCGTGGCACTTTAGTGGGAGTTCGCTGGAGGATTGTGTCCGTGATTGCAAAGGCAAATATATACCGTTTGGCAGCGCTTCACCGCGATGAATGCGGCAACGGTCGGACACGCCTCATGTCCTTCCTATAGCCCCAATCGCATCCGAACAGCTGCAATTTAATTTTCGATTGGCGCGTATTCGTGTCCAAACGCGTTCGCCAATCGCGTGTCTAAACGCCGAAGGGATAAGTTTCCCGGCGGCACAACCGAAGTGCATTCGCATTTCTTAGAAAAGAGAAGAAAGAATGGTCACTGTTCGAATTAAAGGGGGAACTCCGTCCGGCACGGACACTCTATGCCGGACGTGCAGTCGCGGACACATCATTAAAGGATTTCGCCTGATGGAAGAAGAGGTGTATTGCCGAACCTTTTACATTGAGCGCGAGATCCGGTTCGCCGTGAGGGAATGCACCTTCTACGAGGACAAACGTCTGGCCAGCAAGCCGATATGGAAGACATTGCCTGGTTCCTGACCACCAGGAAAGCGGGTCGCAACGTGGGATTTGTGAGCGCTGCGAAATTCCAGGAGCTGAAGCTGGAGGAAGAAGAGGACTCTCCCATAGGTAACAAGAACGCCAAAGTGACGGAGTAAACCGCGGAACTGTCTCGACAACTCCGTCCGAGAGCGGAAACGCTGGAAAGGAGGAGCCATGATTCTGTTTTATCGTCTGCTGTTTTCGCCCGAAGCAGCGGGCGGACTGTGTCGTACTTGCAGTTGGGCCACTGTGCGGAAGGGCTTCTATCCGGCGGAGGCTGAGGTTTTCTGCCGAATTGTAGGCCCGAACGCGCGAGTACGATATGCGGTACGGGGCTGCAGCAGTTATGTGGACAAGCGCACGCCCGAGGCTCCGGCCGAAACTCGACGCTTCGGCTTCGTCACTGAAATCAAGCTCGAAGATGGGTCGAAAGTGCGGGTTGGCTCCAACTGCACCAACCAACAATGAGCCCTTTGCTAGCGCAAGGGGCTCGTTGCGCTTTGGTGTTTTCGACTGGTGACCGATCAGCGTGCTTTTGCGGGCTGCGGCTCCGCCGCGTGCGGCACCACGACGAGTATCAACGTCGTATCGCAGTTCGCCCTCCCGCATGTGCCCGGTGAGAACTGCCACCGGTCAATCCCGGCCAGCAGCAGCCCTGCGAGGGACTGCGGGTCGTCAAAAACAAAGTCTCCAACCGGTTTACCATTTGCGTCGATACGCAGCAGGAGAATTACAGCCCCTTCCGTGTCCGCGTTGGCGGCGGGCTCCAATTCGGTGGTTTCCCGCGGTACAGCGGCACGATCGGCGGAATCCGGGCCTTTGACCTGGTAATGGCGCACTGGCGAACGGCCGGGCGCGAATCCGGGCGATGCAAATTGAAAGACGATTCCGAGGCGAGGAAACGACGAGGATTGCTGGCCCGATACGGTAGGCCGAAAACTCCACGTGCGCACGGCGGTCAATACCTTGTCCAGAAATGGCGGCCGGCCTTGGACCACCCGAATGTCGCCAAGTTGGCCGCAACTATCGACCGCGACATCCAGCGTCACTTGGCTACCCTGAAGTGCCTGGGAGGGATGAGAAGCGCCGATGAGCGATATGGGTTGAGGTTCGGGTAACTCGCTGGAGGAAGGAGTCGCTGGAGTAGACTTGGGATTGGTCTCAGCTGCTTCGTGCCAAGCCACCTCTTGCTGTTGCAGCAACGGAATTGCATAGTGAATCGGGATTGCCGCGCCCACGCCGCTTGTCTTTTGCGGCGTAGCGGATGCGAGCGCTGCGGCGTTTGCCCGTAGCCACCGTCCTTCGATCAGCCCGTAAACAGTTTTCGCATCGGGAGACACCAGTGGAGCGCCACTGTCGCCCAACAAAACATCGTGGTTGAAAAGAAGCAACTCGGTCTCCGATAGTCCCTTTTCCAGATGCCAAAATTCGTAACTCAGAACCTCGCCGGCTGGGCGGTCTTCCACGAAGGCATCGAACGTGTGTGGGTCTTTCAGCCGCGAGGGACGCAAGGCGGCGGCCAAAACGGATTGCGTGCGGGCTGGGCGCTGAATGGCGAGGGACAGAAATTTCACCTGGTACTTGCCCTCAAACGGGTTCGGACTGGCCCGCAAAAGCGCCACGTCATGGTCTGGATCGGTAGCGACAACCACTGCCCTGAGGAGTCTAGGCGGCGCCATCGGCAACCGTACCAGGATGTAGGGATCCACGCTGCTCAATTGGCTCAGCACATGAGCGGCGGTAAGCAAGTACCCGTCGCTATTGACGAAAAAACCATTCCCGTAAAAGGTGTAGCGGAAACCGCGCTCGGACGGGGATTGGTCCAGGGGGTACACGATGGGACAGATGGCATAGGACAGGTCATCGTTCGAAGACGCTTGGGGTACAGCATGGGCCAATGACGGCCCGGCGACACCAAGACACACAAGCACCACGGCGGCCAGGAACCTAGGCACGGGAACGGGAGTAAGGCGCATTCCCTTTCAGGATAACCCGTCGAGGACAACGGGCAAATTGCCCTACGGGGCAGTTGTTCGGCAGCGAATGCGGCCTACTTCGTTGCGGCGGCGGGCACCTCATGCTCCTTTAGATATTTGATGATGTCGTCGGAGATCGCGGAGGCGGTTTTCTTCACCGTTGTCCGGGGCGTTTTTCTCCATGACGAACTTGGCGGCAGCGACATACGGGTTCATGGTAATCACGGCGCCAGGCTTTTTGCCGCGGTTTCCGCTTTCCGCGTCGCTATACAAGGGCTGCTCAGGACGCGCCAGGTCATTCATGGTCACGTACAAATCCATACTCGCTTCACCCGCGCCAAAGCCGATGACGGCACGGCGCCGGCGATTGCCTTCATCCAGTTCCGTGAATACCTCGTGGACCCACACCCCGGTGGACGGACGCACCTCTGTATTGCCCATTTGCTGGGCCTTAAACCCAGCTTTTTGCAAATCCTTGACGATAGACGAGGCCATCAGGTCGACCGTTTTCTTGGCCTGCGCCGCGGGATCCTGGTTCCGGTGCCGGGGTCCTTCGATAATTCCTGGCCGCACCTTGGGTCGCCCCTCGTCGGCCTAGAAATTTTCGGCGTCCAGTTCGAAATCGCTGACATAAATCACCGTGTCGGCTGGGTTGAAAACAAATGGGGGTCTTTTGCCCGGGAGGCGCAGCTGTATCTTGACAGTAGGCCGCCCGAGAAAATTGGCTCGAGGCACCGACGAGCAAGAGCGAGCAAACGAAGGAAGCAGTCTTCATCCAAGGGGTCTCCTGACGGGGTGAGTTTGAATACAAGGGCGGTCGGTCGCCCCAGTAGAAGCTGCGGGCGAGGTAAAGTTTGTAGCACGGGGAGGGGGAAGAAGGAGAGCAGAAAAAGAGCCCGTTTACTTTCGCTATTTCTTCGCCTATAGTGCGGGGCGGCAGAGGAAACGGGAAACGGGTGGCTTCGGCTCCATTGCCTTCGGGCTCTCCCGAGCCGGATGCCACCCGTTAAGGCTCAAAGCTCCCACCTCAGCTCATCACCTCCCTTCGCAGAATCCGATCATCGACTCGCCGTCTCACGGGCGATTACTGGCGGGACACGTCACCCAGGCTGAATCTTGCAGCCAGCAAGGCAGGAACGCATACTCACAACATGCGTACGGCGTCTCACGGAATATGTGGTAGGGGGCTAGCAGGATTGGTGTTGGCCGCTGTGTGCTGCGCTGGGGTTCGCGCGGATGAAATTCGACTGAAAGATGGCAAGAAGCTTTACGGCGTCATCGTCGCTTACGAGGACAACATGTTCAAGGTCAAAACTGACTTTGGATATGTTCTGGTAGAAAAAGACAAAATCGCCTCCATCATTCCGGACACGCCGGCGCAGTCCCCCGCAAAAAATGAGCCCAGCGCGAAACCCGCCACTAACCCCGATACGAAACCAGCCCCGGTAGCACAACCGAACAAGAAAGAAAAAGCTGCGGCGATTCTGACGAATGCCAGCGCGCGCCCAGAACTTCCGGCTGCAAACAAATCGGTTGGGGACACTACGGCGCCAGCGATCAAAGCGCCGACCGCTTCCGGGCGACCCGTGGTGAGCACAAACAGCGCGCCCCCGCCTCCGCCAAAAGAGGAACCGCCAGCTAAGCGAGACGAGATTCAGGGGAATCTGTACACCAACTACGAGTTCGCCTTTCGCATGTACAAGGCGCCGAGTTGGCAGATTATCGACGGAACCGGGCAGGCGCTCCCGAATGCCATCGTGGCCATGGGAACGTCAAACGAATCGACACTGCTGGTGGTGGGGCACGAGAAGACAAAGGAATCGCTGGAACAGACCGCCCAGGCAGCAGAAAAGCGGCTGCAGGACGTGTACGACAATTACCGGCTGATCTCCCAACGAAAAACAGTGATTGGAGGGCAGCCCGCCCTGGAATACAAATACCGAGGCATGGCCGACGAGCATGACTGGTCAGGAACGTTGTCAGTGGTCGAGCATCGCGGCGAATTCCTGACGGTCGTAGGAATGACCTACGCGGATTCCGACCTGATTCAGATTCAGGAGAACGTGATCGCTCGAGCCATAGCCAGTCTGGATTTCAACGTAAACGGAAAATAACGCGAGACTCAGCTCGCAACAGCAGCAGCGGATTCTTGTAGCTTGCGATTCTCACGAATCATGGTGATTAAGGATTGCACTGCGCGCGGCAAGCTGCGATCCCGACGATAGACGAGCGCCAGTTCACGGTAAAGATCCACGCCTTCCACGTTCAGCAGCTTCACATCGCCGGTTTTGACCTGATCGCGGGCGAAGCTCTCGCTGATGATGGAAATACCGACGTCGGCTGCGACGAAAGTCTTGATCATGCCGATGCTGGGCAGTTCCATGGCGATGCGCAGACGCGAGCGATGCGGCCGGAACAATTTGTCCAGAACCTGGCGCGTGTAGCCGGTCTTGGGGAAAATCAGCGGGGCCGCGGCAACTTCGTCCAGGGTTACGTGGCTGCGTTGCGCCAGGGGATTCTTGCTGCTGACGAAGAAGCGCAGGCGGTCGCGATTGATGACGTGCATCTTCAAGTTGGGAGACTTCACCGGCAGCGTGACAATGCCCAGATCCAGCGAGCCTTCTTCCAGCCGCTGCAGAATCTTGTGGCTGAAATTGCGGTAGATGCTGATGTGTACGAGCGGGTAGCGGCGCTGAAATTCAGAAAGAATGTCGGGGAGCAGATAGAGGCAGGTGGCTTCATTGGCGCCGAAGGTAACCGGCCCCTGAACAACATTGCCGCGATCCGCCACCACTTGCATGGATTCGTCGCGAAGGCGCAACAGGCGTTCTGCAAATTCGAATAGAACTTCCCCGGCGGGCGTCAGCTCCACGGATTTCGCGGAACGGTCCAGCAGTTTGGCGTGATACGCCTGCTCCAGTTGGCGGATTTGGGCGCTGACAGCCGATTGCGACCGGAATACCTTTTGACCCGCCTTGGAGAAGCTTTTGAGCTTGGCCACCTGTACAAACGTAGTTAGTTGGTCAAAGTCCATGATCCTCGGCTCACTCGGGAATGCGTAAGAGTATAACGGAATTGGTATAAGGAAACCGTGAATATCCTGAGAGGATCAGGCATAGTGGGGCGCGGCGCGCTCCGAGAGGGCCACCAGTGCGGGAGGGTTGACGGGGACGCCATTTAGCACGTTGGCGGCGATTCCCTTCCACGCCGATTCAAGGGTGCCCTGGAAATGAATGGACTGAATGCGGACAAAGGGTATCACGCTTCGACGCGACAATAATTTCGCGGCCACCGGGCTGTCCGTTAAGGCAACATGCGATTCCAGGAGCCGGCGAAGGTTGCTTTCTTCCTCGTCCTCCAGTTCGTGCGCTTGCACGAACTCGAGATTCAGAACATGGTCCACTTCGCTGCGGTGAACGTAGGCCAGCCCGCCAGTCATCCCGGACCCGAAATTCAGGCCGATGGGACCGAGCACCGTGACAATTCCGCCGGTCATATATTCGCAGCCATGCTGGCCGAGCCCTTCCACCACCGCGACGGCGCCGCTATTGCGAACGGCGAACCGCTCGCCCGCCTGACCGGCGATGTAGAGTTGGCCGGAGGTGGCCCCATACAGGATGGTATTGCCCGCGAGCACATCACCGCGTTTGGAGGAGTTATGTCCAGCGCGAATCACAATGGTTCCGCCCGACAGGCCCTTGCCCACGTAGTCGTTGGCCTCCCCGGTTAGGTGAAGAGTCAAACCGGAGGCAAGGAACGCGCCGAAGCTTTGCCCGGCGGTGCCGTGAAATTCGCGGACCGTACCCGACACTTGTTTGTTTTCCAGACGCTCGCGCATCAGGTCGCCGCTGAAGTGCGAGCCGATACTGCGATGGAAATTGTGAATCGGCGCACAGGCCGCCGAACTGGAATGGAGACGCTCGAATGAAAGCTCCGTTTCCTCTACCCCGGAATCCAGAACCGAGGTTTGCTGAGGAAGAACGCGGCGCGCTTTGGAAACCGGAATCACCAGCAGCGCGTCCAAGCCGGAGCGGGTTTCCAGCCGATCGTACCAGCCACGAAGCTCGGTGAGCGAGCGAACCCCGAGTTCCGCAAGTCCCTTGCGAATTTCTTCGGCCAAAGCGCGGAAATACGACACGACCATTTCGGGCTTGCCGTTGAATCGGGTGCGCAGCGTTTCATCCTGCGTGGCGATGCCCACAGGACAAGTGTTCAAATGACATTGACGAGCCATCACACAGCCGATAGCAACCAGCGCCGCGGTGCCAAAACCAAATTCGTCCGCTCCGAGTGTTGCTCCGATGAGGACATCCCGCGAAAAACGCATCCCGCCATCGACGCGAAGTTTGACGCGCGAACGCAAGCCCGCTCGCAAAAGCGTTTCATGCGTTTCCCGGAGGCCAATCTCCCAAGGGAGACCTGTATTTTTGATGGAGGTAAGCGGAGACGAGCCAGTGCCGCCATTGTGACCACTCACGGTGATCACGTCCGCGCCCGCTTTAGCCACGCCAGCGGCAATTACGCCGACGCCGGTGCCGGAGACCAGTTTTACGCCAATGCGTGCACGCGGATTGACCGCACGCAAGTCGTGAATGAGTTGCGCCAGGTCTTCGATGCTGTAGATGTCGTGATGCGGCGGCGGCGAGATCAGAGGCGTGCCGGGCGTTGCATGACGAATGCGCGCGATGTATTCGGTAACCTTGCGCGCGGGAAGTTGGCCGCCTTCGCCGGGCTTGGAGCCCTGCGCCATTTTGATTTCCAGTTCCTCGGCGCGAACGAGATATTCCGCGGTCACTCCAAAGCGGCCGGATGCAACCTGTTTGATTTTGTTGTCGGAACCGAGAATGTGATACGAGTCGCCGTCTTCGCCGCCTTCTCCGGTGTTGCTGCGACCGCCGAGCTGATTCATGGCCACAGAAAGAGTTTTGTGAGCTTCCGGGCTGAGCGAGCCAAGGGACATGGCCTGCGTGCTGAAGCGACCGAGAATGGATTCCAGCGGCTCGACTTCATCTAGGGTGATGGGCTGTTCAGGCCGCATCTCGAGTAGATCGCGAAGAAACGTGGGGCCGTCGGCTTTCGCGAGCTGCTCATAGAGACTGTAGGTTCCCTGTTCGGGCTTACGCACAAAAGCGTGAAGTCGGCGGACCAGTTCGGGTGATGTTGCGTGAAGTTCGGCGCCTTTGCGGAAACGGTAGAGACCGTGATCCGAGAGCTCCTCGGCCGCATTCGCGAATCCAGCTGCGTGCATGTGCAGGTAATCCTGCAGCAGCGAATCCAGCGTTTTTGTTCCGGCGTAACAGGCCGCGTCTTCGAAGTATTCGCGGCAGATGTCTTCGTCGAGGCCCAGCATCTCGAAGAGATGGCTGTTGCGGTAACTGGCCAGCGTGGAAATGCCCATGCGGGCTAAAACTTTGCGAAGCCCTGCCAGGATTCCCTTGCGCACTTTTTCAAACGCGCCTGCTTCTTCGGTTTCCGCAAACTCCTCAGCAAGATAGGGCACAACCGCGCTGGCGCCCGCAGCCAACAGCATCGCGACGTGATGCGTCTCAAAGATCTGCGCGCTTTCTACGACAAGCGGAATATCCGCCCCGCCTTGAGAGAGCAGCCCTTTCCACGCGGCGGCGGCCCCGAGCAGTGCAGGCAAAGCGGCGCGATTTGCGCCAATCGCGCGATCGGAAAGGAGGAGGAGCCCCGGGCGATCGCCGTCACTCAGAGGGGTAGTCTTGCACTGAGTCAAACAACGGCGCGCACCCGGGACTCCCAGGGTGGAAGAGAACGTAAAATCGACGGTCTGCACTCGCCCGAGCTCCACGCAAAGCGACGCCAATTCGCCGGCACTGAGAATGGGGCTGGCTAGAAAATGGCCATGCCCCAACGGAACTTCCAGGGACATGACGTGCGATTCTCGCAGCGGGTCGATGGGAGGATTGGTAACCTGGGCAAAGCGCTGCTTGCAGTAATCCCACAGCGGGCGATGCAGTATCGACAAAAACGCCGGAGGCGCATCGTCGCCCATGCTCCAGTCTGCTTCTTTGCCGGCCAGAAGCGGACGGAACAGAATTTTGTACTGATCGTCGGACCAACCGGCGGCAGCGGCAAAGCGTTTTGGCTGGGAGACAGGAACACGCTCGGCGGAATCTTCCAAACGCAGCACGCTGGAACGGGTCAACAGCTTGCGCGGAATTTCGGCAGTGACGCTCTTCAACAATTCGCGCCAGCGCAGCAACGAGCCGTTGTAGGGATTGGCAAGGAGAATTTCGCCGGGTCCGAGGCGATGACGCTCAGCGATGCGCGATTCCTCAAGATCGAGCAGTCCAGTTTCCGAGCCGGCAATCACCAAACCATCGTGCGTAACGGTGTACCGCATCGGGCGCAAGCCGTTGCGATCGAGTTTCACACCCACGGAGGTACCGTCGCTGAAAACCAGCGCCGCCGGACCGTCCCATGGCTCGCCTTCGCGAGAGAGGGCCTCGAGGGCCGCACGGACGTCGGACGACAAAAATGGGTCTTGGGAGAAGGCTGGCGGAACCAGCGCGAGCATGGCCGATTCCACGCTCTTGCCTTCCAGCAGCTTCAGCTCCAGCGCATTGTCGAAACTCGCGGAGTCGCTGACGTTTTCTTCGAGCAGCCGAAACCATTTGCCCACACCGATGCGCTTGCGGATTTCCCGGTCACGCGCGCGCAGCCAGCGGCGATTGCTGATGACAGTGTTGATCTCGCCGTTATGCGCGACATACCGGAAGGGTTGAGCCAATTGCCAGGACGGTTCCGTATTGGTGGAATAGCGCTGATGGAAGATCGCGAAACGCACCGCAAACTCGGCGCTGCGCAAATCTTCATAGAAACGCGGAAATTGCCACGGCGTCAGCAATCCCTTGTAAACGATCGTGCGCGAAGACAGCGAACAAATGTAACAACGCTCAGGAAGGGCGGACTCGGCGCGTTTGCGTAACAGCCAAAGACTGCGTTCGAATTTCTGCGCAAAATTTGGTGCGGAATTCCTAGCGCTCGCCGGCTCGATGAAAAATTGCCAGATCTCCGGCAGGGTCTCGAAGGCGCGCTGGCCAAGGGCATTAGGGTTTGTGGGAACCTGGCGCCAGCCAATCAGGCGGAGTTTGCTGCGCCCTATCGAATCTTCTATGGTCGTACGCGCATCGACGACACGCGAGGCGGGAGCGAAGAGCGTGCCGACTCCGAACAGTTCGTCTAATTGAATTTTGTCTTCCGAGGCGCGCGCGCGGAAAAAATCGACGGGAAGGCTGGTCAGCAAGCCAGCGCCATCACCACTGGCTCCGTCGGCGTCGACCCCACCACGATGAGAAAGACGTTCGAGGGCTTGCAGCGAATAGGTCAGTATGTCGTGACTAGGGGGACCGCTGAGTTGCGCAATAAATCCAGTACCACAGGCGTCGTGATCCGGGTGGCCCCAGTTCGGGTGGCGCGCTTTCTGCGACGGGTTGGGGCAACTACACATACTAGTGTAATAGTGTCCGTGGCGCGGAATGTACAATGCAGAATTTTTCTGGAATGCATCGGTTTTGTAGGGGCACCGAAAGGGCTAACTACATTAAAACTTCGTGACTTCGCTGAAGTGAAAATCCCGGATTTTCATTGGCGGAACGACCATTTCGAAGGCTTCCTCCCCGGTGGCGCGATGAGTCGGACCGAGGGATTCAACATTCCGTAACATTTCCAGGACCGATTGATTGAATCGGAAATTCTTCGCGGCGCCCGAAATTTTGCCCTTTTCGACGAGGAATAATCCGTCGCGGGTCATCCCGGTCATGATCTTCTCGTAAGGGTCAACTTCGCGGATATACCAGAGCCGGGTGACCAGCAGGCCGCGGTCCGTGGAAGCGACCATTTCCTCAATGCTGGTTTCGCCTCCCTCGACGACCAGGTTCATTGGCGCCTCCCCATATTCGTTGGGAAGGGGAAAACCATGGCCTGTGGGTTTGGCGTGGGCGAGCTTGGCGGACCGGCGGGAATAGACCAAATTTCTGACCGTTCCACGGTCAACCAGAACGACCCGTTGTCGAGGCATGCCCTCGCCGTCAAATGGACAGCCAAGCTGGTGAGAGTGATACGCGTCGTCGGTGATGGTGATGTTTTTGCCAAACAGGGGCTTGCCCACACGTCCCGCAAAGCACGAACGCTTGTCAGCCACAGCCGTACCAGCGAAATCGTAGAAAAGGAAGCCGACCAGGTCGAGCACGGCGGCGGGTTCGAGAATCACGGTGTAGTGTCCGGGCGAGAGTTCGGCCGGATTCTCCGCACGCGCAGCCTTTTCACTTGCGGTCCTTGCGAGTTGAAGAGGCTGGAATTGGCGAACGTCGCCGGAGTTTGCTTTGGCCCAACTCGCGGCCGAACCTTGCTGCATGGTGACGGAAAAAGTGGCATTGGTATGGCGGTAGCTGGCGACAAGTCCCCGGGAATTGAGCAGAACAGTTTGGTTCTGGCCACTGGAAAAAATCCCGGCAGCCACCTGGCCGCGCTTTTCGGCAAACTGGCACGCGCCTTTGACCGCTCGTGCGCGATCATCGGGTGTGAGAGATGCTGTCCCAGGAGTAAAGCGCCGGACCGCACGATACTTTTGCCTGCCTGGTATGGGCAGCAATTGTGGGTCTTTCGGTTGGTGGGACGCGAGAGCCAGACAATTATCAATGGCAGCTCGAAGAGAATCTTCGTCGACGCGATTGGTGGTGACACGCGCCGTGCGCCCGTCCGCAGCGGTGCGAATGGAGACAACCAGGTTCTGCTCCGCGACGTTTTGGTGAATGGTGTTGTTCGCAAAGCGCGTGAGCGACTGGATCGATTCGTCAATGTGAACTTCAGTTTCGGGAACGCTGCGATGCTTGGCGAGACGTAAAACGGTTGCGCCGATGCGGCGCAGTTCGGCCTCAGAACGGAGCACCGGGCTTGCTGTTTGCTTCGGGCGGCTCATTGGTTAGAGAAGGCTTTGCCGATTTGAACATTGCGGAACCGTGCGGGCGAAGCACCGTGGCCAGTGCCCATCACTTGCATGGGTTGCCCCTTGCCGCAATTGGGGGTGCCCCAGAGAACCCAATTGTCCGCATTGGTAACTGCGTCGCAGGAATTCCAAAACTCCGTGGTGATGCCACTGTAGCTGGGATTCTTGAGCATGCGCCCCTTCTTGCCGCCTTTAATCTCCCAGCCAATTTCGGTTGAGAACTGGAACTGGTAGCGGCGGTCGTCGATGGACCAGGAACGATTGGTGTCCATGAGAATGGCGTCATCGGTATCGGCGATCAGATTGTCATAGGTCCAATCTCCCGGAAGGATGCTGACGTTGGTCATGCGGATCATTGGGAGGCGGTTCCAGCTTTCGGTGCGCATCGTGCCGCCGGAACGGGCCAAGCCGACAAGATGAGCGGTTTCGCGGCTGGAGAGGTAGCCACTGAACTCACCGTCCTTGATGACATCGATGCGCTGTGCGGGAACCCCTTCGTCGTCATACGCAAATGTGCCCAAGCCGGCGCCATGTTCGATGCGCGCATCGGCGACAACGTTGACGATGGGTGAGGCGTAGCGAAGATTGTGCAGCTTATCCAAAGTAAGAAAGCTGGTGCCGGCAAAATTGGCTTCCTGGCCCAGAACGCGATCGAGTTCAATCGGGTGGCCAACGGATTCATGGATCTGCAGGCCAAGTTGACTGCCGCCGAGAATCAACGTGCCCGTTTTTTCCGGGCATTGCGCGGCGGAGTGAAGGGCCACCGCTTCTTCAGCGACGCGCGGAGCGTGATGCAGGAGATCCATGGCTTCAATCAGTTCGTAGCCTCCAAGCACGTGCTGGCCACCGAAACTGTTGGGATAAGACCGCTTCTGAATCTCATCTTTTTGAAACGAAGTGGCCACAATCCCGCAACCAGACAGCACACGGCGCTGGTGGATTCTCGAACCACTGCTGGACGCGAACCAGGTGTCGATTTTCCGGAATTGCATGTCGGTTTCCGATAGCGTCACGCCTTTGGTCTTGCGCATCGCCGAATCGTTTGCCAGCAATAGTTGCAGTTGAGCTTCGATGGGAATTTCGAATGGATCTTTGTGACAGGGGCTTTGCCAGCTATCGATGTACGTGCCTTCCGGGACCATCTGCACATTTTCTTTTTTGGCGAGGGCGGAAGACTTGGCAATGGCGACCGCTTGCGCAGCGCAGGAAGCCACACCTTCGCGGGTCAACTGGTTGGTGGACGCAAAACCCCAGGTGCCATTGGCAACAACGCGGATCCCCGCACCCAAAGATTCACTTTGCCCGAGCGTGCCCACCTTGCCGCTCTTGGTGGTGAGGTCGCGCTGCCGGAGATGCATGACGCGAACATCTGCGTAGGTGGCGCCGCGAAGCCGTGCCGTGTCCAGTGCGTTGGAGCAGTAGTCCCACATAAGTCACCGAGAAAACGTTGGGGCGCCTCTTATGGAGACGCCCCATTAAACATATCACGTGTTTGCAGTGAGGCTTAGCTATCGAAGACGATGCTTACGTGCCTTCTTGCCAGGAGGCGAGGTATTGCTCCTGCTCGGCTGTGAGCTTGTCCAGGCGGTGGCCCATGGATTCGAGCTTGAGCTTGGCGATTTCGCGATCCAGGTGTTCGGGAACGACGTAAACCTGCGGCTTCAGCTCCTGGTGATGCTTCATCAGATATTCGGCGGAGAGGGACTGGTTGGCGAAGCTCATGTCCATAACCGAGGCGGGATGGCCTTCGGCAGTAGCCAGATTCACGAGCCGACCCTCCGCGATGAGATAAATCTTGCGACCGTCTTTGAGTTGGAACTCATCAACCAGCGGGCGAACTTCTTTTTTGCCGGTGGAAAGAGCTTCGAGCGCGGGTAGTTCGATTTCCACGTTGAAGTGGCCCGAATTGCAAACGATCGCGCCGCTCTTCATGGCTTCGAAATGCTCGCGGCGAATGACGTTCTTGTTGCCGGTCACGGTGATAAAGACGTCTCCCTCTTTGACGGCATCGGCCATGGGCATCACGCGGAATCCATCCATAACAGCTTCAATTCCCTTCACTGGATCGATTTCGGTGATGA
>Ga0335076_10000371_pt1 | contig 41016 bp, 39 predicted proteins | sample Lox_Sample_25_FD_206717 | JGI IMG/M metagenome (GOLD analysis project Ga0335076, IMG submission 206717) | Soil microbial communities from Loxahatchee National Wildlife Refuge, Florida, United States - Lox_Sample_2.5 | ecosystem: Environmental > Terrestrial > Soil > Wetlands | place: USA...
CGGCAACTATTCGGCCCCGGACAGCCCGTTCGGCGGCTACAAGCAGTCCGGTATCGGCCGGGAGATGGGTGTCGCCGGACTCGAGGAGTTCTTGGAGCGCAAGACGTTTGCCACGGTGGTCGGATGACACCGCTCAAAGGGGTCCGCGTCCTCGAGGTCGCGATGTACGGCTTCGTCCCCTCGGCCGGAGCCGTTCTCGCCGAGTGGGGCGCCGACGTCATCAAGGTCGAGCACGCGGTGACCGGCGACCCGCAACGCGGGCTGCGGCAAACCGGCAAGCTCGTGGTCAAGGGCGACCCCAACCCCAACGTCGACAACGCCAACCGCGGCAAGCGCAGCTTCGGTCTGGACATGTCGGTGCCCGAGGGCCGCGAACTGCTCGACGAGTTGGTTCGCCGCGCGGACGTATTCGTGACGAGTTTCCTTCCGGCGCAACGCGAGAAGTTCCGCATCGACGTCGACGACATCCGGGCGGTGAACCCTGGCATCATCTACGCGCGCGGCAGCGCATTCGGTCCGCGGGGCGCGGAGGCCGACAAGGGCGGCTACGACATGACCGCCTTCTGGTGCCGGGCCGGCGCCGCGGCGACCATCACCCCGGCCTCGGTGAAGGGCATGATCCCGCTACCCGGACCGGCGTACGGGGACACCATTTCGGGCGCCAACCTGGCCGGCGGCATCGCGGCCGCCCTGTACCAGCGGGAGCGCACCGGCGAACCGTCCGTCGTCGATGTATCGCTGCTGGGCAGCGGGCTGTGGGCCATGAGCCACACGGTGGCACTGACCAACCACCTCGGCGAGCGGCTGGTGGCGCCGGAACCCGGTGTGCACGGCTCGCCGAACAATCCGCTGGTCGGCGTGTACGCCACCGCCGACGACCGTTACATCTCCTTCGTCATGCTGCAGCCGGCGAAGTTCTGGGCCGACGTCTGCCGGCATGTCGACCTTCCCGAACTGGCCGACGATCCGCGCTTTGCCGGCGCTGAGCGGATCGCTGCCCACACGACCGAGGCGGTCGAGCTTCTCGGCAAGGCCATCGCCACCCGCAGCCTCGCGGAGTGGTCCGCGCGGTTCGCGACGTTGTCCGGGCCGTGGGCGCCGGTGCAGGACAGCCTGCAGGTGGCCCGGGATGCCCAGGTCCGGGTCAACGAGTACATCGTTCAGGCGGGTGAGCTGGAGTTGGTCACCAACCCGGTGCAATTCGACGTCGCCGCTCCGCACGCTGGACCGGCGCCGAGATTCGCTGAGCAGACGGACCAAATCCTCGAAGAGCTTGGCCTGGACTGGGAAAGGATCATCGAGCTGAAGACCGCCGGTGCTGTCACCTAACTCGCGCGGGTGCCCGCGACGCCATGGCCGGACGGTGCGCTCGTGACGCCCAATACCGCTCCGGCTTCGATGTCGCCCAGCTGGCACGCCGCATACGCCCCCGACCGGCCCGCGATCGTGATGGGGTCCAGTGGCGTCGCGGTGACCTATGCGCAGCTGGACGAGCGGTCACGAAGGTTGGCCACTGCGCTTCGCTCGCGCGGCCTTGACGTTGGTGACCACCTCGCCATCCTGATGGGCAACAGCCACACGTTCATCGAGGTGGCATGGGCCGCGCAGCGTGCGGGCCTCTACTACACCCCGATCAACAATCACCTGCGTCCCGGCGAGGTTCAATACGTGCTCGACGACTGCGGCGCATCCGCATTGGTGTCGAGCCAGGACCTCGCCGACGTGATCGCGAGGCTGGACATCTCACGGATACCCGTTCGCATCTCGGGCGACGGCAACCTCGCCGGATTCGAGCGCTACGACGACGTTCTGGCCGCGCAGCCCACGGCACCCGTCGACGATGAGTGTGAGGGCCGGGAGATGTTGTACTCGTCGGGCACCACGGGGCGGCCGAAAGGTGTGCGTAAGCAGCTGCCCGGCAACGCCTTTGGCGATCCATCGTCAGTGGTCGCGCAGATCGCCGGAGGTCTCACCGGGGGCGACTCCGGCGGCGACGCGGTGTATCTGTGCCCGGCGCCGCTGTATCACTCGGCGCCCTTGGTCGGTTCGATGTCCTGGCACCGGGCGGGCGGGACCGTCGTGCTCATGGAAAGGTTCGACCCCCGCGAATGCCTCAGGCTGATCGAGCGGTACCGGGTCACCGACGCACAGTTCGTGCCGACGATGTTCGTCCGCATGCTCCGGTTGCCCCGCGCGGAGCGTGAGCGGTACGACCTGTCGAGCCTCCGCCGCGTCTTGCATACCGCCGCCCCGTGCCCGGTCGCCGTGAAGCGGCAAATGCTCGAGTGGTGGGGTCCCATCATCGATGAATATTATTCGGGGACGGAGGATCTCGGGGCCACATATATTTCGGCGCAGGAGTGGCTGGCCCACCCCGGTTCGGTGGGGAGACCCCTCGACGAATGTCACATCGTCGGCTCGCGGGGCGAGGAGCTGCCGACGGGGCGGGTGGGGGTGGTGTACTTCGCGGGCGGGCGCCGCTTCGAGTATCACGGCGACCCGGACAAGACCGCGTCGGTGACCCACCAAAACGGTTGGCGCACACTCGGAGACGTGGGCTACCTGGACGCGGACGGCTACCTTTACCTCACCGACCGTGTCGCGCACATGATCATCTCCGGTGGGGTGAACATTTACCCGCAAGAGATAGAGAACGTTCTCCTCGCCCACCCCCTGGTGGCGGATGTGGCTGTCATCGGTGTGCCCGACGAGGAGATGGGTGAGTCGGTCAAAGCGGTTGTGCAATTGGTCGATTGCGTTGAGCCGAGCGGGGAGCTAGCTACGCAACTTTTCCACTACTGCCGTCCGGAGTTGGCCACATACAAATGTCCGCGCACCGTCGACTTCGTCGATGAGTTGCCACGTGACCCCAATGGCAAGCTTTACAAACGGCTGCTACGCGACCGGTACTGGACCGGTCATGAATCGCGCGTCATTTAGCGGCTGCTCGCATGCCTCGGATGTCGATCACCCTGATGACGTCGTCCAGCACACCGAGATCGCTGCCGAGTTCCCCGGCGATGCTGCGGACGACGCCCACGTCTTTGCCAACGAATTCGCCGGCGACCTCGATGAACGACGTCACGGAACCCCTTGTCGCGACGAGGCTTAACACCCGGCTGGCAGCACTGCCGTGAGGCAGGGCGGCCAACAGTGCCGATTCCGGTACGCCGAGCCGCTCGCCCAGCCGGATCGACTCCGCGAGCAGCCCGATGTGACCGGCGAACAGCGCGTTGTTGACCAGCTTCACCTTTTGGCCGGCGCCGCTGGGCCCGACGTGCAGGACCGGATCGCCGTAGCAGCCCAGCACCGGTCGCACGCGCTCGACGGCGTCGTCTGTGCCGCCCACGAACAGCGTCAGCCTGCCCGCCGCGATGTCGTGCGGGCCGCCGCTGACCGGTGCGTCGACCACGCCGACATCGCCGGCGCGGGCGGCGATGGCCTCGATGGTTTTCGGGCTTGCGGTGGTATGCACCACCAGCGTCGAACCCGAGGGCATCGCGGGCAGCAGGGCGGCGTCCAGGCACACCTGCCGCACCTGTTCGTCGGTGAACACGCAGACCACCACGACGTCGGCTTGTGCACCGGCCTCGGCCACGTCGCGCGCCGGTTGGGCACCCAGGCGGTCGAGGTCGCGCCGCTGTTCGTCCGTCCGGCCCAGGGCCCGGACGTGGTGGCCGCCCTCGACGAGACGGGCCACCATCGGGCGTCCCATCCGGCCCGTGCCGATGAACCCGACTCTCATCGGGCCGTCACCGTGGATGCCCCATAAGAGCCAGCGTGGCGTCGGCCGCATCGAGCACGGCACCACCGGGGGCCGCGGCCCGCTCGGCCAGTTCGACGATCAAGCGGACATCCTTACGCAGCAGCGTCCCCGCCAGGCCGGCCAGCCGTTCCAGGCCGCCGATCCCGCCAAGTGCGTTGAGCGCGAAGCTGTTCGCGCTGCCGTGGGAGGCGACTTCGGTGAAACGATCCGGGGAGACGCCGAGCGCGTCGGCCAGCGACAGGGCGGTGGCCGCTGTGCCCAGGTTGGCGGTGAACAGCAGGTTGTTGAGCAGTTTGGTGGTTTGCCCGGACCCGAGGTCGCCGAGGTGAACGACCGGATCGGCGCAGGTTTCGAAGACCGGGCGGCAGCGCTCGACAACGTCGGCGTCGCCACCGACCATCACCAGCAGACGCCCTTCCGCCGCCGCCGGGCCACCGCCGCTCACCGGAGCATCGATGACCGAAACACCTTGGGCACCAGACTTTTCCGCGAGCTGGCGGCAAGTGTTGGGGTGCACCGTGCTGTGGACGGCGATGACGCTGCCCGGTTTCATCGCCGCCAGTAGCCCGTCCTCGCCGTAGGTGATCTCCTCGATATCGGCATCGCCGACGACGCACAGGCAGACCAGATCGCTGGCCGCGGCGAGTTCGGCCGGCGACTTGGCGACCTTGGCCGGGGTATCGGCGAACGGCTCGAGGGTCGCGGGACTGCGCGCCCACAGCGTCGTTTCGTAGCCACCCTCGACGATCCGCCGCGCCATGGGGCCGCCCTGACTGCCCAGCCCGATGAATCCGACTTTCACCCCGCCTCCCGATCATCCTCTGTGTCAATGGGATTCGTGCGGGCGGCCACGCATTCGTCCGCGAACGCGAGAACCTTCGTGTGGTAATCCGCGGCGGTGTGGCCGAGGCTGATGTTGTGCCCCGCCTCCGGTTGCCTGTGTACGCTGAACCGCGGCGAACCGGAGAACAGGGCGGTGATCTCCGCTAACGCCGAATCGTCGCTCTGCCAGACCCTTTCGTGCTCGGCGATGCTGAAATGCACCGGGACGCGGATGGCGGGGGCGAGCGACGGGAAAGTAAGGCGCGCCCAATCCGACACCATCTGGTCCTCGTAGGGCGGAGCCGTCGGGGAAACCGTAACCCCGGTGAGGACCTCGGGCGGATACAGCCGCTCCGGATGCCACAACAGCTCACGCAAACCCGCGGGACGGCGCTCCCGGGTTGCCGTTTTCAGGATCTCTCTGGCCGCGGGGTGATAGTGCCGGCCGGTGCCCGCCAACTCGATGCCCAGCAGATCGGCGCCGCGCTCGTCGGCGGCCATCCGCATCGTCAGCTCGCACCCGCCCGAATGCCCCATCACGAACACGCCGGCACCGCGAGGCCGCTGCCCGAGGACGCGATCCACCGCCCCGTATGCGAGGTTGACGCGCTGCTCGGGTCGGGCCATCGCCTCCGGGTACGGAGCGGAACTGCCATAGCCGGGCCGATCGAGCGCGACAACGGTGAAACCTGCTGCGGCGCCGGTCCGTAGCAACGAGAAAGACGGGTGGCCCGGGCAGTCGAAATACACCGCGGTGGTGCCCCCGCCGTGGATGGCCACGACCACGGCCTTTGGCGATTCGGCATCCGCGGCCTCGGCGACCAGCGCCGACATCGGCACGCCGTCGACGATCACCAGCCTGGGGCGGACGGCGGGGGCACTCATGCGTCGGCCCGCAGCAGGAGTACGCCGCTGGGGGTGAGACCACCGCTGCTGACCACGCCGACGCGAGCGCCGGCGACCTGGCGGTCACCGGCCTCGCCGCGCAGCTGGCTGACGGCTTCGTGCAGCAGACCCATGCCGTGGGTGCGGCCGTGCGACAGCTGGCCGCCGTGCGTGTTGAGCGGCAGCAGCCCGTCGCGGGCGATGTTCTTGCCGCCATCGAGAAACTCTTTGGCCTCGCCGATCCCGCAGAAGCCCAGCGCCTCGATCCAGGACAGGCAGTTCATGGTGAACCCGTCGTACAGTTCGGCGACGTCGACGTCGGCGGGTCGCAGCGACGTGCGGGTCCACACGTGCGCGGCTTGGCCCAGCACCTGAGGCTCATGGGTCAGGGTGCTCTGGTCCCAGTCGATTCGCTCGACGATCTGCGTCCCCACCGCCTCCACCAAAACCGGCGGCTTGGCCAGGTCACGGGCGGCGTCGACGGCGGAGGCGATGACGGCGATCGCCCCGTCGCACGGCACGTCGCAGTCATAGAGACCGAACGGTGTGGTGATGCGCCGCGCGTTGAGGTAGTCGTCCATCGTCATCGGGGTCCGATAGACCGCGGACGGGTTCAGCTCGGCATTGGCGCGCTGATTCAACGCGATCCAGCCCAGCGTCTCTTTCGTTGTGCCGTAACGGTGGAAGTGCCGCTGCGCGTTCATCGCCAGCGTGTGCGCCGCCGACGTGGCTCCGAACGGCATAAGCCAACCGGGACTGCGGCCCATCGACGGAACGATCTTGCCCTGCTTCATCAGCTCGTTGAAGGTGGCTTCCCACAGCGTCCGGAAGCACAGCACGTGACGGGCCAGGCCTCCAGCAATCGCGAGCATCGCGGCGATCACCGATCCGCCCGGGCCGAAAGTTTCAATGCCACCGTTGTGCCAGGTCGGCCGGATCCCCAGCGCCGCCTCCAGCGCGGTGACCCCGCCCTCGCCGAACCCGCCGAGGTTGCCGCCGCCGGGGTAGGTGGACAGGCCGTCGATGTCGGCGAACGTCAGGCCGGCGTCGGCGATCGCCGCCTCGCACGCCTGCACCGTCAGCGACAGCGGCGGCTCCATCAACCGACGCCCGATCGGTGACATGCCGATCCCGGTGAGCGCGACCTTGTCCTCGAACTTCTCCGCCGTCAGCATGGGGCGGACGTGTTCACCGAAGCGCCCGGGCTCGATCTCGTCGGTCGGCGGGGGACCGGGTTCGGCATCCGGAACCGGCCGAAACAGCGGCAGCCAGACGTCCTCGATTTGCTCGAAGACCACCTCCACCTGTTGGCCTAGTGCGAGCCGATCCGGCTCGCACTCAACGATGTTGGTGGTCAGCCGGACCCGGGGGTCTTCCGCGATCGCCACCTGGGCGACCACGTACGGCGCCGGCAACCCCGGCAGGCTGAACCGATGGTTGACGGTGAACCCGGCGAGCGTCGCCTTGCCGGAGACGGCCCGCACGCCCATGTCTCGGGATCGGCAATAGCGGCATACCGGCGCCGGCGGATGGATCAGGGAATCGCAGCTCTTGCATTCCTGCAAGCGCAACGTCCCGTCGGCGCCCGAAGTCCAGAAGAACTCATTTTCCTGTGTGATCAGCGGCAGAGGACGTCCGGTCAACGCGTGAAACCCCACTCGGCTTCGTTCGACTCGACTTTGAGGTGAGCGGCCGGATCCTCGTCGGTGCTTGGCGGCGGCGGCACGTCATCCGGCCGGCGCTCATCCATTTCCATGATGGCGTGCACCGGGCAGTCCATCAGGGCGCGCATGACCGCGTCGCGGTCGACCGCGGGGACGGTGCCGTCCCCGATCAGGCACGCGTATCCCCAGTCGTCGAGCGAGAAGTATTCGGGCGCGTGCTTGGCGCAGATGCCGAAGCCGTCGCAGAGGGTCCGGTCGAGGTGGATTTTGATGCCCTCGGTCACGCGTACATCACCGCCTCCACCTCGTAGGGCCGCTCGGCGCGAAACACGTTGGCACGGCACGGTTCGCAGGTGTTGTCGAGGTGGCGGGCGACCGCTTGCGGGAACTGGTCGAGCAGACTTCCCGCCACGTTGGTGGCGGCGTCCAGCGTTGCGCAGGCCCCGCGGCCGCGCAGCGTCACCGACCACCGCCGCAGCCGGTCGAGGTCCTCGGAGGTGGCGACGCCATCGCGGAGCGCGCCGCCGACGGCGGCCATCGCCGCGGTGCCGTTGAAACACGATCCGCACTGCCCGGCGTTTTCGCGGTCGAAGTAGGCCAGCACGGATGCGGCGACGGCGACCGGACAGTCGTCGGTGATCACCGCGATCGCACCGCAGCCCAGCCCGCTGCCGAGGCCGCGGAAAGTCTCGTGATCCAACGTGGCATCCAGCACGGCCCGGTTGAGCAGCCCGGCGAAATAACCGCCCAGCAGCGCACCTTGCACGTGCTCGGGCGAAACACCATGCAGGCCAAGCAGATCGCGGAACGGCAAGCCGTGCGGAACCTCGTAGAGACCGGGTGGCCGCCCGCCACCGGTCAGGGTCACCAGGAGGGTGCCGGGCGAGGATGACGTGCCCAGCGAGCGGAACGCCACCGAGCCGTGCCGCTGCAGGTACGGCAGGTTGGCCAGGGTCTCGACATTGCTCACTAGGGTGGGCCGGCCGCCGACACCCTTCTGGAAGGGCCGCGGCGGCTTGTCCGTCGGCTTGACCGGACCGCCATTGATCGCGCGGGTGACCGCGGTCTCCTCGCCGGCGATGTATCCCGGATGGACGTTGAACAACTCAATCGTGATGCCGCCGAACGCATGCTCCGTTAGCGCGGCCTCCACGCTGCGGGCAGATTCCGGGTCCGACACGTAGACGTAGGCGCGGTCGGCGGCCACCATCGCCGCCGCCAGTCGCAGCCCGTCGAGAACCAGGTGCGGCCGATGCCGGAGCAACCATCGATCCTTGATCGAGGCCGGTTCGCCCTCCTCGCCGTCCGCGACAACAACCGAACCACCGGCCAGGCGCCCGTTGTCGCGCACCGCGCGCAGCTTCACCGCGAGCGGAAACGCCGCGCCGCCGCGGCCCTGCAGCCCACTGCGTCCGACTTCGCCGAGCAGCTCGTCGGCGTCGGCAAGGGGACGGTAGCCGCCGAGTTCGAGGTAGGCCGGGTAGCTTTCCCTCGTGTGGCCGGGTTGATCGCCCAGCAGCCGCGACGGACAGCCGGGCCAGGTGGCCACGGTGATAGCCGGCGCGGCGCTGGTTTCCATCGGCTAGCTCTCCATTTCCGCGATTAGTCTGGCGCACATGCGAACCGCGGTAGTGCGCGTCAACGTCGACCCTTCCGGTGTGCTCACGGCCGCACGGCTAAGCCAGGGCATGACCGTGCTCCTCGGGCTCGCCGGCGAACTCGGTGCGGAGGTGGTCGACAACAATCTTGCGGCCATGCCGGCCGGCCGTCGCGAGGCGGAGCTGCTCATCGCCGGTGACGATGTCCACGTCGTCAAGCGCATCGGCGTTGACTTGTGCGCCAAGGCTTTTGGCACTGATCCCATGGCCGGCGTGGTCACGTTTATCAGCCGGGGAACCGACGACGACGCGCACGGTGTGCTCTCCGCCTTCGGGCTCACCGGCGAGATTGTTCGGTCGCCCGGCGATGACGGCTTCGACATCGTCTACGTGACGCTGCGCGAAGCCGACCTGGAGCGGATTCCGGAAAGCCGGATACACACGGCCCTCGAGGCATCGCTCAACTGTGAGGTTCACATTCGCACTGTGTAGTGCCTTTTGAGACATCACGAGCCCAGGAATTCGAGGATCGCGGGCGCCGCGAGCACCCAGGTGTCGAACATGTTGAAGTGCTGCACCCGGCCCGCCGCACGGTCTTCGGACGCACGCTCCCACGCATCCTCCGGCCAGGGCGGATCGATCAGCTTGGACCCCTTGATCAGGCAACTGACTTCCAGCGACGTCCGCTTGGGATGATCCCAGTCGTTCTCGCCGCCGCGAATGATCAGGGTGGGGCACTTGATTCGGTCGAACATTTCGTCCTCGACGCCGGGGATGGTCTGACCCGGCTTGGACACGAAGGCGTTGAGCCAGCGCAGCATCACCTTGAGGAACTCGTCGCGGTCGAGGTCGAGGAATCGTTGCTTGTTGTTCGGGTTCTCCTCGATGCGCTCGCGCCACTCGGACACCTTCATCACTGCGTCGATTCCGGTTCCGCGCGCGGCGAGAATGCTCGGCACGATGTAAAAGGAACCCAGCACGAACGTGCCGTAAATCCCGCCGACGATGTTCCACACCACGAGCTTCTCGACGAGTTCGGGGTAGAGCATCGTGGTGAGCATGGAATCCCTTGCCCCACCGGAGCCGCCGGCCAGGATGCATCGCTCGACGCCGAGCTTGCCCAGCAAGCCGCGCAGGGTCTCGGCACGCATGTGCGATTCGCTCTGTCCGTAGAACTGCACGTCGGAGGCGCCGCAATTGGGCCGGTCCCAGAGCAACACCCGATAGCCGCCGGCAACCAGCGCCTCGGCCAGCGGACGCAGGCCAGGGATTTCTTTGCTGAACCGGCCACCCGGCGTCATGACGATGAGATCCCCTGTGTCCCCAAGGATTTCGTAGACAACGTTTCCACCGTTTACCTCGATCGAAGACACAGATTCTCCCGTACCGTCACGCCATCACCAGAACGTCGTCGCCGACGACTCGCACCGGGTAGGTGCGGATGCTCCATTCCGGCTTCACCGCGGTCGTGCCGGTCGTCAGTTCGAAACCCCATTGATGCCAGGGGCAATAGATGAACTCCAGATCCCGCACCATGACCGCGTCACCGGCGGCGGTCTCGTCGACAATGGTGCGTCCCCGGGCACGCCCCGAACAGAGCGGACCACCCTGATGTGGACAGTAATTCGCGATGGCGTAGAAGGCGCCGTTGACGTTGTAGACACCGACGCCGTGCCGGCCGATGGGCACCAGCTTGTGGCTGCCCGGCGGGATCTCGTTCACGGTCGCGACGACATGCTCGCGGCCCTGGGCGAGACGGCGCTGGGGCCGCCTTGTGGTTACCCCTTCGTTTTCAGACGTCAACTCAGAGCACCCGGACCTGACCCTCGAGGACCGGGACGGTCTCCGGGAGTTTGTAGGTCGCGATTCCGTTCTTGTACATCACCGCTTCTCGGGCGGCCTTGGGAAGGTGCTTCACCAACCAGCGCGGGTCGTCGAACGTCCAGTGCGGGTAGTCCGAGGAGTACAGCAGGATCTTGTCGCACTCCATCCACTCCATGGCGCGGGTCAGCTCGGTCTTGTCCTCCGGGTAGTCCAGCGGCTGGGTCGTGAACTTGATGTGCTCCTTGACGTACTCCGACGGCTTGCGCTTGATCTCGACCCGCGACTTGCGCGCTTCGTAGATCGCGTCCATGCGCCACATCAGCGGCAGGATCCACGTGAACGCGTGCTCGACGAACACGATGCGCAGCGTCGGGAACCGGTCGAAGACGCCGTCGAAGATCAGGCTCATCACCTGATTGGCGGCCAGCAGCGAGTAGGTCACCATGAAGTCGTGGTTGTAGCTGGGGAATCCGACCGGCGGCGTCGGCAGCATCTCGTAACTGCTGCGCCCCAGGTGGCAACTCACCGTGATGTCGTGCTTGGTGGCGGCCTCCCAGATCGGGTCGTACTTCGGATGACCCCATGACGGCCGCGGCTCGGCCTTGATCAGGATCTGCGCCATGTACCGGTGCCCGGCCCACTTCTCGATCTCGCGGGCCGCCCCTTCGGGATCCTCGATCGCCGCGCAGATCGAACCCCGCCACCGCTCGTGCCAGTTGTTGTGACCGTCGAGCCAATGGTTGGCCTGCCAGTCATTCAGCGCGCTCGAGAACGCCTGGGAAGCTCCGGCCAGCCGCGGCGTCCGCCCGCCGGGCTCCAGGATCGCGATGTCGGAGCCCGCTTCCATGATCAGCTGGCGAAACGCCATGTCCGGGTCGCTGCCCGGGAACTCGCCGTTGGCCGGGAAGGTGTCGGCGCGCATCGCGAAGCTGTGGGCGTAGTCGGGAGCGTCGTAGTAGATCAGCTCGCCGATCTTGTGGTCCAGGAAGAACTTGCTACGCCACGGCTCGGGTATGTACGGGACCAGCTGGCCGCGTTTGGGCACCGGGTGGACGTCTGAGTCGACGCACCGCACGGCTATGCGCTCGGCGGCGGGAACACGTTCCTGCGTATGGGTCAGCGTCATCGTGATCTCCCTTGTTCACTTCTCATTCTGCGACTAGCCCGCCGCGAGGTCGACCGAAACGTCGATCCCGTACAGGTTGGCCGCGTTGCGCCAGCACAGCTTGTCGCGCTGTTCGGTGGACAGCGACGTGGGCAGCCTGCGGATGTCGTTGTTCTGCCAGTGCGGATAGCTGGAGCCGAACATCACCATGTCGTCCTTGCCGGTGAACCCGAACCACTCACCGGCGAATTCGGCGTCGGGGGGACCGTCGACGCTGCCCTGCACGAAATACACATGCCCGGGGATGTAGTCGCTGGGGATCCGCGGCGCCCAGGGCGTCTGTTCCAGGTGCGGCCGGCCGAACGTGTCCATCCGCCAGATGAACGGCGTCAGGAAGTCCGCGGCGCCGTCGGCCCAGACGAACTTCAGGCTCGAAAAGCGCTCGAACACACCCTCGGCGATCATGTTCATCAGGTGATAGATGTAGTTCAGCGCCATGAAGCTGACGTATTGCTCGTAGGTCTCGGTGTGGCCGGAAGGCGTCGGGGGAAACGCGATGCCCTCGCCCATCTCGATGTGCACCGCGACCGGAAGGTTGGCGTCGGCGGCGGCCTCCCACAGCGGCCAGAACTGTGGCTTGCCATAGAGCTCGCGGGATTGCAGCGGGACGCCGATCTGGACCACACGCGGATGCGCCCGCCACTTTTCGATTTCACGCAGTGCGCCGGCGATGTCGTCGGGGTTGACCCGGATGGTGCCGCGGAACCGGTTGCCGAACTCGCCGGAGTCCAGCCAGCGCGACACCATCATCTCGTTATGGGCGGCATGTAGCGCGGTGCCCAGGTGCCGGTCGGGCATGATGCCGCGTCCCATCGGATGCAGGATCGCCACGTCGACGCCGCGCTTCGAAAATAATTCGTTGGCAACGAGTTCCGGGTCCGAACCCGGATATTGGCGGTCCGGTCCCTCGGTGTTCGGCGCGTATTCGCCGCCCGGCGCGCCGTACCAGTCCATCTCGTAGTCGGGGAAGCCGCGGCTCTTGAACGGTTCGCGCAAGAAGGAGCGCAAGTCCTTGTTGGACGGAAAGAAGATGTGCACGCTCGCGTCGATCACCGGCGTGCGTGTTCCGTCAGCGTGTTCGATCACGAAAGCCATCCTTCGGCTCCGGCAGCCAAAGCGAGCCCAGCCGGGTCATATGATAGATAACCTAACATTCTTCGGGATTGTCAATCAATGGATTTCCGGTAAGCGTTTCGATTAGTCATCGGCCCTGGTAGTCGTCGATATTGCCGTCATTCGGGTAAGTGTCGTTCTTGAATAAGGATAATAACATTCTCCATCTTTCCGACGGACGCCGATCGCGCCGATGCCAAGGGCCGAACCGGACCTCCTACAGACGTCGGTGTGACCGCTTCGCGCGACCCTGAATGAGGGTCGGCTTCTCATGGACGTGCCGGGCCGGCGCCCCACGGTACGATTCGTCGCGTGATCACCGGACTGAGGCCATCCTCAGCTATGCCGGTGGGTGCTAGGTGCCGAGTCCGATCCCGGGTGAGTAACACGACCGCCGACTGTGCCGTTTCCAACGACCGGCCACGCCATGAGGAATATGCGCGAATCGATGCCAAGACCTCGTAGCTCGTTGTCTCACTCGATGGCCCCTGCGTGGTGAGGGCCGTGCCCGCGTCCATGGTGCGCTGGACTGGCCTCCTATTCGTGGTCGGCGCGGCATTGTTCGCGCTCGGCGTCCTCCTCTCGCTGCTACCCGCGTCGCCACCGCTGCTCTCAGCGGTCACCTACGCGATTGGGGCGGTGTTCTTCACGGCCGCGGCAACCCTTCAGCTCGTCCTGGCTCGCCGAGAGCTGCCCGAGGCCGAGCGCCGCACGCTCGCGTTGCGTGCTCGCGCCAGCGACTGGCTGGCCGCGGCCATCCAGTTGGTGGGGACGGTGCTGTTCAACGTCAACACGATGGACGCCGCGGTAACCATCGGTGCGCGCCCCGAGCTGGTAGACGTCGAGGTGTGGGTGCCTGACATCGTCGGTTCTGTCGCGTTCCTGGTCTCCTCGGCCATCGCGATCGTTCCCGAGGTCCGGGCCCGGCGGCATTCCCACGTCGTAAACGCTTCGCAGCGCATCGCTTTCCTCAACTTCGCCGGATCCGTTCTGTTTCTCGTCTCGGCCGCGGGCGCACTGGTGTTGCGCTCGGGAACCGACCTCAGTCTCGTGTGGGCCAACATCGGTACGTTCTTCGGCGCCTTGTGCTTCCTCTTGGCCGCGTGGCTTTTCGGCTGGCCCCCTCCGCAGCCACACGGCGCGAGGGAACAGCTCAATCGCGAGGCACCTGCATAGTGAGGCAACTCAGCACCAAGCGTTGAGTTCGCGCCGCCGCCGGCACGGCGGTGCCGCGCCCGCCGGCCAAGGTCAAGAACCTCAAAATCGAGGATCTCCAACGGGATTCACGACCGAACCGTCCAGGGCAATGGCAGCGAGCAGAACATCTAGCCTGGCGGTGGCGGGTCCGCTTGGCCCACGGTGACGCCCGCCGCCTTCTCGAACGGTTTGATCACCGTCGTGAAATCGGAATCCGGGCCTTCGTCGCGGGCGGCGGCCTCCCAGAGTCGGCCGATTGTTTCGGCGACGTCGACCGGGGCGCCCAGCGTTTTCGCTTCGTCGAGATACAGTCGCACGTCTTTGACCATCAGCCCGGTGGCGAAGCCGTAGTCGAAGCTGCGCGGGAGGATCGCACGGGGGAACTTGTCGCGGCTCGCGCTGGTCCCGCCCGAGCCCGCGTTGAGCACCTCGATCATCACGCCGGGGTCTAGACCGGACTTGACGCCCATCACGACGACCTCTGCCGTCGCGACCAAAACGTTGGCTGCCAAGATGTTGTTGGCGAGCTTCATCGTTTGCGCCGAGCCGGGTTTCTCCCCGATGTAGAACGGTCGGCCGATCGCCTCGAGTGCGGTTCTTATGATGTCGAATTCGTTGCGCGGTCCGGACACCATTACCGCAAGTGAGCCCTTTTCGGCTCCGCCGACGCCGCCGCTGACCGGGCTGTCGATTGCCACGATGTTCCGTTGAGCCAGAAGGTCATGAACACGCACCGCCGTTTGGCTCCCGACGGTTGACAGGTCGACGTAGCGCTTGACCCGCGAGCCGTCGATCACCCCTCCGATACCAGTTGCCACCTCAAGCGAAGCGGCCGGCGACGGGAGGCTGGCCATGACGGTCTCGGCATGATCGGCGACATCCTTTGAGGATGATGCGGCGCGCGCCCCGAGGGTCACGAGCCGATCGAGCACCGCGCTGCGTTTGTCGAAGGCAATGACATCGTGGTCTCCCTGCATGAGGCGACGTGCCATGGGAAAGCCCATGTTTCCCAAACCGATGAACCCGATCTCCATCGCGAGCCCTAGCCCTGGTCCACTTCGGCGAACGCCTCACGCGCAATGCGAAAGCTGTCGACGGCGGCCGGCACGCCAGCGTAGATGGCGACCTGAAGAAATATCTCGCGAATTTCATCGCGCGTGACACCGTTGGTCAGTGCCGCCTTGACGTGCGTCCGTAATTCGTTGGGCCGGTTCAGGACCGAAATCATGGCGAGGTTGAGCATGCTGCGAGTCTTGAGGGCCAGACCGTCGCGTCCCCAGACCGCGCCCCAGCAATACTCGGTAACGAGGTCTTGCAGCGGCTTGGTGAAGTCATCCGCGCCGGCTAGTGCTTGGCTGACATAGGCGTCTCCCAGTACAGCCGAGCGGATCTCGAGTCCTCGTTGGTATGTTTCGTGATCCAATGGTTCTTCTCCTTGTGCGACCAGTAGCCCTGCAGGGTTCGCTGCGAGGACGAATCTACGGGAGCCGGTGCGTCACAGGCGCACAACGACGGTCTTGGTGGCCGTGAACGTGTCGAGCGCCTGGTGGCCCTTCTCGCGCCCGTACCCGGATTTCTTGAAGCCTCCGAACGGCAGTTCCACGCCGCCACCGGCGCCATAAGTGTTGACATAGACCTGGCCCGCGCGGATCTCGGCTGCGAGGCGGTGCGCGCGCGATAGGTCGGTGGTCCACACCGCGCTCAGCAGCCCATACTGTGTGCCGTTGGCCAGCCCAATGGCCTCGTCCTCGCCAAAGAATCGGTTCACGGTCAGCACGGGACCGAAGATCTCTTCTTGTGCGATCGGCGATGCCGGGTCGACATCGGCGATCACCGTGGGCGCAAAGTATGCGCCCGTCCGCGAGCTTCGCATCCGCGGAGGCTCACCGCCGCAAAGGATTTCACCCTTGACGTTGCCGGAGACCATCGACTGCACCCGGTGCTGCTGCTTGCGTGAGATCAGCGGCCCGAGATCGTGGTCCTCGATTCCGGGCCCAATCGTCGTCGACGACAGGAGCTGGCAGACCTTGTCGACCACTGCGTCGTGAACCGAATCATGCACCAGCAGCCGCGAGCCGGCCGAGCAGGTTTGACCGGCGTTTTGCAGGATCGCCCGAACAATCGACTCGGCGGCACGTCCCAGGTGCGCGTCGGGGAATACGATTTGCGGGGATTTGCCACCCAGTTCCAGGGTGGTGGGCACCACCCGGTCGGCGGCGGCGTGGGCGACCACCGAGCCGATTTGGGTCGAGCCGACGAAGCCCAGGTGGTCGACATCCGGGTGTGCTGTTAGGGCGGCGCCGGCCTCGGCGCCGATCCCGGTCACCACGTTGAACACCCCGGGCGGCAGGCCTGCCTGAACCGCGAGGAGAGCCAATTCGACTGCGGTACGTGGGGTTTCGTCGGCAGGTTTGACTACAGCGCAATTGCCCACGGCGATCGCGGGGGCCACGGCGCGCGCCAGCAACTGCATCGGATAGTTCCAGGCGATGATGTGGCCGGTGACACCGAAAGGCTCGCGTCGGGTGTATACATGCAGATCCGTTGACAACGGGATGGCTTGGCCGTAGTAGCTGTCGATGGCGTGGCCGTAGAAACGGAAGTACCGTGCGGCAACGGTGGCGTCCGCGCGGGCCTGGGTTAGGGGCTTTCCGGTGTCCTCGCTTTCGATTCGGGCCAACCGCCCGTGGTTTTGGTCGATCAGGTCGGCGATCCGCGTCAGCAGCATTGCCCGCTCGGCTGGCGTGGTGTCGCGCCATCGCGTCGATGCCGCTCGCGCAGCGGCGACAGCCCTCCCGACTTCGTCCGCGCCCGCGCGTGCCACCTGCCCCAGAGACCGGCCCGTCGCCGGGTCGACGTTGTCGTATACCTCTGGCGAAGCCGCCGATTCGCCATCGATGAACGACTGTGTGATGGTCACGGCGACTCCTGACTGCGTTGCGTCGTACGACCGATTATCTATACGTTACTGTATATTTCTGTCAACCGGTTTGGGCCCGGCTAACCGAGGGATGGGCGATACGTCCGGCACGCCAAATAGCCAAAAATCTACATGGTTGTATATTTAATGTCGTGGTGACGACGACCCGGCGCGGACGCCCGACACAGGCGGAAGCCAAGAAGCTGCATCAAAAGCTGCGCAAGGCGGCTGTCGCGACCTTCGTGAAGTATGGCTATGACGGGACCACCATGGAAGCGGTCGCCAAGGCGGCCGGCATCACGCGGCGAACGCTGTATGCCCGCTATCCCGACAAACGCGCCGTCTTTCTCGACGTCATTCCCTGGGCGCTCACCCGCAGGACCGAGCGGGAAGCGAGCTACGAGCGCGAGGCCGGCGATCTGCGTGCCGCGCTGGTCGCCGTCGGCCGTGCCGGGCTGGTGCGGGCGATCGACCCGGACATCGTGCGCTTGACGCGAATTGCCATGAACGAATCGGCCCGGTTTCCCGAATTCGCCATTAGCGCACACTCGATGACCTGGTCGGGCCGGCACCGACAGGTGATGGACTTGCTTCGCCGGCACCATGAAGCCGGAACCATCGAAGTGGAAGATCTCGAGTTGACCGCTGGCCACTTCATCGCGATGATCGAACACCTGCCGGCGCGGCTGGCCGATTTCGGCATCTACCGCAGGGCCGAGGAAGAGGAGCGTCACCTGCAACACGCCGTCGATCTGTTTCTCCGCGGTGTATTGCGCCGCAATTGATTTCGCGGACAATCAGCGGATGGCACTGCCCGGCCTCGTCCTCATACACGGCGGCGCGCATGCCGCTGATTGCTGGGATCTTACCGTCGCCGAGTTGGCCAGCCAGGCACCGGAATTGCGAGTCCTCGCGGTCGACCTGCCCGGCCGCGCCAACAAGCCGGCGGATCTGGCGACCGTCACGATCACCGACTGGGTGAACTCCGCGGTCGCCGACATTGACGACGCTGGACTCGGCGACGTTGTGGTCGTTGGACATTCGATGGCCGGGCTGACCGTGCCGGGCATCGTCGCCAAGCTCGGGGCCGCACGGGTGCGCGAGTTGATCCTGCTAGCGGCGTTCGTCCCGCCGCAGGGAAAATCGGTGGTCGACACCCTGCGCGGACCCCTGGCTCCATTGGCGAGATCGGCTGGTTGGATCGAAAGAAAGTCGTTCCCAATGCCTATCGCTCTGGCGCGATTCGCGTTCTGCAATGGCATGACGCGTGAGCAGCGCAGGATGACGCTATCGCGGCTGTGCATGGAGTCGCCAAGCGTGATTTTCGAACAGGCCGATCGCAGCGACTTGCCCAATGAGGTGCCGCGGACCTGGATCATGACGCTGCGCGATAGGGCACTGTCGGCGCGACAGCAGCTCACGGCGATCGAATCCCTCGGTGGCGTCGACACGATGATCTGTGTCGACGGCTGCCATGACGTGATGTTCAGCGAACCGAAATTGGTGGCCGCAATACTGGCCAATCGCTGCCGGCTGTGGGCTAACGGCTAAGACGTCCTTGTGTCATGAGTCGCTAGTTTGTCCTCTCACTAGTCAAAGGGCGTCCTTTGAAGTCGAAATCGACGCTAGCGTGCACCTCACTCGCACTTCTTCGCGCCGGCGTCAATCTCGAGAAAGACTCGCCGCGGCACTAGGTGCTCCGGAACTAATGAATCGCGACACTAGCCTCCGCGAGCCGGTCAGCACGACCAACGGATGTTGGCCGACCTCCCCTCGGCCGGCCCGCAGCCATTAATATACGGTAGTGTTTACTTAATGGGCCTGGGCCGATGAGGAGTCACGGATGACAACCGCAACTGAGCGCCTCGTGCAATTGGTCGGGGCCGAGGATTGTTTCGACATCGCACCCGCCGAACTGCTGCCCATCCAGCTGCAAGCGGCCACCGAGCGCCTGCAAAGCCAGGCCGACTCCATCCCGCTCTTGGCCAACCGGGCCGAATCGGCCGGGGTGAAAGAGATCAAAGTGTCCGATGACCTGGTCCCGCTGCTGTTCGCCCACACCACGTACAAGACCTATGCCGAAGGATGGCTCAACGAGCGACGCTGGGACCGCATGGGAAGGTGGCTGGCCACGGTTTCCACCCGTCCCGTGGACGGCCTCGACACCGCCGGCGTGGAGACCCTGGACGACTGGATCAAGCAGTTAGAGACCGTCGGCCACTACCTGTCGTGCTCCAGCGGCACGACGGGGAAGCCGGCCATGCTGTCGTGCACCGAGGGCGACATCGAACTCTCGGCGCGGATCAACATCGAGGCGCTCTTGTGGGCAACCGGGCTCACCCGCGGTGAGGACCGCAAATTCCTGGGCCTGGGGCCGCAATTCGCCGCCCCGCGCGAGGATGCCATCCGCCAGGCGATGGTCGACGCCTTCTCGTCGTGCTACCCGCCCTATCAGTTCGGGGACGGCGAGCCGATCACGGTCGGATCGATGGTGGACATCATTACGTTGCGGCGCAAGCTGACCGATGGAACGGCACGCCCGAATGAGATCGCCGAATTCGAACGCGTCGCCGCGCAGCGCGCTGCCGACATGGACATCTCGGCGAAGAAAGCCATCGACGCGGTGATTGAGGCGCGCGCGCTACCCCTGTTGGCGACCGGCATGTTCGCCACCCTCTATCAGATCGCCGAAGGCATTCGCGCAAAGGGGCACGGGGGCGACGACTTCAACCCGAGTAACGCGATGATGGTCGCCGGTGGGCTGAAAGGGACTGTGCTACCGGAGAATTACCGCGAATACGTGCTGGAGACTTTCAACGTCGCCGAGGACCGCCTCTACCATGCCTACAGCATGCGCGAGATCAACGCGACGTTCCCACTGTGCCACGCCGGGCGATACCACATCTCGCCGTGGGTGATCATGCTGCCATTGGATACTGGCGGCGAGCGATTGCTCGATGCCGGTGGCGGTGAGATCGACTCCCGAGCAGGGTTTTTCGATATCTCGATCGAGGGCCGTTGGGGCGGGGTGATCAGCGGGGACAAGGTGAACGTAGATTTCGCGAAGTGCCACTGTGGTCATCAGGGCCCAACCGTCGGCCGCAACATCGCGCGCTACGCCGATCTGCCGGGCGGCGACAAGCTCACCTGCGCCGGCAGCATCGACGCATACGTGCGGGGGGTCGTATGAACGTGTTGTCGGCGCCCCACTTCGTCCGCGGTGCGTTGGTGGAAGGCGATGCCGTTCGTCACCGGTCCCGTGATCTTGGTGCTGATTTCGTCACTCCCGCAATCGATCTCGATGCTCTTGTATTACCGCGTTCGGAGCTGCCGCCGTTGTTGGACGTCAAGCTCGCCGAGATCATTGACTTCCTGGTCGAAACGGGCGAACGACTGCGACTGGATCGCAACCCCCACCTACAGGCATGCCTCGAACTGATTGCGGCCACAAACCCCTTGCCGCGGCGCATCGTGGAGAACCTCTACCGGCAGGCCCCGTTCTTCCTCGATAGGCAACTGCTGGAGGGCATCGTCGAATCCAACTTCGCGCACCGCGAGGCGCTGGACGGGTGGGTGGAGCGCGTCGATGTCTACGGCAACAAGGGAGCGATCCGAGCCTTCCCCCCGCGGATGGTGCATATGTTGGCGGGCAACGCCCCATCCGGCTGCGTCTCCTCAATCGCGCAGGGGGTGCTGGTCAAGGCGGTCAATCTGTTCAAGATGCCCTCGAGCGACCCGTTCACCACGGTGGCGGTGCTGCGCACAATGGCGGAAATCGACCCGAAACATCCTGTCGTGCGGTCGATGTCGGCGGTCTATTGGCCGGGCGGGGACGTCTCGATCGAGCGCACCCTCTACCGGCCCCAATACTTCGACAAGATTGTCGCCTGGGGCGGCGGCGAGGCGATCAGCAACGTGATCCAGTACCTGGGCCCGGGAATCCAGTTGATTTCTTTCGACCCGAAGTCATCCATCTCGATGATCGGCCGCGAGGCGTTCGAATCCGAGGACCGCATCGCGGAAGTCACCGAGCTGCTGGCCGCCGACACCACGGTGTTCAACCAGGAGGCCTGTCTGGCCAGCCGCTACGCCTTCGTGGAAGGGCTAAGTCCGCAAAGGCCCCAAATCGAATCCTTCTGCGCCCACTTGGCGCAGCGGCTGAACGTGGACCGCGACTTCGCGTCGGCGGTCAGCCCCCCACCGTCGAGCGAACTACGCGAAGAGATCGAAGTGATGGAGGCAATGGGTGACCTCAAGGTCTGGGGCGGCTTCGACGGACGCGGGTTGGTGATCCTGTCCGACCGCCCGGTCGAATTCCAACCCACCAACAAGACATCGAACGTCGTGATGGTCGGTTCCCTCGACGATGCGATCCGCTACGTCAACGTCGCCACCCAAACCATCGGTGTCTATCCATACGAACGCAAGCGGCAATTACGGGATCGGCTGGCCAGTGCCGGGGCTCAACGCATGTGCCGCCTGGGAACTGCCAACGCACATGTCCTTGGCAGCCCACACGATGCCATGTATCCGCTGCAGCGATTCGTGCACTGGATGGGCGACGACGACATCGCGACAGCCGACGCGTGAAATCCCCCAGCGGCGCCTCGCGATAGGTTGCGTCGGAAAGTCCCGAGGGAGGAGCGGCAGTGACCGGAGCAAGCAGTGACGTCTGGGAGGTCATGTCGACCGCCCGGACGATCCGGCGGTTCACGGACGAGCCGGTCGACGACGCGACGCTGGCGCGGTGCCTCGAAGCGGCCAGGTGGGCCCCCTCGGGCGCCAACGCGCAAGGCTGGCGGTTCGTCGTGCTGCGATCACCCGAGCAGCGGGCCGTCGTGGCCAAGGCCGCGGCCCACGCGTTGGAAGTGATCGAACCGGTCTACGGGATGAGCCGGCCCGCCGACGACGACAACAGCCGCCGCGCCCGCACCTACCGCGCGACCTACGAATTGCATGATCGCGCGAGCGAGTTCACCTCGGTCTTGTTCGCTCAACAGCACTACCCGACGGCATCCGAGCTTCTGCTCGGCGGGTCGATCTTTCCCGCCATGCAGAACTTCCTGCTGGCCGCGCGCGCCCAAGGGCTCGGGGCATGCCTCACCAGCTGGGCTTCGTACGGCGGCGAGCGGCCGTTGCGCGAGGCCATCGGCGTGCCCGAGGACTGGTTGATCGCCGGCCACATCGTGGTCGGGTGGCCCAAGGGCAAGCAGGGGCAGGTTCGCCGCCGCCCACTCGCCGAGTTCGTGAACGTGGACCGCTGGGACGAGTCGGCCGACGACCTGGTGACCGCTATCTAGCCGGGACAGGGGAACGCGCTCGTCCCGCTTGGGCATCTCATAACCGGTTTTCGAGATTATTACTTCCGCGACGGAGAATGCTATTCTCGCGGGGGCGGTGACGACAGGAGGCGGGCCGGATGCTGTTGGAGTTCGATGCTGATCAGCGGCTGTGGCAGAAGACCGTTCGCGACGCCGTCGCCAAGCAGTGCCCGCCGTCGCTGGTGCGCAGCGTGGCCGAGGACGGCGTCGACCCGAGCCCATTATGGAAGTCCTATGTGGACCAGGGCTGGACGGAGCTCAACGATCCGGCTGACGCCGTGGAGCTGGCCATCGTGCTCGAGGAGCTGGGGCACGCGACCGACCCCACCCCGTTTTTGGCGACCATGAGCCAATTCGCGCCGTTGGCCGCGGACCGCTTCGACCCGCACGAGTCCGGGAGCGCCGTGCACAGCGGGGTATCGGCGCACCGGGACGCCGACGGCTGGGTGTTGCACGGCACGGCACGCCATGTCCTCGACGGCGATCGTGTCGATCGGCTGGCCGTGGCGACCGACGCCGGGGTGTTCGTCATCGCGACCAACCAGGTGTCGGCCCGCCGCTCGGCGGTGTTCGATCCCGTCCTTCATGTCGCCGACCTGTCGTTCGCCGATGTCCGGGTGCCCGACAGCGCCCGGCTGACCGTCGACGCCGAGCGTGCGCACCATGTCGCGTTGACGGGTATGGCAATCACGACGGTCGGGGCCTGCCAACGCATCCTCGATCTGGTCCTCGACCACGTGCGAAGCCGCCACCAGTTCGGCGTACCGATCGGCTCCTTCCAGGCCGTCCAGCACAAGGCGGCCGACATGCACGTCGCGGTGGAACGGGCTCGAGCGCTGTCCTATTTCGCCGCGCTGACGATCGCGGCCGACGATCCGCGGCGCCGCCTGGCCGCGGCGATGGCCAAGGCATCGGCGGGGGAGTGCCAGTCGCTCGTATTCCGGCACGGCTTACAGCTTTTCGGTGCGATGGGGTTCACCTGGGAGAACGACCTGCAGTTCGCACTCAAGCGAGCCAAAGCGGGGGAGCTCCTGCTCGGCGGCGCCGCGGAGCATCGGGCGCGAATCGCAGAGGAGTACCGTGCAGCTGACTTTTGATCCCGATGTCGAGGCGTTTCGGGCGGAGTTTGCGGCATTCCTTGACGAAAACCTGCCCGACGCAAGCGAAACCCTGGAGCGCCCCCGGTCGGTCTCCCACATGCCGCAGTGGGCCCGCCGTTGGCAGCGGCTGCTTTTCGACAACGGCTGGCTGCTGCCCGGTCAGCCTCCGGAATTCGGCGGTCGCAACGCCACGGTCGTTCAGCAGTTCGTCCATCTCGAGGAATTGTGCCGCCGGCGGATCTATCACAGCCTCAACCCGCAGGGCGTGAATATCGTTGCGGCGTCGCTGCTGTCGTTCGGGACCGAGGAACAAAAACACCGCTGGGCGGTGCCGATCCTGCGGGCCGAGATCACCGCCTCGTTGGGGATGAGTGAGCCGAGTGCAGGCTCGGACCTGGCGTCGCTGCGTACTCGGGCGGAGCTGGACGGAGATCACTTTGTCGTCAACGGGCAGAAGGTCTGGACCTCCGGGGCCCACGATGCCGACGTGTTGTTGACCTTTGTGCGGACCAATCCGGATGTACCAAAGCACAAGGGAATCAGCGCATTGCTGATCCCGACCGACACCCCCGGCATCGTGCGCCGGCCGTTCCCGTCGATCTGCTCCGCCGACGACCTGGATTTCAACGAGGTGTTCTTCACCGACGTGCGGGTGCCGGCCGAAAACCTGGTCGGTGAGCTCGACCAGGGCTGGCGGGTGGCCAACGGATCCCTCGGGCATGAGCGCACGATGATGTGGCTGGGTTTCGCCGATCGAATGGAGAACCTGATCGCCGATTTCCATCCCACCACGGAGCTCGAGCGCGATCAGTACGCCACCACGATCATGGACAAACAGGCCCTGCGCCTTTTGGGTTCGGTCGCCTTGGCCCGCGCCGCCCGCGGCGAAGACGACGTGGCCGCGATCTCGGTGCTCAAGCTGTTGGGTTCCGAAGCCGAGCTGCGCGGGTTTGAACACGCCCTGCACAGTGCCGGCGGCGACGGCCTCATCCACCCCGGGCAGACCGGCCCGTACGCGCCGATGAACCTCGACCACTACTTCGCCAGCTGGTTCGAGCGGTACGCCCGCAGCTTTTCCGGGACGATCGCCGGCGGCACCTCGGAAATTCAGCGCAACATCATCGCCCAGCGAGTGCTGGGCCTACCCCGCGGCTAGCGCCAAGGGTCAACACGTCCCGGCGCACCGCGCGGATCTAGCGGGGCAGTTCATCTGTGCATGTGAAGACGCTGGACTAGGCTCGAGGCCATGCCTTCGGTTCTGGTGACGGGCGCGTCCCGGGGCATCGGTGAGTCCATCGCCGCCCGCCTCGCGGCCAACGGGTGGGACGTCTTCGCGGGTGTTCGCAGCGACCAGGACGCACACAAGGTCAAGGGTGAAAGCTCCCGCATCACGCCCGTGATTCTCGATGTGACAAGTTCGGAACACGTTGCTGCCCTTGGTGATTCCTTGCCCGAGCGTCTCGACGCCGTGGTGAACAATGCTGGCGCGGTTGTGACCGGGCCGATGGAGGCAGTTGCATCAGCAGAGCTGCGTCGCCAACTCGAGGTCAATGTGGTCGGTCAGGTGGCGGTGACACAGGCCGTGCTGTCGCGGCTGCGTCGATCGCACGGGCGGATCGTGTTCGTCTCGAGCCTTAATGGCAGGGTGTCCTTTCCGTTGCTTGGCGCCTACTGTGCGTCGAAGTTCGCCTTAGAAGCGGTGGCCGACGCGCTGCGGATGGAGCTGAAGCCATGGGACATTCCGGTGGTAATTGTCGAGCCGGCACAGACCAAGACCGACATGTGGCATACCGCGGACGCCTCGATGGAGCAGATGGCCGCCGCGATGACAGCCGAGATGCGGCAGCTTTACGCAGGACACCTGCCAGGGTTGGGCAAGGCGATAGACAGGACGCGGAAGACGGCGGTACCAGCGGAGAAAGTCGCCAAAGTCGTCGAAGAAGCGCTGACGGCCCGCCGGCCCCGGGCGCGCTATGTCGTCGGCGCGGCACCGAAGTTGCTGCTCAGCGTCGCGACGAACCTCCCGACATCGGTACGTGATCGTGTTCTGCGCGCTGTCTCGGCCCAGCCGAGCCGGCTTTGACGGCTGAGCCTGCAAGCGGAGAGCCTGCTGGAATTACTGCGCCGCGGTGTCGCGGGCGACTACCTTTGCGCCCGGATCTGAGCGACACCCGCTGACCTGCATTGCTAGCCTAAGGATTCCACCGCACGCGCCGTCGCCTGACCGAGACGAAGAATCCGCAGGTCGCCGATCGGTGTGCCCTGCCCGCGGTTGCACACCATCGCCAGGGCCAGATCGTGCCCCGGATCGGCAAAGCCGCCGGAGCCACCGAACCCGAAATGGCCAAAGCCGAGGGGGAGTTGTTTGTGAAGCAGCGGCAGCCGATGGTAGCCAAGCCGCCACTGCATGGTCATCATCACGACGCGGTCGCGTTGGTCGTTCTGGATCTCGGAGGCCTTGCCCACCGTCTCCTCGGAAAGGATGCGCACACCGCCCAGCTGGCCACCACCCGCAAGCATCGCGTACATGCCGCCGAGCGAGACGGCGTCGAAATGCCCATTCATCGCGGGAACGGCGGCATCGAGCAATCGAGGGTCCACGATGACGTCCTCCATCCCCCGGGACAGGGCCGCGTTGATCATCCGATGCGGGTTGATCGGCGACCTGACGGCACGAAGGCTCCTCGTCAGCAGGTCGAACGCAATACTGCCTTTGGGGCCAGACAAACCTTTGAAGGCGCGCCCCATCGGTGCCAGCGGCGCCACACGCTGCCGCTGTTCGGGCGGGCAGCCGATAAACAGGCCCTCGAGCCCAAGCGGTTCGGCGAGTTCCCTCTGGACGAACCTTTCGATCGGTATGCCGGAAATCCGCCGCACCAACTCGCCGACGAGCCAACCGAACGTCAGCGCGTGATAGCCCACCGACGTTCCCGGCGGGTACGCCGGCCTCGCCCGCGCCAGCACATCGGTCATGTGCTCCCAATCGAGGATCCTCGATCCGTGGTCGATGATCGTGCCGAGGCGGTGTAGGCCCGCGGAGTGGCTCAACACCTGCCGAACGGTGATGTCACCCTTACCGTTCTGGGCGAACTCCGGCCAGTACGTGGCAACCCGTTCGTCGTAGTCGAGGTCCCCGCGGTCGGCGAGCACATGCGCGCAGGTGGCGACGACACCCTTGGTCGTGCTCCAGCACATGGCTAGTGTGTCGCGCGTCCAGGGAACCCCGTTGAGGCTGCGAACCCCGCCCCACAAATCGACGGCAAGCCTGCCGCGGTGATAGACGGCCACTGCGGCGCCCCCGTCGGTGCGGGCGATCTGCTTCCTGAAGACGTCCGCCACTTCGGCGAACTCGTCGTCATAACGACCTGCGATCAGATCTGTTCCTGATGTCTGAGTGCCCACTTTCGCAGCTCCTTACCTAGCTGACGCCACCAAGGGCAATCACGGCGTCGAGTCCTTCCCGGATGCACCCGGCGAGCATGCCCACGTCAGGCACCGCTGCCGCGTCGACGTTGATCCCGACGAATGCCTTGTGGTCGTAACCCAAGAGGCTGCAGTTCGCCCCGGTGCCCATGAGGGGACCGAAGGGGTAGATTGCCACGACCTTCGCGCCGGCGATGTACACCGTCTGATCGCCCGCGGGGATGTTGCTGACCGCGATGTCGTCGTGTTTCAGCATCATCCCCAACAACGGAGCCACCGCGGGGCCCAGGGCGCCGAGCACCCCGTCCAGCGCGGTGGTCGAGGGCAGTCTCACCTCCTCCTTCAGTGCGCTGAGGAGGCTGTGAAACATCCCTAATGCGCCGGCGGGATCATCGGTGCCGACCGGGATCGCGATCGACTCACCTCGCACGTGGTTTGCAACGGAGAAGTCACCCGGCTGGCGGATGTTCACGGCGATGGCGGCTCGCAGTCGCTCGACGGGTTTCCCATGTCGCTGGTGGTAGAGGGCGAACCCGTGGGCGACGGCGGTGACGAACGCGTCATTGACGGTGCAACCCCGCGGTTTGGTTGCCTCGCGCAGCGTCTGCAGGTCGAGTTCAAGAGCGGCGAAGCGCATCCAGCCTCGCCGCTCGGACATCAGCGGGGACAGGCTCTCGACCGGCGGGGTCATGACCCTCATTAGCGCCCGCACATTCTTACGGATGGTGTTCGTGGCGTCGGCCGGGCGTGACAACACGGTAGGAATCGCACGTGCCGCCACGTTCGCCGAGCGGCCGACGAATCCAAGGATCCGACGCAGGTTGTAGGTGACTGCCTCGGCAGCCAGCTCAAGCGGCGAGTCACCCTCGGGCGGCGGGAGTGCCGGCATGGCTCCGATATCGCGTGGATCGCGGGTGAAGTCGCCGAGGTGGGCAAGAACCGCGAGGCTGCCCACGCCGTCGGTCAACACATGACTGATGTTCATGATCACAGCTGCCTGACCGCGCTTCAGGCCCTCGACAACGGTGACGATCCACAACGGACGAGCCTGGTCGAAACCCGACATCGCCGACTGGCGCGCGAACTCGAGCACACCGTCGATGGACCCGTCGCCAGGCGCACGAATCCAGCGGACGTGGTACGAGAGATCGAAGTTCGGGTCGATGAGCCAGCGGGGCGTCGATAAGCGAAATGGCATCGCCACCAGCCTGTGCCGAAACGGCGGGAGGCTACGGGTGGCATGTTCCATCCGGTCTAACAACACCCGCCGGTCGGGTGATTGGTCGAGCACGAGCACCGCGGTCATGGTCTGCCGCAGCAGCGGATCCTTCTCGATTCCCCACATCACCGCATCCATGTCGCTTGCGTGGAGGGGCCTGTGCGGTGCCAATTGGTGCGTGTCTATCGTTGCCATCATTCCTTGGTTGCCGACAAGTGAGTTCCCGCCTCGGCCGTTGGTGGATGAGCTCTCGGTGTGCGCGGTCGGCTCCCGCGACCAGAGGGTGGAGCGGCCGTGATCATCCCTCCAGTAGTCTCCGCCGCACTCGTTGTCTGTGGCGCGGTTCTGGAGAAATTCGCCCCGAGTCTCGGCGTGTTGCCTGTGTGCCACCGAGGGGCTTTGACCTGGGATGGCCGTCCGTGGTCGTCGCAATGTGTCCTCCCATGTCTCACCTCCGACCTACATACGCGACAGCGTGAACGGGTACGTGTAGGTTCCGGGCGGCGCACCACCGCAGCCCGCTGCGAATGCGGAGTCCAGAGAACCAGCCAGCGTCGTTGCATCCCATGAGTAGACGTCGTGCGTGGGAATGACGGGGCCATAGTAGACGTCGCCGCAGCGCAGACCATCGGGAACGTCGACGGTCAATGTGTACCGGCCATTGGCGAGCCACGCATCCCCTTGGTAGTTGAACGCCTTCGCTACGGGTTGGGCTATAGCGAGCACGTGGACACAATCCTCAGGCGATTTAAGCGAGCTACCGCATGGACTTGTAGCCCACAGCCAGGTGTGGAAGTCGTACCTGCCCTCGATGTTGAGTTTGTAATTGCCAAGCGACTCGGCTCGGGCAGCCGGCGCAAGCGCGACCGCAGCCAGAGTGAGCGCAATGAATGTCAGCGTCTTCACCCGCCCGCTCCGTTCGCTAAGGACCCATCGATTCGGCCAATATATGCTGGAATTGCGCTGAATTCTCGGGTCGCCCCGGTTTTCTCCCGGTACCCTCTCCCCGGGGGAAAGAAAAGGGGAAGCTGCGGGGGTTGCTCAACCCCCGGTCAAAAGGAGCCCCTAAGTGCCGATGTGGCCGAACAACCCTTGGCGGCACCCCTTCCGCGTGCCCCGCATCGAAAAGCCGCGCGCCGAAGGGCGATTCCACCTCACGGGTGGCCGTCGGCTGGGCTACGCCGAGTACGGCGACCCCTCCGGCCCGGTGGTGCTGTGGTTTCATGGCACCCCCGGCGGGCGGCGTCAGTTCCCACTGCTCGGTCGGCGCGCCGCCGAGAAGCTCGGCCTACGCGTCGTCCTGGTGGAGCGGCCCGGATCGGGCCTGTCCGATCCCCACCCTTATCACGCGGTGGCCGACTGGGCCGCCGACATCGCCCAAGTGGCCGACGCCCTCGGCGCCGAGCGGCTGGGCGTGATCGGTCTCTCCGGCGGCGGCCCCTACGCCCTGGCCTGTGCCGGGGCGCCCGCGCTCGCCGGTCGGGTGACGGCCGTGGCCGTGCTGGGCGGCGTGACGCCGTCGGTCGGACCGGACGCCACCGCCACCGGCCCGGTCGAACTGACCCGCCGCTTCGCCCCGATGCTGTCGAGCCTGCGCCGACCGTTAGCGGCGCTGGTGGCCGCGGGGCTGCTGCCCATCGTCCCGCTCGGACACTGGGCCTATCGGGGGTTCTCCAGCGTTATGCCCGAGGCCGATCAACGCGTTTTCGCCGATGCCGAGATTCAGGCGATGTTCATCGACGACATCGCCCTCGCCGCCAGGGGCCGGTTCCAGGCCCTCGTCGACGACCTTCGCCTGTTCGGGCGGGACTGGGGCTTTCGGCTGGCCGATGTGAAGGCACCGGTGCTGTGGTGGCACGGCGACGCCGACCCCATCGTGTCCCTGAACGAAGCCCAGGGGGCGGTCTCGTACCTGCCCGACGTCGAGGTCATCCTGCGTCCCGGCCACAGCCACCTCGGCGGCTTCGCCGATGTCGACGAGATACTCCGGCTGATTCGCTCGTTCCTCTGAGCCGACTCGTTCCTCGATTGAAACTTGAGTTCGTTCAGTGACATCGACGACGATCCATCCCGTCGACGACCCTGAGGATGTTCGGTAGCTGGTTGTTCGAACCGGTGCTGAGCCGGTGGCGACGGTAGTATTCTCCAACCCTGAGGATGCTGCCACCAGGGACAGGGAAACTGCAGGATGAACCTCGTCGACACCGTAGGCTGTTGAGGAGTAAGTAATGCGCTCAGCCGGTGCGATAGCAGGGCCAATTCTGTTGGTTGCCGCAGTAATTGGCGGCCTGGGCAATGCATCATCAGCAACCGCATCCGGTGATGACAATGCCCTGAACGGGACATACCTCGCCACTTCCAACGGCGAGCGGGCCAAAACGAACGACCGCTATCAAGACGAGGCGACCGTCAAGAGCACATGGACCATCAACTCGACGTGTACAACTCCGTTCGACTGCACCGGGCGTGTCGCGAGCGACGCGGGATGGAGCGCCGACCTGCACAGGCAGAACAGCGAGTGGACCGTCAAGCGCGATATCCCGAATTGGGAGCGGTGCGAGGACGGCACCGCGTACACCGGAGCCCAGGAATATAGGTTCTATCCGGCGGACGCAAGCGGTGTGGTTTCTCTTTCTCCCGGCGCGACAACCTTGGTCGGCGAGGACAAGACCACCGGCCCGAGCGGCGCCTGCGGCTTGAATCAGTGGCTTGTCGTGCGGATGCCGTTCAAGCTGGTCAAAATTGGTTGAAGGCCGAACTTCTGCCCGATGGTCGGGCTATTTGGCCATCAGGTCCTGCCAGGTCTTGGGTGTCGCTGACGTAACCAGGTTCGTCTGCTGATAGCTTTGACCGTCCGGACCGAGATACTGACCGGTGCGTGGGTCGTACTGGGCGACGGCGACCGATGGGCCCGGCGTAGAACCATTGGTGGCGAAGGCACTTGGAGCCGCTTCCGGCGCCTCACCGGCTGGAGGCGGAGCAGCATCGGGTGGCGGCGGCGGTGCGGGATTTTCCGCGCCGGGGGGCGACGGGGGAACTCCAGCTCCCGCAGGAGCAAGTGTTCCGGGTGGGGGAGGTGGCGCCATAGGTGGAGGTGCGGCCGGCGGCTGAGGCGATGATGGCAGTGGCGGTGCAGCGTATCCCGGTCCCGGCGGTCCATATGATCCCCGCGGCCCCGGGGGTGTCCCCTGCGGGACCGCCCCCGGCGGCAGCGGTGTGCCCTCCACCGGGCCGAAGATCCTGTCATTGGCGGTGACTCGGTCATCGGGCGGAATGCCCTGCGAGATCAGATTCGGATCCAAGGGGTAGGGGCCGAACACATGCTGCTTCATGGCCAGCGGTTCATACGGCTTGTCGCTGTCGCAGATCTGCACGGTCGGCGCGCGCTTTCCCGGGTGGCCCATGCAGGGGTAGTTGCGGGCACCGCGCACCGTCAGTGGCGAATCCTGCGGCAATTTGCAGTAGAGGCCGTCCGGAGTGTCGGCAGTGCGGGTGTCGGCCGGCGACCGCCACGAGGATGGCGGCAGGAAGCCGACCGTACACGCCGGCGGATCTTCCAAACTGAGAGCGAACTCACCAAGGGGAAGACCGGTTGCGTTGCTCGTATTGGAATATGACTGAGTACTCGAAACAGACGGCGGTAGCAGCACGAGTAGTTGCTCCAGCGACGCGTGGTAGACCACGGCGACCTGGCCGATGGTGGTGAGGTTGGCGAGCAACACCGGCAGCGTCGGTTTGACCTGCTCAAGAAGCCGGGACGCTTCGTTGGCGGCCTCGGGCCCGTTTTGCAGCAGGGTGCGGACCTGCGAATCGTCTGTCACCAGCACCTGTGAGATCCCGGCGAGGCTGCGCGCCCAAGTCCTGATCGCGTCGGTGGTCTCGGCTTGTGAGTCCAGAAGCGGCACGGTGTCCTCGATCAGGGTTCGGGTGCGGTCCGCGACGGGTTTGAGGTCACCGGAAATCGTGGCCGCCGAGTCGACCAGCGATCCCAGGTCTTGGCCGGCCCCGTTGAAGCCCTTGAACGACTCGTCGAGCAAAGCGTCGAGCTTGTCCTTGGGAATGCTGTTGATCAGCGCGCTGACCCGGTCCAGCATCGGCCCGACCGGTTGCGGGATGGTGGTGTCGCGCATGGCGATGACCGAGCCGTCGTGCAGGTAGGGCGGCGAGTCGGTGCGCGGCCTCAAATCCACGTACTGTTCGCCCACCGCGGAGACGCTGCGCACCTCCGCTTGGAGGTTCGCCGGGATCTTGAGCGACGCGGCAAGGGAGAGCGTCGCCTCCGCGTCGGTGGGCGTGAGCTTCAACGCGGTGACCTCGCCGACCTGCACGCCCCGGTAGGTGACATTGCTGAACCGGTAGAGGCCACCGGCAGCGGGCAGTTTCAAGGTGATGGTCATCCGGCCGACGCCCAGCAGCGACGGCGCTCGCATGTAGTCAAAAATCATCGCGAGCACAGCGATAGTGCCCGCAATCGTGAAGATCGTTAGCTGGATCTTGACGAAACGCGTCAGCATCAGCCGCCCCCGGTGTCCAGTGGAGCTATGGACGGCACCGCGCCGGTCGGCGCGGCGCCCGCATTGGCAGCAAGCGGCGCCCCGCCAGGCGGCATACCCCCGGGTAGCGGCGGGGGCGGCAGGCCAGCTGCGAGCGGATCCCAGGTGTACTCCTGGTAATACGGTTCCCCCGGCGCCGGCACCAGCGGCGCATGCAGTTGACCCCAGCGGGTGCCCAGGAGGAGTGCTCGCTTGAGTCGGGGAATCGTGAAATCGACCCCGACGAATACGTTTTCGTAGTCCCCCCGGACGGCTCGGTCGATCAGGTTTTGGCTGTACGGGTACGGCGTCAGCGTGTACGCGATGGCTTCGTCGAGATCCGGTCCGATGTCTGCCAGCGCACGGATCGTCGGCTCCAGGTTCTGCAGGTTTTTCACCAGGTCGGCCTGGGTGTCGTTGACAAGCCGGGTGGCGGTGTCGCCGAAGACACGCAGTTTGTCGAGTGCTTCGGTGATGCGCGGCCGCTCCCTGATCAGCACCTCCAGCGCGGGCGGTAGCCTGCGCAGCGCCTGTGTGATGACGTCGCGCTGTCCGGCGAACGTATCGGCCAGCCGGTTCAATCCCTGGATGGAGGCGACGATGTTGTCGCGCTCTTGGTCCAGCGTGCCGACGAAGGTGTCGAGTCGCGTCAGCAGATCCCGGATCTGCCCTTCGCGCCCGGACAACGCGGCGCCGGCGTTGTGAATGATGTCGCCGATCTGCGCGAGTCCGCCGGAATTGATCACGACCGACAGTAATGCCAGGGTCTGCTCCGTGGACGGGTAAGTCGACGACTTGTCCAGCGGGATGGTGGCGCCGGGCTTGAGCCGCCCGCGCGGAGTCTGGCCGAGCGGGGGATTCAGCTCCATGTGCATGGAGCCCAGCAGGCTGGTCTGCCCCACCTTGGCCACCGCGTTGGCCGGTACCACGACGTCGGGCTTCACCGACACTTCAACGTCGGCGTGGTAGCCCTTCACCGTCATCTTGCCGACGCTGCCCACCACGACGTCGTCGATCATCACCGGCGAATTCGACTCCAGGTGCCCGACATTCGCGATCTCGACGTGATAGATGCTGGCTCCCGGGCCGCGCCCCACCGCCCCGGGCAACGGCAGCGAGTTCACGCCCTGGAATGCGCATCCGGTCGCGGTCAGTATCACGAAGGAGCCTATGACCAGCAGCCCGCGTGCGTTGACCCGGCCGGTCACGACGGCGGCCTTTCCGCCGGCAGCAGCATGTCCGGCACGTTGGTCACGGTAGGCACCGGTGCCCCCGGGTACAACGCCGGTGACGGAAATGCGGGCAACGGCGCGTACAGGCCAGGCGGCATGGGCGGCAGGCCCGCACCGCCCCACCCCAGGGGCGGCGGCACATCGTTGTTCAGCCCGGTATAAGCCGACACGGCAGGAGGAATCTCGGGCGGCGAAGGCTTCGGCCCCGCACCCCCGGGCGCCAGTCTCGCCTCGGAGTAGACGATGTCCTGCGGGTCCATCGACTTCATCAAAAATGGGTTAAAGGGCACTGTCATGAACGCCAGGGGCACTGGAGCGAACAGTGTGGCTAGGTTGGCAAAGTTGGCGTTCAGCAGTCGCAACCCGGGCCCCAGATACTCCCCGCACAGCTTCGCCGTTTCGGGCGCAGTGACGTTTTCGATGCCGCCTATCGCCGAACAAATGAACTGCACGGGATTCGACAGGTTGTTGAACACGAACACTCCGGTGGTGTCTCCCGTGTCGGCGTTGTAGAAGTTGTAGTAGTTGGCGAACGCGTTCGCCGCAACGTGAAGTACGTTCTCGAGATCGGTCTTGTGATCGGCTACGTTCTGTGTGACGTTGGCCAACCGCTGAATCGACTCGCTGGTTTGATTGCGGCTTCCCGCGATGAAGCGCTGAACCTCGCCAACCGCAACCGACAGATCCTGCAGCGCCGCGTCCAGATCGGATCTATTGTCGTTCACCACGCTGGTGAGTGTGGCGAGCCGGTTTTGGAACTGCACGATTTGTTGGTTGCTGTCGCGAAGTGCGGTGACGAAGGTCTGCAGGTTTTTGATGATGTCGACAATGTCGCCGCTGCCGTCGGCCAGGATCCGGCCCACCCCGGACAACTGGGCCAGTGTTTGCCTGAGCTTGTCGCCATTGCCCTTCAGCGCGTCGGCGGAGCTCTCGATGAACCGGCCTATCGGACCGGCCGGCATTTTGCTGGTTGGTCCCAAATCCGTTGCCAGCCGGTCGAGTTGAGCTTTCACCTCATCCCACTCGACGGGCACTGCCGTGCGTTCGACCGGAATCACCGCACCGTCGCGCATCGTGGGGCCGCCCGACCGGTACGGCGTGAGCTGGACGTAGCGCGACGCCACCAGGTTCTGAGCGACGATCACTGCTTTCGCATCGGCCGGAATCGGCACGTCGCGGTCCACGTTCAAGGTCAGCTTGGCCCGAGTGCCCTGAGGCTGGATGGAAGCGATGCTGCCCACCTTGATGCCGGAGACGCGCACGTCATCGCCGGGATAGATCGCGGTTGCGGTGGTGAAATAGGCGCTGATCGTCTTCGGCCGCAAAAAGGTCTCACGAACGATGAAGAGCGTTGCCGCAACGATTAGTCCAGCCAGGACGATCCCGACCGCGGCCGCCAGTCTGTTACGCGACATCATCGGCCTCCCACCGTGCAGCCTGGGCCTGGTGGGCACGGTGGAATACCGTTGTACGGCCAGGGGAACAACGCCCGCGGCACCGTCGAAGGGAACCCAGGACCGCGAGCCGTGTCAAAGTTGCGGAATCCCCACAGGTAGTCGAGGAACGGCTGAACCAGTTGCATGGGTTCCAGATTCGGCACGTATGCCTGGTAGAAGGGGCCGCTAGCCACCGTCTCACCCTGAGTGACCTCGAATTTCGCGAACCCCGGCAGGATCTTGCCGATGTTGTCGCGGTTCTTTTCCAGCATCGCTGTCACCGAATTCAGCTTCTCCAGCGTGGGTGCCAGCTTGCTTTCGTTGTCGTGCACCAATCCCGAGAGCTGTTTGGCCAGCGCAGAGGTGTTGGCCAGCAGCGCAACGATCGCGTGCCGCCGGGCGGCCAGTACCTCGAGCAGATCATTGGCGTTGAGGATCAGCGTGTTGACCTGCTGGCTGCGTTCCGACAGGATTCCCGTGACATCGCTGGCACTCTTGAGAAGATCGCGCAATGGTTGGTTCCTGCTGTTGAGGGACCGCGATAGCCGGGTCAGCCCATCAAAGGTGGGACCGAGTTGCGGTGCGATCTGATCGATTGTGGCCGACAGGGTGTCAAGGGACTGGTTGAGCGTTTGGGTATCGGTGCCGGCGGCGTTCGTGGTGAGGTCGCTGAGCGCCTCGGTCAGCGAATACGGGGAGGATGTGCGCGAGAGCGGTATCACGTCGTTCGGGCGCATTGGGCGAGTGCCCGCGGATTCCACGGTGAGTACCCGCTGGCCCAGTAGCGTCCCGGTGCGGATGTGCGCGGTACTGTCCGACCCGAGCTGAACCTTTCCGGGGACGGTGAAGGTGACCAGCGCATAACCGTTTTGCAGCGAAGTGTGCGTCACTGTGCCGACTTTCATGCCCGAAACCGTCACGTCGTTGCCCACGGCGAGACCGCCGGCTTCATCGAACAGCGCCCGGTATCTGACCGCCGTCGCCCACGACAGCAGCCGGTCGGGCGATAGACCGACCAAAACGACGAGCACCAGCAGGACAGCCCCGATGAATCCCGGTCGAATGAGGTTGGCTCCGTGGTATCTAAGCATCAGGGTTCCGCGCACCTCCCGCCTTCTTGCTTGATCCAGGGGAAGAGCGCGGTGCGGCCCTCAAGATCGGTGACCCGGAAGCTGATTCCGCAGAGGTACCAATTGACGAAGCTGCCGTAGGAGCCCAGCCGTACGAGTTTGCGCAGGTTTTCCGGCGACTTCTGCAACTGAACGTCGATGCGATCCTTGCCCTGAAGGAGCAGCGGCGCGACCCGATTCAGTTGGTCCACCGTGCCGGCCAGCGGCGGGCGCGCATTGGTCAACAGGTCGGCTAGCGAGGCGGTCGCGTTGGTGAGCGAGTCGATCGCGGCGCCGATCGGATCCCGGTCGGCCGACAGCTCACTGACAAGCCGCTCGAGGCGGTCGACCGTCTGCGAGAACTTATCTCCGTCTTTGGCAATCGTGGCAACCACCGTGTTGAGGTGGTCGATCAGTTGCTCGATGACTTGGTTGTTGGCGGCCAAAGTGTTCGAGAACGACGATGTTCTCGACAACAAAGACTCCAGGGTGCCCCCCTCGCCCTGAAGTATCTGCAGCAGCGACGAGGTGAGCGCATTCACGTCTTTCGGGTTCAGGCCCTGGATCACCGGTTTCAGTCCGCCCAGCAGCAGGTCGAGGTCCAGTGCCGGGGCCGTTCGGTCGACCGGGATCTGCGACCCGGGCGATTGGATTCTGGCCGAGCCGGGGCCCTCGACGAGTTCGAGATAGCGATCGCCGGTCAGGTTGAGGTAGCGCACCGCCGCTCTGGTGCCATCTGTGAGCACGACGTTGCGGTCGGCGTCGAACTTCACCAGCACCGTCTTGTCCGGGCGCAGCGAGACGCTGTTGACCGTGCCCACCCGGATGCCGGCCACCCGCACGGTATCTCCGCCCTTGAGCCGCGACACGTCGGCGAACACCGCCGAATACCCGTACGTCGACCCGGTCCGGTACTGACCGAAGACCACGAACAGGAAGACGATCAACGTGGCCATCACGACCACGAAGGCCCCCAACTTGATCGCCGTTCGCCGTCCGCGCGTCATCCGGGTTGCCCGATCTGTGCGGCGTTGCGAGGCGGCCCGTCGATAGGCCCGTACAGCCACTGCTTGAGGGCATCAGAGTTCAGCAGAATGCCCTGGTTTCCGTATTGCGTGGGGTTGGCGCCAACGTCCGTGACGACGAACGGCGGATGCGCCTCCATCGGCACCCTGGGCAGGAGCTGGCACTGCGGACCGCCCGTCGCTGCAACCTTCGGCAGGTCATGCGGGTACCGATACCGTTCGATGCCCCACGTGAAACTGACGTTCACGTAGACACCCGGGAACGCCTCCGGCGGCGACGTGGCCAGTGGGATCATGCCGGCGAGCGCGCAGTTCAGCCCTTGGTTGTACCGGTTGGTGAGATCGGTCGTCGGTACCAGCAGATGCAGGACATCTGTCAGCGCTTGCCGGTTGGTTCCGACCACGTCGTTACCGATGTCGGCCAAGCCGATTGCGCTGATCAACAACGCGTCGAGATTGTGTTGCTCGTCGACGATCGTCTGGCTCACCCGCGTCGCGTTGTCCGCGATTCTGATCAGGTCCGGCGCCGCATCGGCGTACGCGTTGAGCACGTCGGGTGCCACGGCGAGGTCGTGGCTCAGCGCCGGAAGGCTCGGATCCACCGTGGCGAGAATCTCGTCCAGATCACTCAGCGCGCGGCCGAGCTTGTAGCCACGGCCGTTCAGCGCCTTCGCGATGGCACCGAGGGTCTCATTCAGCTTCACGGGCTCTATCTTCGACAGCACCGCCGTGAGTTGCTCGAACACCGTGTTGATTTCGACGGTGACGTGTTGGGCGTCGAGCACCTGTCCGGCGTGCATGTGCTGCGGTGACGGCTCGGCGGGAGGCATCAGCTGCACGTACTTGGCGCCGAAAGCCGTTGGCGGCGCGATTTCCACCAGCACGTTGGCGGGAATGAGAGGTAGCTGGGACGCATCCATCGCCAGGTGCAGGGCGGCCTGCCCGTTGGGCAGCACCTCGATCGAGGCGACCTTGCCCACCTCGACACCGCGCATCGTCACCCGGGCGTTTGTGTTCATCACCAGACCGGCCCGCGGCGACAACACGGTCACCGGCGCGGTTGGGGTGAAACTGCCTCGGTATAGACCCACGGTGAGGGCGACTATCGCCGCAATCGCGATATAGGTTGCCAGACCTGCCAGCGCGGGCACGATACCCGGTCTCATCGACTCTCCCCTAGCCCGAGAGGTGGAAGTTGCCCTTGGTGCCGTAGACGGCAAGCGAAACAAGCACAGTTACCGATGCCACGGTGACAAGCGAGATCCGCACCGCATTGCCCACCGCGACACCGACACCGGAGGGTCCACCGGTGGCGTAATAGCCGTGGTAGGTGTGCACCATCAGTACGACCAGCGCCATCAATACGGCCTGCAGGAACGACCACAGCAAGTCGATCGGGTTCAAGAATGTCCGGAAGTAGTGGTCGTAGAGGCCGGGGGACTGCCCGAGGAGGATCACAGTCACAGTTCTGCTGGCGAGGAACGAGAGGATGACGGCGATCGCGTATAGCGGCGTGATCGCGACCATCCCGGCAACGATCCTGGTGCTGACCAAGAACTCAACGGAGCGGATAGCCATGGCTTCCAGTGCGTCGATCTCTTCGGCGATTCGCATGGCGCCGAGTTGTGCGGTCACGCCGGCTCCGAACGTGGCCGCCAAGCCGATTCCCGCGACCACGGGTGCCGCGATGCGGACGTTGATGAATGCCGACAAGAACCCCGTCAACGCCTCGATGCCGATGTTGCCCAGCGAGCTGTATCCTTGGATCGCCAGCGTGCCGCCCGCGGCCAGGGTCAAAAACCCAACTATCGCCGCGGTTCCACCGATCATCGCCAAGGTGCCTGAGCCCATGCTGATTTCGGCGACGAGCCGAATGACCTCACTCCGATAGTGGACGGCCGTGTACGGCACGCCACGCATCGCCCTACCGAAAAAAATTGCTTGATTGCCGGCTTTGCTCAGCGCGCCGATCGGCTTCTCGTAGTGCCGCATCAGCCGGGGGTTGGCAACTCGTGGCGTCACAGGATGCCCTTCCTCACTTGGCCGTCATCTTGATGCCAATGGCGGTGATGACCACGTTGACGACGAACAGCGCGATGAACGCGTACACCACGGTTTCGTTCACGGCGGTGCCCACGGCCTTGGCGCCCCCGCGGGTTATGATCAGACCGCGGTAGCAGGCCACCATGCCGGCGATCGCACCGAAGAATGCAGCCTTCACCCCGGAAATGATCAACTCGCGGATACCGGTCAAAACGGTCATGCCCGCCATGAACGCGCCCGGGCTGACGTCTTGGACGAACACCGAAAAGACATAGCCGCCCACGATGCCGACGACGACGACCAAGCCGTTCAACAGCAGGGCGATCAGCGTGGATGCCAGGATGCGTGGAGTCACCAAACGCCGCACCGGGTCGATACCCAGAACTTCCAAGGCGGCGATTTCTTCGCGAATCGTGCGCGAACCCAGATCCGCGCACATCGCCGTGGCACCTGCTCCCGCGATGACCAAGACCGTCACCAGCGGCCCAAGCTGCGTGACGGCACCGAACGCCGCGCCGGCACCGCTCAAGTCAGCAGCACCGAGCTCGCGCAGCAGGATGTTGAGCGTGAATTGGATCAACACTGTCAGCGGTATTGCCACCAGCAGCGTGGGAGCCATTGACACTCGGGCCACAAACCACGCCTGGTCCCGGAACTCGGCCCACTGAAACGGCCGGTGGAAGACGTACCTCACGGCATCGAACGACATCAAAAACAAGCCTCCAACGGCCTGCATCGGCGTGGAGATATCTCGCCCCAATATGAGACCCCGAGGCCCGGTATCGGGCCGCTTACTCGCCATTGGTCCCCGGTCCCTCGGGGATCGTCACCGCCGATACTGCGGTAGGGCCACCGATGCTGTGAGCCAGCGCAATTCGCGCACCGTCGATTCGGTTGCAGGCGTCGCCGCTCAGCTGTTCGAAGACCTCACATTGTGCGACTCCAGTCGCTCCCAGCGAGTGGCCCTTCGACTTCAGGCCCGCGCTCGGGCTAACCAGCAATGAACCGCCGATGCCAGTGACTTTCGCCTCGACGAGTTTGTAGGCGCCGAGTCGGTCGGTGAAAGCACGGTCCTCATAGCTGATCGACTCGACTGCCGGACGCATCAGCGGGCGCACGATACTCGGTGACGCCCACTGCGACCTCAGGTAACGGCTGTCTCCAGTCGCGCCTGGGTCGGACATTCGTCTCGCTCCTTCGGCCCGGGTGAGTTGCCGATCGGCTACTGGCACTGTAGCCGGTCGGCGCCGGTGTCAAAAGGAGATTCGGCTAAATTGATCGCGTGGTTTCCGACCAGCGCGTCACGGGCCGGCCATGCTCCAAACCGCGCAGCGCCCCGCAGATTCGCATCGTCAAAGCCGCGCGGGACCTCTTTGGCGAGCACGGTGTCAGCGGGACATCGTTGCAGATGATCGCCGACGCCGTCGGCGTGACAAAGGCCGCTGTCTACCGCCAGTTCAAGACTAAGGACGCGATCATCATCGCGGTCACCGAGTTGCAGCTCGCCCGATTTGCGGACGCGCTGGAGGCCGCGGAGGCTCAGGAAAATCGGTCACGGGCGCGCGAGTTGCTTTTCAACCAGGTGATCGACATGGTCGTCGAGGAGCGCCGCATGGTCGGCA
>Ga0335076_10000372_pt1 | contig 40942 bp, 36 predicted proteins | sample Lox_Sample_25_FD_206717 | JGI IMG/M metagenome (GOLD analysis project Ga0335076, IMG submission 206717) | Soil microbial communities from Loxahatchee National Wildlife Refuge, Florida, United States - Lox_Sample_2.5 | ecosystem: Environmental > Terrestrial > Soil > Wetlands | place: USA...
CTGCCAGGCCTCGTTCCGGTCCGAGGACCAGGTCTCGCTGCGCGCCCGGCCGCAGTGCGTGCTGGCCGGCCTCGGCCCGTCCGCGGATCCGAGCTCGTCCAGGTAGGATCCGGCCGTCTCATTACAGGGAGTAACGACCCGCGATCACGGTAATGGCACTGTGAGCACCCGGTTTGTCCCGGTTCGCCGCGGCGGGCGACGAGGCACCCGCCGTCAGCGTCCGTGGTGTGCGCATAGCACGGCAGGGTACCCGGTTGCGCCGGGCCGGCCGGGAAAAGGGGCAGGATGCCTTGCACGACCGTTACGGAACACGATGATCCACGCCGTGCGCATGTGGCGGGCCGCGTGCCACGGCATCGCGACGCTGCAGACGCGGGCGGGTTCGGGCTGCCGGAATCGGTCGACGTCACCTTCGGGCACCTCATCGACGCGCTGGACGCCGAGTTTCGCCGGCTCGGGGCCGTAGGATGACGCGGTGAGCAAGAAGAGCAAGCCGCGCCGCGACACCCCGGCCCGCACGGCGCCCGCGAGCAAGGGCCAGCCCGGGCACGCACCGGCCGGCAAGGCACCGGCCCGCCAGGCGTTGTCCAGCCGTGACCAGGCCCAGGCGGAGGCGCTCGTCGAGACCCTGCTTTCCAGCCTGTGGCAAGGGATCGCCTCGGGCGATCCGCTGCGGGCCGAGATGGAGGCCGCGACCTGCATGGAGATCCCGCGGGTGCTCGGCGAGTTCGATCCGGAATATGCCGGGAGGTTCGTCGCCACGGTTTTGGTGGACGGAGCGGTCCGGCGGGGCACGCCGGACGCCGCGGCCCTGCTCCGGCTGCTCATGGCGCTGGGCACGCCGGACACCAGGCGGACGGCCAGCCAGGCCCTGGCCGAGCTGACCGGCGCGGGGGTCTACCCGCCGGAGTGGGTGAGCGAGATCGGCAAGGCGACGCCGGGCCAGGCCTGGCGACGCTACGACGTGTTCGGCGACGACGAGGCCATCGCCATGACGTTCCGCTACGGCGAGGCCGGGCATGGCATCGTGGTCCACGTCGACCTGGCCGGGACTCCCGTGGCCAGCGTGGTCGGCGTGTCCTCCGACGTGGACCGTATGGTCAAGGCCATCACCGGCGAGGATGAGGAGTTCGAGCGATCCGAGCAGATCAGCCTGGCCGAGGCACGCCGTCACCTGCTCGGCCCGCTTGACCGGTGTGACGCCGAGCCGGGCCCGCGCCCGTCCAACCAGACCCTGGCGTTCCTGCCGGTCGCCCGGTTCCGGGTTCGCCGCCTCCCGGCCGGCGACGCCGATCGCGGCCCGGTGTTCACCGCGGCCGACCGCGCGGCCGCGGTCGGCGAGTTCATGAAGAGCCCGGAGGCCGACGAGGCCGTCGCGGCCGACGAGGACGCCACGCGGTTCTGGGCCGAGGTGCTCACCGGCTACAGCGGCCGCGTCCCCGGTGTGGCGCCGACCCAGGCCGGCCCGCGCACGCTGGCGCATCTCCTGCTCGGTCACGTGCCGAACACGTTCGTCCTTTCCGCCGCGCAGCGCGGCCACCTCGAGCCCGCGCTGACCGCGTGGCTGCGCTGGTCGGCGCGCCAGCGGGACCTGGGCGAGGCCGGGACCACGGTGCTGATGCAGCAGGTGCCGCACGTCCTGAGCCGGTTCGCCGAGGCCTATGACAACCCGGCCGCGGCGACCATCCGCGGCTACGCGTCGGGCCTGGCCACCAGTGACGCCGACGTGGCCCGGCTCGCCGAGGGCGTAGGCTGGCGCATGCTCGCGCTGCCGGTGCCGGAACGGCACGCCGCGCTGGACCTCACCGACCCGGCGGACCGCCGCGGCCTGGTGGCCGCCGAGTTCGGCGCCTGCACCCCGCCGCCCGGGCTGACCAGCGAGGAGTTCGTGCAGGCCGCGTGCCACGTGGTCGAGGAAATGTGGCGGGACGACGATAACCCCACGCAGGCGGCGGCCAGGCGCCTGTTCGCCGAGGGGGTCTCCCGGCACGATCTCATCCACCAGCTGGCCGGCTCGCCTGCCCCGACGATGAGGTCATCGATCATCCGATGAGTTCCCGGCCGTCGTGTCGGTCTATGTGTGGTCGTCCCGCATGCATGAGGAAGGCGACACGATCGCCCGCTCGCACACCCGGCTACGGGGCGGGATGTCTCGGCGGGGCGCCGAGACGGGGCATCGGGCCGGTGCCGGTAAGCGGGGCGGGGTGGGGACGCCAGTTCGGGTGCCGGGGATGGCCGGGCAGGTCGATGCGGCCGCCTGCCCAGAGCAGGGCGGTCCACGGGTCAGATTCGGCCAGGTCGGCGGGGGTTTGCGGGAATATGCGCGCCAGCACGCGGCGGCATACGTCACGGGACGGATCGAGGCTGAGGCCGAAGCCCTGTGCGATGTCGTTGCCGTGCAGCAGGGCCTCGTAGCAGCCCATCCCGGCAAAGCCCTCCGGGTCGGCCATCCCGGCCGGATGGTACGCGCGGACGTGCGCCCGGGAGGTGCGCACCATCGAGGCCAGCACCCGGCCGCCGGCGACGGCGAACTCCAGCACCTCGGCCGGGGAGGCATCTTTCTCCGCGGTCGCGATTGCCCTGACGTAGCGCCCGGTGGGCTGGACCGCGAGCTGCCAGGCGTAGGACAGGAGGCAGTCACCGATGTGCTCGGCGGTGTGCCAGCAATCCCATTCCAGGGCGCCTGCCCGCACCGACCAGTCCCGGTCGGTAATGGGCAGCAGCCCGCTCATCACGCACGAGATCACGCTGTCGAGGTCATCGGCGATCACTGTCATGGTGACTTCGAGCCTACGGTCATAACCGTCCGAGCATGAGCGATTCACCCGGAGTCAGGGAAAGCGCCCGGGGGCGCGGCTGCACGACGGCGGTGACGCGCTCGCACTTGTCGTCCGGCAGCCCGACGACCGCGCAGTCCGGCACGACGGGGCGGGCCGCCGCGGGGCCCGTGAACATCGTGGGACCGGAACGCGAGGCGCGTGCTCGCGGCGCCGGGCTGGATACCCTGGAGGGGCGCGAGGCGCAGGCCTGAGCCTCGCGGCCCTGCTCGCTCCCCGGAGCGGAGTCGTCAGCGTGCCGCAGTAGTCCGCACCCGAGTTGACGTCTGGAGAAAGATGCCCAAACGGGTTCGTCCCTACGGCTCGGCGGAAGACGCCGAGTTCGCCGGGCTCGGCCGGAGCCGGCAACGAGCCGGAGGCCATGCGGCGGGCGAGCCGGGCAGCACGATGATGCTACGGGAGATCGCCGATCAGGCCGCCGCCGCCATCCGCGCGCTCAGTGAGCTGGCATCGGACGGCGCGGGCCTGGCGAGCCTGGATGATGCCCGCGAGGTCATCGCGAGCCTGGAACGGATGGGCCAGGATCTGCCGCAGCTGTGCGAGCAGCTGGCCCGGATCCTGGTCGTGCAGCGCGAGGATGGGCAGATCACGCCGGAGGCCGGCCAGGATCCTGACTTCTGGGTCATCGAGGCGGTAGAGGCCCTCGCCGCGGCAGGCCAGGCCGCCGACATGATGGCGGCCGCGCTGACCCAGGCGGGCCGGACGTCGGGAGAGCTCAGGTCGGCGCGCTGAACCCCGAGTTCAAGGCGGCCGCCGCGCGCTCCACTATCTCGGTCAGGACGGGCTGGGGGGTGGCGAAGTTGAGGCGGAAGGATCCCGCGCCGCCGGCGCCGAAGGCGGGCCCGTTCACGACCGTGACCTGCGCACGGCTGGTGACCAGCAGGCCGGGCGAGCCGGGCAGGTCCATCGCGGTGCAGTCGAGCCAGGCCAGATACGTGCCGTCGGGCGGGCGGTAGCGAACCTGCGGCAGGTGGCGGGCGAGCAGGCCGGCCAGAAGATGGCGGCTCTCGTCCAGGTAGCCGAGGATCTCGTCCAGCCGCGCCTCGCCATGCCGGTAGGCCGCGATGTTAGCCGCGACGCACGGATTGCTCGCGCCGTGCGCGGCAAAGAACCCCATCTCCTCCCAGCGCTGCCGGTCAGCCTCGCTGGTGAGGATCACCTGGGCGCACTTGAGGCCGGCTCGCGCACCGCCATGGCGTCGACCTCAGTGCGCCCGGCACGCCGTTCGCGTCCGGCGACCACGCGGTCAACCTCGACCTGCTCGCCGCGGCCACCAGGTGACGGCAGGCCCGGTAGCGCCCGGCTGGCCGGGCCGGCTACCGGCTACCCGAGCGGCGCTTCGGGTTCCCCGGCCGGGCGGCGCCCGCCGTAGATGACGCTCTCCAGTTGCTTCCAGTAGACATCGATGCCGTCAAAGCCCGCCGCCCGCAGGTAACCGAGTTGCTGGCCGAGAGGGATGATGTACCGGACGTGGTTGTCCCAGCGCGCTTGCTCCAGGGGCGTCCGGTGCCGCCGCCGGGCGGCCGCCTCGGGATCGGCGCGGTCGCCGGCTCGTTCCCAGGTGGCCTCGACCACGGGGTCGTCCGCGCGCACCGGGTCGTAGTTGAGATACCAGCCGCCGGGGACAAGGTGGCCGAAGATCTCGGCGAACAGGCTCTGCTTGCGTTCGTCGGTCAGGTGGTGGACGCACATGGAGGTCACGATCGCGTCGAGCGCCGCGGGGATCGCCGCGGGCCACTCGCCGCCGGCCGCCATGTCGAACTCGACGTACCGGTAGCGCCCCGCGAACGGCTGCATCTCGCGCTCGCCGGCCCGCATCATCTCGGCCGAGAAGTCGGCGAGTATCGCGGTGCTGCGCGGATACGCCTCGAGGAGGGTCCGCGACCCGGCTCCGGTGCCTGCGCCCAGATCCAGGAAGGCGAACGCGTCCCGCGCCGCGAACGGAAGCAAGCTGGCCAGGAACTGGCGGTGCGCCTTGCGGCGGCGCTCTTGCCGGCCGGCTTCGGCCGCCCAGGCCTGCACCGCCTCGGCGGAGTGCCAGATGGCCGCGTTGGTGTCTGCCGGATCGCCCATGAGCAGAAGGTTACCGGCGGCGGCCGCAGGTGAGGGTTCCCTCGATCACCTTGGAGCGGTGCTGGCAGATCATCCGGGACCTGCCGGAACGGCAGCACGCGGTCGCGCTGCTGCGCTGGGGACTGGACATGAAGGAAGGCGAGATCGCCGCGGTTCTCGGCATGACCGGCAAAACCGTGAGCGTGCACTTGTATCGTGTGCGGCGCAAGCTGCTCCTACAACTGGGAGCGGACCACCCGTTCCAGGACGACGGCCCGGAAGGAGCATCGTCATGAGGGCGGCCGACCGTGAGGCGAGCAGCTCACACCAGGACGCAGTGCTTTCCCGCCTGTACCAGCAGGTCACCGAGTTCCAGGAGTCCCGGTTCGGGGCGGAGTACGACCTGGGGAAGGGACCGGAACGGTACCAGGCGTGGCTGCACGAGCGCACCGAAGCCATCCAGGACCCTGGCGCGCTCCCGGCCGGGACCGCAGCAGGCACCGATACCGTCCTGCCGGACGCTTTCCCGACCTCCGGCACCGCGCGCGCCGAATGGAGCGCGGACCGTGCGGTCACTGAGCTGTACTCGCTGCACTACCGGGCTCTGGTCCGGCTGGCGGCGCTGCTGGTACGGGACACGCCCACCGCCGAGGAGGTCGTGCAGGACTCCTTCGTCGCCATGCACGGCGGCTGGCAGCGGCTCCGGGACGCCGAGAAGGCGCTGGCCTACCTGCGGCAGGCGGTGGTGAACCGGTCCCGGTCGGTGCTGCGGCACCGCACCGTGGTGGACAAGAACCTGCAGAAGGCCCCGCCGGACATGCCCAGCGCCGAGCACGGCGCGCTGGTGCTGCTGGAGCGGCACGCGGTGGTGGCCGCGCTGCGGGACCTGCCGGATCGCCAGCGTGAGGCGATCGTGCTGCGGTACTACGCCGACCTGTCCGAGGCGGAGATCGCGGCCGCGATGGGGATCAGCCGCGGCGCGGTCAAGAGCCACACCGCCCGTGGCATGAGCGCCCTGCGCACCGCCCTGGAGCAGCAGTGATGCCGGGAAGCGGCACGCCGCCGCCGCAGGGACCCGACTTCGGCGAGTTCCTTCGTCACGCGCTGCACGCCGCCGCGGACCAAGTGGAGCCGCGCTCGGACGGTCTCGAGCGGATCCGCGCGCGAGTCAGGTCCGGGCCCGCCCGCACGAGGAGGCACGCCTGGGCGCCGGCCGCCGGGGGCTTGCTGGCCGGCCTGACGCGGCGCCGGTCTGCCTGGCGCGGCAGATACACGGAGCGCCGACACGCAGGGACCGGGAGCGCGGAGCGCCGACACGCAGGGACCGGGACCGCGCGGCGGGCGGGAGAGCCGCGGCGGCCGGGAGAACAGCAGCGGCCGGGAGAGTGGTGGGACGGGCTGCTCCGGCCGGCTCTGGCGGTCGCGTGCGCCGTGTTCGCCGTTGGCGTCGCTCTGGCACTGCCCCCGACGCGCGAGGCCCTGTACCAGATCGGCAGGGTAACCGGACTGTCCTCGCAGAGCGCCAGCGGGACGCAGGGCGTGGCCGGCGGGGGCACCCCGGTGGTCTCGTCGGCCGGCGGTGTCAGCCCCGGCGTAAGCGCCAGCGGCCAGGGCGACCTGACGGCGACCCCGTGCACGGCGACTTCGACGTCATCCCCCACGCCGGCGGCCAAGTCGAGCAAGGCGGCAACCCCGGGCGTGACCCCGGCTGGTTCGGCGTCCAGCACGCCCGGCAGCCCGAGCACCGCGACCGCCACCCCGACCAGCACCCCGACGGCGACCGCGACTGTCACCGTGACCAGCACTGCGACAGCCACCGTGACGAGCACCGCCACGAGCACCGGCACCGCTAGCCTCAGCGCGGCGAACAGCACGAAGGGGACGGCCGGGGCTACCGGGGCGGCCACCTGCCTGAGTGCGACTCCCGCGCCGGGCAAGACGGCCGAGTCCAGGCCCGCGGCGACCGCGTCGGCGTCCGCGGCGGGCAGCGCCAGCCCGTCAACGCCGAGCTCCTCGGCGCCGAGTTCGGCGACACCGAGCTCCTCGGCGCCGAGTTCGGCGACACCGAGCTCCTCGACACCGAGCTCGGCGGCGTCAAGTTCGGCGCCGCCGAGCGGCTCCACCGCCAGCTCGGCCGGCGGTGGCTCCAGTTCGTCCGGCGCCAAATCGTCCGGCGCCGGCTCGTCGACCGCCGGCTCGTCGACCGCCGGCTCGTCGACCACCGGCTCGTCGACCGCCGGCTCATCGAGCACCGGCTCATCGAGCACCGGTTCGTCTGGGACTGCGGCGGCCAGCGCCAAGGCCGGGTCTGATAGTACCGAGTCCGCGAGCCCCGGACCTGGATCCGCGAGCGCGGGACCCGGATCCGCGAGCGCGGGACCCGGATCCGCGAGCGCGGGACCTGCATCCGCGAGCGCGGGACCTGCATCCGCGAGCGCGGGACCCGGATCCGCGAGCGCCAAGGGCTCCGCGTCGCCGTCCTTACCGCCTGCGACCCGGTTCCGGGCGACGGCGACCTGGCAGGCGGCGGCCTGACTGCGAGGCCGCCCAGCCCCGGCGACCCAGGCCCGGCACCTGGTCGATGTGCCGTTACGGCCAGCGGCCGGACCGGGTGAGCAAGATAGCGGCGGTTACCGCGCCGGCGGTGGAGGTCCTCAGCACGGTGGGCCCTAGCCGGCCGGAGGTGGCCCCGGCCGCGTGGAAGGCGGCGCTCTCCTCGCCGGTGATCCCGCCCTCGGGACCCACGACCACCAGCAGGTCACCGGACTCCGGCAGGCCCAGACGGCCGAGGCCGCCGGCGGCGCCGGGGTCCAGGACGATCGCGCAGGCCGCCTTGGCGATCAGCTGAGTCACCTGCGCCGCCGAGGCGACGTCGGTGACCTCGGGTATCCAGGCGCGGCGGGACTGCTTGGCGGCCTCGCGCGCGGTCAGCCGCCACCTGGCCAGGGATCGCCCGCCGCGGGCGTCCTGCCATACCGGGACGCAGCGGGCCGCGGCCCACGGCACGATGCGGTCCACGCCGACTTCGGTCATCTCCTCGACGGCCAGCTCACCACGGTCGCCCTTCGGGATGGCCTGGACGACGGTGATGGCCGGGTCCGGCCAGGGTACCTGGCGCCTGGCCCGGACGGTGAGCTCGAGCCCGCCGGGCCCCGGCCCGGCGACCACGCACTCGGCCACCAGGCCCGCGCCGTCGGTCACGTCGGCACGCTCGCCAGGCCGCAGCCGACGCACCGTGGCCGCGTGCCGGCCCTCGGGCCCGGACAGCACCACGACGTCGGATTCCAGCGCCGCACGGTCGGCCAGGAAGACGGGCGGCTGCATGACGCCCGGGCGTTCAGCGCCCGTTGAACGCGTCGCGCAGCCTCGAGAAGAATCCTTGCTGGCCTGGCGCGAACCGGCCGGGCGGCGCTTCCTCGCCGCGGAGCTTGGCCAGGTCCCGCAGCAGCTTCTCCTGCTCGGCGTCCAGCTTGGCCGGCGTCTCGACGGTCACGTGGATGACCAGGTCGCCGCGCCCGTTCCCGTTCAGGTGCTTGACCCCCTGGCCGTAGAGCGGGATGACCTGGCCGGACTGGGTGCCGGGCCGGATGTCGATGTCGGCGGGACCGTCCAGGCTCTCCACCGACAGGGTGGCGCCGAGTGCGGCGGCGACCATCGGGATCGTCACCGTGCAGTGCAGGTCGTCGCCCTGCCGCTCGAAGATGGGGTGCGGGCGCTGGGCGATCTCGAGGAACAGGTCGCCGGGCGGGCCGCCGCCCGGGCCGACCTCGCCCTCGCCGGCCAGCTGGATGTGCGTGCCGTCCTCGACGCCCGCCGGGATCCGCACCTTGATCGTGCGCCTGGTGCGCACCCGCCCGTCGCCGTCGCACTCGGGGCAGAGCCGGACCAGCACGGTGCCGTACCCGCCGCAGCCCGGGCAGACCCGGGCCATCATGACCTGGCCGATGAAGGAGCGGGTCACCTGGCTCACCTCGCCGCGTCCACCGCAGATGTCACACGTTTGCGGGTGGGTGCCAGGCGCGGTGCCCTCACCGGAGCAGGTGGGGCAGACCACGGCCGTGTCCACGGTGAGCTCACGGGTGGCGCCGAACGAGCACTCGGCGAGCTCGAGCTCGATCCTGATCGTGGCGTTGCGGCCGCGCTGGGCCCGGCTGCGTGGGCCGCGGGAGGCGGCGCCGGCGCCGGCCGCGCCGAAGAACTGGTCGAGCAGGTCATTGAGCGGATTGAACCCCGCGCCGAACGGGCCGGCGCCAGCGCCGGTACCCGCAGTCGCGAACGGGTCCATGCCCATGTCGTACATCCGGCGCTTGTCGGTGTCCGACAGCACCTCGTACGCCTGGGTGATCTCCTTGAACCGCTCCTGCGTCTCCGGGTCGGGGTTCACGTCCGGGTGTAGTTCCCTGGCTAGCCGCCGGTAGGCCCGCTTGACCTCGTCTTGCGTCGCGTCGCGGCGTATCTTGAGCAACGCGTAGTAGTCGGGCGCCACTAGGACTCCGCCAAGATCTGACCGACGTAGCGGGCCACGGCGCGCACCGCGCCCATCGTGCTCGGGTAGTCCATCCGGGTCGGCCCGAGCACGCCGAGCTTAGCCAGCGGCTGATCCGTGTGCCCGTACCCGGTGGACACCACTGACGTGGACTGCAGGCCGGCGACCTCGTTCTCCGCGCCGATCCTGACGGTCACGATGGCGGGCTCGGTCGTCTCCCCGAGGAGCCGCATCAGCACCACCTGTTCTTCCAGCGCTTCAAGCACTTCCCGCAAACCCTTGCTGAAGTCGTGCGGGGCCAGGTTCGCGGCCCCGCCGAACACGATCTTCTCCTCGTTCCTCTCGACCAGGCTAGCCAGCAGGACGGCCAGCACGGCGTTGGCGTTCGCCCGGTCCTCCTTCGGGATCCGGTCGGCCAGGTCGGTGACCATCGCGGCGGCGTCGGACAGCCTGTGTCCGCCCAGGTAGGCGTTCACCAGCGCCCGCACGTGGGACACCGAGGCGTCATCCCAGGATTCGGGCAGGTCGACGGTGCGCTGCTCGACCCGGCCGGTGTCGGTGATCAGCACCAGGAGCAGCTTCTGCGGGGCGAGCGGGACCAGTTCGATGTGCCGGATCGAGGACCTGGCGAGGGACGGGTACTGGACCACGGCGACCTGCCGCGTGAGCTGGACCAGCAGCCGGACCGTCCGCGTCACCACGTCGTCGAGGCTATACGCGCCGGCCAGGAACGTCTCGATGGCGCGCCGCTCGGCCGCCGACAGCGGCTTGACGCTGGACAGCCGGTCGACGAACAGGCGGTAGCCCTTGTCCGTCGGTATCCGCCCGGCGCTGGTATGCGGCTGCGCGATGAAGCCCTGCTCCTCGAGCACCGCCATGTCGTTCCTTATGGTCGCCGGGGACACGTCGAAGTGGTGCCGGTCGACGAGCGACTTGGATCCCACCGGTTCCGTGGTGGACACGTAGTCTTCGACGATCGCACGCAGCACAGTCAGTTTCCGGTCGTCGAGCACGCGTTCACCTCCTTGGCACTCATCGGTCCCGAGTGCTAAGTCTAGTGCGTCCAGCGAGTTCCCGGAGCGTAGGCGGCGAGGCGAACGGCCCGCAATCACGCCCAAACGCGACCTCCTGTGCTGCCGCTCCGGGGATGACCCCCTCTTGGATGGTAACCCGGCCAGCACGGGCCGCGATAGCGCGTGTCGGTGGCGGCCGGGCCGGGCCGTGCTCCGCTACGCTTGCGCGAAGATACGGCTACCCCGCCGCCCAGCTGAGGAGACGCCCGTGCGGAGCAGGCAATACGGCGCTGACGTGCTGGCGGCCTGGGACGCCAGGGGCCGCCGGAAACCCGGCCAGCGTGAGGTGCCGAAGGTCACGGCAGAGCGCGGCCTGGTGGTCGAGGACTCCGCGGGCCGGTTCTGCGGCGCGGTGATCGGCTACGAGAAGGGCGCGGTGACGCTCGAAGACCGGCACGGCAAACGGCGGGTCTTCCCGCTGGCCCCGGCCGCCTTCCTGCTCGAGGGCCGCCCGGTGACGCTGGTGCCGCCTGCTCCGGCCGGGCGGCGTCAGCCGGTCGGCTGGACCGGGCCGGCCCGGACCGCCTCCGGATCCGTGGCCCCGCCGGCCAGCGAGCGGGCCAGGGCCAAGGTGGCCCGCGCGAGCCGGATCTACGTCGAGGGCAAGCACGACGCCGAGCTGGTGGAGCAGATCTGGGGCGACGACCTGCGCGACGTGGGCGTGGTCGTGGAGTACCTGGAAGGCATCGACGACCTGCCCGCCATCGTCAGGAGCTTCTCCCCCGCGCCCGGCCGCCGCCTCGGCGTGCTCGTCGACCACCTGGTGACGGGCTCCAAGGAAACCAGGATCGCGGCCCGCGTCAGGTCACCCGACGTGCTGATCGTCGGCCATCCGTTCATCGACATCTGGGCCGCGGTACGGCCGTCCGCGGTCGGCATCGCGGCCTGGCCGGACGTGCCGCGGGGACAGCCGTGGAAGGAAGGCGTGCTGCGCGCCATCGGCTGGCCGCCGGAGGTGCCGGCCGCCTGGAAGCGCATCCTGCGCTCGGTGACCAGCTACACCGACCTCGAGCCCGAGCTCCTCGGCCGGATCGAGGAGCTGATCGATTTCGTCACCACGCCGGGAAGCGCGTAGCGTGACGACAGCACCGGACGACACGCGAGGACCGATGAGGATCAAGCCCGCGTCTGACCCGGGTTCCTGGAGGGCTCGGGGGGATCGTGCTTCGCCCGGAGTCCCCGGGCGGACAGGTCCCCCGGGGAAGCGGACAGGTCCCCCGGGGAACGGGAGCGAGCACGATCCCGGGGAGGTCCGGGACGGCAACGTGACGTCGGCCACGGTCGGGTACCTGGGGGCGATCGTCCTCGGGCCGGTCATCCCGCTGATCGTCTACGCGTTCCGGGCGAGAAGGTCGGCCTTCATGCGGTACCATGCGGCCACCGCGGTGAACCTGTCGCTGACCGGCGCGCTGTACGGAGTGTGCTGCCTGATCCTCGTCGGCCTGCTGTCGCTCGACAGCATCGCGGTGGCCCTCATCGTGGTGATCCCGGTCGCCTTGGTGATCTGGGTGTCGATGCTCAGGTCCCTCATCCTCGGCGTCGCCGCGGCGAACCGCGGCGAGAAGTACGAGGCGCCCGGCTGGATCTGCGCGCACATCGTGAACTCCGGGCCCGGCGCGAACTAAGGCTCTGGCCGGGGTCGCCGGGCGCTCACGGCTCGGTCAGCGCGCGCGTCACGGCGTCGGCCAGGAGGCGGCCGCGCCGGGTGAGCACGACCCGGCCGCCGGCCAGGGCGCCGGCGTCGGCCAGGCCGTCGGCGGCCGCCGACTGCGCGTTCGCCCGGCCGGCCGGGCCGAGAACCTCGACCGGGCAGCCCTCGGCCAGACGCAGGAGCAGCATGACGCGCTCCAGCTGACATTCGGCTTCGGACAGGACCTCCCGGCCCTGGCCGGGGCTGGTCCCGGCCGCAACCCTCGCGGCGTAGGCGGCCGGGTGCCGCACGTTCCACCACCGGGTGCCGCCGACGTGGCTGTGCGCGCCGGGCCCGACCCCCCACCAGTCGCCGCCGGTCCAGTACAGCATGTTGTGCGCGCACCTGCCCCCCGGGCCGGGAGCGGCCCAGTTGGAGATCTCGTACCAGCGGTACCCGGCCGCGGTCAGCGCCTCGTCGGCGGCGAGGTAGCGGTCGGCGAGCACGTCGTCGTCCGGGGCAGCCAGCTCACCGCGCCGCACACGCGCCGCCAGCCGGGTGCCGGCCTCCACGGTGAGCGCGTACGCCGACACGTGGCCCGGGCCGGCCGCCACCGCCGTGTCCAGCGACCGCCGCCAGTCCGCGTCGGTCTCCCCCGGCGTCCCGTAGATCAGGTCCAGGCTGACCTGCTCGAAGCCGGCCGCGCGGGCCCACGCGGCGCACCGCGCCGGGCGTCCGGGCTGGTGGACCCGGTCCAGGACGGCGAGCACGGCGGGCACCGCGCTCTGCATGCCGAACGAGACCCGGGTGAGCCCCTGCGCCCGCAACTCGGCCAGCCCGGCTTCGTCGACGCTCTCCGGGTTGGCCTCCGTGGTAACCTCGGCCCCGGTTGTCAGGCCGAACTCGTCGTCGATCGCCCGCAGGATGGCGCCAAGCGCGGCCGGGCTGAGCAAGGTGGGCGTCCCGCCGCCGAAGAACACCGTGCTCACCGGCACCTCCGCGCCCGCGAGCACCTGGCGCGCGAACCTGATCTCCGCGATGGCCAGGTCCGGGTAGCTGGCCGGCGACACCGCGGCGGCGCCGGATCCGAGTTCCGCGGCCGTGTAGGTGTTGAAATCGCAGTAGCCGCAACGGGTGGCGCAGAACGGCACGTGGACATAGATGCCGAACGGCCGCCGGCCCAGGCCGGCCCGTGCTTGCCCGGGCAGCGTCCCCGCCGCGGGGACCGGCTCGCCGTCGGGCAGGGCGCCAGGCATGCCCGCCACGCTACCCGGCCGGACTCGCTTCCTCGTCCGGCCGCCCGGTGCCAGTCCCGCTTTACCTAACAGTCACTTATGCTGAAGGGGTCGCGTTTTCGGGAGTCACGAGGCACCAGGGTCGCGTCGCGGGAGGCACCGTTGGCAGGTAACGAGTCACAATGGCCGGCCCAGTCCCCAAGGGACGACTGGCAGGCGGACCCGGGAGAGCCGGCTGCGGCCGACGAGGGCCCGCCGACCGCCGCCCAGGCTCCGTCAGCGGCCCCGTTCGGTCTGCCTGCGACCCCGTACGCCCCGCCGGGCGGCTACCACGTCCCGCCCGCCGGGTACCAGGCTCCCCCGGGCGGCTACCCGGTCCCGCCGGGCGGCTACCCCGTCCCGCCGGGCGGCTACCCCGTGCCGCCGGCCTACCAGGTCCCGGCCGGCGGATACCAGGCCCAGGCCCGGATGCATTCGGCCATGCGCGCGGCCTCGGCGGACCGGGAACGCGCGGTCGACGTGCTGAAGGCGGGCTTCGCCGAAGGCCGTCTGACCCAGAACGAGTACAACGAGCGGATGGGGCGGGCCTACGCGGCCCGCACCTACGGTGAGCTGGCGGCGCTTACCGCCGACCTGCCCGCGGGGGCCGTCCCGGCAGTGTGGCCTGTGCCCGCGTATCAACCACCCGTCACCACCAACTCGCTGGCCAGGGCATCGCTGGTGCTCGGCGTGGCCGAGTTCTTCACCATGGGCCTGACCGCCATCCCGGCGATCATCTGCGGTCACATGGCCAAGCGGGAGATGCGCCAGACCGGGCAGCGCGGTGACGGGCTGGCAACCAGCGGCCTGGTGCTCGGTTACATGGCGGTGATCTTCTGGGGCATCCTCATCGTCCTGTCCATCGTGGGCGCCGTGATCTCGGCGTCCGGCACGGGCGGCTAGCCGTCCTGAACTGCGGATATAACCAGCTCATCTAGCTTCGCGGGGCGCGGGTAACGTCTTTGTGTACACCGGACCGCGGACCTCGTTTACCCCGGACGCCTGCTACCGGGCCGATATGATCGGTGCTCCGCTAGCAAGGGGGACAGTGAGGAGCAGGGGAAGATGTCCGCGTACTACGCCACCGGCAACCCGGCCCAGGGCGCCGAGCAGGAGACGCTCGCACCGGCCGCGCGGCCGCAGCCGGGCCGTCCGCCCAGGACCAGCCGGGGTACGGGGACCAGCCGGGGTACGGGGACCAGCAGGCGGTGGTCGCCGGCAACAGCGTCAGCGCCGCGAACGCGGCCAGCCAGGTGGCGGCGGACGCCACCCCGGTAACCAACGCCGTCGACAGCTACTCAGCCAACGTCAAATCGTGCAATGGCCAGCTCGCCTGCGTCACCAGGCTGGACCGCAACGTGGCCGCCACGTTCAGCACGTTCGCCGCGCAGCTGCGGACCATCCCGATGCCGTCGCACGCGGTCACGGCCAACGACGCGCTGGCCACGGCGGTGTCCGACGCCGCGGGCAGCTACGCCAAGCTAGGCGCGGCCAGCACGGCCAGCCAGTACATCAGCGAGGCCAGTTCGGCCGGCCTGAACCAGTCGCTGAACCGGGTCAACCAGGCCTACGCCAACCTGGGCACCGCCCTCGGCGCGTGACCGCGCGGCGAGCCGAGCGGGTCAATGGCACTCCTGACGGCGCTCGCGCGTCTACACTCTTAGGAGGCGTCCGCAGGAGGCTCATGTGGCATACGGTCCAGGTCAGGCATATCCGCCTCATCCCGGTCTCCCCGCTGTGCCCGCGGGCACAGGAGTTACCGGGATGAACCCGGCCTGGCTGGCGGGCAGCGCGGATCGCGAGCGGACGGTGGGCGTGCTCCGCGCGGGGTTCACCGAGGGACGGCTGACCCAGGACGAGCTCGACGACCGGGTCACCCGGGCCTACGCGGCCCGCAGGTACAGCGAGCTCTGGGCGCTGACCGCCGACCTGCCGAGCGGGCCGTTCCCGTACCCGGGCGCGCTGCCGGCCCTGTCGTATCCGCAGGCCGGTCCCGCCGTGCCGACCGACGCCGAGCCGGTGAGCAACTGGCATTCCGCCGCAGCGCTCGTCATCACCGCGCTGGTGATATTCACGCTGGCCGCGCTGGTCACCGCGATCGCCACGGCGCACGCCCAGCCGGTGCCGGTCCAGCCCCTTCCGGTGCAGCCCTTCCACGCGCAGCTGGCTCCGTTCATCACGCGGCTGGGGCACGCGTAGGCACGCACCCACTCCGTTCGGCCCTAAAAAGGGTCTTAGCGGACCTTCTTGTCGCCCGGTGCGGTGGACAGGGCCGCGACGAAGGCCTCCTGCGGCACGTCGACGCGCCCGATGGTCTTCATCCGCCTCTTGCCTTCCTTCTGCCTCTCCAGCAGCTTGCGCTTGCGCGTGATGTCGCCGCCGTAGCACTTGGCCAGCACGTCCTTGCGCAGCGCGCGGATGTTCTCGCGGGCGATGATGCGCGTGCCGACGGCCGCCTGGATCGGCACCTCGTACTGCTGGCGCGGGATCAGCTCCTTCAGCTTCACCGTCATGGCCAGGCCGTACTCGCGGGCCTCGTCGGCGTGCACGATCTGGCTGAACGCGTCCACCGGCTGGCCCTGCAGCAGGATGTCCACCTTCACCAGGTTGGCCTGCTGCTCGCCGTCGGGCTCGTAGTCGAGCGAGGCGTAGCCGCGCGTCCTGGACTTGAGCTGGTCGAAGAAGTCGAAGATGATCTCGGCGAGAGGCAGCGTGTAGCGGATCTCCACTCGGTCCGCGGACAGGTAGTCCATGCCGATCAGCGAGCCGCGCCGGCTCTGGCACAGCTCCATGATCGTGCCGATGTACTCGGCCGGGGCGATCACCGTGGCCCGCACGACCGGCTCGTAAACCTTGTCCACCTTGCCTTTGCGCGGTTCCGACAGGCCTCCGGGGAAGTCGCTCGGGTTGGTCACCCGGATTTCCTCGCCGGTGTCCATGACGACGCGGTAGACGGCGTTCGGCGCGGTGGAGATCAGGGACAGGTCGAACTCGCGCTCCAGGCGCTCGCGGACGATCTCCATGTGCAGCAGGCCGAGGAAGCCGCAGCGGAACCCGAACCCGAGCGCGTCGCTTGTCTCCGGCTCGTAGACCAGGGCCGCGTCGTTCAGCCGCAGCTTGTCCAGCGCGTCGCGGAGGTCCGGGTAGTCGTCGCCGTCCACCGGGTACAGGCCGGAGAAAACCATCGGCTTGGGGTGCGAGTAGCCGGCCAGTGGCTCCTTCGCCGGGTGAGCGACGCCGGTCACGGTGTCGCCGACCCGCGCCTGGCGGACGTCCTTGACCCCGGTGATCAGGTAGCCGACCTCGCCGGCGGCCAGCCCCTCGGATGGCGTCGGCTCCGGCGAGATGACCCCTACCTCGAGCGTCTCGTGCGCCGCGCCGGTGGACATCATCAGGCTGCGCTCGCGCCTGGAGAGCCGCCCGTCGACCACCCGGACGTAGGTCACCACGCCGCGGTAGGTGTCGTATACCGAATCGAAGATCAGCGCCCGGGCCGGGGCGTCCGGGGCGCCGCCCGGGGCGGGGACCTGGCGGACGATCTCGTGCAGGAGTTCCTCGACGCCCTCGCCGGTCTTGGCGGACACCCGAAGCACCTCGCCGGGGTCGCAGCCGATGATGCCGGCGAGTTCGGCGGCATACCGATCAGGCTGGGCGGCCGGCAGGTCGATCTTGTTCAGCACGGGGATGATCTTGAGGTCGGCGTCCAGCGCCAGGTACAGGTTGGCCAGCGTCTGCGCCTCGATGCCCTGGGCGGCGTCGACGAGCAGCACGGCGCCCTCGCACGCGGCCAGGCTGCGGGATACCTCGTAGCTGAAGTCGACGTGGCCGGGGGTGTCGATGAGGTTGAGCACGTACTCGACGTCGCCGCTGGTCCAGGGCAACCTTACCGCCTGGCTCTTGATCGTGATGCCGCGCTCGCGCTCGATGTCCATCCGGTCCAGGTACTGCGCCCGCATCTGGCGCGCCTCGACCACCCCGGTGAGTTGCAGCATCCGGTCAGCCAGCGTCGACTTGCCGTGATCGATGTGAGCGATGATGCAAAAGTTCCTGATCACGGCTTGGTCGGTGTGGGCCGGCACCGGACGGGCAGCCCGGTCCGGCCGGCTCTTCTGGCTTGAGGGGGCCACAGGGTCCGGCTGGCTGGAAGGGGTAGGAGGTGACACGCGCATCCGTTCGGGTGACTCGGCGGCTAGCGGCCTGGGTGTTCCATGATCCCATGTCCGGCTCAGTGCCCTTGCCGGAGTCTCCTGGCCGGGCTTCAGTTTGAGCTTTGGTTTGAGTACGGGGGTCCGGCTCGGATAAGCTTCTTCGTCGCCTCACCCACAGACAACTTTGAAGGACTCCTACGCGTGGCGAACATAAAGTCTCAGATAAAGCGCAATAAGCAAAACGAAAAGGCGCACCAGCGGAACAAAGCCGTGAAGTCGTCGCTGCGCACGTCGGTGCGTAAGTTCCGCGAGGCCGCGGACACGGGGAACCTCGACGAGGCCGGGACGGCCCTGCGCGCCGCCTGCCGGCAACTGGACAAGGCGGCCAGCAAGGGCGTCATCCACAAGAACCAGGCCGCGAACCGCAAGTCGGCGATCGCCAGGCGCTACGCCGACCTCCAGGCCAGCTAGCTGAGGTCGTCCTTGGCTAGGGTGGGCCGTGGCCGGGCCAGCGCCGACGGCCAGCGCCGACGGCCAGCGCCGACGGCCAGCGCCGACGGCCAGCGCCGACGGCCAGCGCCGACGGCCAGCGCCGACGGCCAGCGCCGACGGCCAGCGCCGACGGCTAGCGCCGGCCGTCGTCGGCCCGGCTGGCGACGATCCGGCGAACCGCTCGTTCCAGCGCGTAGGCCGCGCTGATCGCCTCGCCCTTGACCTGTGCGTCCGCCTCGGCGACCGCGTGCAGCGCGCGGGCGATGCCATCCGGGTGCCAGCCGCGCAGCTGCTGCCGGACCCGGTCGATCTTCCACGGAGGGGCGCCGGCTTCGGCCGCGAGCGCCGCGCTGCTGACGCCGCGCGGCGCCGATCCGACCCGGCCGAGCAGGCGCACGCCCTGGGCGAGCGCGCTGCAGATCAGCACCGGGGACACGCCGGTGGCCAGCGCCCAGCGCAGTTGCTCGAGCGCCTGCGCGAGGTGCCCTTCGACCGCGCGGTCGGCGACGGTGAACCCGGTCGCCTCCGCCCGGCCCCGGTAGTACGTGGCCACGACGGCCTCGTCGATGCTCCCCTCGGTGTCCGCGGCGAGCTGGCTGCAGGCCGCTGCGAGCTCGCGCAGATCCGAACCAACCGCGTCCAGCAGCGCCCGGGCGGCGCCGTCGTCGGCCCGCTGGCCCGTCCGGCGGAACTCGGCCCGGATGAAGTCGAGCCGCTCGCTGAACCTGGTCACCTTCGGGCACTCGATCACCGCGGCCTTGGCCGCTTTGACCGCGGCCAGCAGTTCCTTGCCCTTGGCCCCGCCCGCATGGGTCAGCACCAGGATCACGTCCGGCGCCGGGTTCCGCGCGTAGCCGGACAGTTCGGCCGCCACGTCCTTGCTCGCGTTCTGGGCGGACCTGACCACCAGCACCGAGCCGCCGCCGAACAGCGAGGGCGAGGTCAGCGAGTCCAGCTCGCCCAGGCCGAGCTCGGACACGTCGAGGTCGTGGACGTCACCGCCCAGGCCGGCCGCGCGGGCGGCGGCGATCAGGTCGCGCACCGCGCGGTCGACGAGAAACTCCTCCTCGCCGACGACGAGCGTGACGGGAGCTGTGGTTACCTGAGTACGGACAGCGGCCATGAACGCAGCATGCCACGCCGGCGGCGCGCGTACCGAACCGGCGCGGCGATGGGCGGCTGCTTTCGCCGGAGCTATCTGGCCGCGATGGGCTCGCCGCCCAGCCAGACGCGGCGGGGGGTCAGGCCGTAGGACCAGACGAAGGCGCCCTCGTGGTCGGCGTCCCACAGGACCATGTCGGCGAGCCTGCCGCGGACCATGGCACCGCGGTCGGGGGCACGCAGCGCGTGCGCGCCGCCGATGGTGGCCGCCCGCAGGGCCTCGTCCACGCTCATCCCGAGGTAGGACACGGCCAGCGAGATGACCAGGGCCATCGAGGTAATGCCGTTGACGCCCGGGGCGTGATCGGAGCCGAGCGCGACGGCCACGCCCTTGTCGAGCAGCGACCGCACCGGTGGCCGGGCGCCGGTCTGCAGCGCCGCGCCCGGGCAGACCACGGCGGCCACGCCTGCCTGGGCCAGCGCCGCGACGTCGTCCTCGGTGGCCTCGTGCAGCATGTCCGCGGACGCGCAGCCCATCTCGGCGGCCAGCGCCGCCGCGCCGGTACGCGAGTCGCCGCAGGCATGCAGCCGGGGCAGCAGGCCGCTGCGGCGGCCTGCGTTGAGGATCCAGCGTGCCTCGTCCTCGGAGAACCGGCCTTCCTCGCAGTACACGTCCACGCTGTCCGCGCCGATCGCGGCGGCGTCCGCGCACCACGAGCTCACCGCGTCGATGTAGTCGTGGCGGCGGCCGAAGAACTCCGGCGGCACCGAGTGCGCGGCCAGGAAGGTGACGTGAATCCGCGGCAGGCCTTTTTCGTTCTCGAGGCCGCGCAGCATCCGGACGTCGGCCAGCTCGCCGTCCCTGGTCAGGTGATAACCGGTCTTGGCCTCGAGAGTCGTGGTCCCGGAGCGCAGCCAGCGGCCCAGCCGCAGGCGAACCCCGTTGCACAAGGTCCACGGGTCGGTGCCCCTGGTCACGGTGACGGTGGACGCCACGCCGCCGCCGGCCGCGGCGATCTCCGCGGCGGACGAGCCGTTGGAGCGCATGGCGAGTTCCGCCCAGCGGTTGCCCGCGTACACCGGGTGGGTATGAGCGTCGATCAGCCCCGGCGTGACCAGGCCGCCGCCCAGGTTCTCGACCTGGTCCACGTCGACGATGTCGTCGATTACCCCGGGGATGCGCTGGGGCAACTCGGCCGCCGGACCCACCCAGGCGATCCGGTCGTCGCCGGTCACGATGGCGGCGTTGCTCAGGATCTCCGAGCCGGTCCACAGGCGACCTATGTTGGTCAGCAACCGAACAGTCACCGGCGGTCCCCCCCGGGACTGGTGATCCCCTGCGCCATGAGCGTCCACCTGCCATGACACGTACCCGCCGGACGGCCCGGCGGGCACTGGACGAGCCTTGCCGCGTACCCCGCGATGGACGTCAGCGCGCAGCGGGCACGGCAGCCAACATATCGACCCAGATACGCTATTGCACCGCTGCCACCGCAGACAAGCCCTTCGCTGAAATGCGGTAGTTTATCCCCAGGCGGGGTTTAAGCACCCTTAGTCCGCGAGAAAAAGGCGGCTGAACGTGACCACTATCACGCTTGAACTTGGACACGATCGTCCAGCACGGCCATGAGTTGCGCGGCCAGACCGGGCGGTACGCGGGCCTCGAGAAGGGTACCGTCCGCGACGTGTTCGGCCGACAGCACCTCGCCCTCGGCGTGGGCCCGCGCGACCAGGTCGCCGCGGCTGTACGGGACGGTGCCCTTGATCTGAACGTCCAGCCGGGGCAGCGCGGCCTCGATGGCGTCGCGGAGGGCGGCCAGGCCAGCCCCGGTCTTCGCCGAGACGCTGAGGCTGCCCGGCTCCCGCGCGCGCAGGCCGTGCAGCACGACCGGGTCGGCCGTGTCGATCTTGTTGACCACCACAAGCTCGGGCACGTGCGCCGCGCCGATCTCGGCCAGCACGCCGCGGACCGCGGCGATCTGCGCCTCGGGCTCGGCGTCGGAGCCGTCCACCACGTGCAGGATGAGGTCGGCCTCGGCGGTTTCCTCGAGCGTGGACCGGAACGCCTCGACCAGCTGGTGTGGCAGGTGCCGGACGAACCCGACGGTGTCGGTCAGCGTGTAGGCGCGCCCGGACGGCGTGACGGCCCGCCTGACCGCCGGGTCGAGCGTGACGAACAGCGCGTCCTCGACCAGGACCCCGGCCCCGGTGAGCACGTTGAGCAGGCTCGACTTGCCCGCGTTGGTGTACCCGGCGATTACCGCCGAGGGCACCACGCGGCGGCTCCGCCGCCCGCGCTGCACCCTGCGGCCGGTCGACATGCCGGTGATGTCCCGCTGCAGCCGTGCGATGCGCGCCCGCAGCCGCCGCCGGTCGGTTTCCAGCTTGGTCTCGCCCGGGCCGCGGGTGCCGATGCCGCCGCCGCCGGCCACCCGGCCGCCGGCCTGCCGGGACAGCGACTCGCCCCAGCCGCGGAGCCTGGGCAGCATGTACTGCAGCTGGGCCAGCTCCACCTGGGCCTTGCCTTCCCGGCTCCGCGCGTGCTGGGCGAAGATGTCCAGGATCAGCGCGGTCCGGTCGATGACCTTGACCCGCACGACGCCTTCCAGGTTGCGTAGCTGGCTCGGGGTGAGCTCGCCGTCGCAGATCACGGTGTCGGCGTCGGCCGCGGCCACGATGTCGGCCAGCTCGCGCGCCTTACCCGAGCCCACGTAAGTCGCCGCGTCGACCCGTCCGCGCCGCTGGATCAGGCCGTCGAGCACCTCGGAGCCGGCCGTCTCCGCCAGCCGGCTCAGCTCGCGCAGCGAGTTCTCCGTGCTGGCCAGGCTGCCCTCGGCCCACACCCCGATGAGCACGACACGCTCCAGCCGCAGCTCCCGGTACTCGACCTCGCTGACGTCCTGCAGTTCGGTGGACAGACCCGGGACCCGCCGCAGTGCGTGCCGCTCCTCCAGGTCGAGGTCTGGCTGCTCGTCAAAAACCGTGCTCATTGTCCTCCGACTTGTCCTCCGACATCGCGCTTGCTCGTTCCCCCGATGGTGCCATGCACCGCCAGGGATTTCACTTCATTAACACCCCGGCCGGCTCATATGTGCCCGGCTGGCCGGCGGTTAGGCCGACACCGGGGCGCTGGCGGCCAGCTCACGGAATGCGGCCTCGGTGGCCGAGCCCAGGGCGGCGCAGTAGGCGATGAGGCGCTGGCCGGTCTCGGCGATGTGCAGCAGCTTGCACTCGAACTCCAGCGGGCCGACCACCGGGTGGCTGACGTGCTTGAGCATCGGGCTGCGCACCTCAACCTCATGCTCGGCCCAGCTCGGCGTGGCGGGTGGAGTTCATATCTCCATTCTCGCTCCGTCTCGTTCCTGGCGGCCGCGCTTGGGTGGTACTGCCGGTCCCAGGCACGGCCGGTCTGTCCCGCCTGCCTGGAACCCCGCATTAGCGTCGGCGCCATGACCACGACTATCGCCCTGATCACAGGGGCCAACAAGGGAATCGGGTTCGAGACCGCGCGCCAGCTCGGCGCCCGCGGCATCACGGTGCTGGCCGGCGCGCGGGACGAGGCGCGGGGCAAGGCGGAGAACGCGCTACGCGATTCTGGCGCACTGCGCGATTCTGGGGCAGACGCCAGGTTCGTTCGGCTCGACGTCACCGACCCTGAGTCGGTGCGGGAGGCCGCCGCCTGGATCGAGCGAGAGTACGGGCGCCTGGACATTCTGGTCAACAACGCGCCATCGCCCGGGGCGGCCCGCCCGGCCAGACCGACCCGGATCAAATGCGCGAGGTCTTACGCTCACCACCTCATGCACACGGCTCACGGTTTCATGATCGCGGACAGTTTCTGTCGCATTTGACCCGAAACTGCCCACGATCATGGTTCGGGGGAAAGGGGCGGTCAGGCCGGGTGGTGGTCAGGCGGGAGAGGGAGCTGGGCAGGTCGTTGTCGTGGATAACGGTGAGGCGGTGGGTGGCGCGGGTAATCGCGACGTACAAATCGTGGCCACCGGCCGGGGACTGGGCGAGGATCCCAGCGGGGTCGACGAGCACCACTCGGTCGAACTCCAGGCCCTTGGACTGGCCCACGGTCAGCAGCGCGACCGGCGAGTCGAGCACCTCGGCCCGGTCGCCTGGCACCGCGTCGGGCAGCGCCCTGGACAACTCGGCGATCCGGGCCGCGGGCGCGATCACCGCCAGCCGCCCGCCCTGCCCATTCTCGGCGCCCATCTCGGCCAGCTCCTCTTTCACCACGGCTGAGGTGCCAGTGGCCAGCGAGGAGGACGAGTCTTGTGTTGCGTCCGGGAGCGCACCAGCGGGGACGGCGTCCGGGAGCGCACCAGCGGGGACGGCGTCCGGGAGCGCACCAGCGGGGACGGCGTCCGGGAGGGCGACGTTGATGGCACGCGGGGGGACGCCTTCTTGGCGGACGGACTCCGGGGGACGCTCGCCGGGTGCCACCGCGGCGAGCACGTCGGCGGCGACCGCCATGATCTCCGCGGGGGTGCGATAGTTGACGGTGAGCACCTCCTCGTGCCAGCGGCCCGCCACGTACGGGTCGAGCATCTGCGCCCAGGAGCGGGCGCCGGCCGTGCTGCCGCGCTGAGCCACGTCGCCGACGACGGTGAGCGAGCGGGCCGGGATCCGGCGCATCACCATCCGCCAGGCCATCGCGGACAGCTCCTGCGCCTCGTCCACGATCACGTGCCCGTAAGCCCAGTTCGGGTCGGCCCAGGCGCGTTCGGCCGTGGTGAGCTGCTGGCCCGCGTCGCGGTTCCAGTCGGCGAGGGTGGCGGCGTCCAGGAAACCCTGCCCGGCCAGGCCGGTGATCTCGAGCACCTCCCGGGCGTAGCGCTCCTCGGCGCGACGCTCCCGGTCGGCGGCGCGGCGGCGGCGCTTGTCCGCGCTATCGTCGGTGCCGAGGAGCTGGGCGGCCTCGTCGAGCAGCGGCACGTCCGCCACGGCCCACGCGTCGGGGTTATCCGGGCGCAAAACCGCCGCCCGTTCGGCCGCAGAAAAACCCGGGGCGGCCGCGCGGAGGGCACCTTCCGCGGCCAGCAGCCCGGCGACCAGCCGCTGCGGGGTGAGGAACGGCCATAGCGCGTCGAGCTCGGTCCGGACCGGTGGCTCGTCCCAGAGCCGGGCGCGGGCGTACGGGAGGTCCTCGGGGTCCAGGTCGCGGCCCAGCGCCTGCGACTCGGCCCGCGCGAGCGCGCCGAGCATTTCGGTGACGAACAGCTTGCGGGCCACGTTGTGCGGCTTGCGCAGCCCGCGGGCCCGGTCGCGGGCGCGCAGCACGACCTCGCGCGGCACCGTCATCGTCGCCGCGTCCACGGTGACCCGCAGGTCGCCCGGTGGCACCTGCTGGCGGTTGCGCACCGCGCGGCGCAGCACGCCCACCATCTTGGTATCGCCCTTGACCACGGCGGCCTCGGGGCTGTCGTCGGGTGCCGCCTTGACCCCGGCGAAGAGCTCGGCGATCGAGCTGAGCACCACGTCGGTCTCGCCCAGCGACGGCAGGACCTGGCTGATGTAGCGGAGGAAGGTGGCGTTCGGCCCGATGACCAGCACGCCGCGGCGCTCGAGCGTGCGGCGGTGGGTGTAGAGCAGGTAGGCCGCGCGGTGCAGCGCGGCGACCGTCTTGCCGGTCCCCGGGCCGCCCTGGACCACCAGCACACCCTGCAGGGTGGCGCGGATGACCCGGTCCTGTTCGGCCTGGATGGTGGCCACCACGTCGCGCATCCGGCCGGTGCGTCCCGCGGTGATGCCGGCGATCAGCATGGCCTCGCCGGACAGGCCCCTGCGGTCCCGCTCGGACAGCCGGTCCAGGTCGAAGACCTCGTCGTCGACGCCGGTGACGGTGCGGTTCCTGGTGTAGATGTGGCGGCGCCTGACCAGGCCGTTCGGGTCCTTGGGCGTGGCGGCGTAGAAGGGCTGGGCGGCGGGCGCGCGCCAGTCGATGAGCCGCGGCTCGTGTTCGTCGTCGCGCAGCCCGATCCGCCCGATGTACAGGGTGCCCGCACGCTCGGCGGCGGGCTCGGCATCTCTGCTGGCTCCGGGGGGGACGACCCTACTGGCCTGGCCGCCTGCGGCGGCAGGCCTGAGCCCCCCCGAGTCGATGCGGCCGAAGGCCAGGCCGTGCTCCACCGCGTTCAGCTGGGCCAGCCGCCGCGCCTGTTCGGCCGCCGTGACATCGCGCTCAACCCGGGCCGCGAAGGTGCCCCCGGTCCCGCCGGACCGGTGCGTCTGCGCGAGCGCGCGCTCGGTCCTGTCCCGCGCCGCCTCGAGCAGCCGGTAAAGCATGTCGAGATACGCTTGTTCCTCGCTTATGGCGGTCGTGCCTGGCTCGGCGGTGTGGCCATTTGTTTGCCTGAGCGTCATATTTTGGTATACTTCCGTAGCTAGAACCCGGGTGCGCCGACATTGCGTATAAGAACAGACGAGTTTATCACTTCGCTGCGGCCGTTCTCCAGGTGCCCAGCGGGCTCGCGCTGGGGACACCGGCGACAACCCAGCTTGGAAGCCTCTTCGGCGATCCCGAAATCGGGAAAGCTGTACACAAATTTTACCGAGAGAAACCGGGGCGACTCGGCACGACTGGTATAGGAAAGGAGACCGCCTTCCGCTGGCCACGTCGGCCCTTGCAACGGTCGGCGGGAAATGTGCGTCAGCTATTATCGTGGAAGATCCGGCTCACGCGGAAATCCGGGAGCCTATAGAGGCTGTCGCACAACTTCCTAAGGGGCTTTGTCAAGTCGGACGTCCGACACATATCGCCCGCTGTTCGATCGCCCGATCCGGACAGCAAGCCATGTTCGGGCGCGGATTGGAGGTTGACACCGAGCCGTGGAGGGCTATGTGACGCCTGCCGCGCACGGCCTGGCTCCCATGCCGCGGGAGGGATGGCCCGCCTAGGATGTAGGGCACACCAAAGGAGGAGCTCCGACATGCCGGGAACCGAACGCGTGGAGATCACAGGACCGTATGGTGATCGCTACGACGAGATCCTTACGCCGCAGGCCATCGACCTCATCGCCGCCCTCCACGCCGAACTCGGCCCGCGCCGGTCCGAACTGCTCGCCGCACGCCGCCGCCGCCAGGCCCAGCTGTCCGGCGGCGCGATGCTCGACTTCCTGCCCGAGACGGCGGAAATCCGCGAAGACCCCAGCTGGCGGGTCGCCTCGCCCGCGCCCGGCCTGGTCGACCGCCGGGTGGAGATCACCGGCCCGACCGACAAAAAGATGACGGTGAACGCCCTCAACTCGGGGGCGAACGTCTGGCTGGCCGACTTCGAGGACGCCAACTCCCCGCTGTGGGACAACATGATCTCCGGCCAGCTCGACCTGAAGGACGCGCTGGACCGGACCATCGACTTCCGCTCCGCCGAGGGCAAGGACTACGTTTTGCGCCCGGACGACGAGCTGGCCACGATCGTGGTCCGCCCGCGCGGCTGGCACCTGGACGAGAAGCACATCCTCATCGACGGGGTGCGCGCCTCCGGGAGCCTGATCGACTTCGGCCTGCACATGACCACCAGCGCGCAGCGGCAGCTGGACAAGGGCAAGGGCCCCTACTTCTACCTGGCCAAGACCGAGAGCCACCTCGAGGCCCGGCTGTGGAACGACGCGTTCAACCTGGCCCAGGACGCCCTGGGCATCCCGCGCGGCACGATCCGGGCCACGGTGCTGATCGAGACGATCCCGGCGGCGTTCGAGATGGAGGAGATCCTCTACGAGCTGCGGGATCATTCGGCCGGGCTGAACGCGGGCCGCTGGGACTACCTGTTCAGCGTGATCAAGAAGTTCCGCACCCGCGGTCGCGAGTTCGTGCTGCCCGAGCGGAACTCGGTCACGATGACCGCCCCGTTCATGCGCGCCTACACCGAGCTGCTGGTGCGCACGTGCCACCGGCGCGGCGCGCATGCCATCGGCGGCATGGCCGCGTTCATCCCGAGCCGGCGCGACCCCGAGGTCAACGAGAAGGCCATGGCCAAGGTCAGGGAGGACAAGACGCGCGAGTCGGGCGACGGCTTCGACGGCTCCTGGGTGGCCCACCCGGACCTGGTCCCGCTGTGCCGGGAGGTCTTCGACGGGGTGCTCGGCGCCAGCCCGAACCAGCTCGGCAAGCAGCGCGAGGACGTGCACGTCACCGCGGAGGACCTGCTCGCGGTGAGCAAGACGCCGGGCACGATCACCGAGGCCGGGTTGCGCAACAACATCAGCGTGGCGCTGCAGTACCTGGCCAGCTGGCTCGGCGGCAACGGCGCGGTGGGCATCTTCAACCTGATGGAGGACGCGGCCACCGCGGAGATCTCGCGGTCCCAGATCTGGCAGTGGATCCACAACGACGTCAGCCTGGACGACGGGCGGATCGTGAGCCAGGACATGGTCGAGCGGCTGATCGACGAGGAGCTGACCAAGATCCGGGCGATGACCGGGGAGGAGTTCGACGCGGCGCGGTACGGCCAGGCGACCGCCCTGTTCACCGAGGTCGCACTGGCCGACAACTTCGCCGAGTTCCTCACCGTCCCGGCCTACGAGCGGATGCCGTAGCCGGTTTCTGTTCACCGGTCCGGGAAAGGGGGAGAATCAGGCCACAGGCCCGGCAGTGAGGCGGTGCTGATATGAGCGAGCCAAAGGGGCGCGGCGTTGCCTGGACAGTGTTCGTCCCCCCGGACCCACCCCAGGAGCGAGGAGCGAGCGACGAGGGCCCGCCGCCGGAGGCGGCCATGCAGGCAAGGCAACGCCAGTGAAGGGGGCCGGGGAGGTGGGCGGGGCCGCGGAGGCGAGCGGGGCAAGTACTGCGCTGGTCCCCCGGATGCGGGACATCTGCGGCGCGGGCAACGTCGTCACGGACCCGCTCGAGCTGCGTACCTACGAGTGCGACGGGCTCACGTCGCACCGATGCGTGCCCGCGCTCGTGGTGCTGCCCGGTTCGGCGGCCGAGGTGGCGGCGGTGGTGGCCGCGTGCGCCGCGGCGGGCGTGCCGTTCGTGGCCCGGGGCAGCGGCACCGGCCTGTCCGGCGGCGCGCTGCCGCATCGGGACGGCGTGCTGATCGTGATGTCCCGGATGCGTTCCATCCTGGAGATCGACCCGGTGGCCAGGAGGGCGGTGGTGGAGCCGGGCGTGACGAACCTGGCGGTGAGCAAGGCCGCGGCGCCGTTCGGCCTGTTCTACGCGCCGGACCCGTCCAGCCAGGTGGTCTGCTCGGTCGGCGGCAACGTGGCGGAGAACTCCGGCGGCGCGCACTGCCTCAAGCACGGGTTCACCGTGCACCACGTGACCGGCCTGGAGATCGTCACGCCCGCCGGGGAGCTGACCTGGCTCGGCGACGGCACCGGCAGCACCACCGGCTACGACCTGCTCGGCGCGTTCACCGGCTCGGAGGGCACGCTGGGCATCGTGACCAAGATCGTGGTCAGGCTGATGCCGCTGCCCGAGGTGGTGCACCTGCTGCTTGTGGCGTACGGGTCGACGGCTGAAGGCGGGCAGGCGGTGTCCGACATCATCGCGGCCGGCATCGTGCCCGCCGCCATCGAGATGATGGACGCGCTGTCCATCGAGGCCGCGGAGGAGGCCGTGCACTGCAACTACCCGGCCGGGGCGGGCGCGGTGCTGCTGGTCGAGCTGGACGGCCCGGCCGCGGAGGTCGAGGCGGAGCTGGCGACGGTGCGTTCGCTGTGCGAGGCAGCGGGCGCGACGGAGATCCGGGCGGCCGACGACCCGGCCGAGCGGGCGGGCATCTGGGCCGGGCGCAAGTCCGCGTTCGCCGCGGTGGGCCGGATCAGCCCGGCGTACATCGTGCAGGACGGCGTGGTGCCGCGGACCTCGCTGGGCGCGGTGCTGGCGCGGATCGCCGCGCTGTCCGCCGAGTCCGGGATCCGGGTGGCCAACGTGTTCCACGCCGGCGACGGGAACCTGCACCCGCTGGTGCTCTACGACGACGCGGTGCCCGGCGAGGCGGAGGCTGCCGAGGAGGTCTCCGGCGCGATCCTGGATGCCTGCCTGGAGCACGGCGGCTCGATCACCGGCGAGCACGGCGTCGGCGTCGACAAGTCGCGGTACATGCCGAAGATGTTCGGCCCCGAGGACCTGGACACCATGCAGCTGGTCCGGTGCGCGTTCGACCCGGCCAGCCTGTGCAACCCGGGCAAGGTGTTCCCCACCCCCCGGCTGTGCGGCGAGGTGCCGGGCCACCGGCGGGCGGTGCATCCCGCCGTAGCGGCAGGCCAGGCGGAGGTCTTCTGACATGGACACCGAACGGGCCGCGGTTCCCGTGGTCCGGCCGGCACTTGCGGCGGCCTGCCCGGCGCTTCGTGACGGGTCCGCCGCCGATGCCGTCGGGGGTGTGGTCCCCTCGTTCGTGGCGTCGCCTGCTTCGACGGCCGAGGTCGCAGCCTTGCTGCGGGCGGCGGCTTCCTGCAGGCTCGCGGTGGTGCCGCGCGGGGCCGGCACCGGACTGCCCTGGGGTGCTCCGCCTGCTGCCTGCGATCTGGTCGTGGACCTGCGGGCGATGGACCAGGTGCTCGAGCACGCGGCCGGGGACCTGGTGGCGCGGGTGCAGGCGGGCGCGACGATCGGGCAGCTGTCTGCGGCGCTCGGCGGCGCCGGCCAGCAGCTGGCGCTCGACGTCCCGGCCGAGGCGACCGTGGGCGGGGTGGTCGCCACCGGCACGGCCGGGCCGCGGCGGCTGCGCTACGGCGCGCCGCGCGACCTGCTGATCGGGCTGACCGTGGTGCGCCCGGACGGGGTGGTCGCGCACTCCGGCGGCAAGGTGGTCAAGAACGTGGCCGGCTACGACATCGGCAAGCTCTTCTGCGGGTCGCAGGGCACGCTAGGGCTGGTCACCGAGGCGGCCTTCCGGCTGCACCCGGTGCCGGCCGCGGCGGCGTGGGTGACCGCCGAGTTCGGGCCGCCGGAGCTGGCCCGCGTCGCGGCGGCGGTCGCCGGGGCGGCGGGCTCCGCCCTGGTGCCCTCGGCGGTGGAGCTCGACTGGCCGGGAATCCCGCGGGCCTTGCGGGTCGGCGTACTGCTCGAAGGCACCTCACCCGGAGTGGCTGAACGGGCCAAGCGGGTGTCGGAGCTGCTAGCGTCCGGGGGCGGCTCGGTGAGCGTGGCCGAGACGGCGCCCGCCCGGTGGGGCCGCCTGCCGTCGGGCGGAACGGTGATCAGGGTGTCGTTCTGGGTGTCGCGGCTGGGCGAGGTGCTCGAGGCGGTCGCGCTGGCGGGCCCGAGCGCGGGCGTGCGCCCGGTGGTGACCGGGTCGGCCGGGGCCGGGGTTCTGTACGTCTGCCTCGAGCCCGCTGTCGAGCGGGATCTCGCCGCCCGGTTCGTGGAACTGCTGCGCTCGCGGCTGTCCGGGGCTCCGGCGCGCGGTTCGCTGGTGGTGCTGGCCGGAGCGCTGGCGGCGGGCGCGGACGTCTTCGGGGAGGTCCCGGGCGCGCGGCTGATGCGGGCGGTCAAGGACCAGTTCGACCCGGACCACCGGATGTTCCCCGGCCGTCTCGCTTTCGCTGGGAGGTGAGTAGTGCAGGACGAGAACGCGCTGCGCGAGGTGGCGAAGGACTGCGTGCACTGCGGGTTCTGCCTGCCGGCCTGCCCGACCTACCAGCTGTGGGCCGAGGAGATGGACTCCCCGCGGGGCCGGATCTACCTGGTGAGCCAGATCCTGGACGGCGCACCTGTGTCCGCATCGGCCGTGGAGCACTTCGACCGCTGCCTGGGCTGCATGGCCTGCATGACCGCCTGCCCGTCGGGCGTTCAGTACGATCAGCTCATCGAGGCGGCCCGGGTGTGGGCCGAGGAGGCACGGTCCGCGGCACCTGCCAGACCCGCCGGGGCCGCGGCGGCCGGCGCGCGGCCGGCCGGGGCCACGGCCCCGGCTCCGCGGCGGCCGGTCCGGGACCGGGTGGCGCGGACGGCGATCTTCTCGTTGTTCCCTTACCCCAGGCGGCTCCGGGCGGCGACCGTGCCGCTGCGGGTGGCCCGGCGGACCGGGCTTGACCGGCGGCTGGCCCGCAGCAGTCTGCCGGGCCGGCTATCCCCGGTGCTCGGCGCGGCGCTCCGGCTGGGTACGAGGGGGCTGGGTACGGGGGGGCTGGGTTCGGGGGGGCTGGGTTCGGGGGGGCTGGGTTCGGGGGGGCCGGGTTCGGGGGGGCCGGCCCCGCCGGGGTCCGCCGCGGTGTCCGCGCGCCCGCTGCCCGAGCGGGTACCCGCCCTGGGCATCCGGCGGGCGGTGGTCGGCATGCTCACCGGGTGCGTCCAGTCGGTGTTCTTCCCGCGGGTGAATGCCGCCACCGCCCGGGTGCTCGCGGCCGAGGGCTGCGACGTGATCGTCCCGCGCGGGCAGGGCTGCTGCGGCGCGCTGTCAATGCACTCCGGCCGGGAAGCCGAGGCCGCAGGGTTCGCCAAGCGCACGATCGCCACCTTCGAGCAGGCCGGGGTGGACGCGATCGTGGTCAACTCGGCCGGCTGCGGTTCAGCGATGAAGGAGTACGAGCGGCTGCTACGCAGTGCCTATAGCGTCCGGGCCGGCGGCGACCGGAGCGGCAGCGACCGGGCCAGCGGCGACCGGAGCGGCGGCGGCTGGGCCGAGCGCGCGGCCGAGATGAGCGGCAAGGTCCGGGACCTGGCCGAGTTCCTGGCCGAGCTCGGGCCGGCGGCGGCGCGTCACCCGCTGCCGGTCACCGCCGCCTACCACGACGCCTGTCACCTGGAGCACGCGCAGCAGATCACCCGGCAGGCGCGTGACCTGCTGCGGGCGATCCCCGGGCTGAAGCTGGTCGAGATGGCGGACGCGGGTACCTGCTGCGGTTCGGCCGGCGTGTACAACCTGCTGCAGCCCGCGGCGGCCCGCGAACTTGGCGCGCGCAAGGCCGAATCGGTGCGGGCCACGGGCGCGCAGCTGGTCATCTCGGCCAACCCGGGCTGTTCCCTGCAGATCGCGTCCGCCCTGGCCGAACGCGGCGAGGACATCGCGGTGGCGCATACCGCCGAGGTCCTCGACGCTTCCATCCGCGGCCGCCCGCTCTAGGACGTTTGAGTGATCAGCCCGGGTGAGCGGGCGGCACGTCCAGGGCCGGGTTGCGGTCGAAGAAGCCGGACGGCTTGAGCCAGAACGAGACGATGTCCGAGGGCATCACCGGCCAGTCCTCCGGCCGGGTGATGTGGTGGATGCCGAACACGTACCACAGCACCACGTCGGTGTTCTCGATGGGCCGGTCGGCCTCGGTCCAGACGCCCAGGCCCGAATCGTGCTCGCTCAGGTTGGGGAAGTCGCCGCAGGGCCAGCGCTCGTCGGCACGGTACGGAGTCACCCAGAGGGTATGGCCGATCACCCGGGCCCGCTGGAGGGCCGGGGAGGCGGGGTCCAGCAGGGGCGGGAACGCCGCCGAGGGCACGAGCTTGTAGCCGGACGATGTACCCAGGCCGTTCGGGATGTTGTCGTTCACCACCTTCCAGCCTCGTTGTGTGCCCCAGTCGTAGTCCTGCTTCCCCTCCGCCTCGGTGCGCAGCGGGGTGCTCTTGACCACCAAGCCCAGCCCGTACGGGTCGTCGCCGCCCACCGAGGCCGGCTGGGAGTCCGTGGCGTAGACCGTGTTGCCGGTCCCGTCCACGTCCAGGTCGAGCCGGGCCACGATGAAGTGCTGGTGGAACGGCGCATAGGTGCCCTGGTCCACGAGCGTCCCGTTGGCCGGCCGGCTGCCCGGCGCGGCGGCGTGCGAGGTGACCAGGATGCCGGTCGCGCGGACCTCGCACTCGATGTTCCCGTCCTGGTAGAACCGCCAGTACACGAGGTACTCGTAGTTGGCCACGGTGACGTGGAAGGAGACCACAAGCCGCCGGGCCCGCCGGACCTCGACGCCGGCCCGCTCGTCCACGTGCTTCCAGCCGACCCCGCTGTCCTCCTCGTGGATGCAGATCGCGTTCGGCACGGTCCGGGGCTCGCCGCGGGAGTCGTGCACCACCGCGTCCAGGTAGGTGATCTTGCCCAGGCAGTCGCAGCCCAGGGCGAGCGAGGTGGTCATGAAGCCGAGCCCCCACTCGCCGATGTCGAACGCGGTCCGCCGGTAGTGGTCGGGGCTGGCGTCCCGGTACGGCACGACCATCTCGGCGAACGAGAGCCGGTGCGCCACCGAGCGGAGCCTTTCTCCGTCCCGGAAGCCGACCTGGTGCAGCACCAGGCCCTCGCGGTGGTTGAAGCCCACCCGCAGCTGCCAGTTCTGCCAGCTCAGCTGGTACCCGTCGAGGGCAAAGCCGACCCCTTCCGGCTGGCTGATCGCCAGCGGCGTCACCTCGCGCAGCCGCATCGGGATGAGGCTGGGCAGGTACTCGCCCATCACGTCCGGGAGATGGTCGCCTGGGCCGCTGTCCTCGAGCTCAAGCATCGTCATCGTGTTCAGGTCGACGACCGGATGCAGGCCGGTGACGTGGTGGGCGTACGGGTTGCCCCGCTCGCTGTCCCGGTACCACACGTCGGACCAGCCGAGCCTGAGCCCCTTATAGCGGGCGGGGACGAGCGCGGCGCCGTAGGCCCACATGTCGGTCAGCACCCGGGACATGTCGGTGATCCCGCGCCGGGCCAGTGCCTCGGCCAGCGCCGGGTGGGCGCGGAGCATCTCGTCGCATTCGTGCCACTCGTCCACGGTCATGTTCGGCTGCTGGCCGGGCAGGTGCTCCCAGTTCGTGACCTCGTTCCCGGTCAGCGACACGGCGGCCCGGTAGGCCTGGCCGTCGGCCCGGTTCCAGCAGACCACCAGCGCCTCGCGCCGCGTCTGCCGTCCGGACTCCAGCGCCGGCAGGTCCGCCTTGGCCGGCTCGCTGAGCTCGATGGAGGCGAATCGCCAGCCGTCGCCGACTCCTGCGTCGCGTCGCACGATCAGGGCCACCTGGCGGATCTCGTCGGCCGTAAGCGGGTCCAGCGGGTGAGTCACGCTCGTCCTCCGTTCGCTCTTGCCGATTATCGCCGGTTCTTGCGGGGCCCGTGGTGCAGGCTCTACGTTCGGCCATGCACAGTGTGGATCCGACAACGGAGTCGATGATCAGGTCAGTGCGCCCGCACACCTCGATGGATCTGGTCCGCCAGATCCTCGACCGGATGGACTGACGCGAATCAGCCCCAGGCGACGCCAGCGTACTGGCCGTCCGCCGGGGGCTCGTGCTCGCCGGGCGCCTGTTCCTCCTGCTCCTGGGCGAATTCCCGGTCAAGGCCGGTGTCGGTGTCAGACATGGCTGCTGGCCCCTTCGCTTAGCGTTTTCCCTTAGCGTTCTCTTGGCGGGCGGCGAGGGTGGGAGGGTGAAGGTGACGGTCTGCTGGTCTTGCTGGGTGACGACCGTGTTCTCTTAGCGTTCTCTTAGCGGGCCGGGAGGGTGAAGGTGACGGTCTGCTGGTCTTGCTGGGTGACGACCGTACCGATGCCGGCTACCGTCGACCCCGACGCAGCCAGCGTGTCGATCCGCCAGGCTTCGGACCCGTTGAGGCCGCTTGACTGCCAGGGCTTCCAGCTCACGCCGGTCCCCGACCGCCATATCGCCACGTCCTGCCGTCCAGGCGGACCGAACAGGCCCGCCGCGGTGAAGCCGGCCGAGTCCGCGGTCAGCGCGGTGAAGACGGTGCCGGGTCCCGGCCAGCTGAACGGCACCTGCTGCCAGTCCTGGCCGCCGTCCGCGGAAAGCTCGGCGAACGGCACCGGGCCGGCGCTCATGCCATTCGCCGGCGAAGCCTGACCCAGGGCGACTACGTTGGCGCCGTTGATGGCGACCTGCTGGAGCACGGCGGTCGCGGCACCGTCCGGCACCGGCAGGACGATGGTCTCCCAGGAGCGCCCGTCGCTGGTCGTCCATACCGCCGGCTTGCCGTCGTGCGAGCCCACCGAGACGAAGCCGTGCGCGCTCGCAGCGACCGCGAGCACCTGGCTCGAGCCGGTCGCGTCGTTCACGTCGTGCGCGCGGGTCCAGCTCATCAGGTCCGGTGACCACCAGACGTCGGCGACACAACTGCCGCCGGCCGCGATCAGCTTGCCCACGATGACGTACCCGGCCGGTCCCGACGTGGCCGCCACCGCGGACACGCCGGCCAGGTCCTGGGTGATATTGCCGCCGGCCACCCCCCATACCGTGCCGTCGGCCGAGGCCAGGATGACCGGTCCGGGAGCGCCGACGGCGAGCCAGCCGGCCGGGCCGTGCGTCACGCTGGTCAGCGCGCGCAGGTTCGGGTCGGCGCCGACCAGTGCCAGCGAGGAGACCAGCGTCCAGGCGCCACCTCCGGCCCGCCGCCAGACGGCCGGGTAACCGTTGGCGCTGCCCACCGCGATCTGCACGCCGCCCGCCACGGCGGTGCTGCTGACCTTCATCTCCGGAATGGCGGCCCCGGCGATGCCGGCCAGCGGGATCGGCCGGACGCTGCCGTCGGCGCTCGCTTCCGCCAAGACGGGCTGCTGGCCGGTCCGGTCGGCGGTCGTGTACCCGACGGCGACGATGGTGCCCGCCGGAGCGACGGTCGCGCCGACCACGGATTCGGCAGCCGCGTCGCCGAGCGGTCCCGTCGGCAGCCAGGCCGTGCCGGCGCCGGTGGCGGTATAGGCCACCAGCTGGCCCGAGGCGCTCGTGCCGGTGACCACGAAACCGTAGTCACTGCCCTTCACCACGCCCGGCGTCCACCCGCCGACCGGGTCGATCGTGGCCGTATACTGCCAGGCCCGCCCGTTCGGCGAAAAATAGGCCACGCCGTCGGCGGCGCCGCTCGCGGTCCGGCCGGGCCTGACCGCGACGAAACCGGCGCCGTCGAAGCTCAGCCCGCTGATCGCGGTCCCGGCCGCGTGATCGGCCGGTATCGTCACCCGGGTCCACGCGGCGCCGTCGTTGGTGCTCAGCCAGGCGGCGCCGACGCTGCTGCTGCTGCTGCTGCTGCTGGCGGCCGCGGTGCCGGCGCCGTCGCCAGTGGCCGCGGTGCCGGTGACCGTGCCGGAGATCACCGTGGCGCTGCCCCGCCAGGTGGCGTACGAGATGTTCCGCACGATCTCGCCTGGCCCGGCCAGCCCCAGCTGCGCGGCGGTCATCCGCTGCCAGGTCACCCCGTCCCGGGACGTCCAGATCACCGCCTGCGTGCCGCCGTTCTTGCCGTCGGCGCCGGCGCCGGCAGCCAGGAACCCGCCGGGGGTCTTGGTGATCACCCACACTGAGTCGCCGGGCTGCTGCGGGGTGATCCCGTGAGTGGCGGCGAGCGTCCAGGTCCGGCCGGTCCGGCTGGTCCAGATGGCCTGCGGGCCGACCGCCACCCAGCCACCCGGGCCGCCGGCCAGCAGCGCGGCCGGATGCCCGAGCGCGGCCTCAGCCCCCGGGCCGCCGCCCGGCATGCGGAGCGGAGCCAGGTGCCAGCTGGCGCCGGCGTCCGTGGAGACCAGGAACTGCTGGCGGACAACGCCGTCGCTGGCCTGCGAGCCCATCGTTACCATGGTGCTGCCCACGGCGACAATACGGTTGATGGTCTGGACGACCCCGCGCTGCTGCTGTCCCGGGTAGGTGTCGAAGTTCACCGCGGCCAGCGGCAACTGCGGCGCGACCGTGTTCTGGGACTGGGACTGGGACTGGCGCTGGTTCGCGGCGAGCGGGCCAGACCTCGGCCCGTGGCCGGTCAGCAGCCCGACCGCCAGGATGGCCACGACCGCCAGCACCAGAGCCGGCACCGCGATCGTCGCGGTGCGGCGGCTGAGCAATCCGGAACCGGAGCCTCGGAAACCGGAGCCTCGGAAACCGGAGCCGGGGGAACCGGGGCCCGGGGAACCGGAACCCGGGAAACCGGCCATCTGGTGATCGAGCACGAAGGTGTCGCTCGCCTGTAGCCAGCTGGTCTCATCCGGTGCGGCCGGCGGGACGGGCGCGCCCGGCGGGGCCGGCGGGGCCGGCGGGGCCGGCGGGGCCGGCGGGGCCGGCGGGATCAGGCCAGGCGGCCGTTCCCAGATGGGCAGCTGGTCGTCACCCCACCGGTCGGCATCGGCGGGGTCGTCGTTCTCGCCGACGTCAGGGTCGGAGAAGACCGGTGCGCCGAGCGGCAGCTGCGGTGGCGGCGCTGGCTGCGGCGGCACTGGCTGCGGCGGCACTGGGCGCGGCGGCACTGGGCGCGGCGGCACTGGGCGCGGTGGAGCCGGGGCGGACGGCGGGGCCTGGTAGGGGTATGGCGTGCCCTGCTCCCACTGGATGCCGGCCTCGGTCCAGAGCTGGTGGGACTTCTGCCACGGGGAGAGCTTGCCCGTGTCCTGGCCGGCGGGGTCCGCAGGGCTCTGGGCGCCGGGGGGACCCGACCGGACGGGCTGGAATCCGGGGCCACCCGCGCGGCCGTAGCGCGCCTGGGTCGGGCCCAGCGGCCGGGGCGGCGGCTTCGGCGTCAGCGGTGCGGACCAGGACCCATCCGGCTCGCGGCGGGGCGAGGGCACCCCGGCGGCGGGCTGGGCTTCGGGGTCGGAGGAGGCGGGGCTGCCCGCGCGTTGCTGCTGGGGGACGCGGAGGAACCAGCCCGCCGGAGGCGCCGCGCCGGGCCAGGAATTATCGTCCGCCACAGGCTCACTGTCAGCTTGCCCATCCGCGGCCAGCTCGGCAGTGGCTGGCTCCGGGGCCGGGTTCGGCTCCGGGGCCGGGTTCGGCTCCACGGCCGGGTTCGGCTCCACGGCCGGGTTCGGCTCCGGGGCCGGGTTCGGCTCCACGGCCGGGTTCGGCTCCGGGGCCGGGTTCGGCTCCACGGCCGGGTTCGGCTCCACGGCCGGGTTCGGCTCCACGGCCGGGTTCGGCTCCACGGCCGGGTTCGGCTCCACGGCTGGGTTCGGCTCCGCGGCCGGGTTCGGCTCGGCGGCGGGCGCCGGCTCGATGTCGGGCCGTTGTTCTAGGGATTCGGCCCGCGGCTGGCGCGGGGGCGGGACCGTCAGGCCCGGCGGCACGGACCACGGGGGCATGAGATTATCTAGGTCGTCCCAGCGAAACAGGCCGGTACGCTGCCGCTCGTCCTCTGACGAGGAATCTGGATTACGATCCCCGCTCGACTGGTAACTTTCTGCATCCACCACAGACCCCAGTCCAGGCACATTTCCGGCGAAACGCCGTAGTGCGCCGATCCTCGCACTTCTCGTCCATACGGGATAACCCGCGGTCTGATGTTACCGACTGAGAGCGAGTGTGTACAGAGGGCAATTTCTGATCCGAACCGGCCGGCCCGGGCCGGCCCATGCCGCGACCCAGGCGAACCGGGCCGCGACCGCCCTAACGCGGCTCGGGTCCGAACGGACCGCCCGGGCTCAGCGGGCCGCCCGGGCTCAGCGGGCCGCCCGGGCTCAGCGGGCCGCCGGGGACCGGCGGGCGGCGTACCGTCTCCTGAGCCTGAATGAGTCCGTACCCGATGGCCTGGGCGGTGGTCAGCACGCAGCCACGGCGCGCGTCATCACGGATCTGGTCCACCTCGCGGCCGGTGACGTCGGCCAGCCTGAAGTACAGCGTGTCGAGCATGCGGGTCATCTGCTGCTCGCGGACGCTGAGCGCAGTTACCGTGCCGCCGAAACGCAGCCGGGGCTCGGCGAGCACGAAGGTGGCGTTCGGGTAGCCGGACCGGTGCGGGCAGGAGGCGAGCACCCCAAGGGCGGGACCGTTAATCTCGCCGCTTACGCAGGCGTGCACCGGCACCCGCAGCACGTCGAGGATGCCCATGACCGTGATGACCGCGGACAGTTCGGCCCGCAGGTTCTGCAGCTCTAGCCGGATCGGTTCGTTATGCTCGGCGTCCAGGGTCAGGAGCTGCGCCGAGAGCCGGGCGGCCGCGTCGTCGTCGAGGAAGCCCGAGGCCAGCACGATGCGCTTGGCCAGCAGGCGCTCGTAAAGGGCGCTCGTCCAGTCGGTGCGCGGATCCGCCCACACCCGGGTGGGCGGAACGGGACCGGGGGCCGACGGCGGCGTGGCCGGGAAGTCCGGGGCGCCAGGGACGGGCGGGACATCCGGCACGGAAGGCTTCGATGGCCAGCCCGGGTCCCCCGGCCGGGCCGGGATGTGCGCGCGTGCCATCGGCTGTCGCGTTGCCGCGGACCGGGCCGCAGTCGGCGGCCTCTTTCCTGACGTCATTCGCTGGTTCCCTCCGGGGGGCGATCGAGCTTCCAGGTGATCTGGCCGCCGACCGCGGCCGCGTAGCGCTCGAGCGTCGAGGCGCGCGCGTCCGCGGTACCGGATTCGAGCCTGGCTACCGCGGACTGGGAGGTCCCCATCCGCGCGGCGACCTCGGTCTGCGACAGGCCTGCGGCCTGGCGCCGTTCGGCCAGCTCGCGGACCAGGCGGCTACGCTCTTCCGCCATCCGGGCTAGCTGCTCATCGGCCGACCGGCGCAGCGCCATCTCGCGGAAGCCGGGCATGACCGGCAGCGACGCGTCCACATCGGGTCGGCGATCGCCGTCGGCGGCTTCTGGCGCGGGGCGCCGTTCGGTATTCATACCTCATAGGCTATCTCATATTTGAGATAATAGCCGGGCGGCGTGAGGCACTGACCCGCTGCAGCGTAGCGAGCCAGTGCCTCGCACGGTGAAGCCGAGCCGGTTCCGGCATTCCTGTTACCACCGGTACTGGTGAGCGCAATGATGCCGAGCGCGGCATCATTGGGGGGTCACGACTCCCCGGGTAGAGGTTGCCGCAGGGCCGGGGATAGCCGCAGGGCGGGGATAACAGCGGTCGACGTGACATCGCTGATGCTCAAGCAGCAGCAGTATGCCATTGCTGCTGTTTTGGGGTGCCTGTGGAGGGGCACGACGCGGGGCCGGGCACGACGCGGGGCCGGGCACGACGCGGGGCCGGGCACGACGCGGGGCGGGACACACCGCGGCGCGCCGGGCACGAACACACCGCGCCGCGCCGGGCACGGACACACCGCGGGGCGAGGTGAACGGGAGAAGGCTAATCCGGGTGCGTCAACGGGGCAGCGCGTGGCGGGGCGCTCGCGGCTATGCGGCCGGGCCGGGCGGGCCGCTGCCACGCGGCCAGGGCGGCGGGTCGGGCGGCGGGACCGGACGCGGGCGGCGGGCGCTCTTCTCAGGGCGATCCGGAGACGGCACCGCGACCGGCCAACTGGCTTCGGCCCAGACGGTGCGGCCCGGATAGGCTTCGGAGTATCCCCAGCGGCTGGTACAGGCGGCCACCACAGCGAGCCCCCGGCCGCCCTCGGCCATCAGGTCCGCGGAGCCCGCCGCCGGTACGGACGGGCCGCCGTCGTCGGTGACCGCGACCCTGGCCACCCCGTCCCGCGGGCAGTCGACTTCCACCGTGAAAACGCCGCCGCACCCCGAGGCGGTGTGCGCGATCGCGTTGGCGCAGAACTCAGAGACGCAGGCCATGAGCGTCTCCCTGGCCGGGCAGCCGGCCAGCAGCTCAGCGACGAACCGGCGCGCTTCCGGTACGGACGCGGGCGTGCCCCGGTAGGTACGGGTCCACGGGCGCCTCGATCGGACTGGCCCGAAGTGCAGTACCGGGTAGGCACCTGTCACTTTAGGTCACCCCCTGACAAATTGTTCCTACAGTAGGTGACGCGCGAGGGCACCAAAAGGTTCAAGAGAACTTTCCGGCCGGGTCGATGGCACGTTGGGTCGGTTAGACGGGAACGTGCTGACTCTGCCACCATCCGGCCTGCCCGCCGCCTGATCATCGAGGTGACGATGCAGCTGTGAACCGTCCCGTGCCGGGCTGTTTCATGATCGTGGGTCAAAGTGGGCGCTATGGCAACATTTCAAAACAATCTGAGTTATCGGCGTGTCGCATGACATGATTTTGGTATGAACGCTGAGCTGGGATTCTTGGGACAGCTAGGGCCGTCGCTGCTGAAGGTGCTCCCGATGCTGGACG
>Ga0335076_10000373_pt1 | contig 40805 bp, 29 predicted proteins | sample Lox_Sample_25_FD_206717 | JGI IMG/M metagenome (GOLD analysis project Ga0335076, IMG submission 206717) | Soil microbial communities from Loxahatchee National Wildlife Refuge, Florida, United States - Lox_Sample_2.5 | ecosystem: Environmental > Terrestrial > Soil > Wetlands | place: USA...
AGTGCCTGCAACGGCACAACGTTCGTTACCGACCAACGCGGCTCGAGCGCCTTTTTCACCGCCTGGCGTCCGTATGTTTTTTCGCAATTCGGCAAGAACGGCGTGCAGTTGCTGCACCATTGGGACTTCGACGCGGACAAGCAATTCGGCGAAGTTGACTACTCATCCGGCGCTCTGCAACTCAGCTATTGGGTGGACTACTGGCTCGCCCGCGTCTTTCCCAACCCGCCCGGAGCCGACCTGCTGAATTACACGGCAACCGACACAACCGACATCGAAGTCCTGCCGGTGCTGAACGCCGACGGCAGCGTGACCGTCATGGTGTCGAATTTCGCGGTAAAGTCCGCCGCCGACAACAACGGGACGGGCGCCCCGCGCACCGTGCAGATCGATACTGCAGCGCTCGGAACCTTCGCGACGGCGAGCCTGCTCACCATTGATGCGACCACAAACGTCGCCACAGGCCCCACCCCATTCCCGTTCACTCCCACGACGCAAACCGAGATCACGCTCAATGGCTATGGGGTGGCGTTTCTGACGCTGAAGTGAACACCTACAGGTGACCACCGGCTAGTGGACACGGGCCCTCACTTGACTTTCTTGGCGCGATAAGCGACGGCAGTTGGGCCTGCGTCCGCCCCATAGCCACGATCCTCGACAACTTTGCCGCTGGCATCGCGCACGAAAGTATCGCGATCGAGGGCGCCGCGAATAAAGAACGTATCCGCGCTTTGGGGGACGAGTTCGGTCGGCGCGTCGTCTCCGGTGGTCTGGATGAAGAGTTTGTCGCCCTTGCGGGTCACGGTATCGACCATGCGAGCACCCTCCCAGGCATATTGTCCGGTGTAGTCGTCGAGGATGGCGGGATCGATCTTGGCGACGGGCGGATCGTGTGGTTGGCCTACCTCCACGGCAAAGAGAGCGATCCACTTGCCGTTTCTCCTCTCGTAGGTATCGACCTGGCGGTGAGGGCTGGGCCAGGATAGGTCGCCGCAGTGTTCGGTGATTCCATACTGGTAGTACACGAAGGCGAAGTTTCCGGTGAACTGGAAATGAAAGTCAGAAAGTGCGCGGTCCAATTTGCATTCGGAGGTCGAATGAGCTTCCCGGCGACAACCGTTTAGAAGTTGGTCATGAGACTCGGTACCGAAGGCTTCGATGTCCTGAAAATCATCGGCGACGTAGGATGCCCATTTGTCGCATTCGTTCTTGGCTAACGCGTTGGCGCGATCGCGGGCGGCGGAAATGATTTCCTGCTCGGCTGTGGAGGGGGGCTTGTTGTCTTGTGCGCGACTGACTGTGGTCAGAAATACTGCGGACAGGATCAACAGGCTGAATCGGCGATTATCATTGGCGAGTTTCATACTTCCCTTTCTTGAAATCATGATTGCCGATCTGACGGTTCCAATTCACTTCTCATCGATCTTCTTCATTACAGTCTCGGACCCGCATATACTGTGCGCGCGAATCTGCATGCGGCCATCGTCTCCCCTTTCGAAGACATAGAGAATGAACTCCGCCTCTCCGGCAAAGGCAAACGCCTCGCCGCTGACGGCAAGAAGCTCGACTTTCTCCTTGTCTTCCGGAGCCTTGGCCATGATGCGAGTGCCGTCGCGAGTGATTCTTACATTACCTTCGTAAAGCCCTACATAGGAATCCAGTATCTTGGGGTCGACGGGTTTTTGCTTACGGTCAGAGTTGTGGATGCCGATGCTGGTGGAGGCGATCAAGCGCCAATGGGACTCAGAAAGCTGGTACACGGCTGTCCTGCGTACGTGGTAGTGCATCAGATCACGGCCTTCCTGCCGAGTGCGCGTGCAGATGTAACTGAAGACCGCCGTGTCTCCAAATCTTTTGAATTGTGGTTCCATCATTTCGGTGGAGTTCTTCAGCGTGTCCCCTTGTTCGCCGTAAATGCCTAGAAGCACATCTTTGGTAATCACTTTGCCGCTTCCTTGAGTAAAGACGGCGTTGTTGTCGACACTGCTGGCCCAGCGAGCTGGCTCGAGGGGATATTGCAGTTTCAGAGTCTCGATGGCGCGAATTTCCTGTTCGGCGCTTGAAGCTTGGGCCTCGCTAGTTGCGTGCAAGCAAGCTGCGAATATCGTCGCAAGAAGAAATGTGAACATGGGAGTGCGCTTCATAGTAGCCTCCAGAAAGATCAGGTTTCCGCTATCGCTTCTCACACGTGCGACATGATGAGCTGCGGGCAAGACGTCGTCTCCTCTTGCTGCGAAAAACGCAGAGGGATTGTATTTGTCGCTGTTTGCTTACGGTACCAGTAAGTCAGTAACTCTTAGTTGTGTGCCCCGCTGTACCCGGGTATCAGCGGGGGCAGGATAAGGCATGCAGGGATTAGAGAACAGGCCTAGTGTTTGTTCCCCACTCTTTTTCCCACAGCGCTGGTGGCGAGGATCCCCTGATTTCCACCCGCACTGATGACCACCGCGTCAATTTCGGTGCCTTGCTTGACGACGACGAAGGCTACAACGACGGGCGGTCGGCCATCGGTGAAGTTGATCGTGTAGGTGCCGGTGCAATCGGGATTCACCGTGTAGGTTCCCGTAGCCGGGGTGTGGGTGAAGTCGGCCACAACGTTGCCTGCGATAGTGACTGTGTCGATCTGAGTAAAGCCAGCGTTCCCATCAAACTGCGTCATGGCCACACCCACCTGGGGTCCGACGGGTCCCGGCCCGGCCAACTTGTTGCCCTCAATCTTGAACCCGTAACTGCCAGCAATGAGTCTGTTCGTGCAGGTCGCAGCGTTTCGTTGTGCATGCGCCGACGCCAAACCACCGAGCGTGATCGCAACGAGAGCGGCCGCATTTGCGAGTAATTTCCTTTTCATAAATCTCTCCTAGTCCTGAATTCTGGCTTCGATTACTTTTCTTCCGCGAATCCGCCCCACACCGGACGAGATGCTGAAGTGTGTGATCTCATATCGCGAAGCCCGAACGCGGTCAATTGACCCGCCCTAAATCGTGGCTGACTTGCTAAGGAGAAGTTGCGCAACGAGTTATCGCGTCTCCTGATCTCAGGTAGAATCAGTCTCCACGAGGTGACTATGGAGGCCCGGGTCGATTCTCGCCGTCGTTTTCGCGCCGGGCTGTTTGAAATTGACCTGGGATCGGGCGAACTCTGGAAAAGCGGGCGGAAGGTGCGCCTGCAGGATCAGCCGTTCCTGGTTCTGGCCATGCTCTTGGAGCGGCCAGGAGATCTGGTCACGCGCGAGCAGCTTCAGGCAAGACTCTGGCCAGCCGATACCTATGTCGGCTTCGAGGAAGGCCTGAACACCGCCATCCGAAAACTACGTGTCGCTTTTGGCGACTCCGCCGACAACCCCCGCTTCATCGAAACCGTTCCCCGTCGTGGCTATCGGTTTCTGGCGCCCGTGACCGAGGCGCCCAGGGCGGAGCGCCTGCTCGGGCAAGGCAAAGAGATCGGCGATAGCGAGGAAGGAGCCGGGGACCGTCCAGAAGACAGTCCAGAAACTGCGGGGGAGGCTGTAGGACGCATGCCAGCTGCACCGGCGGTGAGGACATGGTCGTGGAAGCTGGTGGCTTCGGCGGCCGGACTCCTGGTTTTGATTCTGGCGGTCGGCACATACCTGGCGCGCTCGCGTCGCGCCGTGAATCCGGCTCCGACCAAGCGAACCATGCTTGCGATCCTGCCGTTCCAGAATCTGAGCAACGACACGAGCCAGGAGTACCTCAGCGATGGTCTCACCGAAGAGACCATCACAGACTTGGGCCAACTCAGCCCGGAGCAACTGGGCGTCATTGCCCGCACCTCAGCGATGGCATACAAGCACACGGAAAAGACCGTCAGCCAGATCGGACGCGAGTTGGGTGTGGACTACATCCTCGAAGGAAGCGTGCGGAGGGAAGGAGAAAGAATACGCGTCAGCGCACAGCTCATTCGCGTGAGCGACCAAACGCACCTTTGGGCACAGAACTTCGACCGCGAGTTGAACAACGTACTCGGGATTGAAGGCGAACTGGGAAAGACCATCGCGCAACAGGTGCAGCTGAATCTGACGCCGGAACGGCAGATCGCCCTCTCCAAAATGCGCACCGTCGATCCCGAGGCCTATGATCTGTACCTGAAGGGCCGGTACTACTGGAACCAGAGAACGCCGGCGGGGATCAAGGAGAGTATCGGATACTTCCGGCAGGCCACTGCCAGGGACCCAAACTTCGCCCTGGCCTATTCCGGGTTGGCCGACGCTTACAACATCAGCAACATCGTCGGTGCTTACTCGGCAATGGAAAGCCTTCCCCAAGCTCGAGCGGCAGCGGAGAAAGCGATCGAACTGGACCCATCGCTTGCCGAAGCCCATGCCGCTCTGGGAATGGAAAAATCCCACTACGACTTTGATTTTCCGGGAGCCGAACGGGAGTTCTTAAAAGCGATTGCGCTGAATCCAAATTCCTCCTACGCGCACCTGTTTTATTCCAACTGCTACCTGCTGCCCATGGGTCGCACGGCCGAAGCCATTGCGGAAAACCAGAAGGCACTGGAACTGGATCCCTTGTCGCTGCCGATCAACAACTTCTTGGGCGAGGCCTATTACTTGGAGGGGGACTACGAAAGCTCCTATCGGCAGTTTCAATATACGATCGAGATGGATCCTACATTTCCTTTGGCACATGACTATTTTTCTTATTTGTTGACTTCGATGGGCCGTTACGAGCAGGCCATTCAAGAGCGTCAGAAGAGCAAGCTGCTTAGCGGCTCGAATCCGGAAGAAGCGGCTGCCGAAGCTGCTGCTGCGCTCCAGGCATTCAGAAGCGGAGGTCCGCGAGGATATTGGCAGTGGAACCTCGAAGTAGTTTTGCAGGGCTTGAAGCGCCGAGATGGATCGGCTTCACCGAGCGGAGTATCGATGTCCTATGCACTGGCGGGTGACAAGGACAGCGCTTTTCAGTGGCTGGAAAAGGCTTACGACGACCGGGAGGGGCAAGCCATCACCCTGGTGAAAATCGATCCTGCCTGGCAAAACCTCCACGGAGATCCGAGATTTAACTCCTTCGTGCGGCGCATAGGGCTGCCTGAGTAGAGGTCATCTCGGCGAAAAAGGCCGAAGGGTAGCCATTCCCTGAAAGAGTGAGAGCTCCTTTCCCAGGGGCACCACGAAGTCGATTCCGCAGATTCCCTGCAAATGGACACGATCCCTACACCCTCTCCAGTTCGTGGTGAGTGCGCTCATTGGCGAGGTTGCCGGTATTCAGCGTCGACGCCGGCTCAAACAACAGCAGCCAGCATTCTTCCTCGGCCACAGGCTTGTGCTCGACGCCGCGCGGTACCACGATGAACTCGCCCTCTTCGATCCATTCGTGCCGGTCTCGAAACTCCATCCGGAAGCGCCCCTTCACCACCAGAAACATTTCGTCTTCGTTGTCATGATGATGAAAGATGAACTCACCCTTGAGCTTGTCAAACTTGACGTGCTGCCCATTGAGTTCAGCCCCAATGTAGGGCTTCCAATACTCGTGGATCTTGGAGAATTTGTCGGCGATGTTGACTTTGGACATGGCGTGCTCCTAACAGTGCGAATTTAACAGGGACTGGTCGTTGGATATGGGTTTGGGGAGGGCACGGCTTTCAGCCGTGCCGCCAAAGCCCGCCCAGAATATGGGCTTTAGCCCCTGAGGGTCGCTTTACTCAGGATACCTACTGGAAATCGGTACTAACACACAGATTCGCGCGGACGGGACCAGGTTGCAAAGAAATGTGCAATAATGCATGGCAGTCCATCAAACCCAACCGCTTAGGAAATGTGATAGAATTTCTCTGTGCCCACGGTCCTGAGATTCAGCGGGCTCCGGGTGATTGTCTATCCGACTGATCACCGTCCGGCGCACGTTCACGTCATCGGACAAGGGTGCGAGGTCATTTTCATTTTGACCTGCCCGCAAGGGCCAGTAGAAATTCGAGAGAACTACGGATTTTCGGGGCGCATGCTCAAGATCATTCGTCGAACGCTAAACGCAAACATCACCTTGCTCTGCCAGGCATGGGAGGCGCTTCATGGCATTTCGTGACGAAATTAGGTTGGCGAACGCCCGAGGACAGGAGATGCAGAAGACGTTTCCGCATGCCGTGTCTGCGCATTATGACCGTGTCAATGGGCGCGTCGTTATCGAGCTGAGTTCAAAGTTGGCTCTTACGTTCCGACCGCAAGATGCGCAAGGCCTGGAGAAGGCAAAGGCCTCGGATCTAGAAGACATTGAGATCACTCCATCCGGTTTCGGGATTCACTTCCCTCGTCTCGACGCGGACTTCTACGTGCCGGGGCTGCTGGAGGGGTTCTTGGGATCAAGAAAGTGGATGGCGGCACGCTTAGGCGAGATCGGCGGCCAATCGCGCAGCCGCGCGAAGAAGGTGGCAGCACGGGCGAATGGGAGGTTGGGGGGAAGGCCCCGGAAAAAAGCGAAAGAAGCAAGCTAGCTCCTGATCTCCGCCCACTGCCCCGTGTCTCGAACCCCGCGTGACACGGGGCACCTGTGCGATGAGGATGGTGGGCTAGGGCTATGTCCTGGGTGACTTTTGTGACTACTTGGTGGGATCTATCATGTAACTCAAATTGTGGAGACCGTAGACTGAACACGAGCACGCCGCATTGATATCCATATCCCAACCAGATACCCATGCTGTGGATTCTCCTACTTCAATTCTGGACAGCGGAGTCCTGCCTCCCCGAGATAGAGCCATTAGACCGTCAGTGAGAGCCTTGGCCCTTGGTCTCATAATCGGGGTGGTCCTGATGGAGATATTGGCGGTTGCTGGAGGCGAATGGCACGAACATTGGCCCGCCGTTTTTCTTCTTTTGATCATCCTGGCGACCGGAGTCCATGAACTCGGACACCTGATTGCGGGCTGGGCTGTTGGATTTCGTTTTCTGTCGATTCAGGTTGGGCCTTTCCTCCTCGAATCTGAATATGGGATTTTGAGGCCGCGAATCTCGTTCGACATCATGGCCCTTGGCTTTGCCGGAATGTTTCCGAACGATGTTAGAAGACTGCGTACTCGCTCGCTCGTCTACATTGCCGGTGGCCCCGCGGCAAATTTTTTGACCGTTTTGAGCATTGCTCTGGTCAGCCATCTTGTTCAGACAGAACCTACGTCGACAATTGCGACTGCAGTGGGTCAGCTCGCAGCGGTTTCGCTTGTTCTCGCAATGATAAGTCTGGCTCCCGTGCAATCCAATGATGGTGCTTTGATCGAGATGTTGCTGTGCTCTCCCCTTGTCGCAAGACGCTGGATCAGCACTTTAGCGCTTGGTACCCAGTACAACCGCGGAATACGTGCCAAACAATGGAAGCAGACTTGGATTCGAGCCGCTACCTACGTGCCCGACAACTCGCACGGCGAGTTCTACGCCAATTGGTTGGCGTATCTCTCTGCGAACGATCGAAAAGATGTGGCAAAGGCGGCGCAACATTTGGAACGGTGTCTCACGCTGACTCCGTCGCTCACAACCAAGCTTCGAGACTTGGCCGCCGTAGAAGCGGCCGTCTTCAGTGCTTGGTACAGGATGGAGTTACATCTTGCCGAGAAGTGGCGCGGACAGCTCACGAAACCTGGATCTCTGTCGCGACTGCTCCAGATTCGCCTGGAAACAGCCTTACATTGTGCGCGCAGCGATTTCGGCGCTGCACTGACCACCTGGCAGTCGGGCTTCGACGTGATCCAACGACTTCCACAAATGTCAACCACCAGTGCGCTGGTCGATTCGTGGAAAGAATGGAAGTCTGAGATTCAGGAACGGCAGGCGGCGTTAACCATGGCTTAGCCTTTCGCAACGAGACGCAAAAGCCGCCAGCTTTCGCTGACGGCTAGAAGCTAGTGGCTAGAAGCTGGGAGCTAGCTTTCGTACAGCAGCACCCCCTCCGCCTTCTCCGAATCCACCGGGCGGTAGTACAGCTTGTTGTCCTCGAGGAAGACTTCGATAAACGCCGGCCGCGTGGTGATCGTGCCCTGGATGAGGGCTTCCGAGAGCGGGTCTTCGATGTACTTCTGCAACGCGCGCCGCAGCGGACGCGCTCCGTAGCTGCGGTCGGTGAGGGTCTGGTTCAGAATCCACTTCTTGGCTTCGTCGGCTACGGTCACCGTGATCGAGCGCTGCGCCAGGTTCTGGTTCAGCTGCGTGACCATCAGTTCGAGAATCTGGATCAGGTCCTGCTCGCCGAGCGCGTTGAACAGAATCACTTCGTCCAGGCGGTTCAGGAACTCGGGGTTGAAGGTGCGTTTGACCTCGTTCTTCACCAGGTCTTCGACCTTCTCCGAGACCATATCTTCCTTCGTCGACTGGAAGCCCAAACCTTCGCGCTTCATCAGGTGCCGTGCGCCGATGTTCGACGTCATGATCAGGATGACGTTCTTGAAGTCGACCGTGTTGCCCAAGCCGTCGGTCAACTGGCCGTCTTCAAACACCTGCAGCAGGATGTTGAACACATCCGGGTGCGCTTTCTCGATTTCGTCGAGCAGGACAACCGAATAAGGCGCGCGCTTCACTCGTTCGGTGAGCTGTCCGCCCTCTTCGTAGCCCACGTATCCCGGAGGCGAGCCAATCAGCTTCGAGACCGAGTGCTTCTCCATGAACTCCGACATGTCGAAGCGGACGAGGGCTTTTTCGCTGCCGAACATGAACTGCGCCAAAGTACGGGCGACTTCGGTCTTGCCGACGCCCGTCGGACCGAGGAACAGGAATGACCCAATCGGCCGGTTCGGGCTCTTCAAGCCTGCGCGGCTGCGGCGAATCGCGCGGGCCAAGGCGCTGATCGCCTTGTCCTGCGAGATGATCCGCCGGTGCAGCTCTTCTTCGATGCGCAGCAGTTTCTGCGTTTCTTCCTCTTTGATCGAGGTGATGGGAACGCCGGTCCAGCGCGATACCACGTCCTCGATGTCCTCCCGACCGACGACGCCGGTGGAGGATTCATCGAGGTGGTATTTTTCGCGAAGAGCGCGCAGGTTTTCGCGCTCCTTGCGTTCTTCGTCCGAGTAGAAGCGCGCCTTCTCGAACTCGTGGTTCGCGATGGCGTTCTCCATGCGATGGACGATGAACTTGATCCGCTTCTGGACTTCCGTCAACTCTTCTGGCAGCGAAGTCTGGCGCAACTTGACGCGCGCACCGGCTTCGTCGATCAGATCGATCGCCTTATCGGGCAGGAAGCGGTCGGGAATATAACGGTTCGAATGCGAGACCGCAAAGTTGATGGCGTCGTCGGTATAGCTGACGGCGTGGAACTTTTCGTACCGTTCCTTAATCCCGAACAGAATCTTGATGGCGTCAACCTCGTTCGGAGGCGGGACTTTTACCGCCTGGAAACGGCGCTCAAGCGAGCGGTCTTTCTCGATCGACTTGCGATATTCGCCGGGCGTGGTCGCGCCAATGCACTGAATCTCGCCGCGCGAAAGCGCCGGCTTCAAAATGTTGGCGGCATCCAGCGAACCTTCGGCCGACCCCGCTCCGACCAGCGTGTGCAGCTCGTCAATAAAGATGATGGAATTCTGCGACTCCATCAGTTCTTTCATGATGGTCTTCAGCCGCTCTTCGAACTGGCCGCGGTACTTGGTGCCGGCGACGATGAGAGAAAGATCCAAAGCCAGGATTCGCTTATCCGCCAGGAATGAAGGAACCTCGCCGTCCGCGATGCGCTGCGCTAGTCCTTCGACGATGGCTGTTTTTCCAACCCCTGGCTCGCCGATCAGAACGGGATTATTCTTCGTGCGACGGCAGAGAATCTGCACCACACGCTCGACTTCGCCTTCGCGTCCAACCAGCGGGTCGAGCTGCGAGTCCATGGCGGCCTGCGTCAGGTCGCGGGAGAATTCACTCAATAAAGAAGACTCGCGTTGCCCGCGCTGGGGAGCCGCTTTCTCCTGGCTGGTGCGGGCCAGTTCCTCGCGGATGGTCGAAAGACGCAGTCCGCGCTCATGCAGGATCTCGGCAGCAAAGCATTTTTCTTCGCGCAGTAGGCCTAAGAGAAGATGTTCAGTTCCAATATGCTTGTGCGAAAGACGCTCGGCTTCTTCGGCCGCATACGCCAGCACCCGCTTGCATTCATTGCTCAGAGGCAGATCAACAGACGTCGAAACCTTCTCGCGGATGGTGGTGTGGCCTTCGATCTGCTTGCGGATCGATTCCACCGAGGCGTGGGAGCGCAGGAAGCGGTTGGTCAGGGCCTTGTCTTCGCGGAGCAATCCAAGCAGCAGGTGTTCAGTCTCTATATAAGGAGAGCCGAACTGGCTGGCCTCGTACCGCGCAAAAAAGATGACGCGCCGGGCTTTCTCCGTGTACCGTTCAAACATATGCTTGCTACCCCCTGAGTTCTTGCGGGAAACTGAGCCTCCCTGCCCGTCCCCCAAACCGCCTCACCCAAATCTGATTGTGCAATCCATCGTCCAGCTACCTAAACAATATCACCCTCACAGTAACATCTGACGGCCACTGCTGTCGGGTACTTTCGTTTGCCCACTCAGGCCCCGCCCGGTGGCCTCACGCCGAAAGGGTCTGCGGATCCACTTCTTCCATTCTGCCCTGATCCAGCCGCATAACTCTATGGCACCGTCGTGCGAAAGCCAGATTGTGCGTCGCGATCAGCGACGTCAATTGATGCTCGCGATGCAACCGCGCAATCAGCTCGAACACCACTTCGGCAGTCCGTCCGTCGAGGTCTCCGGTAGGCTCATCGGCCAGCAACAGCTTCGGCTTCGTGATCAGCGCCCGCGCCAGCGACAGCCGTTGCTGCTCGCCTCCGCTCAGTTCTCCCGAACGATGGTGCCCGCGCGCTTCCAGTCCCACTTCACGCAGCCACTTCGATGCTTCCTGTTTCGCCGACGTCAGTTCCTGTCCACGCGTCAGCAGCGGCATGGCCACATTCTCGAGCGCAGTAAACTCCGGCAGCAGGTAGTGAAACTGCCAAACGAAGCCGATTTCGCGGTTACGAAACTCGGCAGCGGCGTCTTCGGAGAGCGCATTCACCTCAGAGTGGGCGCAGTATACGGCACCAGCAGAAGGCCTTTCAAGCGCGCCGACGATGTGCAGCAAAGTACTCTTTCCCGCACCCGACTGCCCCACAATCCCCAGCATCTCTCCCGCATTTACCTGGAACGACAGATTCTCAAAGAGCACAAGGTCCGCATCGCCTGAGCGAAAGACCTTCTTCAGGTTTTCGACCCGCAACAGCGGGTCTTGTTGTATTGGATGCAAACTCCCTCTCCTCAGGCTCAGGCTCCAGAAACGTCCCCAACCGGCGCGCGGAAATCGTGTATTCGAGCCATCCCGATTCCATTAGACCACGAAGGAGTAGTGCGTTTGCTCCGCTCCGCGTTTCCACTGCTACGGGAACGCGTTATGCGAAAAACGATATACCCGAAATAACCACCTGTAATGTGACCGTAGTCACAGATACGAGCAAGGGAGGACACAAAGGCACGGTCGTGACAAGATGGCTTCAAAAAATGGAATGTCAGCGATGTGTCAACAAGAGACAACAAGTGGCATTGATCGAACCTGCGGCGGGAAAACAAGACCCACTGGCCCGCGGGGAGAACAATCGTTTCCCGTGCTGGATCAACAGCCCGGCAGGGGCGAATGACAAGGGCCCGCCGCTGGAGGCACCGCACGGAACCGTAGCGCCGGCCACTTGCCGGCAGTCGCGCCAGTGTCCCGCCAGCGCGAAAAGCGCGGAGCCGGGGACCTTGTCACACCTCCCCCATTAACGGAACCCAATTCCTTCTCTCAAGGATGGTCGGCGGTTCATACGTCTTGCCCGCCGCCACACGCCGTTCCTCCCGTCGGGTCGTCCAGAGCAGTACCGGACCCACGACGCTCGCCGTCACCCGCGACATGACCCCAAACTCCTTCGCGATCTCGCGCCGTAGTTCCCTCACTTGCTCGCTGACTTCGCGGTTCACGGTGTGGAAGTAGCGCTCAGTCGCCCACAGTGCCGCACTGTAGGCCGTGCGCAACTTCACATTCTCTCGTGCGAATCGTTCGCGTACCCGCAAATCGGGATAATCCTTGTACCGCCGCCATCCTTGCAACATGGTTTGGCACATGCGGGCCAGGCTCGGTCCGTTGCGCTCGAAATCGCGCCAGAACGCCCAGTCAAGAAAACGCTTGGACTCGTCGCGCGAAATCGCCGCGTGCCGGAAATTGAATTTATCCTGACCATGGATATCAGCCACATCAATTCCCTCCAGCAGCCGTCCCTCCTGCGCAATCTGTTGGTACAGCGGTGTGCCCGGAACCGGAGTGTAGAGCATGAACTGATGAAAGTCCGTATTGTGCGCGACCGCGTACTCGATTTCTTCGCGAATGTTCTCGGGCGTGTGATGCTCCAGCCCGATGATGGTTGATCCCTGCACCCGGATCCCGTGCTCGCGTAACTCATGTGTCAACTGGTGCGAATCCGTTCCCTTGAGCTTCGCGTAGTTCGACCGTGGCGATTCCAATCCCATCCAGATCCACGACACACCCAGTTCGACCAGTTCCTCTACCTTGTATTGCCGGATCGCATTGGCCGAAGCGAATACCGCCATCCCCCATGCCTTCTTCTTCTCTTTCATCCGCTCGAGCAACTGCATGGCCCGTGAGCGGTGCAGCAGAAAATTCTCGTCCATCACGAAGAACGTCTGCACGCCTAAGGAAGCCTCGGCGTGGCACATCACCTCGAACAACTCGTCGCCGGTTTCGTAAAAGTTGACGAACTTGCCCTTCCCGCCGAAGAACGCCGAGGTCGTACAGAAGTTGCATCCCATCGGACAGCCCACCGACGGAATGATCGTCGCCGCCGTGCCGCCCTTCTTTTCCGGCAACCGAATACCCATGATGCGTGTCTGCAGGCCCGAAACGATCTCGGGATGCCGGATGGGCGCGTGCTCGTCTTCTCCCAGGTAGCGGCGCATCCACGAAATCCCTTCGCCGCGCACGATGTGGTCGGCGTCAATCAAGTGCTCGAGGCCAGGCGTCGCGGCCACATGCCCCCCGATCACGATGACCGTGTTGGGCGACAGTTTCCGCACCATACGGCACATCTGCCGGACTTTCCCCAGGTTCACGATGATCGAGGATATCCCGACGATGTCATACGCATTGGCCTGAAGCTCGCGGGCAAAACCTTCGCGCGTAGGAAAATCCAGCACCGTGCAGGGCGCTGAGATGTTCTGCTGGATCATCATGATCCCCCACGAGCGATGAAACATGCGCAGCGAGAATCCGCCCTGTGCCCGCGTAACCTGGTTGTGATACAGCTCCATCGGATTGATGGCGCGGCTGCCGAATTCGTCGTCCTGCGCGTAGGGACCAAAGACCGAGGTCAACAGAACGCGCGCGTGAGTGCCCTTGGGGTGAACTTCCATTGGAGAGGATCCTTCCCCATTAACGTAGTGAACAGGGGTGCGCGAAATCAGTGCGCTGATGGAGAAAACACAAAACTTTTACACAGAGTTCGTGGCTGAAGTCACGCCAAACAAAAAGGCCCGTCCCAATCGGAACGGGCTTCTCCCAACAAAAAACTAGACTTACTGTCCCGGGCACACGAAATGCTGCTCATTCTGGAAGCTCAGCCAGTTGTTCACAGAAGTTGCCCGTGGCGCTCCAAAATACGGCAGGAACACCAGTGACTGCAGATTGTAGGTAAACCCGTTGAGGGTATACGGGAAGCCTCCATAGTTGGCATTGCCCTCCAGAGGGTCGCCGTCTTCCAGGATGCTGTTGTCGAGACAATTAACGTGGTTGTTGACGAACGGATCGTCCATCCACTCTCCCAGTTCGTGCGACAGTGCCGACACATCCTGCGAGAACGCGCCCGGGCTGTCCACGTACGTGGCGGTCGCGTACGTCTGGCCGATCGGCGGGCCCCCGTTTGAGCTGTGATAGCCGCCGATACAGCATCCGCCTGAAGTCAGATAAACGTCGTAGGTGATAAACAGAGGCAGTACGCTGGGATTCACCTGGGTGATCTGCTTCATGTAAGTCTGCAGTTTCTGGTCAAACAGGTTGATGTCATACGTGCCCACAACCCCGCTCCCGAACGGGTTGTTCACCACTTGTCCCTGGCTCGGCGTGACCGCGATCGTCTGCGAAGGCATCACGGTGGGCTGGAGCAGGACATGGTACTGACTGTGCGCCGCCTTCTTCACGAATTTCCAGAAATTCCCCCGCTGGAAGGCGTCGATGTACTGCGTCGTCCCCAGGTTCTTGCCGCCCTGCGTGAAGTTCATCCCCAGATCAAAAAGCGGCGACAGCAGAATGTTCTGAATGATCGTCTGCCCGTTGCTGATCGTGTTATTTGCCGGATCGAAAGTGCGGTTTCCGTTGTTCGCTCCGTACACCATCACCACCGGAACGACAAGCACGGAAACGGTCGTGGTGGAATTGGACTTGGCGGGTTTGGGGCCCACCATCGTGTAGTGGATATTCTTGCCCGTGAGGTCCGTGAACGAGCCATACCATTGCGAAAGCGTGGCAGCCGGTTGCACTGGAGCCAGTTCCGGGTGCGCCGGGCCCACTGCGAACCTGGGCTTGGCATTCTGCAGCGTCGGATAATTCATGTCTTGAGCGCTGGCCATTCCGGCCGTAACCAGAAATAGGGCAGCAAACAGCGAGGCCATGGGGAGGGATCGTTTCATATTTCTCCTGGGTTGGTGAAGCTGGATTTTCAGTCTGCCGCAAACAACTTGCGACAAAGGTGGCGAACATTGTGCGGTCGCTCCCTGTCCTTGTCAAGAAAATCGCAGCAACAATCGGACTTTTCCTGTCACGAACGGAAATTTCTTGCACAGTTGACGCCCGCCATTTTCAACGCTACAGTCCTTGGACAAGTTCGCCCCGTGCCGTATTCGGTTGAACTGTATCCCCTCAATCCTTCATACGAGGACCACCATGACCCTCCGTAGGCGCATTCCCGCAATTTTGCTTGCCATTCTCATCATCGCGGTCGCAGCCACCGTGGTGTTGACCATGCTGACGCCGGCCTCCCGCGCCGCCTCGAATCCTAAGATCGCCAGCCGTGTTCTCAAGGAAACCACCTTCGGCAACGCGACCGAGGCCCTCATCGTCCTCTCCGAGCAGGCCGACCTGTCCCGTGCCGCCTCGCTCCCAACCAAGACTGCCAAGGGTCGCTATGTCGTCAACGCGCTGCGCCAAGTCGCCGCCCGTTCCCAGGCGCCGCTCATCGCTCTGTTCGAGAAGCGCGGTATCCCCTACCAGTCGTTCTGGATCGTCAACATGATTCAGGTCACAGGCAATCGCGCCCTGATCGACGAACTCGCCGCCCGCAGCGACGTCAAGCAGATCGACGCCAATCCCCACGTTCGCACCGACCTGCCGTTTCCGACCGCTCTCGACGCTCCCGATCAGGTCAACCGAATCGAATGGAACGTCACCAAGGTCAAGGCGCCGAAGGTCTGGGCGCTCGGCTTCCACGGTGAAGGCCGCGTCGTCGCCGGCGCCGACACCGGCGTGCAATGGGACCATCCCGCCCTCAGGAACCACTATCGCGGCTGGAACGGCACTTCGGCGAATCATGATTACAACTGGCACGACGCCACCTCCGCGCACTCGTCCACTCCCATTGATCCGCACGGACATGGCACCTTCACCGTCAGCCAGATGGTCGGCGATGACGGCCACGGCAACCAGATCGGCGTCGCTCCCGGCGCGCAATGGATCGCCTGCCGCAACATGGATCCCAGCGGCACCGGTTCCCCTGCCACCTACACCGAATGCTTCCAGTTTCTGATGGCGCCCTATCCCGTCGGAGGCAATCCCAACCAGGGCGATCCTTCCAAAGCTCCCGATTCGATCAACAATTCCTGGGGCTGCCCGCCGAGCGAAGGCTGTTCCGCCAACACTCTATTGACGGTCGTGAACAACGTGCGCGCTGCCGGCATCTTCCCCGCCGTGGCCGCAGGCAATTCCGGATCGTCTTGCTCCAGCATCACCGATCCCCCTTCCCTCTATGACAGCTCCGTGACGGTAGGCGCGACCGATTCGATGAACCGCATCGCCAGCTTCAGCAGCCGCGGCCCGGTAACCGCCGACGGCAGCAACCGCCGCAAGCCCGACATCTCCGCGCCCGGCGTGAACATTCGCGGCGCAGTCCCAGGCAATGGCTACCAATCCGGTTGGTCCGGAACCTCAATGGCGACGCCGCATATTGCCGGCAGCATCGCGCTGCTCTGGCAGGCCAAGCCCAGCCTGATCGGAAACATCGATGCAACCGAAACCCTGCTGGAGAAGAAAGCGGTCCACATCAAGACCACCGAAACCTGCGGCGGAACGCAAGGCAAAGTCCCCAACAACGTCTTCGGATACGGAGTGTTGAATATCTATCGTGCAGTTACAGCACCGTAGACGAAGAGACAACGCTGTTCGTCGTTCGCCGATCGCTATTCGCAATCGTGTGGCGTATCGCGAACGACGGCCAGCGAATAGCGATCCGCGCTACTCGTATCGCAGCGCCTCAGCCGGCAGGATCCGTGCCGCAGACCACGACGGATAAATCGTTGCCACCAGCGAAATGCCAATCGATACCAGCGCCACGATCACTCCATCCATCAGCCGCGGCGCGAACGGCACGTAGTCGATCGAATACACCTCGGGTGACAAAGAAATGAAGTGGTAGTGCCCGCCGGCCCACGAAATCGCGTAGCCGAGCACCAGCCCGATCGCCGTCCCGATCACCCCGATCAACATCCCCTGCGCGATGAACACGCGCCGCACCTGTTCCTTCTTCGTCCCCATCGACATCAGCACGGCAATGTCTTTGGTCTTTTCCATCACCATCATCGTCAGCGAAATCAGAATGTTGAGCGCCGCCACAAACACAATCAATCCGATGGTGATGAACGTCACCACGCGTTCCAGCCGCAGAGCCCGGAACAGAGCCTTGTTCTGTTCCATCCAGCTCGTAGCCATGAAGCCGTGTCCGGCAGTCTTTTCCAGTTCGCGAGCGACGTCCCCCGCCGCGTAGATATCATCCAGCTTGAACTCGATCACCGACACCACATCGCCCAATCCGAAAAGCTGCTGCGCGTCCGAAAGGCCGGTGAACGCCCAGGAAGAGTCGTAATCGAAAAATCCGGAATTAAAGATCCCAACCACGCGAAACCGCAAATACTTCGGCACCATCCCAAACGGCGTGAGTTCACCCTGCGGCGAAGTCACCAGCACGACCGATCCGACGGTGGCGCCGATCTGCTCCGCCATGTCTTTGCCAAGGATGATCGGCGGCATCGCCGCTTGCCGCTGCTGCACCGAAGCCAGATCATCCGGCGAGGTAGCGCCGACGCCCTTGCCGGCAGTCCGCGGAGGCGCCCCGTCACGGTGCTCATCCTCCAACGCCGCCGCCGACCCCAGCGTAACCGTCTTCAGCAGGTCACTGACCCGACGCTCATCCTCCGGGAGCATCCCTTTCAGCACCGCTCCCCGCGCCCGCGGTCCGCGCGAGATCAGCACTTGCTCGTAGATCGCTGGCGCTGCCGCCACCACATGCGGCTGCTTCGATAGTTCCTCCAGCAGTGGACGCCATTCCTTGATGCCGTCGCTCTCCACCCGCAGCAGGCTCACATGCGCTGTCGATCCCAAAAGTCGTTGCTGCAAATCCTGCCGGAAGCCGTTGTTGATGGCCAAGGCAACGATCAGCGAAGCCACGCCCGCCGCGACCCCCGCGATCGAGATGCCAGTAATTACGCCGATGACGGCTTGCCGCCGTTTCGCGCGAAGATACCGGGTTGCAACAAAGAGTTCGAAGCGCATGAGTAGTGACAAGCGGGTGCCCCACTCATCGCGCACTTTGCGATGAGTGGGCGCTCAGCATGGAGGCACGGCCGCCCTCGCCCGTGCCGCTCTCGGCCAAGTCGGATTATAGCTGCCGGGGTTGAACAACTCTGAGCAGGACGGCGGGGACGGATTTTCGGTACACGCGGAAGTCCTCCCCAAACCTCTCCTCCAACTCCGTATCCTCCATCCGGATCATCACCGCGCCCGTAACCAAGGCAAATACCGTCAGGCCCCAGCACACTGCCAGCCCACTTCCCAGGCTCCAAGCCAGCATCTCACAGAGATGCGCCAGGTAAACAGGGTGCCGTACCCGCGCGCGAATACCCTCCGTGACGAGCTTTTGTTGGCGATCGTCTGCGAGGATCTCGGGAACGCCGCCTAGTTGCTTGGGGCTAAAATTCTGGCGGGAGCGAGAATAGAGATAGAAGCCCACGGCAAAAAGAAAGACAGCTGGAACCCACGACCGCGGCGTCCGATAGAACACCGTGAATCTCCATCTCTCCGTGATCAACGCGACGATGACCCACATCGCCACCCACAGCGGGATCAGCACCCGGTACGGTGACCGCCGTCGGGCGCGCCATCGTTCCGCAAACGGATGGATCATCAGCCAGAACGCGGGAATCGTCGAGTACACGACGCAAGCGAGCCAGCCGATAGTCCGGAATAACTCCCGCATGCCAAGAATCCTATCAGCTCGCAAGAAGCTGGTAGCCAGCAGCCGGCGCAGTTCGCCTGCGGCCCATCTGAATTACAATCTTCAGTTCCCCTACGGAGAGCCCCGTGATCCCACGCTACACCCGGCCCGAGATGGGCCGCATCTGGAGCGACGAAAACCGTTTCCGTACCTGGCTGGCCGTCGAAGTCGCGGCCACCGAAACCCTCGCCGCCGCCGGCATCGTCCCTAAAGACGCGGCCAAGGCCATCCGTGAGCGCGCCGACTTCAATGTCGACCGCATCTTCCAGATCGAAGCCGAGGTCAAGCACGACGTCATCGCCTTCACCACCGCCGTCGCCGAAATCGTCGGCCCGCACGCCCGCTGGTTCCACTATGGCCTGACTTCCAACGACGTAGTCGACACCGCGCAGGCCCTGCTCATCCAGCAGGCATCGTCGCTGATCGCGGGAGACCTCGAGCGCCTCGCCGACGTCCTCGAACGCCGCGCCTGGGAGTTCAAAGACACGCCCCAGATCGGCCGCACCCACGGCATCCACGCCGAGCCCATCACCTTCGGCTTCAAGATAGCCAACTGGTATTCCGAAACCCAGCGCAACATCGCGCGCTTCAAAGCCGCTGCCGAAGATCTGCGAGTAGGGAAGTTCTCCGGCGCAGTGGGAACCTTCGCCCACCTCACGCCGGAATTAGAAGAAAAGATGTGCGCCCGCCTCGGCTTGAAGGCCGCCGCCGTTTCGTCCCAGGTGATCCAGCGCGACCGTCATGCGCACTACCTCGCAACCCTGGCCGTGATCGCTTCCACCCTCGACAAGATCGCCACCGAAATCCGCCACCTGCAGCGCACCGAGGTCCGCGAAGCCGAAGAGTTCTTCAGCGAAAAGCAGAAGGGTTCTTCCGCCATGCCGCACAAGCGCAATCCCGTCACCCTGGAGCAGATCAGCGGCCTGGCGCGCGTCGTGCGCTCCAACGCCCAGGCCGGATTCGAAAACGTCGCTCTCTGGCACGAGCGCGACATCTCGCACTCGTCGGTCGAGCGCGTCATCATCCCCGACTCGACCACCCTCGCCGACTACCTGCTCCACAAGACGGCCAACGTGATCGAGACGATGTTCGTCTACCCCGACCGCATGCTCGCCAATCTGCATTCGACGCGCGGCCTCGTCTTCAGCGGACAACTCCTTCTCGACCTGGTGGAAGCCGGCGTCTCCCGCGAAGACGCCTACCGCCTCGTCCAAGGCCACGCTATGCGCGCCTGGAAGGAAGACCTCGACTTCCACGAGCTAGTTCTGAATGATCCAGAGATTGCCGGCCGGGTCCCGCGCGTCAGGATCGAGCGGGCATTCGACCTGAAGCGCCAGCTCCGTAATATCGACAAGATTTTCGCGCGCGTGTTTCCGCAGGCAGGTAGGAAAGCGCCAGCCAAGCGCGCGACAATAAAGACGCCCGACAAGACATCCCGGAAGCGACGCTGAAGCCGGACTGCCGCCTTAAGCCTTAGCCCACTCCGCGTCGAACCGTGCCCGATCATAGAAAGACTTCTGCGTGCCGACGCCGGTCGTCGACAGCCCGGCATAAAGGTTCGCGCGCTTCACCGCCTCGCGCTCCGGCAGCCCTTCTCCCAGAAACGTCGCGAAGCTTCCAATAAACGCATCGCCCGCCCCCGTGCTGTCGACACTCTTCATCGGGAACGCAGGCACGTGCTCCATCCCGTCGTTCCCGGCCAGCAGCGATCCATTCGCCCCCAGCGTGATGAGCACCCGCCCAATGCCCCCGCCCAGCAGTTTCTCTGCACATCGCTTGGCCTCGTCGACGTTGCGCACCGGCAGTCCGCTGATCGTCTCCGCCTCGCTCTCATTGGGTACAAAGTAATCAAGATCCGCCACCGCCTTCAGGTCAACCGGTTGCGCCGGCGCCGGATTCAGAATGCAGCGAATCTTGTTCTTCCGCGCGAACTGGATCGTGTAATACACCGTCTCCAGCGGGATCTCGAACTGCAGCACAATGCAGTCCGCGCTCTTCAGTACATCCGAAGCCGCGTCGACGTCGGCCGGCTTCAATTTGTCGTTCGCGCCCTTCACCACGATGATCCGGTTCTGCCCCGACGACTCGACGAAAATCGGCGCCACCCCACTCGAAACGCCGTTCACCTGCCGTACATGTGTCGGATCGATCCCCAGCCTCTCGAAGTTCTTGATCGTCGCCGGACCAAACAAGTCGTCGCCGACCCGCGCCACCATGAACACATCTGACCCGCAAAGCCGCGCTGCCACCGCCTGGTTCGCGCCCTTGCCGCCAAATCCGAGGTCAAACTTGTCGCCAAAAATAGTCTCGCCGGGTTTGGGGAAGCGATCAGAGAAGGTGGTCAAATCAACATTGGCACTGCCAACAACTGCTATACGTGGACGTTTCGCCATGGAGTCTCTCTACGCCGCACTCAGACAGGAAGAGCGCGGCTTCACATTCGGAGGCTGAGTCTAGTCAGCGAAAGGTGGGACTGTCAACCACCACAGGGGGTGAGAACATGACGGGAGGGAAAATGCTCCCCTGCGGGCCACACAACGCCTTGTTTCAAATTTGCGCCGCAAGACCGACAGATTTTCTGCTGCCTTGTGACCATTTGACGGCGAAATCTTTCCGCAAGCCGCGAGACACCTGGCGTACGCGGCCACCCACACCTTCGCTAGCGGCGCGAATGCATGGGGCCCTATTGATTTCTTGGTATCTTGGGCTCCGCTTGATCACGGGGCTCGATATTCTGGCTATCACCGCTCGCGTTTTGGCCCTCATCAGACAAGCCCAGCACCGATTTCCCTCTCCTACGACCACTTGCGGCCCAAAATGGGGCCTTATATGGTTCCAGTCGCGGCGGGAGTACCCGATGCAGTGGGGGACCGAGGATCGTTAGTGCTATACCTCCAAAAAATGCCCATAAGAACAGCCCCCAACTGCGAAACCCCATCGCATAAAGAGCAATAAATGCGAGCACCCAGCAACACAACTGAACCACAGTTTCGTACATTTCTGAGAACTGCCATTCTTGTGAACAGTTTGGACAAACCCAGGGTCTCCAGCCCCTAAATTGCTCGGTTGGCATTCTCGCCCCGCAAGAAGGGCATCTAAAATTCCTCACCGGATAGCGAATATACATCTGCTACTATCTCCCAGTTGCAACAGCTAAACATCTTCGCCCGACTTTTGGCTTGGAATCTTCGTCGCCGGGTGGCCCATCTCTCCCCCGCTCATTGTGAGTCAATTTTGGTTTCGTCCGCACTACCACTCTGGGCAGGTCTCGCGGGGTTCGAGACGTGGGCCTCGACACTGTTAGCACCCCAAGATTCTTGTTCCTTTTCTATTCCTTGCTAACCTGGGATGAACGCGCATCGGATAGCTGCAAAGTATCGCTCCAACTTCTCCGCATCCAGTTTCCCCTCCGTCCTAACCCCCGAACAGATATCCAATCCGTACGGCCTCACTTCAGCGATCGCCTGCGCAACATTCCCCGGATTCAATCCTCCGGCAAGAAACATCGGTACGTCGATTCGCTCGCGGATCTCCCGGCTCAGCGTCCAGTCATGCGTTCTACCCGTCCCGCCCAGTTCCTTCACAGCCAGTTTCTGATTGCCCGAATCGAGCAGGATCGCGTCCACATCCGCGGCAATCGCCACGGCCTCTTCCACCGACTCCGGTCCCGTCACATGCACGACCTGCACAATCGAAATCCCCGGCAACGCCATCTTGAGTTCGCTGTGTGAGCCGCGCACCAGGTGATCGCAGATCTGGATCGTATTCGTCCGGCAAGCGTGCTGCTGCGCGATGATCTCATCTACGCTCTGACGTGAAGTAAGAAGAAAAGTCCCGATCCCCGGAGGAACGGTCGCCGCAATTTCCGCAATCAGTTCGTCGCTGATCACGCCCGGCCCGCTCGGCATCTGTGACACCAGACCCAGAGCCGAAGCGCCCATCTCGACGGCCAGCGCTGCTTCGTCGACGCTGCCGATGCAGCAGATCTTGACGCGGGGAATACGGGTCGGCTTCATGGGGTTTACCCCGTGTTCCCCCGTGTCCTCCGTGGTAGAAAGATCTTCCTCTTCCAAGAAGGACACAAAGGTTCACGAAGGCAACTACTCTCCGTAAGGCACCCAGATGTTCTTGACCTGGGTAGCGTGCTCCAGGAACCAGCGCCCTTCCGCCACCTTGGGATCGAACCAGTCGATGGCGCGTCCTTCGTTGGTGAAGACCTGCTTGAGATTTCCAACCGACGCCGACTTCGCCGCCACTGCCAGCGCCGCATCACCGAAGCACCAGATCGCGTCGATATCGTCGTGCTCCGCCAGCGTCTTCAACAGTTGCGAAGCATATCCCGTCACGATATTCACCGCCCCACCCGGTACATCGCTCGTATCGAAAAGCTGGTAGAGATCGCCGGTGATCAGCGGATAAGTTTCCGACGGAATCGCAACCACCGTATTCCCAACCGCCAGCGCCGGCATTACCAGAGAGAGAAATCCGAGCAAAGGCGCCTGAGTAGGACACACAATGCCCACCGTCCCAACCGGCTCCTTCATCGCGATCGCGACATTGCGGAAGGGTGGATTGTGCACCGCACCGTCAAACTTGTCAGCCCATGCCGCATAAGAGAAGATGCGCTCGATCCCGAGATCAACTTCGGCCGCCGCCTGCTTTTCCCCAACCGCCGCCGCCAGCCGCCGCACGATCTCCTCGCGCCGCTGCGAAAGATTTTCGCCACTGTAATAAAGCACCTGAGCGCGAGTGTGCGCGGTTGCCTTCGCCCAACTCTCCGCCTTGCGCGCGGCCTCAACTGCGTTGCGGATGTCTTTGCGATTCCCGAGCGGCGCTTCCCCGACTAACTTGCCGTCAGTCCCGCGAACTTCCATGCTGTAGCCCGAGTCCGGGCGCGCCTGCTTCCCGCCGATATAGAGCTTCACCGTGCGGTCAATCGCAGGAACACTCGACTCGGTCTTGCTCTCAGTCTGAGCTGCAGCGGGCGCCTTCGCCGCCGGCAACGCCGGCGCGCTCTTGAACCACGCCGGCTCCAGATATTCGAGCAGCCCTTCCCGTCCGCCCTCGCGGCCGTAGCCGCTCTCGCGGTACCCGCCAAAACCGCACGAGGCGTCGAACAGGTTCGTGCAGTTCACCCACACCACGCCCGCTTTCAGCTGCGCGGCAACGTGCAGAGCCACGTTGATGCTCTCGCTCCACACGCAAGCCGCCAGTCCATAAACGGTGTTATTCGCGAGTTCCACGGCTTCCCGTGGAGTGCGGAACGTCATCGTCGCCAGCACCGGCCCGAAGATTTCCTGCTGCGCCACGATCGAAGTGGGATGCACGTTGCTCAACAGCGTCGGGGGATAGTAGAAACCTCGCGGAGGCAACGCCACCTGCGGCTGCCAGCACGTCGCGCCTTCCGCCACACCCTGATCGACCAATTTTTGAATCCGCTCGAGCTGCACCCGCGCCACGATCGCGCCGATGTCGATCGCCTTGTCGAGCGGCGCCCCGATCCGCAGGCTGCTCATGCGGTCGCGGACTCGCGCGATCAGTGGCTCCGCCACGCTTTCCTGCACCAGCAACCGCGATCCCGCGCAGCACACCTGCCCCTGGTTGAACCAGATGCCGTCGACCAGTCCCTCGACCGCGCTGTCCAAATCGGCGTCTTCGAAAATGATGAACGGCGACTTGCCACCCAGCTCTAGCGACAAGCGCTTGTGCGAAGCTGCCGTAGCCGACCGAATCGCCCGGCCCACCTCCGTCGACCCGGTGAACGCGATCTTGTCCACGTCCGGATGCTTGACCAGCGCCTCGCCAGTCGAGCCGTCGCCGGTCACGATGTTGACCACGCCCGCTGGCAATCCGATCTCCTGGCAAATCTCCGCAAACAGCAGCGCAGTGAGAGGAGTGAATTCAGCCGGTTTCAGCACGACGGTGTTGCCGGTCGCCAGTGCCGGCGCAATCTTCCATGCCAGCATCAGCAGCGGAAAGTTCCACGGAATGATCTGTCCTACCACGCCGCACGGCACATAGCCTGGAAATTCCTGGTCCAGCAACTGCGCCCATCCCGCATGATGATAGAAATGCCGTGCCACCAGCGGGATGTCGATATCCCGGCTCTCCCGGATCGGCTTCCCGTTATCCATCGTTTCGAGCACAGCGAACAATCGCGAGTGCTTCTGGATCTGCCGCGCGATGGCATACAGGTACCGCGCCCGCGCATGAGGTGTGAGAGCCTGCCATTTCGTAGAAGCGGCGCCCGCTGCCTTCACCGCCGCATCCACATCCGCAGCCGATCCCTGCGCAACCGCAGCCAGCTTTTCGCCATTGGACGGATCCGCCGTGTCGAAAAACGAACCGGCCGCAGGCTGCCGCCATTCCCCGTCGATGAAGTGCCCGAACCGCCGTCCATGACGATCCAGCCACGCCCCGGCTTCCTTCGGATCTTCCGGCGCCGGCCCATACTCCATCGTCGCAAATTTTTCAGCGATGCTCATAGTCAGTAGCTCAATCCCAACTCACATGTGCACTACCTGTGCCTTCCGAACCCCTCCACCACTCTATCCCTGTCATCCTGAGCGAAGTGAGGCGGAGCGCAGCGCAGCCGAACGGAGTCGAAGGACCCCTACTCCACCAGACCCTTATGCCAGCGGATGCCGCCACTCCGCCGAATACCGCCCGGTAGCGTGATGCTCCAACTGCCGTTCAATGTCCCCCAGCAGACTGCTGGCGCCAAAACGAAACATCTCCGCACGCAGCCACGAATCTCCAAGTTCCTCTTTCATCATCGCCAGCCAGTCCAGCGACTGTTTAGCTGTGCGAATTCCCCCCGCAGGCTTGAATCCCACTGCCATGCCCGTCTGCTGGGCGTATTCTCGAATCGCCCGCACCATCACGAACCCAACCGGCAGTGTAGCGTTCGTCGCCTCCTTGCCCGTCGAAGTCTTGATGAAGTCCGCCCCCGCCATCATGGCGACCACGCTCGCCCGCGCCACGTTGCGCAAAGTAAGCAAGTCGCCGGTGCCGAGAATGACCTTCATGTGCGCTCGGCCACATGCCTGTTTGAAGGCGGCAATCTCGTCGTACAGCGCCTGCCATCGCCCGCCAAACACATGCGCCCGCGTGATGACGACATCAATCTCGTGCGCACCAGCCTCCACCGACCGCCGGATCTCCGCCACTCGCTCCGTCAGCGGCGACAGGCCGGCAGGGAAGCCGGTCGACACCGCCGCCACACGAACATTCGTGCCTTCGAGTGCGTGGAGCGCGGCCTCAACAAACGTGTGGTAAACACACGCCGCCGCGACCGTCACATTCAATCCTTCAATCCCCAGCTTCTCAACCAGATCCTGCCGCACCGGATGCCGTGCTTTCGCGCAAAGCCGCCGCACTCTTTCATCCGTGTCGTCGCCCGAAAGCGTGGTCAGATCCATGCACGAAATCGCCCGCAGCAGCCACGCCGCCTGCCAATCCTTCTTTACCGTCCGTCGCGCAACATGTGATTGAGCCCGCCGCTCCACCGCGCTTGTGTTGATGCGCACGTCTTCAACCCAATCCAGATTGAGAGGAATGCCACGGTTGGCAAGCAGCGGACGCCCTGCCAGTTCCGCGATCGCGTTTTCATGATGGTTCGCGCCGCCGCGAATCAAATCCTGCGCGACGCCACGATGCTGGTTGTAATCGGCTGACATGCGAATTCCCGGCGCGGACGGATGCAGAACGAGAGCTAACAGGGAACCATCCCCACCGCCTCGCCGCGTTCGATTGTACGGCAGATGCCAACAAATATGAATGATTCCGCCGTCCCCCGCGTTCCTCTGTGCCCCCCGCGGTTAAGCCTTTTGCGCGCCCACACGGAACTCTGTGGCCAATCGAGATCGTTATTCAACCCGACTTTCACCTTGACACGCTGCCACGCCAAGAATAGGTTAATGCGCGGTTCACAAGCGCCGGGGGACCCGTCTCTGAAAACGCTAAGAAGAATTGCCCGCTACCGAAGACTCCCGATTGCACTTGTTCTTTCCGCCATCCTCACGGCCGCCCTGGCTCAGTCCGCCACTGCCGCTACCCGCAAAATCATCCTGGATACCGATCCCGGCTCCGACGATGCCATGGCCCTGATGTTGGCCCTGAACTCGCCGGAACTCGATGTTCGCGCCATCACCGTCGTTCCCGGCAACGTCACCGCGCAGCAGGGACTCGAAAACGCTCTGCGCATGGTCTCCCTCGCGAACCGTTGTGACATCCCGGTAGCCGCCGGTGCCCAACATCCGCTGTTCCAGAAGCTGATCACCGCCGAGTTCTGGCATGGCAAGAACGGCCTGGCCAACGTCGAACTTCCTCTGAGCAAGTGCAAAGTCGATCCTCGTTTCGGCCCGGACCTCATCATCCAGATGGTTCATGCCGCGCCCCACGAACTCACTCTCGTTCCGGTCGGCCCGCTGACCAACATCGCGCTGGCAGTATCAAAAGATCCGACGATCGTGCCGCTGGTAAAAGAAGTCATCATCATGGGCGGGTCCATCACTGGCGGCAACGTGAACGCCGCCGCCGAAGCCAACATCTACAACGATCCTGAAGCCGCGCAGATTGTCTTCCAGGCAGGCTGGCCCCTGACCATGGTCGGCCTTGACGTCGGCGACAAAACGCTGTTCTCGCGCAAGCATCTTGCGCAGCTTAGCCAGACGCACGGCCCGATCAACGACTTCATGGTCCAGGTCGCCGGCTATCTGATCGACCTTTCGGGAAAGTTCGGCTCCCAGGGTACGCCCATGTACGACCCGCTGGCCGTAGGTGTTGCGATCGATGCAACCCTAGTCACAGCGCCGCCCATGCACGTCGACGTTGAAACCCGCGGCGAATTCACCCGCGGCGAAACCGTCGCCAACCGTCACGGCTACATCGAGCGCAACGTTCTGCACGGCGATCGCTACATTATCGAAGGCGCCGACAAGGTCGAGCCCAACGCCAAGGTGTGCACCGAAGTGGAAGCAGAAAGATTCCTGCAGCTGTTCGTTTCAAGAATTCGCGGCAAATAGTTACCCGATCACTTTCGAGGAGCAACCATGTTTACACCCCCTAGTTTTGCGATCGCCCTGTTGATGATGATCGGGAGCGCCATGTTCTGGGGTTCCTGGGCCAATACCTACAAGGGCGTAAAAAATTACCGCTTCGAATTGTTCTATTGGGACTACGCCATCGGCATCGTTCTCATGTCGCTCCTTCTCGCCCTCACCATGGGCAGCACCGGCCACGACTCCTTCAGCTTCCTCAACAATGTCCAGTCGGCCGACAGATCGAACATCCTCTGGACAATGGTTGGCGGCGCGATTTTCAATCTCGCGAATCTTCTGCTCGTTGCCGCCATTGACATGGCTGGCCTGGCGGTTGCTCTCCCGGTGTCAATCGGAATCGCGCTCGTAGTCGGCACGCTGCTCAGCTACATCTTGCAACCGAAGGGCAACGTGCTGTTCCTTGCGGCCGGTGTCGTCTGCGCTCTGATTGCCGTCACCTTCGATGGCAAGGCGTTCGGCAGCCTCGCTGGAGGCCGCACCGCCACCCGTAAGAGCATCGTGATCTGCATCGTGTCCGGCGTACTGATGGGACTGTGGAATCCGTTTGTCGCCTACGGTGCCACCCGTGGAAACTCTCTGACGCCCTATAGCTCTGTTTTCTTTCTCACGCTCGGAGCATTGCTGTCTTGCTTTATCTGGAATCTCTACTTCATGAAGAAACCGCTTGCCGGAGAGCCGGTGGACTTCTCTGGTTTCTTCAGCGCCCCCGCCTCCGGACATCTTCTAGGCTTGCTCGGCGGTGCCATCTGGAGCACCGGCACAATGTTCAACGTGGTTGCCGGAAAGGCGACTGGTTTCGCCATCTCCTACGCCATCGGCCAATCTGCTCCCATGGTCGGAGCCCTCTGGGGTGTCTTCGCCTGGAAAGAGTTCGCCGGCGCCGGCGCCAAAGCCAAAGTATTTCTGTTCTTGATGTTTGTCTTTTATTGCCTGGCGATCCTGCTCGTCGCCCGCTCGAACGGATAGGAATTCCAGCTACGAAGCGCGCGTCCCCCACACATCGCGTCTTTTGCGATGTGTGGGTGCCGAAGCCATTTATTTCTTCCGCTGTGCACTCTGCTCGAGCCGCTCCGCCTCCGCCTGCTCCGACACAGCCTCAGCATGACGCCCAGTCTGCTCATATACCGCTGCCAGACCTCGATGTGGTTCCGGTTCCGACGGCCTCATCTTCGCCGCCTCTTCGAAGTAACGCAGCGACTCCGGATACTTCCCGCCCGCCCCGCTCTTGTACCCCAGCTTCAGAATAGAAAGAAAGAGCAAGTCGGCATTCGCCGAATCCTGCGAATTCAGCTGATACGCGTGATGCAGCGTCTCGTACGCCGGAACGTCATCCCCCAGTTTCGCCAGCACCGCGCCATACAAAGCGTTGAGCTGAAAAATATCCGGCCACCGCGCTACCGGATCCTTCAGCACCGACTTCGCCTCCTCCAGCCGGTTCAGCTGATAAAACGCCAACGCCAGGTTGTACTGCATCTGCGGCGACTGCGGAGCCAGTTCCGCCGCCCGCTGCAAAGGCTTCAGGGCCGCTTCTGGATCTCCATGCTGCCCATAGGTCGTCCCCAGCGCCGTCAACGTCTCCACGCTGTCGGGATCATAAAGCTGCTCGCAAATCTTGTGCGCCTCTTCGCGCGCGCCTTGATCAAGTTTCTGTGCGCACTCCAACCGCAACTGACTTTCCGCCGAGTCGCGTTGGCGTTGCTCGCTCGACTGCGCCAGCACCTTCTGCGCCTCGTCTTCTCGTCCCTGATTCCGATAGACGAGCCCCAGTTGATATTGCACCCGAGCATCCCGAGGAGTCGCGACCGCCGCCTCCTTCAGCCACTTCTCCGCCGACGTAAGATCTCCCTGCTTGAAATAAGCGAAGCCTAGGTAATACGCAGTGTCGGGGAATGGCGGTTTCACCGTGGCTTTCGAAAGGTTCTTGACCGCTCCCTCGAAGTTGCGATCATCCAGGTCCAGCCTGCCAAGGTAGTAAAGGATGTTCTCGTGATCCCCCACTTCAAGTCGCACAGTCTCGAACTCTTTCCGCGCTTCACCCGCCTGATGCGACTCAAACAGCGCAACGGCCAGCGGAAACCGTGCCCGCAACGTCAGCTTCGGATCGATCAGCAAAGCGGCCCGGAACTCAGCCGCGGCCACGTCATATCGATCCTGCTTCAGTGCGTCATATCCTTTGCCCAGATGCGCGTCGGGAGTTTCCTTGGGAGCAGCCTTGGCTGGGCCCTTTTTGGGGGGATTCGCATATGCCACGCCCGTCGCGAGGAACGTGAGCGCGCCCACCAGCAGGGCGATGCGACAGATGCGATCGATCTTCATATCCGCGCGAGAAGGCCTCAATTATAGCGACGGACGCCAGCAGCCTCAGAGCGGGCAGCAATCAATACGTCGAAGTGGTTGATCCCGAGTCCGGTTTTCCACCGCCCAGCAGCTCGTTCATGATTGCCACACCGGAACTCGTTCCCACAAGATCCGCTCCAGCGTCCAGCAGTTCTCGCACCTGCCGCACCGTCTTGATGCCGCCCGACGCCTTGATGCGAACCAATGGCGGAGCCATCCCGCGCAGAAATCTCATGTCTTCCGGCGTGGCGATACCAACAGCCCCGCCGCTGGCATTTTTCAAGTACGCCACACCCGCTTCCACGCTCAGCGCAACCGCGCGCTGCTTCTGCGCTGCACTCAACAGTGGAAGCTCCAGCATGATCTTCACGGGAACCCTCCCCCCCGCCTCGACCACTCCTCGGATATCGCCGAAGTATTCCTTCTCCATGCCCGATAACAGAAACCCGACGTTCGGCATGAGGTCGATCTCTTCCGCTCCCTCTGCGACCAGTTGCCCGGCTTCGAAAGCCTTCCCCGCGCTCGTCATCGTGCCATACGGGAAGTCGATAAAAGAAGCCGTGCGGATCTCACTTCCGCGCAGCGCTTCCCGGGTCTTCTTCACCCATGCCGGAGGCACCATCGCCGCATGGAAGCGATACTTGAGACATTCACCAACATGCTGCTGCCATCGCGCTTCGGTCAGTGCATTCAAAATGATGGTGTGCTGAATCCGCCCCGCCAGACGCATCCCCTCGTCCTGCAAGCCTTCCGCCTTCGACTGAGATCCCAACCCGCTCATGCCGGATTCGCTTCGCTGCTGATCGTCGACAGCCACGCCGGAGGCGTCAACCCGGCCTGCAGATAGAACTCAAGCACCTGGTCGCGATGTGGCAGCGACGGAATCACGCCCTCTTTCGTCACCGCAAGTCCTCCCGCAACGACCCCGAACTGCACCGCCACCTCCAGTGAAGCGCCCCGCGCCAGCGCCGTCGCCAGGCCGGCATTGAACGCATCCCCCGCGCCGGTCGTATCCACCGCAGTCGCGCGGATCGCCGGAATTCGCGTCGTCGAAGTTCCCGTCACGATCAGAGCCCCGCTCTCGCCAAGCGTCATCACAACCTGCTTCACGCCCGCACGAATCAGCTCGCGGGCAATCTCTTCCGGTCTGACGCTCGAATCCGGCGCAAGCCCCGCCAGCACCCGAGCCTCACTTTCGTTGGGCGTGAGCACGTCGACATTCCGCAAGACAGAAGCCGGCAGTGGCCGTACCGGCGCAGGATTGAGGATTGTGATTGCCCCGGCGGCTCGTCCCCGCGTCAGCGCCGCCTCGGCAGCGGCCACCGGAATCTCAAGTTGCGTCAGCAACACGGTCGGCGACGACAGAGCCGCGCACGCCGCGATGTCTCTCGCGCTCAATCGCTCATTCGCGCCCGGATCGATAGTGATGAAGTTGTGCCCGCTGGCAGCTTCCACAACAATGAAGCCGACCCCGGTTGGCGCTTCCGCGATCTGCCGGACTTCGTCCGCATTCACTCCCTCATCGCGATACAAAGCCAGCGCGCTCTCGCCGAAAGTGTCTGCGCCGATTCTTGCGACGAAGCTGACCTGGGCCCCAAGCCGCGCGCAACCCACCGCCTGGTTCGACCCCTTCCCGCCATGGTCCACCCGATACCCGGTGCCCAGCAGAGTTTCTCCGCGACTGGGCAACCGCTCGACCTTCATTGTCAGCCCGGTAGCATAGCTGCCGACAACGGCAATGCGAGGAACGTTCAAGAAAAGACTCTCCGCAACGAACGGTAGCCTACCACAAGCAGACAAAGTGGCTTCCTTGTGTCGTCAGGCCGGAAGACGTTTCAGCCGGGTGACAAGAACTAGCCACGAAGCGGCGATAGATCGCAGCCCGCGGCGTAAGCCGTGGGTACCCTGGCCGCACGAATAAGCCCCGAAGGGGCGAAAGAACATCTCTGCCTGCGTGGTTGTGATCGCAGGCCGAGGATCACCGCTGCGCCCGAGCCAAATCGCGAATCTGATTCAAATACCCAACATAGACCGGAATCGGAATATCCGGCGAATCTCCATCGTTCAGAAAATGCTCGAGCCGGATTTCCATCGGAATCGTCCGGATCACCTCACCAAACCGAGCCATCTGCAGATACTTCACCCGCCAGATCTCCAGCATCAACGATCGGAATTCTTCGCTGATGAAACCAAGCTTTCGATCGCCCAGATAGATTCCGTCAAAATGCCGCTCTTCTAGTTTCCCGCGCATCGCATCATCGGCCGGCGAAAATACATATACAAGTTGAAACAAGTCGGCCAGATCACCCCACACCACTTTCTCTTCAAATGCTGTGAACCGAAACGGCGCACCGCCTCTCTGCTGCGCCGACCGTGCTCGCTCCTCCGGCCGAATCCCGTGCTTGCCAAGTTCTTCGCGAAACCACCGCAACCGCTCCGCTGCTAGGTTGTGCCGCAAGAACTCCACTGCGTAGCTGTTCGCCAAGTACACTTTCGGATCACCATCCAGACGAGCCAGCCAAGGTCCCCAATCCCGCTGTTCCAGCACACCGAGTAACTCCGTGAGTTGGACGACCGTTGTATCCGGGTGATATTTCACCGCCTGCCAGAAATGTTCTGTCGAGTCGTAGGTGGCGCCGTAAAGCTGAATTCCCTCCGCAATCGGATACCAGTTCGACAACACCCGCGCCGGAATCGAAGGCGCCGCACTCCAACAGTTCAAAGAGTGCTTCCACTTCTCCTGCACTTCGAGAAATGCCTCGCCATAACCCGGCGGAACCGGCTCCTTTACCTGACCGAGCGCTTGTTGCAGTTCCCGTCGCGTGTGCGTGACCAGCGCTTCCAAGGGACGCTCGTCAAGCATCGAGATCACGCGGCTCTCGACTCCCCGCCGTATTAACTCGCGTCCCAGTCGCTGCCGCTCCGCAACGGACAAAGCTCCCGGCCAGCGCAGCGTCTGCGCCTCAACATACGGAAACATCTCCGCCAGCGACTTGAATTCGATGAACCCATGCAGCGCAAAAGTCACCGGCTTGCCATCCTTCATGATCACTGTGGAAGGCGTGACGATCTCCTGCAAAGAAATTTGTTGCCCGCTCATGGGAACGGACCACGCTGTGAGCAGAAGGACCATGATCGAACGCGTGGACCAGGATAGCCGCGAAGTGGCGCAAGAAAGCAGCCCGCGCCGTGGAAGCCCCATCGGGGCGGAACAAACTGTGTGTGCAAACATGGTGTGCCGCATTCTAATGCGAATGGACCCGACGAGCGTCACAATATCGCATGCCTTGACGCTCCTCTACATGGCTGCTAGATTTCACTTCCACGTACGCCAAATGGGAGCATTGTTCTGAGTCGGCCAGAGAAGACGCGTCATCCGTTTGATCTCTCCGCTGATCCCAATGGTCCCAGCCGCCGCAACTTTCTCCTCCGCTGCTGTCAGGGAGCTGCCGGGGCGATGCTTCCGGGGTGGCTGCGCAATTTCCGCTTCGCGTTCCCCAATGTCCGCAACACGGCTCCAGCCGCCGACGCTTTCCACCTGCACCCAAACTATCGCAGCCAGCGCCCCCTCGACGCCCTGCTCCTGAAAGCCAAGCCCGGCCTCGACGAATTTGTCGCGGAAAAGTCCGCTGGCCAGGTTGCCGCGATTCTCGCTGAATGGAGCGCCGGCCTCCTGCAATCTTCGCCGGAGTTGAGCGCCATCGAACGTGCTCTCGCTCCCAACTTTCAGGGCTCGTCATTCCGATCAGTGGAGGTGCAACCCGTCCGCTCCGCGCCCCCCGTGGAAGTCACGCGTCGCAAGTCTGCATTCCAGACGAATCTCACACGCGATGCATTCTTCGTGGAACTCCGCGGCGAACTGGCTGCATTTTCGAAACTCCTGACTGCGGACTTCCAGATCACCAGCGTCAGCGTCGATTCGCAATCTCCGCCGGCGCGCATCGAGACTCGCATCCTCTACGAATTGGTCGGCACCGGACGCGATTTCTATCGTGAGCAACGAGTAGGGAACTGGGACCTGACTTGGGAATCCGATCCCGCGGGCAACTACCGGGTCCTCCGCTGGCAAGTCCAGGACGAAACTCGTAGTCGCACTCTCACGCCCATTTTCGCTGATATCACAGCACAAGTTCTCGCTGCTGATCATTCCTACTCCGCCCAACTCCTCCGCGGTACCGATTACTGGCGCACCGTCCTCGACGGCGCCACTGGCATCGACATCTACGGCCACAACGGGATCTCCGTCGGCGACATCGACAACGACGGCTTCGACGACCTCTATATCTGCCAGCCCGCCGGCCTCCCCAACCGTCTTTACCGCAATCGCGGCGACGGCACCTTCGAAGACATCACCGAATCCGCCGGCGTAGGCGTTCTCGAAAACACGGCCTGCGCCCTTTTCGCCGACATCGATAACGACGGTCGGCAGGATCTGATCGTAGTCCGCGCCACCGGCCCTCTTCTATTCATGAATCAGGGCAATGGCAAGTTCCGCCTCAAGCCTGACGCCTTCAACTTCGCCACGCCGCCGCAAGGCACCTTCACCGGCTCCGCTCTCGCCGACTACGATCGCGACGGCTGGCTCGACATCTATTTCTGCCTCTACGTCTACTATCAGGGCACCGACCAATATAAGTATCCATCTCCGTATTACGATGCCAACAACGGCCCACCTAATTTTCTGCTGCGCAATAACCGTGACGGTACATTTCGCGATGTTACTAAGCAGACCGGTCTCGACAAGAACAACACGCGCTACAGCTTCTGCTGTGCATGGAACGACTATAACCACGACGGTTGGCCTGACTTATATGTCGTAAACGATTTCGGCCGCAAGAATCTCTACCGCAACAACGGTGACGGCACCTTCACCGACGTAGCCGCCGAAGCCGGTGTAGAAGACATCGGCGCGGGCATGGGAGTAAGCTGGCTCGACTACAACAACGACGGCGCCGACGACCTTTATGTAGCCAACATGTGGACCGCCGCCGGAGAACGTATCGCCCGACAGGAAGTATTCAAGCCAGGTGCGCCGGAAGATGTCCGGGCACTCTATCGCAAGCATGCCATGGGCAATTCCCTATTCGAGAATAGCCGTCCCCTGTGGCCCCCTGTGCCCCCTGTGGTTAAGTATTCCTCGTCGACCTCAGTGATCACAGAGGATCACAAAGGAAATCGAGAATTCCAAAACACCACGGAATACTCATGCGCAGCCCAGGGCCGCTGGTCCTGGTCAAGCGACGCCTTCGACTTCGACCACGACGGCTTCCCCGACCTCTACATCGCCAACGGCATGGTCTCCGGCCCCAACCGCGACAACCTCAACAGTTTCTTCTGGCGACAAGTCGTAGCCAAATCCCCTGACGAACCCAGGCCCTCCCACGACTACGAGCAAGGTTGGAGTGCGATCAACGAACTCATCCGCGCCGATGGCACGTGGAGCGGTTACGAGCGCAACGTCTTCTACGCCAACAATCGCGACGGAACCTTCTCCGACGTTTCCGGTACCGTGAGCCTCGACTTCAGAGAAGACAGTCGATCCTTCGCCATCGCCGACTTCGACCACGACGGCCGCCAGGAAGTCTTCCTCAAGAATCGCAACGCCCCGGTCTTGCGCATTCTGAAAAACGTTATCGAAGACCTGCCGCCGTCAATCGCCTTCCGCTTGCGAGGCACGAAAAGCAACCGTGACGCCATCGGCGCAGAAGTCATTATCGAAACCGACGCGGGTCGCCAGCAGCGCTCCCTGCAAGCCGGTTCCGGTTTTCTCTCTCAGCACAGCAAAGAAGTCTTCTTCGGTCTTGGTGCGAGTAAAAGTAAGGTGCAAGCAACGATCCGTTGGCCCAGCGGACTGACGCAGCAACTCCACGACCTCCCGCCGAACCATCGCGTCTGGGTGGGAGAGGACTCCGCGTCTTTCCGTGTCGAACCATTCAAGTCGCGGATCGCGACCGTGGAAGAGCGGCCCAGGGCCGCGCTCGGTGCGCAACGAGATGGGCTTCAGTTCCGGTGGCACGATGCCCCGCTCCCCACGACCATCGAGACCTGGCTCCTGTCGCCCGTTGCCGCGCCTGAGTTTTCCCTGACTGATCGCGCGGAGCAAGTCCACAGTCTTTCCGCTCTGCGCGGCAAGCTTGTGCTGCTCAATTTCTGGACTGCTAACTCGCCGGAATGTCAGGCGGACATCGAGACATTTACCAGTCACCACGTTCGCTGGTCCGTTCATGGACTCGAACTCCTGACCGTCAATGTCGACGCGGCAGAATCAGCGCCTGTCCACGTTCGCGTCTTTCCCTTTCCCGTGCTCCGCGTTACCGACGACGTCACGGGCGTCTACAATGTCCTCTTCCGCCAGCTCTTCGATCGTCATCGCGACATGCCCCTTCCTGCGTCGTTCCTGATCGATGAGCAGGGCGACATCGTCAAGGTCTATCAGGGGCCGTTGAATCCTGATCATGTCGACCACGACTTCCAACACATTCCGCGCACGACGTCCGATCGCCTTAAACTTGCGTTGCCATTTCCGGGCGTCACCGATGCTACTGACTTCCCGCGCAACTACCTTTCTTACGGTTCGGTCTACTTCCAGCGCGGATATTACGAACAGGCTGGTGTTGCCTTCGCACGTGCTGCGCAGGATGATCCCGAAAGCGCCGAAGCTTTCTACGGACTCGGGAGCGTTTACCTGAACCAGCAAAAGCTGGCCGAAGCGCGCGCCAGTTTCGAGCGAGCCGTCAAGCTGCGGGCGAGTTATCCCGACACGCTGGCCAACGCGTGGAACAATCTCGGGTTGCTCGATGCGCGCGCGGGACAAACTGCACATGCGATCGGGTATTTCCAGCGGGCGCTTGAACTCAGCCCTGATCACGTGGTCGCGCTGGTCAATCTTGGCAGCGCCTATCGGCAGCTTCATCAGTGGGATGACGCGCGACGCGCCTACGAGCACGCACTTGTCGCGAGTCCTGACGATCCGGAAGCGAACTACGGAGCGGGAATGGTTGTGGCGCAAACGGCTGCATCGAAGGATGACACGGCGCGCGCGGAGCAGTATCTCCTGCACGCGCTCGAGTTGCGTCCTGTATATCCCGAAGCGCTGAACAATCTCGGAATCCTGTATTTGAGGACGCAGCGCCGCGATCAGGCAGTTGCGCGCTTTGAGGAGTCGATCCGCGTCGCGCCCGCGTTCGATCAGTCGTATTTGAATCTGGCGCGCGTGTATGTGGTCGAAGGCGCGCCGATAAAAGCGCGAGCGGTGCTGGAAAATCTGCTAAAACAGCGGCCCGGACACGCCGAGGCGGAGAAGATGATCGAGCAGTTGTCGAAATGACTCGAGTCGGTGAAAACGTGACTGAACAGCCAGACCTGCCGCCCAGAACTCCGCCGCGCAAGGGCGTTCTCCGATCTCCAGTTCGACGGCTGGTTCGACGGCTTGCCATCGGCGTGGTGCTGGCCTGGTCGCTGGCCGCGCTGACCCTGGTGGCCGCCCGCTGGATCGATCCGCCCACCACCGCCGTGCACATCCAGCGACGCCTGCAGGCCTGGGCTCACGGCACTCCGTATCACGAACGCTATAGATTCGTTCCACTCAGCCAGATCTCACCCGATCTCCAGCACGCTGTCGTCGCCGCCGAGGACTCGCGCTTCTACCAGCACCATGGGTTCGACTGGCACGAGATCCAGATCGCTGCCGAAGACGATCTGGAAGGCGGCCGCACCCGCGGAGCCTCCACCATCACGCAGCAACTGGTCAAGAACCTGTTCTTCGGAACGGGCCGCTCCGTCCTGCGCAAGGGTGCGGAGGTCACGCTGGTGCCGGTGGCCGAATTCGTCCTCGGCAAGAGGCGCATTCTCGAGATCTACCTCAATGTGATCGAATGGGGCCCGGGCATCTATGGTGCAGAGTCGGCATGTCGCTACCACGACGGAATCGCCGCCCGAAATATCGGCCGGGAAGAGGCCGCCCGCCTCGCCGCGATTCTGCCCGCTCCCCTGAAGCGACGCCCCGAGCGCATGAATCGATACAGCGCGCTCATCCTGGAGCGGATGCAACAGATGGGTTGGTAATCGCCAGCAACTTTCTGCCAAGGCATGGTTGATGCTTGACACCTGAATTCAGGCGGTGCTACAACCGCTGCCTCGGGACCGCAGTCTGAAAGCGGTTTCATTCCATCGGGGTGGCGAATTGGGCGGTCAGGGGACGGAACGGAGAGAAATACTCCGATACATCGGCATCGCAGCTGTGGCGGCTGCCTTTCCAGGATTTCGCCAGTGGACCTTTGCTTGTCCGGCGGACCACACCCAAGCGGCCTCGCCCCAACCGAAGTCGGGACCATACAAGCCCCTTTTCTTTTCTCCCGAGCGTTACCGAATGGTGGAGCACCTCGCCGAGATGATAATTCCTGAAGACGGTAGTCCCGGAGCCAAAGAGGCGGGTGTCGCTGAATTCATTGACTTCATGGTGGCCAATCGCGTTCCTGTCGCCACGTCGCGCGACATTCGCTCCACCGACGATGCTATTGCCGCGGGAAGTGAAGCTCAGGTCAGATTCCTCGCCGGGCTCGATTGGATCGATGCCCGCTGCCAGTCGGAATTCCAGCATAAGTTCATGGACTGTACGCAGGAACAACAGAGCAGCTTGCTCGATGAACTCGCTTACAAAGCAAAGTTCAAACCCACGACCGAAAGTGGCCGCGCGTTCTTTCAGATGATGCGCGACTACACCGTAGTCGGCTACTACACTACGAAAATAGGACTGCAGAGTATCGGATATCCGGGCCTGCAGACCGCATGGCCACAGATGCCCGGCTGTCCTCATCCTGACGATCTGGAACATGCCCGGCTTCGAGAACCGGCGATTCCAGCGGTTCCTGACTACTCCAATCCCAACTAGAGAGAACTTCCTTGGCGGCCAAAGTCTACGATGCGATTGTGGTTGGAACCGGCGCCGGCGGCAGCACAGCGATGAAGGTTTTGTGCGAGGCCGGTCTGCGTGTCTGCGCCTTGAACTCGGGTCCGCGCATCGATCCTGAAAAGGACTATCGCGGTCATCGGCAGGTCTATGACCTGAAATTTCGCGGCTACGGCGATCCCCTGCGTTTCAAGGACAAGCCCCACCAGGAACCTTATTCCGTGGAAGAGTCCGAATACAGCGACGGGCGAGACCTGTTTGAGCACGACGTCGCTTACTCGAACGCTCCCGGCACCGACTGGTACTGGAAGCGTTGTAAGGCAACCGGAGGCAAGGCCAATTTCTGGGGACGATCTTCCGCGCGCTTCGGCGACATTGATTTCAAGGCCGCCGATCTCGACGGATTTGGCGACAACTGGCCGGTGGACTATTCCGAAATGTCGCCGTGGTTTTCGAAAGCTGAGCGGTACATGGGTGTGGCCAGCACCGTGCAGAATCGGCCCAGCAATCCTGACGGCGACTACCTGCCGCCGCTGCCGTTGCGCTGCATCGACTACATCATCCAGAAAGGCGCCGAGAAAATCGGCGTGCCCTACTTGCCCGACCGTTGCGCCCAGCTCACGGTTCCCCACAATGGCCATCCTAAGTGCCACTACTGCGGCAATTGTAGCCGGGGTTGCGATGTCGGAGCCTTTTTCTCTCCCACCTGGTTCGCGATCCCCGACGCGGAGGCCACCAGGAACCTGACACTCGTGACGAACGCCTTAGTGCGGGCGGTTCTGGTCGATGAGAGCGGCATGGCGAAGGGTGTCGCGTACGTGGACCGCGCCACCAAAAAAGAAGTGGAAGTTTACGCCAAGGTGATCGTTCTGGCGGCGTCGTGTGTCGAGACCGCGCACATCATGCTCAATTCGAAGTCGCGCCACTGGCCCGCGGGGATCGCCAATTCCAGCGGACAACTGGGCCGCAACCTCTGCGAGCACCTGTATGGCAACCCGGGCTACGGTTATCTCCCGCAACTGCTGGGGCAGCCGGCGACGCCGGACAATATCGCCGATTCCACCGTCGCCTGGATGCCGCGCTGGCAGAACTTGACCAATCCGCGCGAAGAGAAGTTCATCCGCGGCTATTCCCTGTACATGGGCGGCGGTTGTGGCGAGTTCCCGGGCTATTACGGCCAGATCGAAGGCTTTGGCTCAAAGTTCAAGCGCGACATCAAGCGTTACTATCCGACCACAGTGGGCGCGCTCATCCAGGCGCCGACTCTTCCCAGCCCCACGAACTATGTCGACATCGACCCCGACAAGAAAGACATCTTCGGCGTTCCTCAGCTGCGCTTCCATTTTCAATGGGGCCCGAACGAACTCCTGATGTGGGAGCATTCAAAGCAAGTCCTGATCGACCTCTTTAAGGCCATGGGAGGGGAGTTCTGGGGCGCCGACGATGAGCCGGACCGTCCCGGCACCAGTCTGCACGAAACCGGCGTGTGCAGGTTCGGAAATGATCCCAAAAAGTACGTGACCAACAAGTGGGCGCAGACCCACGACGTTCCCAACCTCTACATCTGTGACGCCGGTATTTTCCCCAGCAGCACCGACAAGACGACCACCATGCCCATCGTCGCCTTCACCATGCGCACTTGCAGTCACATGCTGGACAATTTCAAGAGCGGTGTTCACACCCGCGCGTAACAACCAACCTCCGTGTCCGGACACACGGCGGGCGAAACCACTCTCATACGATCGCGATCATCGATTCATCTGCATCCTCTCACTGCTCGGCGGTACGAGGCCTTTCATGCGCAGATAGACCACCACATTTCCGTAGTGCTCCCAGGTATGCCACAGATTCCAATTCAGCATCTCGAATCTGGTTCTGTCCGTCGATCCGAACTTGACCATCTCGACGCCGGAAGCATCCGTGATCGCGTCGTATGCGCCGTCGCAGTACGCGAAAGCCTCTCGCAGGGCGGCGACCAACTCCGCCTTTTTGGAAAGCGTGTCCTCG
>Ga0335076_10000374_pt1 | contig 40649 bp, 38 predicted proteins | sample Lox_Sample_25_FD_206717 | JGI IMG/M metagenome (GOLD analysis project Ga0335076, IMG submission 206717) | Soil microbial communities from Loxahatchee National Wildlife Refuge, Florida, United States - Lox_Sample_2.5 | ecosystem: Environmental > Terrestrial > Soil > Wetlands | place: USA...
GCGACATTAGCCGTGCGCGGTCGGCTGACGGCCGCTCAGCGCGTCCCGCAGTGCGGCCCGGGTGCTGATGCCCAGCTTCGGGTAGGCGCGGTAGAGGTACGTGCCGACGGTGCGCGGTGAGAGGAACAGTTCGGCGCCGATCTGTTTGTTGGTGAGGCCGCGGGCCGCCAGTTGGGCGACTTCGTATTCTTTGGCCGTGAGGCCCGCCGTCTCGTCGTCGGCCGCAGGCGCGTCGATCAGCTTTCCCAACTGGGTATCGACCCGCGACACCCAGGGGTGGGCGCGCAGCCGCTCGAATGTGGCACGGGCGAGGTCGAGCTGGCGGCGCGCCTGGACGTCGGCCCGCGCGGATCGCAGATGCTCGCCGTACGAAAGCCGCACCCGGGCAACGTCAAACGGCCATTGATGGATGTCTTCGGGTCCCAGGGCACGCATAAACAAGTCATTCGCGCCCGCCGCATCGGAAGTGGTCAGCGCCTGCGCCGCGGTCACCAACATCGCCAGCCGCGGCGAGATGCGGTCGATGCGCAGTGCGCGCGCGGCGGCGACATGTCGGCGGGCCTCGGGGATGCGACCGGTGTGGACCGCGGCCTCGACGAGGTCGAAGAACACCCATAGCGCGGTCGGCGTCTGTTCCGCGAACGCGCCTGGAGCGCTGATCGCGCTCGCATGCCGGTATGCCGCATCGAAATCGGCTCGTCCGGCGGCCGAGAGCGTGAGGACGTGACGCGCATACAGCCGCCATAGTCGGGCGTCGTGAGCGTTGGCGGTTTCCAGGAGCACGTCCACGGATTGCCGGACAGAGGCGTCATCGCCTCGCGCGGCCGCCATCAACCCACTCAGGTATTCGACGTACGCGACGGACAAGAGGTTGCCTTGATCACCCAACCGCGGGATGGCCCGCGCCGTCGCCTCGGCGTCGTCCCAGTTCCCGCAGAAAAAGTCGGCAAGCCACAACATGATTCCCGCCGGCGCGCCGTAGGGCACCTCCACGGCGCCGGCATAGGCCATGATTCGCTGGGCCGCTCTGCGAATGCGCGCGAGACGATCGGTGTAGATTGCGGCCCCCGCCAAGGCGACAACGTCGCCGTCCGCCACATCGTCGACCGTGGCAAGCGCCGCGTCGATGCGGTCGAGCGCGCCCAGCGCGGTGCGCGCCGGATCCAGTACCGCCGCGACCCACAGCCTGAACCTCTCCGGCGCCGCATGTCCGAGGTGATCGAGCAGGCTGCGATACTCGTCGGAGCACTCGGCACGCGCGAGCAGCTGACAGATATAGCCGGCAATGTCGAGGGCGACAAGCAGTGCCGGGGAACCGACAACTTGGCTCGGATCCACCGCCGCGATGGCGTTGTGCAGGATCCGGAACGCGGCCGGCACGTCACCTTCGCCCACCAGTGTGACGTAGGCGGCGCCCGCCACGGAGTACAGCGCCTCGTCGGAGCTGGGCGGAAATTGCTGTCCCGGCTCCAGGAGCCGTAGTGCCGCGTCGGCCGTCGCGGATTGGAAGGCGCCCAAATAGGCGGCGTGGGCAACACGCCGACCGCGCTCTCGGAGGTCGGGGGTGAGGTCGGCGGCCTTCAGCAGTCGCGCGGCCGCGGTACCGTCGCCACGTGCGACGGCCCGGCGAGCGGCGCCTTCGACGAGGTCGGCGATGTGTTCGTCGGGCGCGATGGTCGCCTCACCGAGGTGCCACGCCTGACGATCCGGGTTCGCCACCAAAGCTTCGCCCAGCCGCCGGTGGGCGTCACGGACTTGAGTCCCGGTAGCCAGGCCGACGACCGCCGACCGCGTCAGCGGATGCCGGAAGGCCAGCCGGTCGGTCAGCGCGACGAGACCGGCGTCCTCGGCCGGATGCAGGTGATGCAGTGTCGGGTCGCCGGCGGCGCGACTCAGGACGTCGTAGTCGCCGGTCGCGTCCAAGCTCGCCAGGAGGAGCTCATCGCGGGTCGGTTCGGGCAGCACCTGGATCCGGGTCGCGAAGACCGACTGCACACGGGCGCTGAGCGGCGGCGCCGCAGTTATGGCCTCGTCCGCGATCGGGTCCCGCCCGCCCAGTGCGGGCGGCAGCTCCAGTAGTGCCAGCGGATTGCCCTGTGCCTCGGTCACCAGCCGCTGCCGAACGCTCCCGGACAACATGGGAAACCGTTCCCGCAGTAGGTCATCCGACGCCTTGTCATCGAGCGGGGCAAGCTCGCGCTCGTCGAGGTTGACGTGGCCCAGCAGTATGCTCGAGCCGGTTCGCGCGGCGGCCAGAAAGCACAGCCTTGACCCGTGGACACGGCGGGCGACGAAAAAGAAAACCTCAGCACTCGCCTGGTCGACCCACTGCAGGTCGTCAACCATCAGCAGCACCGGGCGCTCTTCGCTCGCCAATTGCAGCAACCGCAAAGCTGCTGCCGCCACCACAAGCCGCTCGGGTGGCTCGCCCTCCGCACTTCCCGTCGCGATCAGCAGCGCGCTGCGCTGGAATGGCGCCAGCCGGTCAACGAATGGTGTGAGCGGCAGCAACGCCTGCTCAAGCGCTGAATACCCGATCTCGGCCTCGAACTCGGCACCCGCGACTCGCACCACGAAGCGGCCGGCATCGGCGGCTTCCTGTGCAGCGACGTCGAGCAACGCGGTTTTTCCGACGCCGGGCTCGCCGACGAACAAGGTCGCGCTACCACTCCCGGGCGTGGTAGACACCACCTCGGTGAGCGCTTCGAGCTCACTATCACGGCCGATGAGTCTCAACCGACCTCCCCGGACTGATGTCGGTCGCTCAATACACAATACGGCGGCTGGCTGAAGCATCGCTATCTACAACGGGCCGGCCCGTCGGTACGTTCAGGCCCTCACCGTTGTCAGTCAAATGACGACAATCGCGGCGCGCCGGGAATAAGCGCACTACCTGCTAATTCGGTCGAATGACGCTACCCGACGGCGGCCGTGCGGACGCAGATTGGGTTCATGGCAATGCTGACCGTGGGCAGCGAAGAGGGCGCCCGCGTTGAGTTGTACTACGAAGATCGTGGCGCCGGCAGGCCCGTCGTCCTCATCCACGGCCTGCTACAGGACGGACGATCGTGGGAGCCGCAAGTTGCGGCGTTGCTTGCGGCGGGCTACCGGGTGGTCACCTACGACCGGCGTGGGTTCGGACGGTCCAGTCGGCCCGTCGGCGGCTACGATTTCGACACCTTGGCGTCGGACCTCGACGCATTGCTCGCGCACCTGGGCCTCGCCGACGTCGTCCTCATTGGGTTCTCGCTGGGCACCGGGGAGGTAGCACGGTTCCTCGCGTCGCACGGGTCCGGCCGCGTCAGCAGGGCGGTGATGGTCGGCGCGATTCCACCGTTTCTGCTGGGCGGTGTTCCGGGCCGAGTGTTCTACGACATGAAGAAGTCGATCACCGAAGACCGCGACCTCTTCATCACCGCGTTTCTCAACGATGCCTACAACTTCGACGTCCTCGCGGGCGTCCGGATCACCGAACGGGAGTGGCAGGCCAGCAGGGGCATCGCCGCGAGCGCGTCTGATCACGTGACGTCCGCGTGTATCGACGTGGGGCTGACTGACTTTCGTGCCGACATTCCCGCGATAGACGTCCCGACGCTCGTCGTGCACGGTACCGCGGACCGCATCCTGCCGATCGACGCGACGGCGCGCCTGCTGCCCGGTCTCAACACCAACGTGACTGTGGTCGAGGTTGACGGTGCTCCGCACGGGCTCGCCTGGACACATCCGGCCGAAGTCAACCAGGCGATCCTCGCCTTCTTAGAAAACTAATCAGGGGGTTAAACACCATTGACCGCAAACGATTTGGTAACAACAGCAGCGAATGACCTGCTGAGAAGGGTTGATCCGGCCCAGGTTCATACAGCATTCTCACCGAACAACGCGCCGCGGATCTGGAACGCCGCGGTGAAACATCGTCCGGCAGTGGTCGTGCGGGCTCGGGCACCGCGCGGGGTGCGGGAGGCGATCCGTGTCGCGCGCGATCACGGGATGCGGTTGTCGGTGCTTGGCGGCGGCCACGACTGGGCGGGGCGCGCGCTGTGTGACGGCGGCATGGTCATCGACCTGTCCCGGATGCGTGGCGTCACGGTGGACGCCTCGGCACGAGTTGCGGCGGTGGGTGGGGGCGCCACCACCGCTGACGTGATGGCGGCGGCCGCGCCGCACGGGCTGGTTGCCGCGGCCGGCAACATGGGCGTGGTTGGGATGACCGGTCTGACGCTCGGCGGTGGCTATGGCCCGCTCAATGGTCGGTTCGGACTGGCATTAGACAACCTGCTGGGCGCCGAGGTGGTCTTGGCCGACGGGCGGATCGTCTTCGCCGATGCAACTCACGAACCGGAGCTCTTTTGGGCGCTGCGCGGCGGCGGAGGCAATTTCGGCGTGGTCACCTCGATGCTTGTGCGGCTGCATCCGGTGAACACGTTGATCGGCGGACTCATCGTGTTCCCGTGGCCGCAGGCTGCGGCGGTATGGCGCGGCCTGCGTGAGGTGTTGGCGACGGCGCCTGATGAGCTGACGGTGCAAAGCGGCCTGCTGCCCGGGCCCGACGGCCAACCGACGTTCTTCCTGGCGCCGGCCTGGAGCGGTGACCTAGCCGTCGGCGAACATGCAATCGATGCACTGATGAAGCTGGGGAAGCCGCTGGCGACGCAGGTGGCCCCGATGACCTATGCCGAGTTGCTCGGGTTGTTCGATGCGCACGTCGTCGACGGACAGCACTGGGCGGTTCGCACACGGACGTTGCCCGGGTTCACGCCCGAGATCATCGATGCGCTCGTCGAGGCCGGGCGGACCCGGACCTCGCCGCGAACCCTGATACCCATCCACCACTGTCACGGCGCATCGACCCGGATCCGTAGCGATAAGACCGCGTTCGCCACTCGTCGTGAACATTTCATGGTCGAGATAGTCGCGGGCTGGTCGCCCGGAGACGGCACTGCGCATCGCGCTTGGGCCGACGCGGTGTCGACGGCGCTTGAGCCCCACGCGCTTCCCGGAGGCTACCCCAACCTGCTCGGGCCCAACGACCACGAACAGATCGCAAATGCTTACGGCAACAACGCTATACGGCTGCTTGCCGCGAAAGCCCACTATGACCCCGACGGCGTGTTCACGGCCATACCGCTTCCCCAATAGATAGGACGCAATAATGCAATCTGACCAGAACCGCGCCGAGGTGCTTCGCGGTGTCGCAGCCGGAACCCCTTATACCGCTATGGACGTATTCGGGCCAACTGTCGAATTCATCAGCGGTCCAGACGATCCCGGCGCCGACTTCTGCGTCATGCGCGGCGTGCTGCCGTCCGGAGTCGTGGTGCCGCTGCACAGCCACGATGACGACGAAGACTTCTTTATCCTCGCCGGCACGCAGCAGGTACTCGTCGAAGACGCACACGGCCTGCAGTGGCGGGACGTGCGCGCCGGGGACTACGTGCACATACCGGGTGGCATCGTGCACGCCCACCGCAACGTGTCCGACGGGCCGGCGGTCGACCTCGTCATCACCAGCACGCGCCTCGGACGATTTTTCCGCGAGCTCGCCCGACCCGACGCAGGCCTGCGGGGGCCACTTACGCCCGAAGATCTCGGCCAGCTGATCGCGCTGTCCGCCAAGTACGGCTACACCCTCGGCACCCCTGACCAAAATGCCGCCGCCGGAATCGAATGAGCGTGTCCTGATGACGATCTTTCATGACCAAATCGGCGCCGTCGGCGCGCCGGCGATCCTCACCCCCGAGGCCCAGCAGAGCCTCTGGTTCCTGGGCGCGCTGATCCATATCCGCGTCGACACCAGCGCCACGGGTGGGCGGCTGGCAGTCATAGAGCATCAGGCCGAGCGCGGCTTGGCCAGCCCCCTGCACCGCCATCGCGCCGACGACGAGACGTTCCTGGTGCTCGAAGGGGAACTGCGCGTCGAGGTGGACGGCCAGGCTCGGGCCGCGGGTGCCGGTGCGGTTGCGTTCCTGCCCCGCGGGCTCCCGCACGCCTTCGTCGTCACCAGCGCGCAGGCCCGGTATCTCACCATCCACACCCCGGCCGGCTTCGACCAATTCACCGTCGCCGCAGGCACTTCCGTTGATCAGACCGGCACAACACCCAACCCGGCGGCCCTCGCGGCGATGGCCGCCGAGTATGGCATCGAGATCCTGGGGCAGCAATGACCGAGTTCGTGATCGCCGGCGCCGAGGTGTTCGACGGCGAAAAGCCCCTTGGCGAGATCGACGTGCACGTGACCGGCGAGGTGATCAGGGCGGTCGGCGGATCACGGCCCGAGGGTATCGAGGTTATCGACGGGAGGGGCGCGACGCTGCTACCCGGTCTGCTTGATGCGCACACCCATGCCGGCGCCGAAGGGCTGCGCCATGCCCTGGCCTTCGGCATCACCACGGAGCTGGACATGGGCTCTGTGCCCGAGACGATGATCCCGCTGCGCGCCGAGGCCGCCCACTCCCACGACATGGCCGACGTCCGCAGCCCATCATTTCCGCTCACACACCCTGACGGGCACCCGCATCAGCTCCGCGAGGGTTTGAACGACCCGGACTGGCCGACGGCGACCACCGCCGAGGAGGCCGCCGCGTTCGTCGATGGCCGGATCCTCGAAGGGGCCGATTACCTCAAGGTGATCGCCGAGGACGGTCACGTGCTGGGGGTGTCGGTGCCCTCCGTCGCCCCCGAGGTCTTGGCCGCGACCGTCGACGCGGGCCACGCCCGCGGCAAAATGGTGCTCGCGCATGCCATGACGCTGGCCGCCACCGAGCAGGTGGCCGCGGCCGGCGTGGACGGCCTGACGCATGTGTTTTGTGACACCTCCCACAGCTCGGAAATCATCGAACGCTTTGCCGAATCGGGAATTTTCGTCGTGCCGACGCTGAGCGTCCTGGCGTCGATCACCGATCAGGCGGCCGGCCCTGACCTTGCCCGCGATCCCCGCGTCCAGGCGAAGCTTCCGAGCGCCTGGCTGGACAGCCTGTCACAGACGTTCCACACGATGCCGAAACGGAATTTCGAAAAGGTCCTCTCGACGGTCGCCGCGCTGCACCGCACCGGGGTGGACGTGCTCGCCGGGACCGATGCCTCGGTCATCGGTTGTCCGGGCGTGGCGCACGGCGCGAGCCTGCACGACAAGCTGCGCCTGCTGGTGCTCGCCGGCGTCACGCCCATCGAGGCGCTGCGTGCCGCGACCGCGCTACCGGCAGACCGATTCGGCCTGAACGACCGCGGGCGCATCCGGGCCGGTCTGCGCGCGGACCTGGTCCTGGTCGATGGTGACGCATGCGTCACCATCGGTGACACGTTGTTCGTGCGCGCGGTCTGGCGCCAAGGCACCCGGCTTGCGCTCGAACCCGTCGGCGCCCGCGTATGACGAGGACATCGGCCATGAGTGGTACCAACGACTTAATCGACGTGCACGCGCATTTCACCACAGCCCACTATGTGGAGGCCGCCAAGGCCGCCGGTCACGTGTTGCCCGCTGGGATGCCGGAAGCCTACTGGCCACAATGGACCGCCCGGCAGCACCTGGATCTGATGGACGAGACCGGAATCGGGCGTGCCGTGCTGTCGCTGTCTTCGCCCGGTGTGTACTTCGGCGACGAGCCGGCGGCTCGCCAGCTGGCGCGGGAGGTCAACGAATTCTGCGCCGACGTGGTGGGTCAGTACCCGGCACGGTTCGGCCAATTCGCGACCCTGCCACTGCCCGACGTCGACGGTTCGCTCACCGAACTCGCGTACTGCTTCGATCAGCTCGGCGTCGATGGCGTGGTGCTGTTGTCCAACCACGCCGGAATCAGGCTCGGCGATAAGCGGTTTCATCCCGTGCTGGCCGAACTCGACCGCCGCGCGGCCGTCGTCCTGCTGCACCCGACCGTTTACGCAGGGCACGACGAACTCAGCTTCGGACGGCCACAAGCGATGATCGAGTTTCTGTTCGAGACCGCCCGCACCGTAACCGATTTCATACTCACGGGAGCGGCCGAGCGATTCGGCCGGATCCGGCTGATCGTGCCCCATCTGGGCGGGGTGCTTCCGTCGCTGGCCGAACGCATCGAGCTGTTTCGCACCATCGACGGCGAACCCGCCGACCGCGCGACAGTCGCCGAAACTCTCGGGCGGTTCTACTACGACCTGGCGGGAACCCCGTCTAAGCACCAGATCGCCGCCCTGACCAGCATCTCAAAACCCGGCCGGCTGCTGTACGGCAGCGATTATGCCTGGACCCGCCGCGAGCACGTCCTGCGCCTGCTCACATCGCTGGATGTGGCGTTCGACGGCTGCAACGCCGGATGGCGGTCGCGCACCACCCAGAACGCCAACATCCTTCTGGCACCAGGTCGATGAACCATCGAAAGCAACCGTAGATTTGGAGTAGATCCCATGCCACACACACAGTCGGACAAGAATGGCGCGGAAGTGCTGCTGGAGCAGTTGGAATGTCAAGGAGTGGACTGCATTTTCGCCTCACCCATCGCCGTGATGGCGCCCATGTGGGAAGCGCTCGCCCGGCGCGGGAACGAGATGGAGCTCCGCTACTTCCGTTGCCGCCACGAGCTTTTGGCGGTGAGCCTGGCCTCGGGCTACTACAAGGCCACTGGCCGTAGCCAGATCGTTTTCTTACCGACATCGCTGGGCGTTCAGAACGGATCGATGGCCCTGGGCACGGCGATGCAGGAACGCACACCGATGACCGTGCTGTCACCCGACACACTCAGCTATGGCGAGGACCCAACCGCCGATCCCGGCCCCGAATGGCCCTCGCTGCTCGTTGATCTCGTTGGGCCGGCCCGCAACGGTGAAGCGGTCGTCAAATGGTCCAAGCGTGCGCGCACGCCCTCGGAGCTGGTCCACGAACTTCGGCGGGCGTGCTTCATCGCCGAGTCTGGCCCGCCGGGGCCCACACTGCTGGAGATCCCATTCGATCTGTTGGTGGGCCGGGGCCACCCTGACATGCCAACCCGGGTCGCCCCGGCACCCGTTGCGGCGACACCGGGACAGATCGACCGAGCGGCCCAGATCCTGGCCGGCGCCGCCAATCCCATCATCATCACCGAGCACGGCGGAAGAACGGACGAGGAACGCAACGCCCTCGTCAGAATCGCCGAAGCGCTATCCGCGCCGGTCTTCGAATTCGCGATACCCGCCTACCACAATTTCCCGCGCTCGCATCCGTTGTACGGGGCGGGTCCCGTGGAACCGGTGCTGGGCAAGGCCGACGCCATCCTGCTGGCGGGCTGCAACGCACCGTGGCATCCTCCGCACCTGGCGCTGCGTCCCGGATGCGCCGTCATTCACCTCGACGAAGACCCGTTGCGCCCGCGCGCCGCGTACTGGGGCTACCCCACCACCGACACCATCGCGGGGAATCCGTCGATCAATCTGGGTGCGCTTGCGGCCAATCTCGAACAGCGAACAACGGCACGGCCCGAAGCGGTCGGGCGTTGGGCCGACTATTCGCAACACATTCGCGCCACGGGCATCGATGCGGCCCAGCAGATGTCCACGCAGGCAACCGATTTCGTGGCAGCGGCCGATCTGTTTCGCGAGTTGCATGACGCGCTGCCCGACGACGCGATCTGCGTCGATGAGATCATCGCCCAGGTTCCCCAGATGATTCAATTTCTTTATGAGCGCAAGCCTCTTTCGCAATATCGCGGCTTTGCCGGAGGACTGGGGACTGGGCTCGGCACCGCGCTCGGAGTCAAACTCGCGCGACCCCAGCAGGTGGGCGTCTGCATCCTGGGCGATGGAGCGTGGCACTACAACCCCATACCCGCCGCCCTCGGATTCGCGCAGGAGTACGGGATCCCGCTGCTGATCGTGCTCTGCAACAATCGCGGGTACGTATCCCAAGCCTTTAACGTCCTCAAGTACTACCCGGACGGCGCGGCGGTGCATCAAGGGAATCTCGTCGGCAACGTTATCGAGCCCACGCCCGATTATGTGAAGCAGGCCGAAGCCTATGGCGGCGTCGGCGAACGGGTGCAGAAATCCGACGAGCTGGGCCCAGCGCTGCAACGCGCACTGCAAGCCGTCGCAGCGGGCAAGACGTTCTTGCTCGACGTCGTTGTCAACCCGTGAGGAGGTTGGCTCGTCCGCGATACCGAGTCCGCCAGATTTCAGCTGTCAGGTTATTGACCGGATTCAGTTGATTGAGTGTCACATCGGTTTTGGACGTATGTGAAGGAAAGAGTGAATGAGTCGATTTGACATCAGGGATATTTCACAGCCGTTGATCGTCGCTCCGATGGCGGGAGGGCCGTCAACTCCCCAACTTGCGGCGGCAGCTAGCAACGCCGGCGGCCTCGGTATGCTCGCTGGCGGCATGCTGAACCCCGACGGCCTCGCTGAAAGAATTGCTGCTGCACGTGGGCTAACCTCGAGGCCGCTCGGCGTCAATTTATTCGTACCTCAACCGAGTGTGGGAACCGAGCGTCAGTACGGAGAATACGCAAAGGCTTTAGCACCTGAGGCCAATCGATACGGCGTTGGGATCGGCACACCTCGGGACGACGACGACGGGTGGGCGGCCAAGCTGGCTGTAGTGTCGGACATGCGGCCGTCGGTGGTGTCGTTCACTTTCGGTCTTCCTTCAGAGCAGACATGCTCGCGGCTTCGTAGCAGCGGAATACTGCTTTTCGCCACCGTTACGACCGTGACAGAGGCCAAGATGGCGGTATCGCGTGGCATTGACACACTGATCGTGCAAGGACCTGCCGCCGGCGGACACCGGGCCACCTTCGATCCTGCAACGTCGCCGTGCGACACGCCATTGCTGCAGCTACTCAAAGCGATACGTGCCGATGGGGATATCCCTGTTGTCGCTTCCGGGGGATTAGCCACCGCAGATGACGTAGCACGGGTGCTGGCCGCCGGCGCAGTCGCAGCCCAGTTGGGCACGGCGTTCCTGCTAGCCGACGAAGCGGACACTCATCCAACGCATAGAGCGGCATTGCGCGACAAGGCTTTTCCCGACACCGTCGTCACCCGAGCGTTCACCGGTCGTTATGCACGGGCGTTGCGGAACGGTTTTGTCGATCGGTATGGCAACCAAGCCCCATTTGGTTTCCCGCAGATCGGACACATGACCGCTCCGCTTCGGTCGGCAGCCGGCGATACAGACGATCCACACGGAATGGCCCTATGGGCGGGCACCAACTTTCGACAGGCACGCAAGGGCTCTGTCGCAGAGATCTTCAGAAGCCTGACGTGATTTACCGCGAAGCGCGACGCTCGCATACCGAACTAACGACAGCGGAGCTAATGGGAACTAACGACAGGGCAGCTAATGGCAAGCTGGCGAATCAAGGGAATACGCCAATGACTTACCTAGACAACCGAATCGACGCCGCCCCTGTGAGGATTCCCAACGTCCAACCGGGCAACTCGCTCGCGCACCGGATGGTCGCACGGATCGCACGCTCCGGGCTCGGCATCAGGATTATCCGCAAAGTGGGACCGCATATTGACCCGACATTGATTCGGCTCACCGGCGGACGGCTCTCATCTGTCATACCATTTCCTGCGCTTCTGCTCAGCCACACCGGCGCAAGAAGCGGTGTCACCCGTGCCACGCCGCTCGTGTACTTTACCGACGCGGGACGTGTCATCGTGATCGCATCGAACTTTGGGGCGCTCAGGAACCCCGCCTGGTACCACAACATCAAGGCGAACCCCGAGGTCACTCTGTTAGGTCGCGGCTTCAGGGGGTCCTTCCTCGCCGAGGAAGTCGTCGGTCCCGAACGCGACCGATTGTTCCAATTCGCGGAGGGTGCCTCGTCGCCGTACGGCCATTACCAGCAGTCGGCCGCAGCCCGACTGATCGCCGTGTTTGCCTTCCGCCCGATCGGGTGACTGCGGCGTGGTGTCGCCTCACCGGGTCGGCACGTTCTCGCACCATCGCCAGGGACATACGGCGAGGCCGGCTGTCTGCGATGTCGTCAGGTGTGCACCCGGCGCTACATTGAGAACCGAAAGGGGGCACCGTGCTGCCAGTGCAGGTCGAGCGGCTGCGAGGCGCGATCAACAGCCACGACGCTGACCGTGTCGCAGACTGCTTCACCGAGAACTATCAATGCGATACACCGATGCATCCGTCACGGGGCTTCACCGGACGAGCACGTGTTCGGGAGAACTATCGGGCCATCTTCGCGCGCATTCCAGATTTGCACGCAACCGTGCTCCGGTCCTGCCAGGACGAGTCGGGGGCGTTGTGGACCGAATGGGAGATGTCCGGCACCTCCGACGAGGGCACCCCGAGTGTGAGCACCGGCGTCGTGATCATCCTTTCGGTAGTAGACGAGCGCATCGAGCACACCCGGTTCTATCTGGACGCGGTCTCCTGAACCCGCCAGACCGGAATCGATTTCGTTGTGCCTGAACTTATATGACGAGCGGCGTCCGCGACCATCACTGGTGGCAGATCGATGTCACTGACGTGGCCCGCCGGGAAAGGGAACCTGTGATGGTCCGTATCGTGCCGCTGCCGTTGTCGATCAGCAACGCATACCTACTGATCGGAGAGCGGCCCGTGCTTGTTGATGCCGGCAAGCCCGGCGAAGAGCAGAAGTTGCTCGACCTACTGCACCAGCACGGCATCGCGCCGTCTGATCTTGCCTTGGTGGCGCTGACGCACGGCCACACCGACCACACCGGCGCTGTCAACGCCGTGTCGCGCGCCGGGGTGCCGATCGCCATCGGCGCCGACGACGCGGGCCTGCTTGAACGTGGCGCGAACGAACAATTGCCGGCCAACGGATTCACCGGCCGGGTTTTGCGACCCTACATTTCCCGCATGACCTTCGCGGGGGCGTCCCCGCAGGTATTGGTTCGGGAGCCGTTGCGACTGGACGCGTACGGAATCGGCGCGTCGATGATCCCCGTTCCCGGTCACACCGCCGGCTCGTGCGTCGTGCTGCTCGACGACGGCGACGCAGTGGTCGGCGACCTACTGCGCGCAGGCTTCGCTTTCGGCCGGATCCGTCCGCATCACCCGCTGAGGCACTACTTCGCCGAAGACGTTGCCGGTGTCCGTCGCGCAGTCGATTTGGTGTTAGACCACAATCCGCAGCAGCTGTACGTCGGTCACGGTGGGCCGAATGTGTTCCCCGACGATGTGCGCCGCCGCGTCGATGACATCGCGCCGCCCGGCTGACGTGACGCCCAACGTTCGCCACGAGGTCGAACCCCGTTAGAGCCGCTCGGGGTGTTGTCGCAAGATCTAACCGTGCTGTCCTTGGGTTGCACCCGACAAGATCCTCGACCAGGCCACCGAGGGGCGCGACCACGGCATGTGTTAAGTGTTGATGAACAATCTGAGCTCCCTACAGCCAAGCCTGTGCCGCGGCCTGGCAGCCACGATCCCGTTCACCAAGATACTGCGTGGTCTTCGCAGGCTCTACGGCAAGGCGCTGTACCTGGCTGCCGGAAAAGGGAACGGCGCCAATGTGTTTGGACGTGATACACATGTGCTCGACGCCGAAAGTGCGCGGCAAGACGTACCGTCGGCGCGCCGATCTGCTTGTTGACGAGTGTGCGAGCGGCCAGCTTGGCGCGCTCAGACTCTTGGGTCGGTGTAAGTCTAATGACGACAAAACGGGACGCCGGGAATAACGCCACTACCTGCAAGCTCGGTCGGATGACGCTACCGGCCTGCGGCCTTGCGCATGCAAATTGGACCCATAGCCGCCGTCGGCGGCGAAACCGGTTGTTTGCCGAGCGTGGCAACGCACAAGCTCGGTCAACCGCGGTCAAATGACCACGAGATGAAAGGTTTTCGCATGGCCTCACCAAGGGTGCCCCCGGCAAAGGCAGCACGGGTAGTGGAGCGTGCTCGCCATCACCTCAATCGACTACAACAGCGCATGGTTCCTCCTCACGCCGCAATGATGGACCTTATCGCGGGGGCCTGGACAGCCCAAGCGATCACCGCCACCGCGGAATTGGGCGTTGCCGATGCGCTCGCGAATGGTCCGCTGTCGGCCGAGGAACTGGCGGCGGCGGTGAACGCCGACTCTGATGCCCTCGGTCGACTGCTCAGGGCATTGATCAGTCGAGGAATCTTTCGTCAACGCAGCGACGGCCGCTATGAGCTCACCCCACTCGCGGACACCCTGCGTTCCGACGCCGACGTGTCGATGGCCGCCGTGGCCCGATGGCTGGGTTCTGCCCAGCACCGAGAGCATTGGAGCCACATCGCGGACGCCGTCCGGACGGGCCGGGCTGTTATCCCCGAATTGCGCGGCAAGCCCGCCTTTGAGTATCTGGCCGACGAGCCGCAACTCGCCGAGATCTTCAATCACGCCATGACAAGTTTTTCCGAACTGTCGATCGCGCCGGTGACCGCCGCCTACGACTTCAGCCCTTACGCCACGGTCGTCGATGTGGGCGGAGGCCACGGTCGGCTTCTCGCGGCTATCCTGGACGCAGCACCGAATGCGCGTGGCGTCTTGTTCGACCTACCCCAGGTGGTGGCGGGTGCCCCGACCTTGCTTCGTGAACACCATGCCCAAGACCGCGTGCGTATCGTCGAGGGGTCATTCTTCGAACGCGTACCCGAAAACGGCGACGCGTACGTGCTCAAGCACGTGATTCACGACTGGCCCGACGATGATGCCGTGCACATCTTGCGTAACGTGCGCGGCGCCGCCCGCAGGGGTAAGCGGGTTCTGCTGGTCGAAATGGTCATTCCCGAGCACGACCGCGACTTTCTCGGCAACTGGCTGGACCTGGAGATGCTGATCGGCGCAGCCGCGCGTGAGCGCACAGCGGGCGAGTACGGTCAACTGTTGAACCAGGCCGGTTTTCAGATGACCCGGGTCGTCGAAACAGCGTCACCCTTCAGCATCGTTGAAGCCACCGCGTGGTAGCCGTGCAGGCCGGCATAGCCGGGCTAGGACTGTTTCTGGCGTGGCTGCACCGCGGCGATGAGGAAGACGCGAAATGACCGTCACTGAAACAAAATTTGAGAAGGCAAGCCTTACGGAGCTGGACTTTGACCCGCCGTGCGACTGCCAGCTGACATTCAACCTGTTCGGCCGTGTTTTCGTTGTGCGCCAATGCGACAAGCCCTCGCGTTGGGCCGCGAACATGCCGTGCTGCAGTCACCAAACCCTGTCCTGCCCGAAACACCGCTACAGCACCAGTATCAACCAGTGTTCGCGGTGCAATCAGTGGGTGCCCCGCTCAGTCTTCGCTGGCGGCGGATATGAAACTGAGCATTATCGGCTGCCGCATTTCACACACGACAACGATTGTTTGGGGATTCAATTGATGGTGCAGGCCACGGGGATGTGGGCATGGGGCGGTGAGTGTCCAGCTCGACGTCACGACCGACAGGGCGGCCAATGAAGATCGTCTCGATCATCAATGAGCACACGCGCGAATGCCTCGGCTAGCCAAGCGTTTCCCAGAAGCGAGTCAGGGCCGTCGCCCCACGAGCCGGATCCTCGACCATCCACCAGTGTCCTAGCCCGTCGAGCACCTCCGTGCGGGCTCCGGCTCGGTCCGCGGCCCGCCGGCGGAGTTCGTCGGAGCCGATGTAGGGGTCCTCGGTGGCAAGTAGTGAAAGTCCGGGCCGAGCCGCAGCATTCTCCAAGAAGCGCCCGGCCTCGGCCATCGCGGGTTGGCGCGCCGAGCGGTACAGCGACAGGATCGCGCGGCCCATCTCCGGACCCTGGGCTGCGGCGATCGAGGTCGCGATGTGCATCGGAATGTCCAACGCGACCATCTATTCCGCGCGGTCGCCGACGGTCCCGCCAAGCATGGTGTTCACCAACTGCTCGCCTTCGCCCGGAGTCTGCCAGACCTGCGCCAAGTCATGCCAAACGTACTCAGGATCGAACAACCCCACGGCATCGCTGGCCCAGCTGCGCACCAGCTCCGGCCGATGCATCACCACGTTCACTACATGGCCGCCGCTCCCCGCCCCCGGCAACAGGAAAGGCGCTGTCCCGCATCGGTTTACGTGAATAATTGCTATTACCCATGACGAACTACCGACTGTTCATCAGATGAATCGACTACCGGCTCTCCTGAGTGGGCAGTGGGTACTTTTCGTGCTCGAAAACCTCTCCTGAGCTGGCGGTTTGGTGGCATCGTGGTTAGTGGTCTTTGGCCACCGTAAGTCAAATGACGACAAGACCAGCGAACTGGGATAACGCCACCACCTGCAAGGCCGGTCGAATGATGCTACCGGCCTGCGGCCAAGCCCATGCAAATTGGACCCATAGCCACACAGCCTCCCAACGGGATTGGAGACAATAATGTCAGGGTACTTCCACATCGGGGTTCTCGTACGTGAACTCGCAGCCGCGATCCCGCAGTGGGAGAAAGTTCTTGGGATCACCTTCAATCCGCCGAGAATCGTGCCCTCTTCCGTTCTCTTCCACGGCGAACGCGTGGACAGCGATGTGTATGTGTCCTACAGTCGGCAAGTCCCATATATCGAGCTCATCCAGGGACACTCCGAGGGTTACCTGTCGATCGCCGGCGGCGAGGGCATACATCATCTGGGGCTCTGGACCCCGACGCCCGGTGAGGAATGGAACGAGCGGTTCGGCGGTCTAACCCAAGAGGTCGAATTCGACGCCATGGGAGGCGATATTCGGGTGCGTCTGACTGCACCACAGTCGCTGAATGGTGTTCGCTTGGAATTGGTTGACGAGCGGACGCGACCCATGCAGGAAGCAATGATCGCGGGCGCGCAATGGGGTGATGATGCTTAACTAACGTGCCAGCGCCCTGAGTCCATCAGCTGTGCCTAACCGGCCGTCGCGCGCGACCTCGATCACCGCCTCGCGCACCTGTCGAGATGGAAAGGGCGTCGGGCGAGGCGGCTTCGCTCCAGTCGAAGCCGAACTCGCCCTTGGCGGTGATGCTCGTTATACGGACGCGTCAGATGCTGTGGTGGTACCCGAAAGATCCGGCCGGATCTCGGCTAATAACCCGACACCAGGATCGCGCGACATCTTGACGGTGATGCCCCGCACGGCAGAGGAGCTAGTACCAACATGAGCACCACACATGTCCACAGCGCGGAATGTGCCGTCGGCCAACTCCCCATCTCCCTGCTGAGCGACGGCACCTTCCGGCGGCACGGCCCCAAGACCAACCAGTGCCTTGGTATGTACCGCACACCAGGGAGCGCCGCAACGCTGATCCTGCCGCCGCTCACCGATGATCAGCTCGCCTTGATGCGAGAGTGCGACCGGGTAGGTGACTGGCGTCCAATCGAATTGGAGTTCGGGATCGTATTCACGCAGTGGGTCATACGCGGGTCGACGCCAGACGACGAGCTGGCTTACCTGATTCGCATGGTCCGTGTCGCGATCACCTCGCTGGTTGACATCTCCAAGGCCCACGCCGACAGGCGCGTCGCATAACAGCAATGTGCCAGTTGTGCCATCCCGCCGCCGTGGCATAACTGGCACAACTAGATTTCAGCGATCACTGGCCTCGCGTGGGGGTACAAGCAAGCGAAATCTGAGCGTCACGTGAAGGCGTCGCGCTCGCGCTGGGATCGTCGTGACGCTCAGTGGGCAGCAGCGAAGGAGAGCGGTTGATGGCACACGTCACGCGCAAGACTCACACCGCCGGCGTCTATCAGCACGTCATCGCGGCGCACGAACGCGAGATCGAGATTTGCGCGGAGAACCGGGTGCCGTGTTCGTCTGCTGTCGTTGAGCGACTTGAGCGGCTGCATCGCGGTGAGACGCCGATCGAGTTTCCTGCTGAGTATCTGCCTGATGATGTACGACCACCGTCGACTTCGGGCGCCTTTGGGGATATCGCGATGCTCGCAGCAGACGGCGCGCTGTCGTTTCGAGCTGAGACGTCGCGGGACTGGTTGCGGGAAAACGATCTTCTCTGATCGTCGCGGCATCTGCTGCGTGATTCTTGCGCTCTGAGCCGCCGTCTCCACGGTTTTCGCGCAGTGTCGCGTGTGAACGATGCGCCAGTTCGACGCTCAGCGTGCGGCTCGTACTCGCGTCGCTGCGATCGCGTGCTGCCAGTTGCGCGCTTTGCACTTCGATCTCGTTTGCTCAGTTCTCAATCACCGATCTGAAAGTTGTTGCAGCACACGTCTCACTGAATTCCGTCGCCGTCGGTTCATTTGAGCGCCGAAATTAACTTTTCGAACGTGTCCCAGGAAGTAGCTTCCGTCTTGGTGAAGGTAAAGTAGCTGAATCTGGCTTCATCGCGGAGCTTCTGGACGCGGTCCACGGCGGCGGAAACCGTACCGTCGAGCAGAGTCGCTGCGTTGCGGAGGTCAGCTTCGGTGGCATTGGGGGCCACCTGATGTAGCACTGACAAATCGCTGGGGTCATCGAGCGAAACCTGAATGAAGCTGAATGCGAGCTCGATATCGTCCGCGCGGTCACCGGCCTGGTTGAGGATGTAGGCGGCGCGTTCGGCCACATCTGCTTCGCTGCCCATTGGTGCTTCGCTGCCCATTGGGCCGACGGCGACGATGTCGGCGTGATGGGCGGCCATCGCCAACATCTTGTCGCCCACGCCGCCGATCATGATCGGCGGCGATTTCTGAATGCTCGGCGGTGTACTGGTGGGATCTGATAGTTGCGAGCGGATCTGGATGACGTGTTCTTTCAGCAAGTGAATTCGTCCCGAGGGCTTGGGAAATGGCAACCCGGCAGCGATGAATTCTGCTTCGACATAGCCGGCGCCCAAGCCGATCTCGAGACGGCCGCCGGTGGCTGAGTCGACGCTGGCCAGGTCCCGGGCCAGCAGTGCGGGCCGGTAGAACGCCGCGTTAAGGACCATGTTGCTCACGCGCAGTGTCGGTGCTGCCGCGGCCATCGCCACCAGCGGTGGCAGCGGGGCGGCGAAGCCGAGGTGGTCGATGAGCAGCGCGACATCAAAGCCCAGCTGTTCGGCGCGGCGTGCCTGGTCGGCCAGCTCGGAGACCGGTCCCTGACCGGGCAGGGTCAACCCCAGTCGCATCGTTCGTCCACTCATTTGGTCTCCCTTTCCCGAAAATTGAGGTGTGACAGTCACTTAACGGCAACCATGTATTTCGTAAAATTCTTGTGTAGGAACGGCTTTCGTCGTCCCCGCAGCAATAGCTTTCGTTGTGTCATTCCGTCTCGCCTGCCGGGCTGAGTCGTCATCCTCCTGCGGACACCGAACATATCGGCGTGTGCCATGGCTCTACCTCCGTCGCTGATCGAACTCTCTTGATCGGACTCACCACGATCGCCGAGCGGCTGTAATGCCGTCAGAGCCGCTTCAGCTCGAACAGCGGGATGACCCGGCTGGTCTTGGCCTGGTACTCGCCGAAGACGGGGGCCCGCGCAAGGAGCTTGGCCCACACCGCGTCGCGCTCCCCGGGCGGCAATTCGCGCGCGGTCACGTCGAAGGATTGGGGGCCGAGTTCGACATGCGCGCGGGGGTTGACCAGCAGGTTGTGCACCCAGGCCGGGTGGACATCGGCGCCGCGGTAGGAGCCAACGATGATCAGCTCGCCGTCGACACGCAGATACGCCAGCGGGGAGACCCGCGGCCGACCGGTTTTGGCGCCGGTCGTCGTCAGCAGCAGCAGCTCGATGTCGGCGAACGGGCCGCCGACCTTGCCGCCGTTGGCGCGGAACTCATCAACCACGTTGGCGTTAAAGGCCTCCACGTTGGCGTTAAAGGCCTTCACGTCGGCGTTGAAGGCCTCCACGGTGTCGGGGTCGGGGTCGGGAATTTGCTCGGTCATGTGCCCCCGCCAATCTGCTCGTCAATGCTCGACATGGGTCCGACTTTGCATGCACACCGCCATGGGCCGGTAGCGTCATTCGACCGAACTCGCAGGCAGTGGCGCCTTCCCCGCGCGCGGTTTTGTCGTCATTTGACTTATGGCGGCCAACGGCTATGAAGGGTCTTCGGCGTCTGGATACTGGCTCGCCAACACGCGGATGAGATAGCCGGTTCCCGCAACCCACATCAAGTACCCGCTTGGGAGATGGGGCGGTAGCCGTAGCAATCGTGGCAGTGCGATCGCTTATTTCGAGGTGCAGACGACCCTTGCAGCCGTGATCGTAGCGAGTAGCGCGATCATCGAACTGTACAGTATCTCGCCCTCGGGCCGGGTCATTAAGCGCAGCACCGCTAAAGGGTCCGCAAGTCGACGGCGGATACGCCATCACCCTGCAGAGCGCACCCGCAGCCGACCTCACGGGCGTGCTCATGCCCGCCTGGAGTCTCACCTCCCGCGAGCGCGAGGTCGCCGCCCTGATCATCGAGGGCCGGTCCAGCGACGACATCGCCGCTGCCCTGTTCTTGTCACCCCACACCGTGCGCGACCACACCAAGGCCATCTTCGGCAAGGTCGGCGTTCACAACCGCCGACACCTCACCGCCGTCCTCACCGGCCAACCCGGCGCGGCCGCGTGAAGCCACATCTCCGCTAGCCCGCCGCCTCGAGGCTGATTACCAGCTATTCCAGTGGGTGAGGCTTTCGGCGGGTAGCCGCTTGGCCGGCCGGAAGTCGGTGCCTTTGGTGTAGGCGATCGGGAACAGCCCGCCCTGGCTGTACTCGTCGTAGGGGATGCCCAGCACCTCGGCCGCCTGCTTCTCGCCGTCACCGAGTAGGTGCAGCGTCGTCCAGCAGGAGCCCAGTTCGCGAGAGCGCAGTGCCAGGCAGAAACTCCAGACCGCCGGGAACAGCGATGCCCAGAACGACACGCCGCCCAGCGGCTGCTTGTCTTCCCGACCGAAGATGCAGGGGATCATCAGGATCGGCGCCTCGTGCATGTGCTCGGCGAGATAGGTCGCGGAATCCCTGACCTTGCCCATGCGCTCACCGCGGGAATCGCCCTCGGGGTATTCGGCCGACGGCGAGCTGAGGTAACCGCGGGCGTTGGCCAAGTAGATGTCGCCGATCGCGTTCTTCTTTTCGGCGTCCTCGACGAAGACCCATTGCCAGCCCTGCGAATTGGAACCGGTGGGCGCCTGCAGCGCCAGGTCGAGGCATTCCATCAGCACCTCGCGGGGCACCGGCTTGTCGAAGTCGAGGCGTTTGCGGACCGACCGGGTGGTGGTGAGGACTTCGTCGACGGACAAATTGAGGGTCATGATTGGAGGTTACATTCGGCCTACATTCGGGCTCATGACAGTCGAACTGACACAAGAGGCTTCCGGCAGGCCAACGTCCGACCACTACGGGTGGCTAACCACCATCGCCAAATCGGGACAGCCGGTTCCGCAACTGATCTGGTTCTACTTTGACGGCGCCGACCCGACCGTGTACTCCATGCCAGGGGCGGCGAGGGTCGCCCACATCAAGGCGCATCCCGAGGTCAGCCTGAACCTGGATTCCGATGGCAACGGCGGCGGCATCATCGTGGTCGGCGGGGTCGCGACGGTGGACGCCTGGCTCCTCTGTCGAGCGGCGCCGCAGCGTGCGGAGGCCCAGGCCAGCCTTTTGCGGGTCTCGGTCGGACGGTGCAGCCGTTCGTCATTCCATAATCGGTGCGTGCGTTTGGGATTGACCACGACGCGTTTGGCTTCGGCCATGGCGTGCGCCGTATGCCAGCCCCACCGTCAGGCCACCGCCCCCGAGGTCAGGTTGCTGGCGGGGCCGGCTGATCGTGCGGAATCGCCCCGCCGCAGCCACCAGGCGGTGGCGGGCCCGGGAGGGGTTCGTCGCCGCCGACGCAGTCGTAGTAGAACTGAGGGCCGACTATCCAGGTTTTCATCCACTGGTGCCAAAACGACCCGTCGGGGTACTTCTCGCCGTCGCACACGGCCAAATTGCCGTAACCCCATCGACCACCCGGGCAGTAGCCCTTCGTCATGTCCGGCTGGTGCGGGTCAGGTGGATCAGCGCTGGCAACCGCAGTAGAAAGAACAAACGCCGCAGCACAACCCAATATCGCACCGCCATGGCGAGTAAGCTTGAATTTCATTTCGACTCCCTTACACATTGAATCAAAACAGCCGATTCCAAGCGCGGCGATGAGGCGATAGTTTACGACCCGGCGGATTGTCGATGTCAACTCCGGGATGTTCCTGGCGCGAAGAAGGCCTGCAGGTCAAGACCCTCCCTCCGATCGAAGCCGACGCGCCGACATCGTCGAACGCTCAATCGCCGCCGAACTGAAACGGCGTTCACACTGGCCGGCGGACCGCCGAAGGTATTGCGGATGGACGACGGAGCGAAGTTGGTTTCTCACACGCCGCAACAGTTTTGCGAAAATAAGACCGGCTTGGTCTACATTCCGCCGCGCCGCCCGTGGGTCGACGGCCATATCGAATCGTTCAACATCCGACTACGCAAAGCAGTGGCTTTCCCCACAAGAGGCAAAGCCACGAAGGCAAAACAGACAACGAGCGAGCCCGACAATCACTTGAGCGTGACATTGGGTTTCTGTACACGATACGCCGAGAATTGCCGGCATTCTGCGCAAGTTCGCCGACGGGATTTCTAGCGGAAGTCGCGGGACTTCGATCCAACGCTAAGGGAGATGCGGCCCAGTCGCTCGGCGACGACGGTGACCGCGCCGCTGGCGTTTTGGACCTGGCCGCGGACGAGCAGCGCCGGCGCCGTGTTGGCCAGCTTGCGGTGCCGCGCCCACACCCCCGGCGTGCAGAGCACGTTGACCATCCCGGTCTCGTCCTCGATGTTGAGAAACGTCACCCCCTGGGCCGTCCCGGGCCGCTGCCGATGGGTGACCGCACCGGCGATCAGCACGCGGTCGCCGTCGGGCACGCTTAGCAGCGCTTCGGCGGGCACCACGCCCATCGCGTCCAGGTCTTCCCGCAGGAACTGCGTCGGGTAGCTGTCCGGGGAGATGCCGGTGGCCCACACGTCGGCGGCGGCCAGCTCCAGCTCACTCATCCCCGGCAGCGCCGGAATGTGCGACGACGACCCCACACCCGGCAACCGGTCGGGGCGTTGAGTGGCGGCCGCCCCGGCCGCCCACAACGCCTCGCGCCGGGACATGCCGAAGCAGCCCAGCGCCCCGGCCGTGGCCAGCGCCTCGGTCTGCGGCACCGATAGCTGCAGCCGGGATGTCACGTCCAGCAGGGAGGCGAACGGGCCGTTGGCTTTTCGCTCCTCGACTAGCCGCTCGGCGAGGTCGTCGCCGATATGGCGGACGGCACCCAGACCCAGGCGGACCTCCATACCCGCGTTTTCGAGGGCGGCGTGCGCCAGGCTGGCGTTGACGTCCGGGCCGTGCACCGTCACGCCGTGCCTGCGCGCGTCGGCCACCAGCGACTGCGGTGAATAAAAGCCCATCGGCTGTGCGCGCAGCAGCGCCGCGCAGAACGCCGCCGGGTGGTGCAGCTTGAACCACGACGAGTAGAACACCAGCGACGCGAAGGACAGCGCGTGGCTTTCGGGAAAACCGAAATTGGCGAATGCCTCCAGCTTTTCGTAGGTCCGGTCGATCACCTCGTCGGTGGCGCCGTGCAGCGCGCGCATGCCGTCGTAGAACCGGCCGCGCAGCCGCCGCATGCGCTCGGTCGACCGCTTGGAGCCCATGGCGCGCCGCAGCTGGTCAGCCTCGGCGGCGGAAAAGCCGGCGCAGTCGACCGCGAGCTGCATCAGCTGCTCCTGAAAAAGCGGCACTCCCAACGTCTTTCGCAACGCCGGCTCCATGGACGGGTGGTCGTAGACGACCGGGTCGATGCCGTTGCGCCGCCGGATGTAGGGGTGTACCGACCCGCCCTGGATGGGCCCGGGACGGATCAGCGCGACCTCCACCACCAGGTCGTAGAACGCCCGTGGCTTGAGCCTGGGCAACGTGGCCATCTGCGCCCGCGACTCCACCTGGAACACGCCGACGGAGTCGGCGCGGGACAGCATCTCGTACACCGCCGGTTCGGAGAGATCGAGCCTGGCCAGGTCCACCTGGGTCCCCTTGTGCTCGGCCACCAGGTCGATGGCGTAGTGCAGCGCCGAGAGCATGCCCAGCCCCAGTAGGTCGAACTTCACCAAACCGATTGCCGCGCAGTCATCTTTGTCCCATTGCAGGACGCTGCGGTTTTCCATGCGCGCCCACTCCACCGGGCATACGTCGGCGATCGGGCGGTCGCAGATCACCATGCCGCCGGAATGGATGCCCATGTGCCGCGGCAGATTCCGGATCTGAGTCGCCAGGTCGATCACCCACTCCGGAATGCCCTCGACATCAGCCGAGCCGGCCAGCCCGTTCCAGGTGCTGATCTGCTTGCTCCACGCGTCCTGTTGTCCCTGCGAGAAACCCAGGGCGCGGGCCATGTCGCGCACCGCGATCCGGCCCCGGTAGGTGATGACGTTGGCGACCTGGGCGGCGTAGTCACGGCCGTATTTGTGGTAGACGTACTGGATGACCTTTTCGCGCTGGTCCGACTCGATGTCCATGTCGATGTCGGGCGGCCCATCGCGGGCCGGCGACAAGAAGCGCTCGAACAGTAGCTCGTTGGCCACCGGATCCACCGCGGTGACGCCGAGGGCGTAACAGACCGCGGAATTGGCCGCCGATCCCCTGCCCTGACAAAGGATGTTGTTCTCACGGCAGAACCGGGCGATGTCGTGCACCACCAGGAAGTAACCCGGAAACTGCAGTTGCGTAATAATTTTCAGTTCATGCTCGATCTGGGAGTATGCGCGTGGCGCGCTCTCGGCAGGTCCGTAGCGGTCGCGCGCTCCGGCCATCGTCAACCGCCGCAACCAGCTGTCCTCGGTGTGCCCGCCGGGCACGTCGAACGGCGGCAGCTGGGGCGCGATGAGCGCCAGCCCGAACGTGCACTGCTCGCCGAGTTCGGCGGCGGCGGTCACGGTTTCGGGACGCTGCGCGAACAGCCGGGCCATCTCCTCGCCGGACCGCAGGTGTGAGCCGCCCAGCGGGGCCAGCCACCCGGCGGCGGAATCCAGGGACTGCCGGGCCCGGATGGCACCCATCGCCATGGCCAGCCGGCTGCGCGACGGATGGGCGAAATGCGCTCCGGTGGTGGCGATGACGCCGACGCCGAAGCGCGGCGCGAGGGCGGCCAGCGACGCGTTGCGTTCGTCGTCGAGCGGGTGGCCATGATGGGTCAACTCGATGTCGACCCGTTGAGCGCCGAACCGGTCCACCAGGTCGGCCAGCGCCCGCTCCGCCGCGTCCGGGCCACCGTCGGAAAGCGCCCGGCGCACACTGCCTTTGCGGCACCCGGTCAGGATGTGCCAATGCCCACCCGCGGCCTCGGTCAGCGCGTCGATGTCGTAGCGTGGCTTGCCCTTCTCGCCCCCGGCCAGGTGCGCCGCGGCCAGCTGCCGCGACAGCCGTCGATAGCCTTCCGGGCCGCGGGCCAGCACCAGCAGGTGCGGGCCGGGCGGATCGGGCTGCTCGGTGCGGGCAACCGACCCCAGCGACAGTTCGGCGCCGAAGACGGTGCCCAGGTCGAGCTCAGCGGCCGCTTCGGCGAACCGCACCGCCCCGTAAAGGCCGTCGTGGTCGGTCAGCGCAAGGGCGCGCAAACCGAGCCGGGCGGCCTCCTCGACCAGCTCCTCCGGCGTGCTGGCCCCGTCGAGGAAGCTGAACGCCGAATGCGCGTGCAGCTCGGCATATGAAACGGAATGAGCGACGGAGGAGCGGGCCTTCCGGGTGTCGTCCGGCGGCTGGTACGTCCCGCGCTTATGCGACAACGGAGCGTCATCGGCCGGAACAGCCGTTGCCGGCTTGCCCGCGTGGCGCGGCTTGCCGTCGAGCACCCGCTCCATCTCCGCCCAGCTCGGCGGCCCGTTGAACCAGCCCACGATCGCAGTATATCGAAAGTATGTTCGAATATAAGCGGGGTTGTTAAACGCATCTTCAACTTTCAAACAAGTTCTTAACGTTGCGGGCCTACCGCGCCTGACGCGCAGCACAGATACTGGTACGAGGGCGAAAAATCGACGGCGGGGACTGAGCATGGCGCAGCTGAAGACACTGGATACTGCTTTCCCCGATCAGCATGCGAGCCTGGCGCTTGGCGCGGTCGCTATCGTCGACGGCGCCGCCCCCGATGACAAACTGCTGAAAGAGCTTCTGGCAGAACGGCTTCAGTCGATACCGCGATGCACGCAGCTGCTGCGGACACCCGATTTCGAGTGGATCGACTGCCCGGCACTCGACTTCACCCATCATGTGCGCCGGGTGGCGGTTCGGCGTCCGGGCGATGACGCCGAGCTGTCCCGGGCCATCGCCCGCGCCCTGGAACGTCCCCTCGACCTGGACCGTCCCCTGTGGGAGTGCTGGATCATCGAGGGCCTGAAGGGCAACCGGTGGGCGATCTTGATGAAGATCCATCACTGGCTGGCCGACGGCCACTCCGCGGAGCACCTGCTGACCAGGCTCTGCGACAACTCCGACCGCGACACGTTCGCCAACCGCATCGCCGCAGAGGAGGTTTCGTCGCCGCAGGCCCAGAAGCGCGGGTGGGCCGACGCCCTGGCGCGGGCTTCCGGGCTGGCCGACACCCTCGTGGGGGCGATGTGGCCGGCGGCACGGCCCTCGGTCGGCCCGGTCACCACCATGCGGAAGTACGGCACGGTGCGAGTCCCGATCGGCGACGTCGACCGCGTGTGCCGCAAATTCGGTGTGACCGTCAACGACGTTGCGCTCGCGGCCATCACCGAGGGCTTCCGGACGGTCCTGCTGCGCCGGGGCGAAGAACCGCGGGCCGACTCACTGCGCACCCTGGTGCCGATGCCGATGCGTTCGGCCATGCTGCCGTATCTGCCCGTCGAGCATGACGACCCGGTCCAGCTGCTGCGGACCGTGCACAACCGGTGGAAAGTCAGGCAAACCGACCAGCGCCAGCCCGGTATCGTGGAGGCGGCGATCAACTTTCTGCCAACCATGTTGCGCAGCAATGTATTGCAACTGCTGGCCCGGTTGCCGCAAGCCGGCATCGTGACGTTTGGGACCCACGCGCCCGGGCCTCGCCACAGGCTACGGCTGATGGGCCAAACGATGGAGCGCCTGCTCCCGATCCCGCCGACGGCCCTGCAGCTGAGCACCGGGGTCGCGGTCCTCAGCTACGGCGACGACGTGGTGTTCGGCATCACCGCCGAATACGACGCCGCGGCCGACGTCAGGCAGTTGGCCACCGGTATCGAACTGGGCATGGCGCGGCTGGTGGCGCTCAGCCAGGACTCGGTGTTGCTGTTCGGCACGGACCACCGACGCAAGCGCGCCGCGCGCGTGTTTCCGGGCCGCACGCCACGGACGCATCCACCCGCGCATCACTGACCAGGCCTCCACGGGCTTGACCTTCGTGAGAAGGTTGGTCGTGCGCACATTGGGGCCGGTGACCATCGACCCGCGCCGCCATGACGCGGTGCTGTTCGACCCCGCGTTGGGCTCCACTGAGGCGCTGGTCCGGCAACTGCGGGAAGTCGGCGTCGGCACCGGCGTCTTCCCGTCGAACGGTAACTTTCGCGATGCCCTGAGTGCGGCGGCGGCCGAGCTGTCGGTGCGGCCGGCGCGATGCGCCGTCGTCACCGGTGACGCGGACGGCGTCACGGCCGCGCGCGACTGCGGATTCGCATCGGTCATCGCTGTCGACCTTGCCGGTCGGCGCGACGCGTTACAGAGCGCCGGCGCCGACGCGGTCGTCGCCGACATGGGCGAGGTCACCGTACGAACCGGGGACCGTCGGATGTCCAAACTTCCCGATGCCGTGCAGGAACTCGGCCGCCTGACCGCCCGGCGGCCGGCCGTGTTCTACGACTTCGACGGCACACTGTCCGACATCGTCAACGACCCGGACGCGGCCCGGCCCGTCGACGGCGCGGTCGAGGCGCTGCGGAAGCTGGCCGCGCAGTGTCCGGTCGCGGTGCTGTCCGGCCGCGACCTCGCCGACGTGACGCAGCGTCTCGGCGTGCCCGGCATCTGGTATGCCGGCAGCCATGGTTTCGAGCTGACCGCGCCCGACGGAACGCACCACCAGAACGAGGATGCGGCCGCAGCCGTACCGGTGCTCGAACGGGCGGCCGTCGAGTTACGCGACCGGCTCGGGTCGATTCCAGGAGTTATGGTGGAGCACAAGCGATTTGGCGTCGCGGTGCACTACCGTAACGCCGCACGCGATCGCGTCGGTGAGGTGGCCGCGGCGGTGCGCGCGATGGGTCGGCGCGACGCGCTTCGGGTGACCACCGGCCGCGAGGTCATCGAGCTGCGCCCGGATATGGACTGGGACAAAGGGAAAACCCTTCGCTGGGTGCTGGATCACTTACACGAGGTCAGCTCCGGCCCCCTGGTGCCCATCTATCTCGGCGACGACATCACCGATGAGGATGCGTTCGACGCGATCGCCCAAGATGGTGTCCCGATCCTGGTGCGGCACACCGAGGACGGTGACCGTGCCACCGCCGCGCGGTTGGCGCTGGACAGCCCCACGCAGGCCGCCGAGTTCACCGACCGGCTGGCGCAGCAGTTGAGCGACGCGCGCGTGAACTGACTCAGCCGGGACTCACGGTGTCGACGGGCACCTGAGGCCCTAGCCCGCGTACTCGACCGCGCCGTCGTCGAGCACCACGCGGGCATTGCTACCGTCGGGCTCGGCGGCCTCGGTGCGGAACACCGCCTCGCCCGGCTCGGTGCGCCAGATCAGCGTCGTCAGCGTCTCGCCGGGAAACACCGGCGAGCTGAACCGTGCCGCGATCGAGTTGATGTTGGCGGCCACGCCCTTGCCCAGCTCGGCGACCAGCGCGCGCCCCGCCACCCCATAGCTGCACAGCCCGTGCAGGATCGGCCTGGGGAATCCGGCCAGCTCCCTGGCGAACCACGGGTCGCTGTGCAGGGGGTTGCGGTCGCCCGATAGCCGATAGATCAGCGTCTGATCCTCGCGGGTGGGCAGCGGGATCCTGGCGTCCGGCTCGCGATCGGGGAACTCCGGTGCGGCGGGACGCTGACCCGGCACCCCCCCGAAACCGCCCGCGCCACGGACGACAAAGGTGGTCGACGTTTCGGCGATCAGCTTCCCCGATTCGGGGTCGCTGCCGCGACCGCGCAGCATCACCACCGCGTTCTTGCCCTCGCCCTTGTCCTGAATGTCGGTGACCTCGGTGACCACCGACAGCTTTCCCGCGGCCGGCAGCGGTGCATGCAACCGGACACCTTGTGATCCGTGTAAGAGCATGGCCCAGTTGAACGTTCCGATCTTGCCCGCCGCGCCGAACGCCGGGCAGCAGATCACCGCGTAGGTGGGCAGCACCTGCTGGGCGATGTCGTGGCTGTTCTCGGTGGTGAATGACAGGTCGTCGGTCCCGCAACCGACGCCGAGGGCGTACAGCAACGTGTCCCGGTCGGTCCATTCGAACAGCATCGGCTCGGTCACCGCGCCGACCGCGCTCGGGTCAATGGCCATACGAGTCTCCTCTCGACTGACGGAATCGCGCTTTTTCGCTACCTAACCATCGCAAACCCTTCCCCCCGGCACCATCGGCAGGGCAGGCTATCGACATGCGCAAGGGGAGCATGGTCTGGAAATTAGCGGCGATGCTCGCCGCAACGTTAATCGTCGGTGCCTGCGGCGGATCGCCCCAGGCGCGCAGCATTACGGTGACGTTCGTCCGGCACGCCCAGTCCGAGGCCAACGCCAGCGGGCTCCTCGACACCAGCGTGCCGGGTCCGGGCCTGAGCCCGGAGGGCAAAAGCCAGGCCGAGCAGCTCGCGCACCAACTCGCCCGCGAGCACTACGACGCCGTGTACGCCTCGACCATGGCGAGAGCCCAGCAGACCGCCGCGCCGCTGGCCTCCGAACTCGGCAAGCAAGTCGAGGTGCTGCCCGGCATCCAGGAGATCAACGCCGGCTGGTTCGAGGGCAAGCCGGTCTCGATGGATCCCTCGACGTACCTGCTGGCGCCGGCGGACTGGCTCAACGGCGACGTCCAGAACAGAATCCCCGGGTCGATCACCGGCAAAGAGTTCAGCGACCGCTTCACCGCGGCAGTTCAGAAGATCTACGACAGCGGCCACAGCAACCCGGTGGTGTTCGCGCACCTGTACTCCATCGAGTACTGGGTGCTGATGAACGTGAAGAACGCCAAGGACAGCCTGCTAACCACTCATCCACTGCCCAACACCGGCCGCGTGTTGATCACCGGCAACCCGATGACCGGCTGGACGCTGGAGGACTGGGACGGCATCCGAAACTTCAACGGCTGATCCAACAAAGCGGAGTTGACGTGTGCGGTCACCAGCCGCCACGATGGCTTGCATGCGGTATGTCGTTACCGGCGGTACCGGGTTTATTGGTCGCCGCGTCGTATCTCGTCTGCTGGAAACCCGGCCGGATGCGCAGGTGTGGGTGCTGGTGCGCCGCCAGTCGCTGGGACGCTTCGAGAACCTCGCCACCGACTGGGGTGAGCGGGCGAAGCCGCTGGTCGGGGAGCTGCCGGAGCTGGGCCTGACCGACGAGACCCTCGCCGAGCTCGGTGATGTCGAGCACCTGGTGCACTGCGCCGCGATCTACGACATCACCGCCGGGGAGGCCGGGCAGCGGGCCGCCAATGTCACTGATGTTGAAGCCACCCGCTCCGTGATCAACTTGGCGGTGCGGATCGACGCCACGTTGCACCACGTGTCGTCGATCGCCGTGGCGGGCGACTTCCCCGGCGAGTACACCGAGGACGACTTCGACGTCGGACAGCAGCTGCCGACCGCCTATCACCAGACCAAGTTCGAAGCCGAGTCGCTGGTGCGGTCGACGCCCGGACTGCGCTACCGCGTCTACCGCCCCGCGGTGGTGGTGGGCGACTCCCGCACCGGCGAGATGGACAAGATCGACGGGCCGTACTACTTCTTCGGGATATTGTCGGTATTGGCTGTACTGCCCAAGTTCACCCCGATTCTGCTGCCGGACACCGGGCGCACCAACATCGTCCCGGTCGACTACGTGGTCGACGCGCTCGTCGCACTCATCCACTCCGATGATTCGGACGGACGAACGTTCCACCTCACCGCACCCAAAACCATTGGGCTGCACGGTATCTACCGGGGCATCACCAAGGCGGCCGGACTGCCGCCGATGCGCGGGTCGCTGCCCCGCTCGGTGGCCGCACCCGTGCTCAAGGTGTGCGGGCGCGCGAAGGTGCTGCGCAACATGGCCGCCACCCAGCTGGGGATTCCCGCCGAGGTCTTCGACCTAGTCGACCTGAAGCCCACGTTCGTCAGCGACAAGACCCAGGAGGCGTTGCGGGGCACCGGCATCGAAGTCCCCGAGTTCGCCGGCTATGCAGCCAGGTTGTGGCGGTACTGGGCCGAGCACCTCGACCCCGATCGTGCGCGGCGCGACGATCCGAGCGGGCCGCTTCAGGGCCGGCACGTCATCATCACCGGCGCATCCAGCGGCATCGGGCGGGCGTCGGCGATCGCCGTCGCCGAGCGGGGCGCGACGGTGTTCGCCCTGGCCCGCAACGCCGACGCCCTGGATCAGCTGGTGGCCGAGATCCGCGCCAACGGCGGGCGGGCACACGCGTTCACCTGCGACGTCACCGACTCCACATCGGTCGAGCACACCATCAAAGACATCCTGGGCCGCTTCGACCACGTCGACTACCTGGTGAACAACGCCGGCCGGTCGATCCGGCGCTCGGTGGTCAACTCCACCGACCGGCTGCACGACTACGAAAGAGTGATGGCGGTCAACTACTTTGGCGCCGTGCGGATGGTGCTGGCGTTGCTGCCGCACTGGCGCGAGCGCCGGTTCGGCCACGTGGTCAACGTCTCGAGCGCCGGGGTGCAGGCCCGCAATCCCAAATACAGCTCCTACCTTCCCACCAAGGCGGCACTCGACGCGTTCGCCGACGTCGTCGGGTCGGAGACCCTGTCCGACCACATCACGTTCACCAACATCCACATGCCGCTGGTCCGCACGCCCATGATCGCGCCGTCACACCGGCTCAACCCGGTGCCCGCGATCAGCCCCGAGCGCGCCGCGGCGATGGTGGTGCGCGGCCTCGTCGACAAGCCGGCGCGCATCGACACCCCGCTGGGCACGCTCGCCGAAGTCGGCAATTACTTCGCGCCCAGGACTTCTCGGCGCATCCTGCATCAGCTCTACCTCGGCTACCCCGATTCCGCCGCGGCGCGCGGGCTGCCCACAAAATCCAAGGCGCCAACCAACGCGCCCCCGGTGAAACGGAGGAAGCGCCCGGCCCGCGCCGTCACCCGCGGCATCCGCACACCCCGACCAGTCAAACTACTGGTGCGGTTGGTGCCCGGGGTGCATTGGTAAACCCGGGGTTTTAGCGGCGCGGAATTGCGGTATTCGGTTATATGGCCCGGATTCTTTACGACGAGCGGACGGACGTCGATCCGGTCCCGGCCGCGGCCTGGCTGCTCACCACGACCGGCGTTGCCCTCATGTCCGCGTTGGATGTGAGGCGGAGCCTGGGGGTGGCCCGAGAAGCATGGACCCGGTTCGACCGGCATTGGCGGTGTCTGGCGCCAGACCCCTACGCGGCGGAGCTGGGGGTGCAGCGATTGCGCCGTTACGGGCAGTACTTGGTGCTGGACGGGGTCGCGTACCGGCTGCCCACCCACGCGTTCGCGCAGCCGGAGGAGTCGAACCCCCTCGTAGGTCGGGATCGCGAGTTCGAGCCGCTGACCGACGCGTTCGCCGAGGATCCCTTGCTGCACAACGTGATCAAACTGCTGGCACGGATGGCGGCGGCCCTGGACGACGTGGCCGAATGGAACGTCAAGGTGCATCCGTTCCGCATCCGATGCCCCGCAGACGATGACGGCCACCCGACGCCCGAGGGCCTGCATCGCGACGGCGTCACCCTGGTCAGCTCGCTGCTGATCGGGCGCCGCAACGCCATCGGCGGCGAGAGTTCGGTGTGCGACCTCACCGGTCGGCGGTTGTTGACGACGACGTTGACCGAGCCCGGCACGTTGCTGCTGGGCGACGATCGTCGCACCTTGCACGGCGTTTCACCGATCCGGCCGATCGACGGCTACCGGCGGGCGCAGCGCGACGTCCTGGTGATCACCTTCGCGTCGGCCTGGCCGTAAGATCACCGGCACATCACAATGGGGAGGTGGCGGTGAACGGCGTTTTCGTCGACGTCGACACCGGCATCGACGACGCGATGGCGTTGATCTACCTGCTGGCCAGCGCCGACGCCGAAGTGGTCGGCATCGCCTCGACGGGTGGAAACATTCACGTGGAGCAGGTCTGCGCAAACAACCTGGGTTTGCTCGAATTGTGCAGGGCCCCAACCTTACCCGTGTCCAAGGGCGCCGACGAGCCGCTGTGCGGCCGATGGCCCCATCACTCAAAGTTTCACGGCCCCAATGGTTTAGGCTATGCCGAACTCCCCCGCACCGATCGGCGGCTCACCGGTTACGACGCCACCGCGGCGTGGATAGCCGCGGCACACGCCCATCCCGGAGACCTGGTCGGCCTGGTCACCGGTCCGCTGACCAACCTGGCGCTCGCGTTGCGCGCCGAGCCGGCGCTGCCGACGTTGCTGCGCCGGCTGGTGATCATGGGCGGCGCGTTCGGTGACACCAATCCGATGGCCGAATGGAACATCCGGGTGGATCCCGAGGCGGCCCACGAGGTCTTCGCCGGCTGGGCCGGGCGACAACAACTTCCGATCGTCTGCGGTTTGGACCTGACCCGGCGCGTCGCCATGACGCCGGAGATCCTGGCCCGGCTGGCGGCTGAGGCTTCTGCGTCGGGCCCATCGCCGTTGATCCCGATGATCGAGGACGCGATGCGGTTCTACTTCGAGTCCCATCAGGACCGCGGACACGGCTACGTCGCGTACATGCACGATCCGTTGGCGGCCGCGGTGGCGCTGGACCCGCGGCTGGTGTCGACCCGGGCGGCGACGGTGGACATCGAGCTGGCGGATACCCCGACGCGGGGCACGACGATCGCCGATTGGTCGGGAGGCCGAAAAGCCAACGCCCTCATCGGCGTTGACGTGGACCCCGCGGCGTTCTTCGACCGCTTCATCGAACGGGTGGGGCCGTTCGCGCGCCGGCTCGGCCGTCACTCGTAGCTTCCCTCGAGGTACCAGCGCCGCTGGCGGTAGCACAGCAGAAACGCTCGCTCGTCCTCCAGCAAGACCTGGGCGCGGGCGGTGCGGCTCCCCCCTTGTCCGGCCCCTTGACCGGCCCCTGGCCGGTCGTCCCACCACCGCTCGTCGACCGGCCAGGGGCCGGCCCACCAGCACAGCCGCTCGTCTCGAGCGTGGACGGTCAGGCGGGCGGGGTCGGCCGAGAACGATCCCCGGCTGGTCACCCGTATTGGATTCCCTTCGGCATCAAGCAGTTCCACCGGGTCGTCAAGCAAGACGGCTGGCGACGGCTCCGGCAGCCGGCCGGGCCATGGCGGACCCGGGTCGGCCCGCGGTACCGGTTCGTCGCCCAGCGGGATCAACGTGATGCGTTCGGCGGGTCCGCGTCCGCCGGACAGCACCGGCACCCGCACCGCCTCCGGGCCGAGCAAGCCCTGCACCCGCACCAGCGCCCGACCGGCCCGCAGCCTGTCCTCCTCGCCCAAGCCACCCCATAACGGCAACTGCAGCGCCTCGGCGGACACCACCTCCACCGCCTGCAGCCGCAACAGGATCACCGGTGCGGTCGGGCGGTCCTGGGTTGTCCGGTTGCTCAACCACCCGTCGAGTTGCCAGCGCACCCGGTCGGCGGTGGTGTCCTCGGTCAACGGCTCGGCGCACCGCCACACCCGGGTCAACTCTTCGCCGTTGGCGGTGACGGCGTGAATGGCCAGCCGGGTGCAACCCACCCCGGAGGCCATCAGCGTCCGGTGCAGTGTGCCGGCCAGCGAGCGCCCGGCGAAGGCCGCGGCATCAACCCGGTCGATCGGCGGATCGCAGTCCAGCACGGCCTCGAGTTCCGGCGGCGGCTCGCGTCCGGACGGTCCCCGTTCGGGTTCGCCGCGGGAGAACCGGTGTGCGGTCACCCCGTCGGCGCCGAACCTGGAGGCCACGTCGGTAACCGACAGCGCGGCGAACTGCCCGATGGTACGGATCCCCATCCGCCACAACAGATCCGTCAGCTCTTCTCGCCCCGGACCGGACAGGCTCGGCTCGGTGGCGAGCTGCCGGATCGACAGCACCGCCAGGAACTTCGCGTCGCCTCCCGCCTGGACGATTCGGCCCGCACGCGCGGCGAAGACCGCGGTGGACAACTGGTCGGCGATCCCGACCTGGCACTCGGCGCCGGCCGCGGCCACCGCGTCGATCAGCCGCTCGGCGGCCTGCTGTTCGGACCCGAAGTAGCGGGCCGCCCCGCGCACCGGCAACACCAGGAGCCCGGGCCGCAGCACCTCGGCGCGGGGCACCAGGTCGTCCACCGCGCCGATCACCCCTTCGAAGAAGCGGGCGTCGCGGTCGGCGTCGGCGGTCGTGACGTGCAGTTGCGGGCAACGTGCCGCCGCCTCCCGTCGTCGCAGCCCGCGCCGCACTCCCGCCGCGCGGGCGGCCGACGAGCAGGCGATCACCCGATTGGCCAAAGTGACCGCGATCGGGGCCGTCGCGGGCAGGCCCGCTGCTGCCGCCGCCGCGACCGCGGGCCAGTCCATGCACCAGATCGCCAGCGCCCGGGAACCTGCCACCCGAATTCACCCGGCTCGCGCCCGGCCGATCACCCGTCTGCCCGCGCACACCCCGCTGACCCGCAGCCGCACCCTGCTGATCCGTCCAAATCCAGGGACGGGCACCCCCCGATGAGCCGGTGCGATCTCATAACCGCAGACCCGGGCCTGCAGCCGCGTCGGTGCCCCTTGCCAGTCGCCATCGGTGACCAGCAGGGTGCACCCCTTGTTGCGGGCCCGCGCCACCACCGCGCGCGCCCGTGCCTGCGGCACCTGACGCCCGCCCAGGCCGAGCACAACCAGATCCATGCCGTCGATGAGCACCGCGGCCACCTCGACTGGATCGGTTCCGGGATCCGGTATCACCGCGAGCCGGCTCAGGTCCGCCCCCATCTCCACAGCGGCCAGCAGTCCGATGTCCGGCTGCCCGACGATGGCGACGTTGCCACCGGACGCCGTCACCGCGGCCACCATGCTCAACAGCAGTGACCGGGCCCCCGACAGCACCGCCACCGTTCCCCGCGGCAACGGCACCGGCAGTGACTCCGCAAGCCACTGCGGGAGCGCCAGCCGGGACTCCGAATCCGGCAGCAGGTCATCGGCGGGGGCGACGGCCATCGCCCCGGGCATCTTCCCGGAGATCTTCCCGGACACCTCAGCCATCCGCCGGCGCAGCGATTCCAGCTGCTCAGCGTGGTTTTCCTGGCGGTGGCCGGAGGCGAATGCCGCAGTCATGACCAGCCTCCTACAACCGCTCTTGAACCACATTTTTTCGAAAGTATGTTCGACTAATTGTGAGTAAACACCCGCCCTCCGACAACCGTCAAGCGGCGTGAGAGGCGGCTTTGGCGATCGATACTGGTGTGGCTGATGGTGCGCGAGACACGTGTCTTTCACCGAGATTTAAACCACGTCCACTCGCGTCGGCGTGTCGTGTGCGTGTTTTAAGTGTCGCGAAAAACGGCGAGCGCGAACCTACCCTCGATTGCCCGAGAGCTACTCCCACTCGATGGTGCCGGGCGGCTTACTGGTGATGTCCAGCACCACGCGGTTGACCTCGGCCACCTCGTTGGTGATGCGGGTCGAGATGCGCTCCAGCACCTCGTAGGGCACCCGGGTCCAGTCGGCGGTCATGGCGTCCTCGCTGGACACCGGCCGCAGCACGACCGGGTGCCCGTAGGTGCGGTTGTCGCCCTGCACGCCCACCGAGCGAATGTCGGCCAGCAGCACCACCGGGCACTGCCAGATCTGGTTGTCCAAACCGGCGGCGGTCAGTTCCTCGCGCGCGATCGAGTCGGCGCGCCGCAACGTGTCCAGCCGCTGCGCGGTGACCTCGCCGACGATCCGGATGCCCAGGCCGGGTCCCGGAAACGGCTGGCGCGCAACGATTTCCTCCGGCAGGCCCAACTCCCGCCCGACCGCGCGCACCTCGTCTTTGAACAGCAGCCGCAGCGGCTCGACGAGTTTGAACTTCAGGTCGCCCGGCAGGCCGCCGACGTTGTGGTGGCTCTTGATGTTGGCGGTGCCGCTGCCCCCGCCGGATTCCACCACGTCGGGATACAGCGTGCCCTGAACCAGGAACTCAACCGGATTGTCCCCCAAGACATCCCGCACCGCGCCCTCGAAAGCCCGGATGAACTGGCGGCCGATGATCTTGCGCTTGCCTTCGGGATTGACCACACCCGACAGCGCCTGCAGGAACGTCTCCGCCGCGTCGACGGTGACCAGATTGGCGCCGGTGGCGGCCACGAAATCGCGCTGCACCTGCGCGCGTTCGCCGGCGCGCAACAGCCCATGGTCGACGAAGACACAGGTCAACCGGTCGCCGATGGCCCGCTGCACCAGCGCGGCGGCCACCGCCGAATCCACCCCGCCGGACAGGCCACAGATCGCGTGGCCGTCGCCGATCTGGGCACGCACCTGCTCGATCAGCGCGCTGGCGATGTTGGCGGCCGTCCACTCCGCGTCGAGCCCGGCGAAGTCGTGCAGAAATCGGCTGAGCACCTGCTGGCCGTGCGGGGTGTGCATCACCTCCGGGTGGTATTGCACCCCGGCCAGCCGCCGGTCCCGGTTCTCGAAGGCGGCCACCTCGGCGCCGGCGCTGCTGGCCACCACGTCGAACCCGTCCGGGGCGGCCGTGACGGCGTCACCGTGACTCATCCACACCGGCTGGACGCCGGGAAGGCCCGAATGCAGTTCGCCCCCAAGCACTTTCAGCTCGGTGCGGCCGTACTCGCTGGTGCCGGTGTGGGCGACCGTGCCGCCCAGAGCCTGCGCCATGGCCTGAAACCCGTAGCAGATCCCGAACACCGGCAGCCCGAGAGCGAACACTGCCGGATCGAGCTGGGGGGCTCCGTCGGCGTAGACACTGGCCGGTCCGCCGGAGAGCACGAGCGCCACCGGGTTATGGGCCTTGATCTCCTCGATCGTGGCGGTGTGCGGGATGACCTCGGAAAAGACCCGTGCCTCCCGGACCCGGCGGGCGATCAACTGCGCATACTGTGCGCCGAAGTCGACCACCAACACGGGGCGGGGCGTTGCCAGATCGACGTCAGCGGGTTCGGTCACGGCCATTGAGTCTAGTGGCGGGCGGGGACCGCCCCGGTCAGTGCGCGGCCGCGGCCCCGATCACGGCGTCGACAATGCCGCGGATTCGGATGGCGGCTTGATCGGGATCGGGTTGGCCGGCATCGAGCCAGGCGATGACGGCGTCGATTGTCATGCTGGGCAGTAGTCGCGCCGCCCAGCCCCGCCATCGCTCGTCGGGGATGCTCGCGAGGTGGCGGCGGGTGACCTCGGTTCCCCGGTCGATGAGGGTGTCGATCATGTCGCGAAACTCGGTTTCGCGGGCGGCATATCGGAACAGCAGCCGAAAGGCGTCGGGATCCGCCGCGGCCGCGCGGATCAGTGCCGGGATGCTGGCGTCGTCGAAGTCGTCTATCCCGGTGGCCCGAACGAGCCGGGTATTAGCGCTCTCGAGGACTTCCCGGTAGAGGTCGGCCTTCGAGGCGAAGTGCCGGTAGAGGATCACCGGGGTGACACCGGCTTCCGCCGCGATGGCATCGAGGCTGGTGTTCGCAAAGCCGGCGCGGGCGAACGCGCGGGTGGCGGCGGCGAGGATCTGTTCGCGCCGTTGGGCGCGGGGCATCCGCCGGGTCGACTCGGATCGGACAGCCGTCACCCCAACCTCCTCTTGTCTAGAGTCCAGTGTACAAGTATTCTTGTTTATACCGCTTTATACAACGCTTCTACTACGAGGCAGGTGTGATGACATCCACCCAAGTGAAGCGGGGCACCGTTCGCCGGGCGCGCACACCGGTGGGCCACGAGGCCTGGCTGGTCACCGACTACGCCCACGTGCGACGGCTTCTCGACGATGATCGCCTCGGTCGTTCGCATCCCGATCCCGACACGGCGGCGCGCACCGGGGAATCGGCATTGTTCGGCGGCCCGCTGGGGAACTTCGAAACCGAGGTGGCCGACCATGCCCGGATGCGAACACTGCTGCAGCCCCATTTCTCACCCGGGCATCTGCGGGCGCTGGCACCCAGGGTGGAAGCGCTCACCACCGGACTGTTGAACGAGCTGGCCGAGCACGGCCCTCCGGCTGATCTGCACGCGAGATTGGCGCTGCCGCTGCCGATCCTGGTGATCTGTGAGCTGCTCGGAGTGCCATATTCCGACCGTGACCAGTTCCGGGTCTGGGCCGAGGATGCGGGCAACGTGCGCGATCACGCCCGTTCCGAGCGCGGGCTGGCCGCGCTATTCGATTACGGGAGCGGGTTGGTCGAACACAAACGCGCCCATCCCGGCGACGATGTGATCTCGCGGCTGTGTGCGACCGATGGTGTCTCCGACATCGATGCCGCCACGATGTCCATGTTCTTGTTGTTCGCCGGCCACGAGACCACGGTGGTCCAAATCGGGCTGGGCGCAGCGCTGTTGCTGACGAATCGCGATCAGTGGCTCGCACTCCTGGACAACCCGGCGCTGATCCCGAACGCCGTCGAAGAGTTGCTGCGGGCGGCGGCAACGGGGGGTGGCGTGGGCGGCATTCCCCGCTATGCGCGTACGGACTTCGACATCGACGGGGTCACCGTCCGGGCCGGGGACCTCGTGCTCCTGGACATCGGGTCGGCCAATCACGACCCCGTGGCGTTCGCCGACCCGCAGCGTCCCGACGTCGCACGCAAGGAAGCCGCCCACCTCAGTTTCGGATACGGCGCGCGCTATTGCATGGGGGCGCCATTAGCGCGCCTCGAGCTGAAAACGGTTTTCGGTCAATTGATTCCACGCTTCCCGTCCATGCACCTGACGGTCGATCCCGCAACACTGCACACGCGTAGCGACGTGCTCGCCGGCGGGCTCGTCGAACTACCGGTTTCGTGGTGAGACCGAATCATCCCGTACATTGGCGGTGGGACCCATGCCGCGTGCCCCGTTCTTCGTTAGACAGCGAGTCGTCCTATGGGCAACGACGCCGTGATAGGCCCGGGCAGCGTTATCACTCCGCGTGAACTGACCGGTGTTTCGGGCGAAGCGGTCTCGATTCCCGATCCGGATCGGCTCGTGCATCTGCAGTTTCGGCGCTTCGCCGGCTGCCCGATCTGCAACGTTCACCTGCAGTCGATCGTGCGACGACACGACGAGATCGCCAACGCCGGTATCCGTGAGGTCGTGGTCTTCCACTCGACCGATGAGGAGTTGCGTCACTATGTCGGCGACCTGCCGTTCGCGGTGTTCGGAGATCCGGACAAGGCGCTGTATGCGGAGTTCGGTGTCGGCTCCTCGCCCCGCGCCGTGCTCGACCCGCGCGCGGTGCCGCCGGCACTGGTATCGATGGTTCGCCATGGGTACTGGCGGGACCGAGGTGGGAAGCCGGTGGCCAACCCGCATCCGATCGGTGGCCACCTGGGATTGCCCGCCGACTTTCTGATCGGCCCGGACGGCCGGGTCCTGGCTTGCAAGCGCGGTATCCACGCCAACGATCAGTGGTCGGTGGACGAGGTGCTGGCCCACGCCTACAGCGAGAACGCCTGACGCACCGCGTGGACGGTGTCCGGGTCGCCTTCGAAGTTGACGCGCCGCAGCGCCGCGTTGCGGTTGGCTTCGCTTGATCCCAG
>Ga0335076_10000375_pt1 | contig 40589 bp, 32 predicted proteins | sample Lox_Sample_25_FD_206717 | JGI IMG/M metagenome (GOLD analysis project Ga0335076, IMG submission 206717) | Soil microbial communities from Loxahatchee National Wildlife Refuge, Florida, United States - Lox_Sample_2.5 | ecosystem: Environmental > Terrestrial > Soil > Wetlands | place: USA...
CTTCCACCAGGCGGACCTGGACGTCGTCGCCCTCCGCCACCTCGAGCCGCGCCCCGACGAAGTCGGCGGCCACCGGCAGCTCGCGCCCGCCCCGGTCCACCAGGACCGCCAGCCAGACGCGCCGCGGCCGGCCGAAGTCGACCAGCTCGTCGAGGGCGGCGCGCACCGTGCGGCCGGTGTAGAGGACGTCGTCCACCAGGACGATGGTCTTCCCCTGGACCGGGAAGCGGACGTCGGTGGGGCCGATCACCGGGGCCACCCCCTTCTCCGCCAGGTCGTCCCGGTAGAGGGCGATGTCGAGGGTGCCCACGGCCGGCTCCGTCCCGAGCTCGGCGGCGAGCGCCTTGCGCAGCCGCTCCCCGAGGTGGACCCCGCCCCGCCGGACCCCGACGATGGCCAGGCTCCTCGACGCCCCGCTCGCCTTGGCGCGCTCCGCGATCTCCCGCGCCAGGCGCTTGACCGCCCGCTCGATCTCGCCCGCGTTCATCCGCTCCCCCTTCTACCGCGCCGGCGCCCAGTTCGGGACCGAGACGTCCTGGGTCAGGTCGATGGTGAAGACCTTCTCCGTCCTCCGGTCCAGGAACGGAAACTCCACCGTGCGCACGTACTGGAAGGCGACCCGGAGGGTGGGCGGGGTGGCATCCGGCTCCCGCTCCCAGACCACGTCCTCCGCCCGAACGTCCACCGCCGGCACCTTCTCCGGCTTCCCGTCCTGCCCGGTCACCACCACGGTGTCGAGGATCTTGAGCTTCGCGACCATGTTGTCGCGGAGGCGATCGTCGTTCGGGTCCTTGATCGCCTGGTTCATGTACTCGCGCACCACCTGCTTCACCTCGAAGTGCGCGAGGTAGAGCGGCACGTAGACCCAGCCCAGGTAGCCGCCGCCCACCAGGACGGAGACCATCAGGAGCGTGACCCAGTTGACGCTCCCGCGGGCGCGCGGGAGCGCGCCGGGCGGCGGAGTGCAGCGCATCGGGGGCTCGTTCTAGCAGCTACGGGATGGGTTTGAAAAGCCGCTCGATCCGGAGACCGGCGGCGGTCCGCGGCCAGCCGCCGTCGCCCACGCTCCAGAGCACGCGGACCGCCCGGCCCCGGATCGCCGCCACCGGGATCTGGCCGGTCCGCCCGTCCCGGCTGTCGGTGGAGAGGTCGCGGTTGTCGCCCAGCACGAAGACGTGCCCCGGCCGGACCACCTCGAACGGCCCCTCCCGGCTGGCCTGCCGCGGGCGCCGGCACTGGAGGACGGAGTAGCTCGCCACCCCGGCCTGCGCCCCCCCCTGCCAGCTCGCCTCGGCCTCGGCCGAGGCGGCCTCCGTCACCGGCGAGAGCGGCCCGCGGGCGACCGACTCGCGGAACCGGCGGCAGCGCTGCCGGTAGGAGGTCCCGCCCTCGGATTCCAGGTACTCCCACTCCCCCTCGGCGGCGCGGGGCTGGGGCACGCCGTTCACGACCAGGGCCTGGTCCCGCAGCTCGATCACGTCCCCGGGGACCCCCACCACCCGCTTCACCCAGATCGCCCCCGGGGTGCGCGGGCTCTCGAAGACCACCACGTCGCCCCGGCGGGGGGCGGCGGTCTCGAGGAGGGAGAGCCGGGTGAAGGGGAGCCGGAGGGCGTAGGCCGGGCGCCAGACCAGGACGGCGTCGCCGGCCAGCACGCTGGGCGCCATCGAGGTGGTGGGGACCCGGTAGACGTCGGCCACCAGGCCGCGGACGACCAGCCCGAGCGCGATCGCCACCACCAGGGCCTGGAGCAGCTCCCGCCAGAAGGGCGTGCGGAGGGGGACGAGGTGGACCTCCCAGACCCGGGCCAGCTCCCGGACCGCTCCGGAGAGCCGGGCCGGATCCTCTCCCCTGGCCGCCGCCTCCGCCTCCTTCGCGGCCGCCTCGACCTCCGCCCGCGCCGCGCCCAGCCGCTTGGCGTGGCGGGCGGCCAGGCGCCGGGCCTCGCGCGCCCCCCGCCGCGCCTCGCGGCGCGCCTTGCGGACGCGCTGCGCCTCGGCCTCCACGGCCCCCTACTCCTCCACCTTGAGGACCGCCAGGAAGGCCTCCTGGGGGATCTCCACCGAGCCCACCTGCTTCATGCGCTTCTTCCCCTCCTTCTGCTTCTCGAGGAGCTTGCGCTTGCGGGTGATGTCCCCGCCGTAGCACTTGGCGAGCACGTTCTTGCGGAACGCCTTGACGGTCTCGCGGGAGATGATCTTCGCGCCGATGGCGGCCTGGATCGCCACCTCGTACATCTGCTTCGGGATCACCTCGCGGAGCTTCTGGCAGAGGTCGCGGCCGCGCTGGTAGGCCCGCTCCCGGTGGACGATCACCGAGAGGGCGTCGACCGGCTCCCCGTTGATGAGGATGTCGAGCTTCACCAGCTCCGCCTCCTCGTAGCCCTTGAGCTCGTAGTCGAGGCTGGCGTAGCCGCGGGAGACCGACTTGAGCCGGTCGAAGAAGTCGAAGACCACCTCGGCGAGCGGGATGTCGTAGGTGATCTGGACCCGCGCCGTCCCCAGGTACTTCAGGTCCTTCTGGATCCCGCGCCGCTCCTGGCAGAGCTTCAGGATCGCCCCGACGTCCTCCGCCCGGGCGTGGACGTGGCAGGTGAGGTGCGGCTCCTCCAGCTTGGCGATCTTCTGGACCGGCGGGAGCTTGGCCGGGTTGTCGATCTCCTCGACCTTCCCGGCGGTGTCGGTCACCCGGTAGACCACCGAGGGGGCGGTGGTGATGAGGGCCAGCTCGTACTCGCGCTCGAGCCGCTCCTGCACGATCTCCATGTGGAGGAGGCCGAGGTAGCCGCAGCGGAAACCGAACCCGAGGGCCTGGGAGGTCTCCGGCTCGAAGGTGAAGGCGGAGTCATTGAGGGAGAGCTTCTCCAGCGCGTCCCGGAGCTGGTCGTAGTCCTTGGCCTCGATGGGGAAGACCCCGGAGAAGACCATGGGCTTCACCACCTTGAAGCCGGGGAAGGGGGCGCTGGTGGGCTGGTCGGCGCCGGTGATGGTGTCGCCCACCTTGGCGTCGTGGACCTCCTTCACGTTCGCCACCACGATCCCCACCTCGCCCGCCTGCAGCTCCGCCACCGGAGTGGCGAACGGGGCGAAGACGCCGAGCTCCTGGACCTCGAACTCCTTCCGGTTCGACCAGAGGAGGATCTTCTGCTTCGGCCGCAGCGTCCCCTCGAACACCCGAACCAGCATCACCACGCCGCGGTAGGAGTCGTACCAGGAGTCGAAGATGATCGCCTTGAGCGTCCCCTCCGGATCCCCCTCCGGCGGCGGCACCCGCCGCACGATCTCCTCGAGGATCTCCTCGATCCCCACCCCCTCCTTGGCCGAAGCGGGGACGGCGTCGTGGGCCTCGAGGCCGATCACCTCCTCGATCTCCTTGCGCACCCCCTCGACGTCGGCGCTGGGGAGGTCGATCTTGTTGATCACCGGCACGATCTCGAGGTCGTGGTCGAGCGCCTGGTAGACGTTGGCGAGGGTCTGGGCCTCGACGCCCTGGGTCGCGTCCACCACCAGGATCGCCCCCTCGCAGGCGGCCAGCGAGCGGGAGACCTCGTAGGCGAAGTCCACGTGGCCCGGGGTGTCGATCAGGTTGAGCTCGTAGTCCTTGCCGTCCCGGGCCCGGTAGCGCATGCGCACCGTCTGGGCCTTGATGGTGATCCCGCGCTCGCGCTCCAGCTCCATGTTGTCGAGGAACTGGGCCTGGGCCTCGCGCTTCGAGACCGTGCCCGTCTTCTCGAGCAGGCGGTCGGCGAGCGTCGACTTGCCGTGGTCGATGTGGGCGATGATCGAGAAGTTGCGGATGTGAACGTTGTTTCCGGCCATCGGAGCGCGGGGGTTCTAACATGCGGCGCATCGGGGGGCCATGGCGCCCCTCCTCGGCCGGCGGCCAGGGGGGCGCGATGCCCTGTGCGCTCCCGACCCCAGCCTCTTACGGGTTCGCACCCCAGAAGTTCCCGTATGTTGTGTTGCCATACATGAGGGGCACAATATATTGTGGTCACGCTGCTGACACGGTGCTAGGGTTCGAGACTGCCTCGCGGGGGCGCGAGGTGGGAAGGATGGGCGGGATGGTCGGGCGGGCGGCGCAGCAACTGGCTCTCTCTTCTTGCCGGCAGGGCGACGGCTGGCTGTCAGACCTCTCCAGTAGACCTCCGGTTCACTGAACGCGGGCCGGCCGGAGGCACGTTCGAGGGCGCCACGGGAATTCCGTGCGCGATGGGACACGTGTTTGCCCGGACTCCAGGGGAGCCGGGATGGGGCGGAGGATTCCAAGATGATGGAGCGCGAGGTCACGGGGCAGCGTCGGACGGCGAAGCCCGCGAAGAAGCTGCCGAAGCGGGGGCTCACCATCCCCCGGACGTTCACCACCAAGGGCGTGGATCCGGCCGAGGAGCTGGCCTGGGAGACGCGCACCGCCTCGATCACCGGCGAGGGCGGCGCGCTCATCTTCGAGCAGAAGGACGTCGAGGTCCCGAAGAGCTGGTCGCTGCTCGCCACCAACGTGGTCGCCTCCAAGTACTTCCGCGGCCCGCTCGGCGCGCCCTCGCGCGAGCGCTCGGTCCGCCAGCTGGTGAGCCGGGTGGTGAGCACGATCGCGGCCTGGGGGCGCAAGGACGGCTACTTCGCCACCGAGGAGGACGCGGCCACCTTCGAGGCCGAGCTCGGCCACCTCGTCTACCGGCAGAAGCTGAGCTTCAACTCGCCGGTCTGGTTCAACGTGGGCGTCGAGGAGCACCCGCAGTGCTCCGCCTGCTTCATCAACTCGGTGGGCGACTCGATGGACTCCATCCTCCGCCTCGCCCACACCGAGGGGATGCTCTTCAAGTACGGCTCGGGGGCCGGCTCCAACCTCTCCAAGATCCGCTCCTCCAAGGAGCGACTCTCCGGCGGCGGCGAGGCCTCCGGCCCGGTCTCCTTCATGCGCGGCTTCGACGCCTTCGCCGGCGTGATCAAGTCCGGCGGCAAGACCCGCCGCGCCGCCAAGATGGTGATCCTCGACGCCGATCACCCCGACGTCGCGGAGTTCGTCTCCTGCAAGGCCGACGAGGAGAAGAAGGCCTGGGCCCTCATCGAGGCCGGCTACGACGGCGGCTTCAACGTGAAGGGCGGGGCCTACGACTCGGTCTTCTTCCAGAACGCCAACCACTCCGTCCGGGTGACCGACGCCTTCATGCGGGCGGTGCTCGAGGACCGGGAGTGGCAGCTCCGCGCCCGCACCGACGGGTCGGCGCTCGAGACCGTGCGGGCCAAGGACCTCATGCGCAGCATCACCGAGGCGGCCTGGACCTGCGGCGACCCGGGCATGCAGTTCGACACCACCATCAACGCCTGGCACACCTGCCCGGGCACCGACCGGATCAACGCGTCCAACCCCTGCTCGGAGTACATGTTCCTCGACGACTCCGCCTGCAACCTCGCCTCCCTCAACCTGATGCACTTCCGGTCGATCGACGGGGGCTTCGACGCGGAGACGTTCAAGCGGGCGGTGGACCTCACCATCCTGGCCCAGGAGATCCTGGTCTCGAACGCCAAGTACCCCACCCCGGCCATCGGCAGGAACAGCGAGGACTACCGGCCCCTCGGGCTCGGCTACGCGAATCTCGGCGCCTTCCTCATGGCGAGCGGCCTGCCCTACGACTCCGACGCGGGGCGCGCCTGCGCCGCGGCGATCACCTCCCTGATGACCGGCGAGGCGTACGCCATGAGCGCCCGGATCGCCGACCGGATCGGGCCCTTCGCCGGCTACGAGCGGAACCACGAGCCGTTCCTGGGCGTGATCCGCAAGCACGCCCAGCACGTCGACCGGATCGACCCCACCCTGGTCGAGCGCGGCCTGCTCTCCGCCGCCCGCGACGCCTGGGCCGACGCCCTGCACCAGGGGATCCAGAGCGGCTACCGGAACGCGCAGGTCACCGTGCTCGCGCCCACCGGCACCATCGGCTTCATGATGGACTGCGACACCACCGGCATCGAGCCCGACATCGCGCTCGTCAAGTACAAGAAGCTGGTGGGCGGCGGGGTCCTCAAGATCGTCAACAACACGGTCCCCCTGGCGCTGCAGCGGCTCGGCTACTCGCCCGAGGAGATCACCAGCGTCATGCAGTTCATCGACGAGATGGAGACCATCGAGGGCGCGCCCTCCCTCCGCTCCGAGCACCTGGCGGTCTTCGACTGCGCCTTCCGGGCCCGCAACGGCACCCGGTCCATCCACTACATGGGCCACATCCGGATGATGGGCGCGGTCCAGCCCTTCCTCTCGGGGGCCATCTCCAAGACCGTGAACATGCCGACCTCGGCCACCCCCGAGGAGATCGAGCACGCCTACGTCGAGAGCTGGAAGCTCGGGCTCAAGGCGGTGGCCATCTACCGCGACGGGTGCAAGCGGAGCCAGCCGCTCAACACCGGGAAGGACGCGAAGGAGCAGAAGGAGGAGAAGGCCGCCGAGCCCCGGCTGGCGCGCCGGCGGCTGCCGGACGAGCGCCGCTCGATCACCCACAAGTTCTCGATCGGCGGCCACGAGGGCTACATGACCGTCGGCATGTACGACGACGGCACGCCCGGCGAGGTCTTCATCACCATGGCGAAGGAGGGCTCGGTGGTCTCGGGCCTGATGGACAGCTTCGCCACCGGGATCTCGATGGCGCTCCAGTACGGGGTGCCGCTCCACGTCCTCTGCGACAAGTTCAGCCACACCCGCTACGAGCCGTCCGGCTTCACCGGGAACCCGGACATCCCCATCGCCAAGTCGATCACGGACTACATCTTCCGCTGGCTGGCGCTCAAGTTCCTCCCCAGCGAGGAGGGCTCCGGCCTCACCCCGCCCACGCTCATGAGCCCGGGCGAGGCGCCCTCGAAGCAGGCCTCCTCGGGCCAGACGGTGGTGGTGAGGTCCCTCCCCGCCCAGGCGACCAACGGGGCGAGCCGGCACGCGACCGACAGCGACGCGCCGCCCTGCCCCACCTGCGGCTCGATCACGGTCCGGAACGGCGCCTGCTACAAGTGCGTCAACTGCGGCTCGACCACGGGCTGCAGCTGATCCCGGCCGATCCCTGATCGCGCGCCGGCCGCCGGGGGACCCTCCTCCCGGCGAGCCGGCGCGACCTCTTCCGCGGCCCTGCTCGGCGCGCCCCCCTTCAGTGGAAGCTCCGGGCCCGCTCGCCCACCGCGGGCGCGAGGGCCAGCGGCGCCACCGAGTCCACCCGGACGTTCACCACCGCCCCGCTCCGCTCCACCCGCCCGCGGGCGAGCAGGAAGGGCGCCCCCCGGACCACGGGCCGGAACCGCTCGTAGACGTCGGGCGTCACCACCAGGTTCGCGATCCCGGTCTCGTCCTCCAGGGAGACGAAGACGATCCCCCGCGCCGTCTCCGGCCGCTGCCGCACGATCACGAGCCCGGCCACCTCCACCGGGGCCCGATCCGGCAGCCGGCCCAGCTCCCGGGCGGTCCGGATCCGCCCGCTCGACAGCCCCGGCCGCACCAGCGCCATGGGGTGCCCGCGCGCCGACAGGCCGGTGGTGGCGAAGTCGGCGGTGACCTCCTCGGCGGCGGTCGCCGCCGGGAGGGTGGCCTCCGGCTCCGGCGGGGCGAGGCCGGCGAAGAGATCGCCCCCGTCCCCCTCCACCGCCAGGCTCCGCCAGATCGCGCTCCGCCGCCCCGGGGCGAGCGCCTCGAGCGCCCCCGCCTCCGCCAGCCGCACCAGCCAGGGGCGGGAGACCTCCGTCCGGCGGACCAGATCCGCGAGCGAGGCGAAGGGGGTCTCGCCGCGGGCGGCCAGGAGCGCCTCCCCCACCGCGCGCGGGAGCCCGCGGACCGCGTGCAGCCCGACGCGCAGGACCGGCGCCTCGCCCGGTCCGGCGGGGCGACCCGCAACCGGCCCCTCCAGGGCGCTCTCCCAGCCGCTGGCGCTCACGTCCACTCCCCGCACCTCCACGCCGTGCCGCTTGGCGTCCTCGACCAGGGTGTGCGGCGCGTAGAAGCCCATGGGCTGGCTGTTCAGGAGGGCGCAGGCGAAGGCGGCGGGGTGGTAGCGCTTCAGCCAGGCGGAGGCGTAGACGAGGAGCGCGAAGGAGGCGGCGTGCGACTCGGGGAAGCCGTAGCCGGCGAACCCGAGGAGCTGGCGGAAGATCGCCTCCGCGTCCTCGGTCGGGATCTTCCGCTCCGCCATCCCGGCCACCAGCCGGGCCTTCATGGCGGCGAGCTTCTCGTGGGAGCGGCGGTGGGTCATCACCCGCCGCAGCTCGTCCGCCTCCCCGGGGGTGAACCCCGCCGCCACCACCGCCAGCCGCATGGCTTGCTCCTGGAAGAGCGGCACGCCCAGGGTCCGGGCCAGCACCGGCTCGAGCGGCGCGTAGGGGTAGCGGATCTGCTCCTTCCCGTCGCGCCGGCGGAGGTAGGGGTGGACCATGCCCCCCTGGATCGGGCCCGGGCGGATGATCGCCACCGAGATGACGAGGTCGTAGAAGCTCCGGGGCCGGAGCCGCGGGGCGAGCGACATCTGGGCCCGCGACTCCACCTGGAAGACGCCGATCGAATCGGCCTTCCCGAGCATCTCGTAGACGGCCGGATCCTCGGCGGGGATCTCCGCCAGCGAGGCCGGGTGCGGGCAGGCGGTGGGGAGCGCCGGGGCGGGGCGGTGGCGCGCGAGGAGGGCGAGCGCCCGGGAGAGCGCGGTCAGCATCCCCAGCCCGAGCAGGTCCACCTTGAGGAGGTCGAGCTCGGCGAGGTCGTCCTTGTCCCACTGGACGATGGTCCGGCCCGGCATGGCGGCGGGCTCGATGGGCACGGTCTCGCAGAGCGGCCGGCGCGTGATCACGAACCCACCCACGTGGATGGAGAGGTGGCGCGGGAAGCCCTGGAGCTCGCGGGCGAGCGCCAGCGTCATCCGGACCCGATCGGACTCGACCGCGTCCAGCCCCGCCTGGGCGAGGAGCTCGGGCCCCACCTGGCCGAGGTCCTCGTAGCTCCCCACCAGCTTGGCGAGCCGGTCCACCTGCGGGAGCGAGAGCCCGAGCGCCTTGCCCACGTCCCGGAGCGCGGACTTCCCCCGGTAGGTGATCACCTCGCAGACCATCCCGGCCCGATCGCGCCCGTACCGGTCGTAGACGTACTGGAGCACCTCCTCGCGCCGCTCGTGCTCGAAGTCGACGTCGATGTCGGGCGGCTCGCCGCGCTCGGCGGAGAGGAAGCGCTCGAAGAGGAGCCCCATCCGCACCGGATCGATGGAGGTGACCCCGAGGACGTAGCAGATGGCGGAGTTGGCCGCGCTCCCCCGCCCCTGGCAGAGGATGCCGCGGGAGCGCGCGAAGCGGACCACGTCCCAGACGGTGAGGAAGTAGCTCGCGTAGCCGAGGTCCTCCACCAGGTCGAGCTCCCTCGCGAGCTGGCGCACCACCTCCTCGGGCGGCTCGCCCCCGTACCGCCAGCGCGCCCCCTCGGCCACGAGCGCGCGCAGGAGGGGCATGCCCGAGACCGGGGCGGGAGCCCCGCCGCCCGGAGCCACCGCGGGAGGGGCGCCCGGCGAGCCCGGAGCCGGCCGGGCGGCGGGGGGCGCGGCGGCGTCCCGCCCGGCGGCGCCCTCCGCGCCGGGCGCGGTCGGGGCCGGGCTCGTGGTCCGGAGCCGGTGGTGCGGCGTGGCGGCGGCCTCCCGGTCCGACTGCGCCGGGCTGGAGAGGGCGCGCTCCACCCCCTCGGCGAGCACCTCCCGCTCCACCACCACCGGCGGCAGCGGGTGCTCGCCCCGGATCTCCTCCAGCCGGAAGCGGCACCGCTCCGCGATCTCGGCGGCGGTCTCCAGCCCCTCCGGGAAGTCGCTCCAGAGCCGCGCCATCTCCTCCGGCCCCTTGAGCGTCCGCTCCGCGTTGGGGAAGAGCCGCCGGCCGGCCCGCTCCACCGTGGTCCCGAGCCGCACGCAGGTGAGCACGTCCTGGAGCACCTGCCGGGCGCGGGTGTGGGTGTGGACGTCGTTCGTGACCGCCACCTCGATCCCGAGCCGCCGCCCGATGGCGCGCGCGGCCAGCACCCGCGCCTCCTCCCCCGCCACCCGGTGGCGGGACACCGCCAGCGCCAGCCTCCGGCCGAACACGTCCCGCAGGCGCGCCGCCGCGTCCCCGTCCGCGCCCGGGTAGAGGGCGAAGAGCCCCTTCCCCCGCCCCGCCACCTCGGAGAACGCCACCCCGACCTCGTCCTTCTCGCGGCGGGCCACCGCGGTCCCCTCCCCGCGACCCCCTCCTTCGCCCTCCTCCCCGTCCCGGCCCCCGGAACCCGCGCCCAGCTCCACGCCGCAGTGGGCCCGGGTGACCAGCCGGCACAGGTTGGCGTAGCCCTCCCGGTCCATCGCCAGGAGGGCCAGGCGGGCGGGACGACCCGGGACCAGCCCCCCCACCGCCAGCTCCGCTCCGACCACCAGCGGGAGCTCGAGCCGCCGGGCGGCGGCGTGGGCGCGGACGGCGCCGTAGAGCCCGTTCACGTCGGCCAGCGCCAGGGCAGAGAGCCCGAGCTCGGCGGCCCGCTCCACCAGCTCCTCGGGGCGGCTCGCGCCCTCGAGGAAGGAGAAGCACGAGCGGCAGCGCAGCTCGGCGTAGCGCGGCCCCCGGCCGCTCCGCCCCGCCTCGCCCGTGGCGCTCCGCCCCGGCATCAGTCGAAGAACCCGTGCAGGTAGAGGCGCCCGTCGGCGCCGTCCCGGTAGACCCAGCAGTCCCCCAGCCCGTCCAGCCGGACGCGGTAGTAATCGCGGTCGAACGGGCCGGCCCACCACTCTCCCCGGAGCCGCTCCGGCCCCTCGAACGCGAGCACGGCCCGATCCGCCCCGCCGACGCGCAGCGCGGTGAGCCGCCCCCCCTCCCCCTCCGCCACCACCGGCTCCGGCGCTCCGAGCAGCCGCGTCGGGCGCGCGCCCCCGGGCAGGGGCCCCGACGGCCAGGGGGGAGGCGCCTCGGCCACGGCCTCGCCCCGGCCCGTGGGCGGCGGACGGAACGGCACCGCCCGGTAGGCGCTCTCCGGCCGGTAGCGCTCCACCGGCTCGGCCGCGAAGACCGCCCCCTCCCCGAGCCGCACCGCGAGCCGGGCCAGGACGCCCTCCAGGGCAGCGAGCGCCTCCGGCCGATCGCCGAAGGCGAGCTGCTCGGCCATCATCGGGGCGACCTCGACCACCGTGAGGCGGAGCCCGGCCACCGCCCCGGGCAGCCGGAGCGTGAAGAGGTGCTCCTTGAGCGGCGAGAGCCAGCGCCCTGTGGCCGAGCTCGGCTGGGCGAGGGGCACGGGGATCCGCTCCTCCCCCCGCGGATCGAGGAGCAGCGCGAGCTGGAGCCGGGTCGCCCCCAGCCCGCGGGGAGCGAGCCGCGCCGCGAGCCGGTCGGCGAGCCGCTTGAGCGCGAAGAGGAGCGGCTCGGCGCTCTCCGCCGGGCCCTCGAGCTCGACCGCCTCCTCCGGCAGGGTCGCCGGGACGTAGGCCACGAGCGGAGAGGCGTCTTCCCCGCGCGCCAGCCGGGCGGCCGCCACCCCCTCCGGCCCGAAGCGGTGGGCGAGGGTGCCCGGCGGCAGCCGCGCCAGCGCCCCCACGTCCCCCACCCCGAGCCCGGCCAGGCGCGCCACCACCGCCGGCGCGAGCCCGAGCGCCTCGAGCGGCAGCGCCCCGAGGGCGCCGGCGAGCGCCCCCGGCGGCACCACCCGGAGCGCCTCGCGCGCGAACCGAGCCAGGGCCCGGGCCGGCGCCCGGCCGCTCGCCGCGACCGCCCGGGCGTCGTAGCCCATCTCCGCCACCACCGCGAGCGCCCGCGCCGCCAGCTGCTGCTCGGGATCCCCGGGCGAGGCCGCCCTCTCCTCCGCTCCGCGGGACGGCGGGCCCTTCGCCGACCCGCTCCTCGCGAGCAGCCCGGCCGCGCTCGCGTCGAGGAGCAGGACGTCGGGCGGCGCGACCTCCACCGCCGGCCCGAGCGCGAGCAGCGCCTCGGCCAGGGAGCGGAGCGCCTTCAAGTCCGCCGCGGCGTCGAGCGGCGCGAGCTCGATCCGGCCGCAGGCGGCGAGCGCCTCGGCGGCGGCCGCCCCGCGGCGCACCCCCGCGGCCCGGGCCTCGGCGTCGCAGCACACCACCCGCCCCTCCTCCACCACCGCCACCGGCCGGCCCTGGAGGCGCTCGCGCGAGCGGCGAAGCCGCTGCACGGGGAGGTCCGGCAGGTGGAGGGCGAGCAGCCGCGGGCCGGCCTCAGGCGGCATGGTCCGCCCTCCCCGCTCCGCCGCCGCGCCGGCGAGCCACGACCTTCCCGCCCTCCGACGACAGCTCGAGGCGCAGGGCGGCCGGGACCCGCACGCCCGCCTCTCCCCCACCTAGCCACAGCCCCACCGCCCCGCCCTTCTCGGCCGCCGCCTGGAGCCGGCGCGCGACCGCGTCGGCGCCCCGCGCGAGCCGGGCCGGGGGTACGTCGATCGCCACCGCCGCGAACGCCCCGGAGCCCAGCAGCGCCTCGGCCGCCCAGAGCGCCGCCAGGGCGGGACCCGCGCCCGGCCCCCCCCTCCTCGCCGCCGCTCCCGGGCGGACCACGAGCAGCCGCGCCAGGTCCACCCCGAGCAGCGCCGCGGCCGGCGGGTAGAGCTCGCCGCGCGCGTCCACCCACGCGTACAGCTCGTCCGGGCCGAGGGCGGCGAAGAGCGAGAGCGCCACGGCCGCCTTCCCGCTCGCCGGCCCGCCGGCGAGCTCGGAGAGGGCGCCGCGCGGAAAACCGCCTCCTGGCAGCACCGCGTCGATCTCCGGCCGGCCGCACGGGACGAACCCCTCGCGGCGCGCGGGGCGGCGCTCGATGCGCCGGATCGCTTCCCGGAGCTGGGCGAGGACGAGGTGATGGGATCCCGGCATGGCCGCTTCCGCTCCCGGACAACATAGCTGCACGTCCGTTCAGGTAGCAAGCCGGTCTGACAGGGGGCGGGGCCGCGGCGTCACCGCGCCCCGGCTGAGGAGGGACTGAGGTCGGGCGAAGCTCCCCGGGCGGCCGGCAGGGCGGCCGCCCGCTGGGTCAGGCCTGATCCGGGGCGCCCTTCTCCTGCGCCGCGATCTCCGCGCGCACCTTCTCCATGTCGAGGTCACGCGCCCGCTGGATCAGGTCCTCCAGCGCGGCTTCGGGCAGGGCGCCGGGCTGCGCGTAGAGCAGGACCCGGTCGCGCAGGATCATCAGCGTGGGGATGGAGCGAATGTCGAACGACGCCGCCAGCTCCTGCTCCGCCTCGGTGTCCACCTTGCCGAAGGTGATGTCCGGGTGGGCGACGGCGACCTTCTCGTAGACGGGCGCGAAGGCCCGGCAGGGCCCGCACCAGGAGGCCCACCAGTCCACGAGCACGATCCCGTCCTTCTCCACCGTCTCCCGGAAGGTCCGGGCGTCGAGCTGCACCGTCGCGCCAGCCATGCGTTCGCCTCTCGAGGACCCGGCCGGGAATCGGCGCGCGGCACCTCGTCCGGTGGGATATCCAGGGGCGGAAAAGGATTCAATCGACGGGAGCAGCGGCCCGACGCCCCCGCGTCCGGCGGGGTCAGCGAAACCCTCGCCCGGCGCTAGCGCGTGGCCAGCCGGCCGGTGTCCGCGGGCTTCGCCGTGGAGAGCTCGGCACGGCAGTCGGCCATGGCGGCGAGGTGGTCCTCGGTGCACGCCTGGACGCAGCTCCAGCGGGCCTCGCCGTCGAGCGCGCCCTGGTGGCGGGCCTCGCAGCGGGCCACGCAGGAGCGGGCGCTCGGCACGAGGAGCTTCCTGCAGGCGAACGAGGCGGAGGACTCCCCCGGCATCCGGGCGATATCGCCGGCGGCGGCGACGGTGGTCGAGGCGGCAAGGAAGGTGGCGAGCACGAAGCGGATCATGGGGCCTCCCGCCCCAAGCCCAATGAAAGAGTCGTGCCGATCCTGCCGCTAGGAAATCCGGGCACCTGCACACGCGTGACGGGCGGTGCCGGATCACCCTCGTTCGTGTGGGACCCATACCCAGATCACGGGACATCACGAGCGCGCAGCTCGCCAGGAACCCCACGACGGCGCCGCTGCGCACGGGCGGCGTCGCGTGAGCCTCTGGAGCCCCATCCGGTCAGCGCCTGCGGCGGCGCCAGCGCACGGGCTCTCCTCGAGGTCGCCCGCCCCCGCGGAAGCGACCCGAGAGCGCTCGGCACCCCCGGACCGGGAGCCGCTCCTCAGCGAGCGGGCGGGTACTTGTGAAGCTTCCGCTGCAGCGAGCGGCGGTGGATGCCGAGCCGGCGCGCCGCCTCGGAGATGTTCCCGCCGCAGTCGGCGAGCACGCGCTGGATGTGCTCCCACTCCGCCCGGGCGAGCGAGGGGGTCTCGATCCCCTTCTCCTTGGCGGTGTTGGTGCCGTTCAGCGCCGCCAGGATCTCGTCCGCATCCGCGGGCTTCGGCAGGTAGCCGATCGCCCCCTCGCGCACCGCCTCGACCGCGGTGGCGATGCTGCCGTACCCGGTCAGCATCAGGACGCGGGTGGCCGGGTCCTGCTTCTTGAGCTCCCGGAGCACGTCGATCCCCGAGCCGCCCGGCATGCGGAGGTCGAGCACCGCCATCTCCGGCGACTCGCGCGTCACCTCGCGGAGCGCCTCCTCCGAGTTCCCGGCGGTCCGGACCTCGTACCCCCGCGCCCGGATCGCGGTGGCGAGCCGCTCCCGGAGCACCTCGTCGTCGTCCACCAGGAGGATGCTCGGCAGGGTCTCGCGTGTCGTCTCGACGGTCTGGTTCATGGGCTGCTCCTCTCGCCGGCGTGCGCAGCCGGCAGGTCGATGCGTGCCTCCGTCCCCGCCCCCGGGGTGGAGCTGATGTGGAAGTCGCCGCCGAGCTGCTCGGCCAGCGCCCGGGTCAGGAAGAGGCCGAGCCCCATCCCCTCGCCGGGAACCTTGGTGGTGAAGAACGGCTCGCCCACGCGGGCGAGCACGTCCGGGGTCATGCCGCGTCCGCGGTCGACGACCGTCACGCGGATCCTGTCGTCGGTGGCCGAGGCCCGCAGCGTCACGGGCGCACCCGGCTCCGAGGCCTGGATGGCGTTCTTGAGCAGGCCGCGCAGCGCCTCCGACAGCGCGCGCTGCGGGCCGGCGAGAGTGGCGTCCGCCGAGCCGGGCCCGAGCTCGACCTGCACCCGGTCGCGCCCGGCGAGCCCGTCGAAGGCCATCTCCAGCCAGGAGCGCAGCTCGAAGGGGGCGAGCGGCTCGCCCACGTGCTCGCCCGCGTGGCGCGACATCCGGTCGAGGATCTCGCGGCAGCGCCCCACCTGGTCGCGCACCAGCTGGAGATCGGTCCGCACGCTCGGCCGCTCGTCGGCGGCCAGCTCCCGCTGCAGCTCCTTGGCCACGATGGCGATGGTGGCCAGGGGCGTGGAGAGCTCGTGGGCCGCGCCGGCGGCCAGGGTGGCGAGGGAGGCGAGCTTCTCGCGCCGCTCCCCGCGGGCTCGGGCCTCCTGCAGCTCGCGCTCGCGGGCGGCGAGCGCACCGGTGACGCGCTGGACGAAGAAGACCACGAAGACGGCGGTGAAGCCGAACGCGACCCAGCTCCCGCGCAGATGCGAGTCGAGCATCTGCGTCGGATTCATGCTCGAGCGGATGTGATGGGCCCGCCCGTAGTAAGCCTCGTGCCAGAAGAGCGACCCGTAGCCGGCCAGGCTGGCCCCGGTCAGGATCCAGGACCAGCGGTTCGGCAGGAGCACCGCGGCCAGGGCGACGTTCACGACGTAGAGGGTGGCGAAGGGGTTCGACGTCCCGCCGGTGAGGTCGAGCAGGACGGTGAGGACCGCCGCGTCGAGCAGCATCACGAAGGCGATCGCCCGGTCGGTGATCCGCGCCCGCCGGGCGAAGAACTCCAGCGCGACGTTCCCCAGGACCTCGAGGACGATCACCACTGCCAGCGTGCGGTTCGGCAGCCCGACGCCGGCGAGCGCCTGGCCGCCGGCGATGACCACCGCCTGTCCCAGGATCGCCCACCAGTGGAGGTGGACGAGCCAGGAGAGGTTCAGGCGGCCGCGCTCGTCGCCCGCGCGCGTCGCGGACGCACCCGCTGGTGCGCGCGCGCCGGCCGCAGGCACCGATGGCTGGGCAGCGATCTCCACCGTGGACACGAACTCTCCCCCAGGCGGGTAAATTAGCACACCTGCGCGGGGGGATCGCAGAGGCGCGGTCCGTTGCCGCACCTCTGTCTTGACGAGACCACGGCCCACCCGTACGTTCCCGCCCCGTGCCCCGGGGCAGACGCCGCACGCTGGCCGCCGTCCTCACCGATGCCCTGGCCGGCCGGCCCGAGGCCTCCGCGCCTGCGCTGGCGGCGGCCTTCGCGGACGCCTGCGGACCGCGCCTGTCCCGGGAGGCCTCCCTGCGAGGGCAGCTCCGGGACGGACGGCTCCTCGTCCTGGTGCGCTCGCCGGAGTGGGCGGCGCAGATCACGCTTCTCGAGCGGGCGATCTGCGAGCGCGTGAACACCAGGCTGGGCCGGCGCGCCGCGGCGGGCCTGGAGATCCGCGTGGAGCCGGAGCGCTGACCGGTGGCCACCGGCGTCCGCTCGCCAGGAGCGCTCCTCCTCGCCCTCGGCCTGGCCGGCGGCGCCTCCGGCCCCGCGCCGGCGCGGGCGCAGGCGGCGAGCCCGCCGGCCGGGTTCCCCGCGGCCATCGCCACCCCGCGCGCCCTCCTCGACCCCTTCCCGCGCCAGCTCGCCCTCGGCGAGGAGGCCGTCCTCTCCGGCCAGCTCGCCGCCGGGCTCGGCCACCCGACCGTCTTCGTCACGCTCCCCTCCGGCTGGGTCCGCGAGGAGCCCGTCTCCAGCCGGGGGAGCCGGTTCGAGGCGAGGATCGCGTTCCCCGCCCCCGGCCGCTACGCGCTGGAGGTGCTCGCCGACGGCGCCTATGGGCCGGAGGTCGCCGCGGAGCTCACGGCGGTCGCCGGCACCGCACCTCCCGCTCCGGAGCGGCGGCCCGACGACGGGATCGAGCCCGACGACCCGGCCGAGGCCGAGGCAAGCGTGGTGCGCGCCCTGAACGCGCTCCGCCGGGATCACGACCTGGCCCCGCTCGCCGCGGCGCCGGAGCTGGCAGCGGTGGCGCGCGCGCACGCCGAGGCGATGCGGGCGGCGGGGAGGGTCGCCCACCTCCTCCCGGCATCGGGCCACGTGGGCGCGAGGCTGACGGCGGCCGGCATCCCCTACCGCGCCGCCTACGAGAACGTCGCCCGGGCCGAGACGTCGCTGGCGGCCCACCGGGCGGCCGAGGAGAGCCCGGCGCACCGCTGGGCGATGCTCCAGCCCAGGCCGTCGCGGGTGGGGGTCGGGATCGCCCGCGAGCGCCTCCCGTCCGGCGAGCGACTCGTCTACCTCGCCGAGGTCCTGGTCGAGCCGCCCGACCTGGGCGCCTCGAGCCGGCTCACGCCCGAGACCCAGGTCCGCGAGGCGCTCTGGCGCGAGCGGGAGCGCCTCGGGGCGCCGCCCCTCGACCTCGACCCCGCGCTCGACGGGCTCGCGCACCAGGCGGCGGCCCGCTTCCTGGCCCGGGACGAGATCGACCTGGGCGACCTGGCCCGGCGCGCGGTGGCCCTCGGTCCCTGGCGCCGGGTCGCCGCCGCCCAGGCGTTCGTCACCACCTCGCTCGGCGAGGTGGCCCGCTCGGAGCACCTCTCCGATCCCCGCTACCACCGCGCCGGCGTGGGCGTGGCGATCGGGGACAGCCGGCGCTACGGCCCGGGTCGGGCCTTCGTGGTGGTGCTCTACAGCGACTAGCTAGATCATCCGGCGCTGCGTGGCGTAGCTCTCGATGCCCCCCTCGACCTCGGGCTCGACCGCGTGGAGCGGGCAGCGAGTGCAGGTCCAGCTGTTCCAGCCGCGCTTCACCGCCTCGTCGAGGCAGGCGTCGTAGAAGGAGCAGAACAGGTTTCTGTGGCCCTCCACCCCGCGATCGGGGTTGATGGGCGCGGTGAGCTCGGTGGGACTTGGCTTGGCGAGCAAGTTGGACTCCTCGGGATGGCGAGGCCATCCCCCTCAGCGGCGCGACGGTGCGTCGTGGCCCCCTCCCGTCGTGGCCAGCCCCCCTCTCCGAGGCATGGCAAGCCGCCCTGCTATGTTGTCGATCGAGATGCACGCGGCCGGTCGCCTGGACGCTCGGCTCGCGCGGGCTATATCGCGGGTTCCGATGAAGGCAGTCAAGGGCCCTACTTACCCAACAGGGTCGCCCCGATCCGGGCAGCCAGAAACTGCCCGTCGCCTCCGCACTTACACGCGGACCGGCGCCCTTGCCGCCGTCGCCGCCCTTCTCCTGCAGGCGCCCCTCCCTGCGGCCGCCTCCGCCGAGCCCCTCTGCGACTGGCTCTCGGGCATCGGCGATGCTGCCCAGGCCCTCGCCGAGGGGCGCGCCGAGGACTCCGAGCACGCCGCCCGCCAGGCCCTCGCCGCCCGGCCCCGGGCGGCGGCCGGCGCCCGTGCCGAGGCCGCGCTCGGGCTCGCCCTCGCGGCCCGCGGCGTGCCGGCGGACGCGGCCGCGGCGCTCGAGCTGGCGCTCGCCCCGTCGACCGCCCCCGCCCGGGCGCACCTCAGCTTCCTCAGGGCGGAGGCGCTCCTCGCGTCCGGGGCCGCCCCCCAGGCGGCGGCGCTCTTCGCTGCCGCCGCCGCCGCGCCCGAGCTCGCCATCGCCCGCCGGGCGCGCTTCCGGGAGGCGGACGCGCTCCTCGCCGCGGGCCTGGCCGCCGAGGCCGTCCCCGCCCTCGAGCACCTCCTCGAGGCCTGGCCCACCGACCCTGCCGCCCCCGCCGCCCGCCTGGCACTGGCGGCGGGCCGGCGGGCCCTCGGGGACGAGGCGGGCGCGGCCGAGGCCTACCGGGCCCTCTGGCTCGACGCCGACCTCCCCGAGGCCCGGATCGCCGGCGCCGCCCTCGCCTCCTGGCGCGCGGCCGGCGGGCCGGTGCCGCCCGCCACGGCCGACGAGCACCTCGTGCGGGCCGACCGCCTCCTCGCGGTCGGGCGGCCCGAGGAGGCGCTCACCGAGGTGGCCGAGGCCAGGGAGGCGGAGGAGGCGCCCGCGGCCTCGGGCCGGGCGGAGGCGCTGCGCGCCGTGGCCCTGCTGGCGCTCGGCCAGGCCGGGGAGGCGGAGCAGGCGGCCGCGCCGCTGGCGGGCGACCTGGACGAGGGAGTGCGGCGCACGGCCCGCTGGGTCCTGGCGCGGGCCGAGGCCCGGGACGGCCGGCTCGACGAGGCCAGCCGGCGCTACGCGGAGGTGGCGGCCTCGGGCGCGCCCATCGCCGGGCTGCCCGCCTGGCGGCAGCGCGACGTGGGGGACGAGTCCGCCTTCCTCTCCGCCTGGCTCTGGTACGACGCCGGCCAGTTCGCCCACGCCGCCGAGACGCTGGCGGCGTTCGCCCGGCAGCACCCGAGCTCCCGCCGGGCCGAGGACGCCCTCTGGTTCGCCGCCTGGTCGCGCTACCGGCTCGGCGACGGTCCCCAGGCCGCGCAGGCCTTCGCCCGGCTGGCGCACGGGCCGCTGGTGGACGCGGCCACCTACTGGCAGGGGCGGCTGGCCCGCGGGGCCCGCCAGCGGGCCCTCTACCGGGCCGCGGCGGCGGTGGGCGGCGACGGCTGGTACGGCCTCCTGGCGCGCGCCCGCCTGGCGGCCCTCGGCGAGCGGGCCCCGCGTCCGCCGGTGCCGCCGGCCCGTCCCCTCCCCGAGGCGCCCGAGGCCCGGGCCTCGGTCCGGCTCTCCGTGGCCGTCGAGGTGCTGGCCCTCGGCCTCGAGGACCTCGGGCTCGACGAGCTCCGCGACCTGGCGCGCTCCGCCCGGGCCCGCCCGGCCGCGCCGCTCGTCGCCCAGCTGGCCGCCTTCGCCGGGGATCCCGAGCTCCCCTTCCGCATGGCGCGCGACCACCTCGGCCCCACCCGCCGTTCGCTCCGCTGGGCCCACCCCTCCCCTCGCCCGGAGGTGCTGGCGGCCGGGTCGCGAGCCTTCGGGATCGATCCTTCCCTCGTCCTCGCCGTGATGCGCCGCGAGTCGAGCTTCCGGCCCGGGGTCCGGAGCGGCGCCGGGGCGGAGGGGCTCATGCAGCTCCGCCCGGCCACCGCCGAGCGGCTGGCGGCGCTCCTCGGCGTGCCCGGGGGTGTCGGGGCGCGCCTGGGGGATCCCGGGGTGAGCCTCGAGCTCGGCGCCCACTACCTGGGCCTGCTCGTGGCGCGCTTCGGCTCTCCGGCCGTCGGCGTCGCCGCCTACAACGCCGGCCCGCGCTTCGCGGCGGAGTGGGCGCGGGAGCGGGCCGGCATGCCGCTCGACGCATGGGTGGAGAGCATCCCGTTCCGCGAGACCCGCCTGTACGTGAAGATCGTGCTCGCGGACTGGGACGTCTACCGGGGCCTGGCGGGCGAGGACACCGCGCCGATCGAGCCGGACCGGTCGGTCGAGCCCCCGGCGGACGGCGTGGCGTTCTGAACGACGGTTCGTGAAGCGCGATCACCTTCGGCGTCGCGAATCACGCTGTCGTCCAGACGTGTCCCAGCGTGGGCCGCGCCTCGCGGGGCGATCGCCCGCTCAGCCTGCAACGCCCTGGACGGCGGCGAGGATCGCCGCGCCCATGCGCCGCAGCACCGAGGGCGTCACCCCGGGGAGCCGGCCGAGGGCCTCGGCCGTGGAGGGCCGCGTCCGGGCGATCTCGACCATCGTCTGGTCGGCCAGGACCTTGAAAGGCGGCCGGTCCGCCGCCCGGGCCTGCTCCTCGCGCGCCAGGTAGAGCTCCCGGAGCACCGCCCGGCCGGCCAGGTCGAGCGCCCGCCCCGCCTTGATGCGCCGCCAGCCTTCCGGGTCGAAGACCCGCTCGCGGGGCACCACCGCCGCGACGCGGTCGAACTCGCGCTGGGCCTCCTCCAGGACCCCGCGCGAGGCGAGCTCGCCCGCGAGCTGGTCGAAGAGCGGGAGCAGGTAGTGGGTGTCGCGGGAGGCGTAGGCGAGCTGCTCGGCCGAGAGCGGCCGGCGCCCCCAGTCGGAGCGCTGGAAGCCCTTCTCCAGCCGCACCCCGAACTGGCCCTCCACCAGGGCGGAGAGCCCCAGGGCCTCCCGCCCGAGGCGCCGGGCGGCGAGCATGGTGTCGAAGAGGCGCGGCAGCCGCCAGCCCCACTCGCGTCGCAGGCAGCGGACGTCGTAGTCGGCGCCGTGCAGCACCGTGGCCCGCCCGTCGCAGAGGACCTCGCCGAGCGGGGTCAGGTCCACCGAGAGCGGGTCGAGCACGTAGTCGTGCGCGCGGGTGGAGATCTGGACCAGGCAGATCCGCTCCCGGTAGACGTGGAAGCTGTTCGACTCCGTGTCGAGGGCCACCACGGGCTCCGCCCGCAGGGCCTGGACGAGCCGCCCGAGCGATCCGGGATCGGCGATCAGCGTGGGGGCGGGCTCTGGCATGCGGAGGGGCCGGATTCTAGCTCAGGGCAGGGCGGCCAGGGCGACCGCCACAGCTCCCGCCACCCGGGCGTTGGCCTCGAGCAGGGCCAGGTTGGCGGCCCGGCTGCGGCCCCCCGTGGCGCGGGCCACCTCCTCGAGCAGGAAGGGCGTCACCGCCTGTCCCGCCACCCCCCGCACCCGCGCCGCCGCCAGCGCCCCCGCCACCGCCGCCTCGATCTCCTCCCGGGGGACGGGCGCCGGGGGCGGCACGAGCAGCAGCACCCCCTCGCGCCGGCCGAGCCCCTCCCAGTGGAGCCGGAGCAGCCGGGCGGCGCCGGCGGCGTCCTCGACCCGGTGATCGAGCGGGACGCCGCTCCCGTCCGACCAGAACGCGGGGAGCTCCGACGTCCGCCAGCCGATCGCCGGCACGCCCAGGCTCTCCAGGGCCTCGGCGGTGGCCGGCAGGTCGAGGATCGCCTTCGGCCCGGCGCACACCACGCACACCGGCGAGCGCGCCAGCTCGGCCAGGTCGGCGGAGACGTCGGGGGGAGCCCCCGGGGCCACCCGGTGCACGCCGCCGATCCCGCCCGTGGCGAAGACCCGGATCCCCAGGCGAGCGGCGATCGCGGCGGTGGCGGAGACGGTCGTCCCGGCGTCGCGGCCCGCCTCGAGCAGGGCCGCCAGGTCGCGCGCCCCCGCCTTGGCCGCCCGCGCCCCCGGGGCGGCCAGCCGGGTCAGCTCGACCTCCCCCAGCCCCACCCGCACCTCGCCCCCCAGGACCGCCACCGCCGCCGGGACGGCCCCGGCGGCCCGCACCGCCGCCGCGCAGCGGCGCGCCGCCTCCAGGTTGTCGGGCGGCGGCAGCCCCTGGGCCACGACGCTGGTCTCGAGCGCGACCACCGCGCGCCCGGCCCCCAGGGCCGCGCCCACCTCCTCCGAGAGCCGGATCGGATCCATGCCCGATTCTAACCGGGCCCCGGCGTGCTATATCAGCCGGCCGCCGCCTGGGGTGGCCTCCGAGGGGAGCATGCTGGCACGGATCCGCGGCCTCACCGTCCTCGTCTACTGCGCGGTCACGATGGGCCTCTTCTTCCTGGTGAGCCTCCCGGTGATGCTGCTCACCGGCTCGGGCGAGCTGCCCATCTGGCTGGCCCGGTTCGCCTGGTCGCCCTCCTCGCTCTGGCTCACCGGCTGCACCGTCGAGCTCGCGCCGCTCCCTGCCCTGCCTCCCGGCCCGCTCGTCTTCGCCTCCAACCACGAGAGCGCCCTCGACATCTGGGTGCTCCTCTCCCGCCTGCCACGGAGCATCCGGTTCGTGGCCAAGCAGGAGCTCTTCGAGCTCCCGGTCTTCGGCTGGTACATGCGGCTCGGGGGCCACGTGCCGGTCGACCGGCGGAATCGCGCCCGGGCGGTGGCCTCGCTCCGCCGCGCCGGTGCCCTGGTCCGGGCCGGGACCTCCCTGATCGTCTTCCCCGAGGGCACGCGCTCCCGGGACGGCCGCGTCCACCCGTTCAAGAAGGGGCCGTTCGTGGTCGCGATGGAGGCCGGGGTGCCCGTGGTCCCGGTGGCGATCTCCGGCTCCGGCCGGGTCACGCCCAAGGGGCTGGTGGCGATCACGCCCGGACCGATCCGGGTGGCGGTGGGCGCCCCCGTCGATCCCGCCGCCTTCCAGGACAAGACCGCGCTGCTCGTCGAGGTCCGGCGGCGGATCATCGCCCTCCACGCCTCGCTGGGCGGCCTGGGGGGCGATCCGGACGACGCCGTGAGCGCCGCCGGGTCCGAGGGCGCCGGGGTGTAGGCCTTCCTCCCGGCACGTCCTCCTTGTCCCTCCGCCGGACCGGGCGGTAGGCTCGCCCGCGTGAAGCCGTCCCAGCCCATCACCCCATCGCCCACCGCCCGACGGGTGACGGCGATGGCCCGCGATCTCGCCCAGGAGGTGGCGGAGGGCTACCGCCGCTCCAGCCCCACCCTCCGGCTCCGGGCGGCCGTGATCGGGACCTGGGTCCTGCTCTCGGCCGCCACCCTCTGGGCCGCCTGCCCGTCCTCCGGCCCCCGCAACTCCCTGGGCGCGGAGGTCCAGATCTCCGACGAGGTGCTCGGGACGCAGGTGCTGGTCTGGAACAACTCCGGCGGGATGTGGACCGACGTGGTGCTGACGCTGGACGGCGGCTGGCGCTACGAGACCCGCACGGTGCGGGAGGGCCAGAAGCTGGTGGTCGGCGTCTCGAGGTTCCGCAAGGACGGCGCCTCGGCGCCGGGCGATCTCAAGCCGAGGACGCTCACGATCGACTGCCGCGAGGGGTCCGTCACCGCGCCCCTCGCGCCCGCGAGGTGACCGTGGCTCCGAGGATCCTGCTGGTCGACGACGACGCCGAGATCTGCGCCTTCCTCGCCACGCTCCTGGAGCTCGAGGGGCTCGAGCCCGCCGTCGCCCCAGGTCCGGAGGAGGCCGTCGCCGCCCTCCCCGGCGCCGACGCGGTCCTGCTCGACGTCGCCATGCCCGGCCTCGACGGGCTCGAGCTCTGCCGGCGGATGCGCGCGGCCGGCTACAGGAAGCCGATCCTGGTGGTCTCCGCCCGCCCCGGGGCCGACCTCCCGCAGAAGGCCGCCGCCGCGGGGGCGAACGGGTTCGTCCGCAAGCCCTTCGAGATCGCCGAGCTGCTGGAGCCGCTCCGCCGGCTCCTCTCCGCCGAGGCCTGACGGGGCGGGCCGGCCGCGGTCGTCCTGCACCCCCTCCTCGCCGCGCTCCCGCCGGCCCCGCCGCGCCTCGCTCCAGGCCACCCGCCTGCGCTCCAGCGGCTCCAGGGCCCGCCGGGCCTGGAGGAGCGCCGACCGGGCGCTCGCCGCCTCCTCGCCCGCGGCGGCGAGCGCGTCCGCCGCCTCCCCGAGCCGGGCGCGCGCCCTGCGCTCCGCCTCGCGCCGGCTCAGCTCGAAACGAGCGCCGACCTGGAGCTCGCACGCCCGGCCGCCGGCTGGCGGCGCCCCCCGGCCCCGCGCGCGCTCGGCCTCCAGCTCGCGGAGCGTGGCCCGGGTGCGCTCCAGCTCCTCCGCCGCCCGGCCCTCCCGGGCGCGGGCCGCGCCCAGCGCCCGGCGGGCCTCGGCCTCGGCGGCGGCGCGCACCCTGCGGAGCGCCTCCAGCGGCCAGGCGCTCACGCCGCCAGCTCCGCGAGCCGGGCCACCGCCTGCGGGAACGGCTCGACCTCGTCCGGCGCCTGACGGAGGAACGCCTCGATGGCCGGGAGCCGCTCCAGGGCCCGGTCGGCCTCGGCATCGCCGCCCGGCCGGTAGGCCCCCAGGGCCACCAGGTCGCGGACCCGCTCATGGGCGGCGAGCAGCGAGCGCACCCGGGCGGCCGCGCGCCGGTGCTCGGGGGCGGCCACGGCCGGCATGAGGCGGGAGAGGCTCTGGAGGGGATCGATCGCCGGGAAGCGCCCCTCCGCGGCGAGCTTCCGCTCGAGCACCACGTGCCCGTCCAGGATCCCCCGGACTTCGTCGGCGATGGGCTCCTCCAGGTCGCCGCCCGCCACCAGGACGGTGTACAGGGCCGTGATGGCGCCCCGCGGCCGCACTCCGGTCCGCTCCAGGAGCCGTGGCAGCGCCGCGAAGACCGACGGCGGGTAGCCTTGCCGCGCCGGCGGCTCGCCGGCGGCGAGCCCGACCTCGCGCAGGGCGCGCGCGTACCGGGTGAGCGAGTCGAGCATGAACAGGACGGAGCCGCCCTGATCGGCGAACCACTCGGCGATCGCCGTCGCCACGTGCGCCGCCTTGAGGCGCACCAGCGCCGGGGCGTCGCTGGTCGCGGCCACCACCACGCTCCGGGCGAGCCCCTCCGGCCCGAGCGCGCCCTCCACCAGCTCGCGCACCTCCCGGCCGCGCTCTCCCACCAGGCAGAGGACGGAGAGCTCGGCCCGCGTGCCGCGCGCGATCTGTCCGAGCAGGGTCGACTTCCCCACCCCCGAGCCGGCGAAGATCCCGAGCCGCTGGCCCTCCCCCACGGTCGCCAGCCCGTCGATCGCCCTCACCCCGAGGGGCAGCGGCGCGCTCACCCTCCGGCGGGCCAGCGGGCCGGGAGCGGGCCGATCCACCGCCCACTCCTCGAGGCCGGGCGGCAGCGGGCGACCGTCGATCGGCTCCCCGAGCCCATCGAGCACGCGGCCCCGCAGGGCCTCCCCGACCCGGATCGCCAGCGGCCGGCCGGTCGGGACCACCTCGCTGTCCACCCCCACGCCCGCCGGCTCGCCGAGCGGCACGAGGAGGGCGCGGTCCTGCCGGAGGCCGACCACCTCGGCTGGCAGCGGCGCCCGGCCGGGGGTGCGGATCTCGACCGCCTCGCCCTGGCGTACCCCGGCCACGGCCGCCTCGATCACCAGGCCGGCGAGGCGCGTCACGCGCCCCCGGAGCGGGAGCGGCGAGGCCGCCACCAGGGCCGCCTGCACCGAGCCCAGGTCGAGGCTCACGGGAGCTCCGCCAGGGCGCGCTCCAGGGCCCCGAGCTGGGCCTCCACCCGCGCGTCGATCCAGCCCGCCTCCGTCTCCACCACCACGCTCCCGGGCTCGAGCGCGGGGTCCTCGCGCAGCCCGAGCCCGCGCACCGCCGAGAGCAGCCCGGCCAGCCTGGCGTGCTCCCGCTGGATCACCGGGGCGTCGGAGGGGTGGACCCGCAGGGTCACCTCCCGCCGATCCCGGACCACGGCCAGGGCGGCGGCCGCCAGGTCCGCCACCGCCTCCGGCCGCTCGCCCAGCTCCCGTCCGAGGAGCCGCCGCGCCACGTCCAGCCCGATCGCCGCCACCTCCCGCGCCAGCCCGCCCAGCCGCCGATCGCGCTCCGCCGCCACCAGGGCGAGCGCCGCCGCCGCCTGCCCCAGCCCCTCCCGCCGTCCGGCCTCGACCTCCTCGGCCCGGATCCGCGAGCGCTCGGCGCGGGCCTCCTCGCGGATCCGCACCGCCTCCCCCTCCGCCGCCGCCAAGAGCTCCCGGGCGGTCGCCCCGGCCCGGACGACGTCGACCGGGATCCGCCGCGGCGAGAGCGGCGCGGCCGCCTTCAGGATGGTCGCCATGCGCGCCCCGGTTGCAACCCGGGCGCCAGCTCCTCGGGGCGCCGACCCGACGAAAAAGGGCCCGCCGGCGCGAACGCCGACGGGCCCAGGGCCAAGGGGAGGACCGCGCCGCGGACGCTAGGCCGCGTCGCGCTCCACCGGCTGCAGGTAGCGATGCAGGAACTGCTTGGTCTTGAGCTCCACCTGGCGGACCCGCTCGCGCGAGACGCCCCAGCGCTTCCCGATCTCCTCGAGCGTCCGGGGCTGGTCCTGCTCCAGGCGGTTGTGGACGATGTCCCAGCCGAGCTCGCCGATGCGCTTGCGGACCTTCCCCAGGGCGTCGCGCACCTCGCGGTCGCCCTCGTCCTGGAGGTAGGTGTCCTCGGGGCCGGGCCCCTCGTCCTCGATCCGCTCGAGGTGGGTGGCGTCCCCCTCCTCGTCGATGGCGCTGTCGAGGGAGAGGTCGGGCTGGGCGACGGTGCCGCTCTGCGGCCGGACCGTGGAGCGCGCCTCCTTGAGGTACTTCCCGATGTAGGCGCGGATCCACCAGACCGCGTAGGTGGAGAAGCGGGTCCCGGCGTGCGGGTCGAACTTCTCGACCGCGCGCATCAGCCCCACGTTGCCCTCTTGGATGAGATCGTCGAGCCGGACGGTCCCGCGCCGCTGCTTGCGGGCGATCGCGACCACGAACGCCAGGTTGTGGCGCACGAGCCGCTGCTTCGCGGATACCTCGCCCTTCCGAGCCCGGACCGCCAGCGCGTGCTCGTCCTCGCGGTTCAGCGGCGGGTAGTCCCGGACCGCCTTGAGGTAGGGGGCCAGTTCCTCGAACTCCTTGCTGCTCCGCTGGGTGGTCGCCGTCCTCATCCTCTCACCTGTCTTGCGTCAAGAAGCCTCGGGTAGGTTACGTAACGTCAGGTTAAGATATTGGACTCATCCAGTCAACTAGGGCAATCAAGTGCCTGAGACGACTACGATACAACCCGCCCACGAACCCGTGCGTCAACCTGTCAGCCTAGTATGAACACGTTCTGCGGTGACGCATTTCCCATCTCTCCGGACACCCGTCTGCCCGCCCGGTGAAGCTCCGGATTTGTTGAAGATCAAGTCCGGAAACGCTCCAAAAGGACCGCCCGTCCCGCTCTCCGGGACCTGACTAAGCGCCCACTTACGCACCCACTTGAAATACGTGCGCTGGATCAAAACGGAAAGGGTCCGGCCCCATGAGGGACCGGACCCTTCGACGTCCGTGCTGCGGACGGGCGCGCCTGAGCGTTACTCCTCGGCCGCCACCGCGAGGGCCTCCTCGGCCTCCTCCACGGCGTCCACCGGCGTCTCGACCTCGATGTCGAGGTGCTTGTAGTGCGGCAGCCCGGTGCCCGCCGGGATGAGCCGGCCCATGATCACGTTCTCCTTCAGCCCGCGCAGGTAGTCGACCTTCCCGCTGATGGCCGCCTCGGTGAGGACCTTGGTGGTCTCCTGGAAGGACGAGGCCGAGATGAAGGACTCGGTGGAGAGCGAGGCCTTGGTGATCCCGAGGAGGAGCGGCTCGCCCTGGGCCGGCCGTCCCCCCTCCTTCTGCACCCGCTCGTTCTCCTCCTCGAAGAAGAACTTCTCCACCTGCTCGTCGGCGAGGAAGTTGGTGTCGCCCACCTCGACGATCCGGACCCGCCGCAGCATCTGGCGGACGATGGTCTCGATGTGCTTGTCGTTGATCTTGACGCCCTGCAGCCGGTAGACCTCCTGCACCTCGTCCACCAGCCAGCGGGCCAGCTCCTTCTCGCCGAGCACCCGCAGGATGTCGTGCGGGTTCGCCGCCCCGTCCATCAGCGCCTCGCCGGCGTGCACCCGGTCGCCGGTGTGGACGGAGATGTGCTTGCCCTTGCCGATCAGGTACTCCTTGGCGAGGTCGGGCCGCAGCTTACCGTCCACCTCGGGCGTGATCACCACCTTGCGCTTGCCCTTGGTGTCCTTGCCGAAGGCCACCACGCCGTCGATCTCGGAGATCACGGCGTGCTCCTTGGGCTTGCGGGCCTCGAAGAGCTCGGCCACGCGCGGGAGACCGCCGGTGATGTCCTTGGTCTTGGTGGTCTCGCGCGGCATCTTGGCGATGACGTCGCCGGCGTCGACCTCGTCGCCGTCGTTCACCACCAGGTTGGCGCCCTCGGGGAGCATGTAGCGAGCGTCGGCCTCGGAGTTGGCCAGCTTCCGGGTCTTGCCGTCGTCGTCCTTGATCGAGATGCGCGGCCGGGCGTCCGGATCCTTGGAGGCGATCACCGCCTTGCGAGCCAGGCCGGTGATCTCGTCCACCTGCTCGCTGATGGTGACGCCGTCGATCAGGTCGCCGTACTTCACGCGGCCGGCCACCTCGGTGATGATCGGCATCGAGTACGGGTCCCACTCCGCCAGGAGCGTGTTGGGCTCGATCTTCTGCCCGTCGCGCACCAGCAGCTTGGCGCCGTAGACCACGCCGTACCGCTCGCGCTCGCGCCCCTGGTCGTCGGTGACGATGATCTCGCCGTTCCGGTTCATCACGATCAGCGTGCCGTCCTTCTTCCTGGCCACGCTGACGTTGTGGAACTTCACCAGGCCGGGGTTGCGGTTCTCGATGGTGGACTGCTCGGCCCGCCGCGAGGCGGCGCCGCCGATGTGGAAGGTCCGCATCGTGAGCTGCGTGCCGGGCTCGCCGATCGACTGGGCGGCGATCACGCCCACCGCCTCGCCGATGTTCACCTTGCGGCCACGGGCCAGGTCGCGCCCGTAGCACTCCACGCAGATGCCGCGCTTCGCCTGGCAGGTGAGCACCGAGCGGATCTTCACCTTGTCGATGCCGGCGTTCTCGATCAGCTTGACCTTGGTCTCGTCGATCTCCTCGTTCGCCTTCACCAGCACGCTGGTGGAGAAGGGATCGTGGATGTCGTCGAGGGCCACGCGGCCGAGGATGCGCTCCCCCATCGGCTCGATGATCTCGCCGCCCTCCACCAGGGCCCCCAGGGTGATGCCGTCCATCGCCCCGCAGTCGTACTCGGTGATGATCGCGTCCTGGGCCACGTCCACGAGCCGGCGGGTGAGGTAGCCGGAGTTCGCGGTCTTGAGGGCGGTGTCCGCCAGGCCCTTGCGGGCGCCGTGGGTGGAGATGAAGTACTGGAGGACGTTCAGGCCCTCGCGGAAGTTGGCGGTGATGGGCGTCTCGATGATCTCGCCCGAGGGCTTGGCCATCAGGCCGCGCATCCCGGCCAGCTGTCGGATCTGCTGGGCGGAGCCGCGGGCTCCGGAGTCGGCCATGATGTAGATCGGGTTGAACGAGGGCTGCTTGCGCTCCTCGCGCTTCCCGTCCCGGCCGGTCCCGACGGCGGTCTCGGTCCCGATCTCCCCCATCATCTCCTGGGCCACCTCCTCGGTGACCTGGGCCCAGATGTCGATGACCTTGTTGTACCGTTCGCCGATGGTGATGAGGCCCTCGGTGTACTGGGTCTGGATGTCGTCCACCTCGCGGGTAGCGCGCTCCAGCAGGTCCTGCTTCCGCCGCGGGATGACCATGTGCTCCAGGGCGATGGAGATGCCGGCGCGGGTGGCGTTCCCGTAGCCCATCGAGCGGACCCGGTCGGCGAGGAGGACGGTCTCCTTCTCGCCGCAGAGCCGGTAGGTGAGGTCGATCAGGCTCTGGAGCTGCTTCTTGTCCATCACCTTGTTGACGGACTCGAAGGAGAGCCGCTTCGGCACGATGTCGAAGAGGAGCACCCGGCCGACGGTGGTCTCGACCCGCTTCCCCTCCATCCGCACCCAGATCTTGGCCTGGAGCTCGACCTCGCCCTGGTCGTAGGCGGCCCGGACCTCCTCCGGGCTGGCGAAGACCTTGCCCTCGCCACGGGCGAAGGCGCGCTCGCGGGTCATGTAGTAGATGCCGAGCACGATGTCCTGCGACGGCACGATGATCGGCTTGCCGTGCGCCGGCGAGAGGATGTTGTTCGTGCTCATCATGAGCACGCGCGCCTCCATCTGGGCCTCGATGGAGAGCGGCACGTGGACCGCCATCTGGTCGCCGTCGAAGTCGGCGTTGAAGGCGGTGCACACCAGCGGGTGGAGCTGGATCGCCTTGCCCTCGATGAGGACCGGCTCGAACGCCTGGATGCCGAGCCGGTGGAGGGTCGGGGCGCGGTTGAGGAGCACCGGGTGCTCGCGGATCACCTCGTCCAGGATGTCCCAGACCTCGGGGCGCTCCTTCTCCACCATCTTCTTGGCGCTCTTGATGGTGGTGACGTACCCCTTCTCCTCGAGCTTGTTGTAGATGAAGGGCTTGAAGAGCTCGAGGGCCATGATCTTCGGCAGGCCGCACTGGTGGAGCTTGAGCTCCGGACCCACCACGATCACCGAGCGGCCCGAGTAGTCGACCCGCTTGCCGAGCAGGTTCTGGCGGAACCGGCCCTGCTTCCCCTTGAGCATGTCGCTCAGGGACTTGAGTGGCCGCTTGTTCGGGCCGGTGATGGTCTTGCCGCGCCGCCCGTTGTCGAAGAGCGCGTCCACCGCCTCCTGCAGCATCCGCTTCTCGTTGCGGATGATGATGTCGGGGGCGTTCAGCTCCTGGAGCCGCTTCAGCCGGTTGTTCCGGTTGATGACGCGCCGGTAGAGGTCGTTCAGGTCCGAGGTGGCGAACCGGCCGCCGTCCAGGGGGACGAGCGGGCGCAGGTCCGGCGGGATGACCGGGATCACCTCGAGCATCATCCACTCCGGCCGGTTGCCGGACTGGACGAAGGCCTCCACCACCTTGAGCCGCTTGGCGATCTTCTTCCGCTTCGCGTCGCTGGTGGCGTCCTTCATCTCCACCCGCAGCTCGTTGGCGAGCCCGGGGATCCCCTCCCCGTGCTTCTTGTCGGCCGGGCCGACCTGCCGCAGCAGCCCGAGCACCGCCTCGCCCCCCATCCCGGCGGAGAAGGCCTCGTCCCCGAACTCGTCGAGCGCCTTCTGGTAGCGGTCCTCGGAGAGGAGCTCGCCCCGCTGGAAGGTGGTCTCCTTCGGGTCGATGACGATGTACGACTCGCAGTAGAGGACCTTCTCCAGGTCCTTCAGGGTGATGTCCAGCAGGTTCCCGATCCGGCTGGGGAGCGACTTCAGGAACCAGATGTGGGCCACCGGCGTGGCCAGGGTGATGTGCCCGAGCCGCTCGCGGCGGACCTTGGACTGGATCACCTCGACGCCGCACTTCTCGCAGACCACGCCCCGGTGCTTCATGCGCTTGTACTTGCCGCAGTTGCACTCGTAGTCCTTCACCGGGCCGAAGATCTTGGCGCAGAAGAGCCCGTCCCGCTCCGGCTTGAAGGTCCGGTAGTTGATGGTCTCGGGCTTCTTCACCTCGCCGTGCGACCACTGCCGGATCTTGTCCGGGCTCGCGAGCGAGATCCGGATGGCGGAGAACGAGAGCGGATCCTTCGGCTTCTCGAAGAAATTGAAGATGTCCTTCACGTCTTGACCTCTTCCTGAAAGAGCGTTGGAAACCTGCGAGCGGCCGCGGGAGCGGGGCCGGCCGCGCCAGGGCGGCCGGCCGGGCTCCGGCTAGGCGGTGTTCCTCTCGGCCGCCGCGCCCCGCGGGGCGCCCAGCGGTCCGCCTCCCAGCTCGCTCTCGGCGGCCTCGCGGGCCGCCTTGGCCTCCGGGGACTCGAGGAGCTCGACGTCGAGCGCCAGGCTCTGCAGCTCCTTGATGAGCACGTTGAAGGACTCGGGCAGGCCCGACTCGAGGGTGTTCTCGCCCTTGACGATCGCCTCGTACATGCGGGTGCGCCCGACCACGTCGTCGGACTTGACCGTGAGGAACTCCTGGAGCGAGTAGGCCGCGCCGTAGGCCTCCATCGCCCAGACCTCCATCTCCCCCAGGCGCTGGCCGCCGAACTGGGCCTTGCCGCCGAGGGGCTGCTGGGTGACGAGCGAGTACGGCCCGATGGAGCGGGCGTGGATCTTCTCGTCCACCAGGTGGTGGAGCTTCAGCATGTACATGACGCCGACGGTGACGTCCTGGTCGAACGGCTCGCCGGTGCGGCCATCGAAGAGGACCGACTGCATGGTGGCGCCGCCCTCGGAGAGCAGCTCCTTCATCTCGTCCTCGCGGGCGCCGTCGAACACGGGGGTGGCGACGTGCATCCCGCTGCGGAGCCGCTGGGCGAGGCGCGGCAGCTCCTTGTCGGGCAGGTCGTCGATCAGGGAGAGGATCCGCTCGTTGCCCGGGCTCTCCTTCCCCTCGAAGACCGCCCTGAGCTTCTTCCGGAGCTGGTCCGGGCCGAAGCTCCGCTCCAGCATCTCCTGGAGCCGCAGGCCGATGTTCCTCGCCGCCCAGCCGAGGTGGGTCTCGAGGATCTGCCCGACGTTCATGCGGGAGGGCACGCCCAGCGGATTGAGGACGATGTCGACCGGCGTCCCGTCCTCCAGGTAGGGGAGGTCCTCCTCGGGGAGCACCCGGGAGACCACGCCCTTGTTGCCGTGGCGGCCGGCCATCTTGTCGCCCACCGCCAGCTTGCGCTTGATGGCGACGTAGACCTTCACCATCTTGATGACGCCCGGCGGGAGCTCGTCGCCCTTCTTCAGGCGCCCGATCTTCTCCCCGAAGAGCAGCTTCACCAGCTCCTTCTGCTCCTCGAAGTTCTCGATGATCTTCCGCACCAGGTCCTGGACGTCGCCGATGACGGTGATCTCGCCCCAGTAGCGCTGCGGGACGGTGTCGAGCAGCGCCTCGTCGACGAGGTCGCCCTTCTTCAGCAGCTGGTTGCCCTTGTCGTCGACCAGCCGGCCGGTGACCTCCTTGCCCACCAGCAGGCGCCGGATCTTCTGGAACGCCGAGTCCTGGATGATCTTGATCTCGTCGTTCTGGTCCTTGAGGAGCTTCGCCTCCTCCATCTCCTCGATCGCCTTGGCGCGCTCGTCCTTCTCCACGCCCTTGCGGCTGAACACCTTGGCGTTGATGACGGTGCCGGAGACGCCGGGCGGGACGCGGAGCGAGCTGTCGCGGACGTCGCCGGCCTTCTCGCCGAAGATGGCCCGGAGGAGCTTCTCCTCGGGGGAGAGCTGGGTCTCGCCCTTGGGGGTGATCTTGCCGACCAGGATGTCGCCCGGCTTCACCTCCGCGCCGATGCGGATGATGCCCGACTCGTCGAGGTCCTTGAGGGCCTCCTCGCCGACGTTGGGGATGTCCCGGGTGATCTCCTCCTTGCCGAGCTTGGTGTCACGGGCGACGCACTCGAACTCCTCGATGTGCACCGAGGTGAACACGTCCTCCTTGATGAGCCGCTCGGAGAGGAGGATCGAGTCCTCGAAGTTGTAGCCCTGCCAGGGCATGAACGCGACCACCACGTTCTGGCCGAGGGCCAGCTCGCCCATCTCGGTGGCGGGGCCGTCGGCGATGACGTCCCCCTTCTTCACCCGCTCGCCCGGCTTCACGATGGGCTTCTGGTTCATGCAGGTGTTCTGGTTCGACCGCTGGTACTTGGTGAGGTTGTAGATGTCGACCTCGTTCGCGACGTCCGTCGTCGACGAGGCCACGTCCGCCTTCACCACGATGCGGGCGGCGTCGACCGACTGGACCACGCCGTCGCGCTTCGCCACCACCGTCACCCCCGAGTCCCGGGCGACGATCGCCTCGATCCCGGTCCCGACCAGCGGCGCCTGGGTGCGCAGGAGCGGCACCGCCTGGCGCTGCATGTTCGAGCCCATCAGGGCGCGGTTGGCGTCGTCGTTCTCCAGGAAGGGGACGAGCGAGGCGGCCACGGACACGAGCTGGTTCGGGCTCACGTCCATCAGGTCCACCTCCTCCGGCTTGGCGAGGATGTACTCCCCCTCCTTGCGGCAGGAGACCGTGTTCCCGGTGAAGTTGCCCTTCCGGTCCACCGGCGCGTTGGCCTGCGCGATGATGTGCTTCTCCTCCTCGAGCGCGGAGTAGAAGGCCACCTCCTCGGTCACCCGGCCCTTCTCCACCTTCCGGTAGGGGGTCTCGACGAAGCCGTACTCGTTGACCCGGGCGTAGGTGGAGAGCGAGGCGATGAGGCCGATGTTCGGCCCTTCCGGCGTCTCGATGGGGCAGATGCGCCCGTAGTGGGTGGAGTGGACGTCGCGCACCTCGAACCCGGCCCGCTCGCGGGTCAGGCCGCCGGGCCCGAGGGCGGAGAGGCGGCGCTTGTGGGTCACCTCGGAGAGCGGGTTGGTCTGGTCCATGAACTGCGAGAGCTGGCTGGACCCGAAGAACTCCTTGATCACCGCCGTCACCGGCTTGGCGTTGATCAGGTCGTGCGGCATGAGCGTCTCGATCTCCTGCAGGCTCATGCGCTCCTTGATGGCGCGCTCCATCCGCACCAGGCCGATGCGGTACTGGTTCTCGAGCAGCTCGCCCACCGCCCGGACCCGGCGGTTGCCGAGGTGGTCGATGTCGTCCACGTCCTTGTTGGGCGAGCCGTTCTTAAGGTCGATGAGGAAGCGGACCACCTCGAGCACGTCCCGCTTGGTGAGGACGGTGTTGTCGAGCGGCTCCTCGATCCCGAACTTGTAGTTGAGCTTGAGCCGGCCGACCTTGGAGAGGTCGTACCGCTCGGCGTTGAAGAACAGGTTGACGAAGAGGTTGGTGGCGGTGTCCGGGGTCGGCGGATCGCCCGGGCGCAGGCGCCGGTAGATCTCCATGATCGCCTCCTCGGGCGTGGAGATCTTGTCCTGCATGAGGGTGTCGCGGAGCGAGGGGAGGACGTTCAGGTTGTCGATGAAGAGGACCTTGAACTCCTTGATCTCGCGCTTGCGCAGCTCCTCGATCTTGGCCTCGGAGACCTCCTCGTTGACCTCGAGGAGGACCTCGCCGGTGCCCTCGTCCACCACGTCCTCGGCGGAGATCTTGGTGTAGACCTCCTCCGGCTCGACGGGCAGCGACTTCATCTTCGCCGCCACCAGCTTCTTGATCGCGCTCTCCGTGTACTTCCGGTTCTTCTTGACGATCACCTCGCTCGACTTGGGATCGCGGATGTCGCGGGTGGCGCGCTGCCCCTTGAGGAGCTCGGGGTTCAGGTCCTTCTCGAACTTCCCCTTCCCCTCGATCCGGATGGTCTCGGTGTCGTAGTAGTACTTGAGGATCTCCTCGGCGGTGCCGCGGAACTCCACCGGATCCTTCTTGGCGGTGTCCTGGACCGCGCCGAGCGCGCGGAGGAGGACCGTGGCCGGGAGCTTCCGGCGCCGGTCGATGCGCACGTAGAGGATGTCCTTGTGATCGAACTCGAAGTCGATCCAGGACCCGCGGTAGGGGATGATCCGGGCGTTGAAGAGCAGCTTCCCGGAGGAGTGGCTCTTGCCCTTGTCGTGGTCGAAGAACGCCCCCGGCGAGCGGTGGAGCTGGGAGACGACCACCCGCTCCGTCCCGTTGATGATGAAGGTCCCGTTCTCCGTCATGAGCGGGATCTCGCCGAAGTAGACCTCCTGCTCCTTGACGTCCCGGATGGACTGGGCGCCCGTCTCCTCGTCCTTGTCCCAGACGACCAGGCGGACGACCACCTTGATCGGGGCGGAGTAGGTCATGCCCCGCTGGTGGCACTCGTCCACGTCGTACTTGGGCTTCTCGAGGTGGTAGCTCACGAACTCGAGCGAGCTGGTCTCGTTGAAGTCCTTGATGGGGAAGACGGACTTGAAGACCCCCTGGAGGCCGGTGTCGTCCCGCTTCTCGGGTCCGACGTCGGCCTGGAGGAACTTGTCGTAGGAGTGCTTCTGGATGGCGATCAGGTTGGGGATCTCGGCGATCTTGTTGATCTTCCCGAAGTTTCGCCGGATTCGGAAATTGTTCTGAATCGTCGTCGCCATGTCGAGTTCGGTCCTCTTTCCCCACGAGACCCGTACAAAAGGGTCTAGCCGGCCCGTCGGCCGGCTATCCAACGTCGCCCGGCCGCTCGGCCGGAGTTCCGGGAATCAGTGAAGGGATCCGGGTTTCTAACGCCGCTACCCTCGCCCGTCAAAGAATCCAGCCGGGTATGGCGGGCCGGCCTCGCTGGCCCGACCCGCCGCCCGGTCGCCCCGCTGCTACTTGACCTCGACCTTCGCGCCAGCGCCCTCGAGCTTCTTCTTGAGCTCGTCGGCCTCCGCCTTGGGGATGCCCGCCTTGACCTCCTTGGGCGCCCCCTCGACGAGGTCCTTGGCCTCCTTCAGGCCGAGGCCGGTGATCGCGCGGACCTCCTTGATCACGTTGATCTTGTTGGCGCCGGCGTCGGCGAGGACGACCGTGAACTCGGTCTTCTCCTCCACCGGGGCCGCGGCGGCGCCCCCACCCGCGGCGGCCATCATCACCGGCGCGGCGGCGGCGGAGACGCCCCACTTCTCCTCGAGCTTCTTCACCAGCTCCGCGGCCTCCATCACCGTGAGGCCCGAGAGCGAATCGACGATCGTGTTGAGATCTGCCATGACGTCCTCTTCCTTTTCCTTCGGGGCGCCGCTTCCGGCGCCCGCAGCGTTGGTGCCCGCGCGGTCCTCCGCGCGGGCGGATCACGTACCGTTTACCCCTGCTTCTCGAGCTGCTCCTTCCGCGCGCCCAGGACCCGGGCCAGCTGCTGGCCGGGGGTCCCGATCATGCGGACGAGCTTGGTGGCGGGCTGGGCGATCATGGCGGCGATCTGGCCGCGCAGCTCCTGGATGCCCGGCATCTTGGCGAGCGCCTGGACGCCCTTCGCGTCGATGACCCTGCCTTCGATCACCGCGGCACGAATGGCGAAGTTCTCGCGGTCCTTCATGAAGTCCACGAGGAGCTTCGCCGGGACGACCACGTCGTCGTAGGACATCACGATCGCCGTCGGGCCCACGAACTTCTCCGCCACCGGCTCCAGCGTCGTGCCCTTGGCGGCACGCGCGGCCAGGGTGTTCTTGACGACGCGGTACTCCACCTTCGAGTCGCGGAGCTTCTTGCGGAGCTCCGTGACCGTCGCGACGTCGAGACCCTTGGGCTCCGCGACGATGGCCGCCTTCGCCTTCGCCATCTTCTCGTGGAGCTCGCCGATGACCTGCTCTTTCTCGGTCCGGTTCAAGTCGAACTCACCACCTCTCCGGCCGGCCGGCGCGCCTCCGCGCCGGGCTCGGCTTCGTTCGGGCCTCGGACCGGACCTCCGGTACGATGACCCCCTGGCCAAGCAGGGGACGCTGCGGTGCAACCCAAATCGCAGTTCCCGTCTCGGCGGGTCGGATCCTCCGGATCCGCTTGGCCGCTGCGCCCCTACCGCCTCTCGCACTCGGGGCGCCGCGGGCCCGCTGTCTTGGACCAGAAACCCCGGCGGCGGGATTGCCGCCGGGAACTCCAGGAAATCCCTACTCGTGGTGGTCCGCGAGATCCGCGAGGTCGAGCTTGATGCCCGGTCCCATGGTCGTGCTCACGGTGACGTTCTTCACGTAGACGCCCTTGGCCGTCTGCGGCTTCGCCTTGAAGATGACCTCCATGATGGCGGTGAAGTTCGCCTTGAGCTTCTCCGGGCCGAAGGAGGCCTTGCCGAACGGCACGTGCACGATGCCGGCCTTCTCCACGCGGAACTCGACCTTGCCCGCCTTCTGCTCCTTGATGGCGCGGGACAGATCCATGGTGACCGTGCCGATCTTGGGGTTCGGCATCAGGCCGCGGGGGCCGAGGATCTTCCCGAGCCGGCCGACCACGCCCATCATGTCGGGGGTGGCGATCAGCTTGTCGAAGTCCATGAAGCCGCCCTGGATCTTCTCCGCCAGGTCCTCGGCGCCGACGATGTCGGCCCCGGCGGCCTCCGCCTCGCGAGCCTTGTCGCCCTTGGCGAACACCGCCAGCCGGATGGTCTTGCCCATCCCGTGGGGGAGCACCACCGCGCCGCGGACCACCTGGTCGGCGTGCTTGGGGTCGACCCCCAGGTTGATGGCGGCGTCGACGGTCTCGTCGAACTTCTTGGTGGCGGTCTGCTTCACGAGGCTCATCGCCTCGTCCACCTTGTAGCGCTTGACCCGGTCGACCTTCTCGGCGGCCGCCCGGTACTTCTTCGCAGCGTGAGCCATGTCGATGTCTCCTCTGGGGGCCTAGCCGACGACGTCGATGCCCATGGACAGCGCCGTGCCCTCGACGGTCCGCATGGCGGCCTCGAGGCTCCCGGCGGTCATGTCCTGCATCTTCATCTTCGCGATCTGCTCCACCTGCTTGCGCGTCACCTGCCCGACCTTCTCCTTGCCGGGCTTGTGCGCGCCGGAGCCCTTCTTCTTCTCCGTGTGGAGGCCGGCCGCCTTCTTGAGGAGGATCGCCGCGGGCGGGGTCTTGAGCTGGAAGGTGAACGACCGGTCCTGGTACACCGTGATGATGACCGGGATGATGAGCCCTTCCTTCGCCTGGGGCTGCGTCGCGGCGTTGAACTGCTTGCAGAACTCCATGATGTTGACGCCGTGCTGGCCGAGCGCCGGGCCCACGGGCGGGGCCGGGTTCGCCTTTCCGGCAGGGAGCTGCAGCTTGATCTGTCCCGTGACCTTCTTCATGGTTCCCTTCCGGGCCGGTCTTCCCGGCCCTGCGTGGTCGTCGCGGGCCTAGGGCCCTTCCACGCTTCGTTCACTACCCGGCGCCGCCTGCGGCGCGCCGTCGCTACGTCTTCTCCACCTGCATGAAGTCGAGCTCCACCGGGGTGGCGCGGCCGAAGATCGAGACCAGCACCCGCACCTTCCCCTTGTCCGGCTTGACCTCCTCCACCGTCCCGTTGAAGTTGGAGAACGGGCCGTCGATGACGCGCACGGCGTCCCCCTCCTCGAACTGGACCTTGGGCTTGGGCTTGAGCGAGCCCTCGGAGATCTGGGCGGTCAGCCGCTGCACCTCGGCGTCGGAGACGGCCGGCACCTGGTCCGGGGTCTTGGCGTTCCCCACGAAGCCGGTGACCTTGGGCGTGCCCTTCACCAGGTGCCAGGTGTCGAGCGTCATCTCCATGTTGACCAGGATGTAGCCGGGGAAGTACTTCCGCTTGGAGGTCTTCTTCTCCCCCTTCACCATCTCCTGGACCACCTCCATCGGGATGAGAACCTCGCCGAAGGAGTCCTCGAGGGTGTGCTGGCGCACGCGCTCCTCGAGCGACTTCTTCACCTTGTTCTCGAACCCCGAGTAGGTGTGGACGACGTACCACTTCTTCGCCATGACCTCTCCGTTTCGCCGCCGCCGCGCCGCCGCCCCTCGAACGTCCACCGGGGAATGGCCGGCGGCGCTCCTCGCCACCCGGGCCGTCCCCGGCATCGCCCCGCGCTAGTAGATCTTCGCGCTCAGCCAGCTCCAGACGAGGTCGAAGACCCCGAGGATCACCGCCGCCACCGCCGACGCCACGATCACCGCCACGGTGGCCGCCCGCGTCTCCCGCAGGCTCGGCCAGCTCACCCGGCGGAGCTCGAGCGCGATCTCGAGCGACACCTGCTGCGTCTTGTGGATCCGCCAGACGACGATCGCGGCCACCGCCGCGATGGCGAAGCCGAGGATCGTCGAGAGCGTCCAGTCGCTGAAGACCGTGAAGTCGTTCACCCCGAGCGCGCCGAAGACCAGCTCCAGCACCTTCTCGAGGAAGATCCCGACGGCGATGGCCGCGAGCACGTAGGCGATCGCGACGACGCGCTTCGGCTGCTCGACCCCACCGACGTTGTCCATGGCCCTCGACCTTCGTTCAGGGGAGCGGGGCCGCCCGCACCGGACGGCCCCGCTCCACCACTCTTTGTGGCAGGCCAGGAGGGATTCGAACCCCCAACCCGCGGTTTTGGAGACCGCTGCTCTACCGTTCGAGCTACTGGCCTATCTCCCGCCCGCCGGGCGGCTCTACTTCGCCTCCTTGTGCTCCACGTGCTTGCGGCAACGCGGGCAGTACTTGGAGAGCGTGAGCTTGTCCTGCGTCTTCTTCTTGTTCTTGGTGGTGCTGTAGTTCCGCTCTTTGCAGGTCTTGCACTCGAGCGTGATGATGCTCCGGTTCCCGGCCATGACACCCTTCCTTTACTGGATGACCTCGGCCACCACGCCGGCGCCGACGGTGCGGCCGCCTTCGCGGATGGCGAAGCGCAGCTCCTTCTCCATGGCGATGGGCGTGATCAGCTCCACCTCCATGGTGATGTTGTCGCCGGGCATGATCATCTCCACGCCCGCCGGCAGCTGCACCGACCCGGTCACGTCCGTGGTCCGGAAGTAGAACTGCGGCCGGTACCCGTTGAAGAACGGGGTGTGCCGCCCCCCCTCCTCCTTCGACAGGACGTAGACCTCC
>Ga0335076_10000376_pt1 | contig 40569 bp, 28 predicted proteins | sample Lox_Sample_25_FD_206717 | JGI IMG/M metagenome (GOLD analysis project Ga0335076, IMG submission 206717) | Soil microbial communities from Loxahatchee National Wildlife Refuge, Florida, United States - Lox_Sample_2.5 | ecosystem: Environmental > Terrestrial > Soil > Wetlands | place: USA...
TTCCATTGTTCATCTTAAAACACAAGTTATGGAAACCAATCAGAAACAATCCACAGAAAACTTCGTTAAAGAAGTGTGTCGTAAGACCCACCGGATATTTACTTCCGAACAAAAGATCCTCATTGTTATAGAAGCCATGCGCGGAGAATCATCCACCGCTGCCATCTGTTGCAAGTATGGTATCAGCAACGCGCTGTTTTACAAATGGAACAAGGAGTTCATGGAAGCTGGTAAAAAGAGGTTGCCTGGCAACACGGAATGCCAGGCGACCAGCGATGAAGTAACTGAGTTTCTTAAAGAAAATCAACGCCTCAAAGAAATGATTGCGCACCAAATGCTGAAGTACGACATTGTAAAAAAAGCTTGCACATGCTGGAGTAAGTGAAAAATACCGTAAGCATATGCGACTGACAGCGTCCGAAAAAATGGAAATCATCCGGCTGGTAGAACGTTCAGACCTGATTGCGAACAGTACCTTACAGCAACCAGAGATCAATAAAAGCACATTCTACAACTGGTATCATCTCTATCAGTAAAACGGGATTGAAGGTCGATAGTATAACAAAATTTGGCGGTTCGTGACATTAAATCTTTTCCTAAATAAAAATCTATTGGGGAAATTCGGGCTTGGCAATGAACCAAAGTTGCAATGATTTGATGTACAATTTAAAATCAGGGACAATACAGCCCGTGGCATTCGTCCACCGTAGTTGATGCCCTCACAAATTGCGAATCCGATTGAACTGATTGCCTGGTGAAGACATCGACAGCGGTGGATAATGATTTGTATATTGAATATTGGTCCGCTTATAACGCTTTCTCCGTTATATTATTTTTAAGGTTTTACACTTAGAGCTTCATTAAATCGTCCATTTCTCCCTATCAGCCCTTTTTCATACATATTATTTCAAGTATTCTGTAAAAAATTTTAAGGTTCTTTGCCAGGCTGATTTTGCAGCGGCTTCATTATAACGGGTGGGGGCGGTATCATTATGAAACGCGTGCTGTGCACCTTCATACATGTAGAGCTCATATTTCACTCCCGCTTTTTTTAATGCCTCTTCATAAGCGGGTATGCCTTCATTGGTTCTTTCATCCAATCCCGCATAATGCAATTGAACAGCTGCCTTGATTTTCGGCACATCGGCTGCATCGGGCTGGCGACCGTAAAAAGCAACGGCAGCTTTCAGGTCAGGAACGTTAACGGCCAGTTGGTTTGCCATACCTCCTCCCCAGCAAAATCCGACGCATCCTTCGTTGCCGTTGAAATCCTTTCTTGTTTTAAGATAATCGAAGGCCTTGATAAAATTATTCAGATTCTTTTTTGCATCCAGTTGACCAAACATATTTCGCGCCTGGTCTTCATCTGCGGGTGTGCCTCCCTGCGGGGATAAGGCATCGGGAGCGAGCGCCAGATAACCAGCTAAAGCTGCACGTCGGGTTACATCTTCAATATGTGGGTTAAGTCCCCGGTTTTCATGGATAACAACCACTCCCGCATATTTCCCATTTTCTTTTGGCCTGGCCACATAGCCTTTCATTGTACAATCATCACCGGGATAAGTAATTCTTTCTGTAATAAGTCTGTCATCCTGCTTAGAAATCGTTTCTGCATGTGCATAGTTTATTTCAAGCAGAGGCAACAATGCAAACGCAGCACTTACACTGCCGGTCAGTTTTGCCAGGCGGCGAATAAATTCATCCCGCGACAACGGTTTATGCGTGTATTCGTCAAAAAGATTAATGATTTGCTGATCCATAAAAGAATTGAAATAATTTAAGGATCATTAAAGTTAGTGAATCAGCAATTGTCAATGGGCAATAGACAATGGGCAATAAACAATCGGCAATAGGCAATAGAAGTGTTAGAAACTAGTCGATCAATACTAAATCAATAATGGGTGCCATAATATATGTAATCTGTGTAATTCCAGTAATTAGTGTAATTAGTGTAATTAGTGTATTCAGTTTTCCACCGCCATTTGTACTTTCTGTTCTCCGTAAGTGTCGATAATTATTTCGAAGATCATGGGTTGGCGAAGGCCGTCTTTGTTATTGGTGAACCGGATGGCCATTCCGTTTGTGGCGGTCAGGTAATCCATAATTAATTTTTCATTTTTCCCGATTTCCTCTTGCTTCAATACAATCATTTCATTTGCTTTTTGCAGTTCATCGTATTTCTGCTTTACTTTTTCCGCATTATCCGAATCGATAATATTGCCTTTCTGAAAAAGCTTTAATTCATTATTGTAATTCTTGCTGACACCAATAATATCTTTTTGCATTTCTTTAAGTTCTTCCTGCAGGCGGATATAGTCGCTAAATACACACATATAGGATCTTTTTGGATTTACGCTAATAACGAAAGCTTCCCACTACATAGTATATCTGAATTTTGGGCCTATCGGGGATATTTTTCCCCGGTTTTCAGGAAATTTTAACTAAAGGCTAACGGGCAGTTAACGGTATAGTCATCTCGGGCATTTACTTTTGTTACTCAGTACCATCAACCATTAACCAACTATGAAGTAGCAGGGCCGGGGTTGAAGCATAAGCTAATCCGGCTTTCTGTTTTTAGAAATATTCATATCAGTTTATTTCCTCTCTTTCTTCAAAATAAAATCTTACATAAAGCGTTAATGCATTAAGTGATTATCATAACTGAAGTTTTTCTCAAGTGGCCGGTGTGTCTACACTGGCTTTTTTATTTTCCATACGGTCCAGGCATAAAAAAATCCGCAAAACGGATGTTGGTTTTATGAAGAACCTGTATTTTTATCTTCCTATACATCATAACAACCAACTTGCATATGAAAAAACTGACTGTATTTTTCCCATGTCTTATATGGGTTTCCCTTTCTTTTTCCCAACAACCGCTGACCATTGCACAAAAAGTAGATGCCCTTATCAAACAAATGACCCTGGATGAAAAAGTGGGCCAAATGACCCAGGTGACCCTTGCCGTTGTAGCAAAAAACGGATGGGGAAACCAGGACGGATCATTGGATACCGCTGCATTAAGAAAGGCTGTTGTGGAGTATAAAGTCGGATCCCTTTTGAACACAACTGCACACGCATTTTCAGCGCAGGTCTGGCGGGATATGCAGACAGCAATACAGGATGAAGTAAAGAATACGAGGTTAAAAATACCTGTGATTTATGGATTGGACTGCATCCACGGTCAGACCTATACTTTAGACGCCACTTTATTTCCCCAAAGCATTGCCATGGCAGCCACACGTAATACGGAACTCGCGAGGGAAGTAACAAAAGTTGCTGCCAAAGAACTTCGTGCTTCAGGTGTTCGATGGAGTTTTGCTCCGGTACTGGATTGCGGACGTCAGCCTCTCTGGTCTCGTTTCCCGGAAACTTATGGAGAAGATGTGTATATCGGCAAAACGATGGGAGCAACAGTAGTTCGCGCTTTCCAGGAAGATGGATTGAAAAATCCCACAGCTGTTGCCTGTTGTATGAAACATTATCTTGGTTATTCTGCTGCACGAACAGGAAAAGATCGTACACCGGCCTATATTCCGGAAATTGAATTGCGGGAATATTATCTGCCACAGTTCCGTGAAGCCATAAAAGCCGGTGCTGCCACGATTATGATCAATTCAGGAGAAATCAACGGCACTCCGGTACATGCAAGCAAATATTTACTGACAGATGTATTACGCAAAGAACTCGGCTTTGAAGGAGTAATCGTGACTGACTGGGAAGATATTATCCGTTTGCACGAACGGCATCTTGTAGCCAGCACACCGCGACAGGCCGTTGTGATGGCGATCAACGCGGGAATAGATATGAGTATGGTGCCTGGAAATTTTTCTTTTTTTGATTTGCTGAAAGAAGCTGTTCAGAAGGGCGAAGTTCCTATGAGCCGCATTGATGATGCGGTTCGGCGCATACTCACGCTAAAAATGAAAGTGGGTTTGTTCGATGATCCTTACCCGGAAAAAGAAACTGCCGGTAATTTCGGTAAACCCGAATATCAGGCTCTTGCGCTCGACGCAGCACACCAGGCTATGACCCTGTTAAAAAACGAGAATAATGTTTTGCCCCTGGCAACGATGAACCAGAGGATATTGGTTGCTGGTCCGGGTGCACAAAGTATCAGTGCGCTGAATGGCTGCTGGTCATATACCTGGCAGGGAAAAGAAGAACAATGGTATCCAACAGACAGCAAAACGATTGGAGAAACGATTATCGGAAAATCAAGGAGTGTGATGGTGCTTGGATCAAAGGGCTTCGATAATCCCGACAATTATGATACTGCAAAGCTCCGGTCGGCTGCTGTTGGCGCTGATGTCATTGTATTGTGTCTTGGTGAAAACGCTTATGCCGAGAGCCCCGGAAATACAGAAGATCTCGCATTGCCCGATAACCAACTCGCCCTGGCAAGAACAGCGATTGCATCAGGAAAACCGGTCATCCTGGTACTGACTGAAGGCAGGCCGCGTCTGATTACAAGCATTGCTCCGCAGCTCAAAGGAATTTTAATGGCCTATTGGTCTGGCAGAAAAACAGCAGAAGCAGTTGCGGATGTTTTGTTCGGGAGCTACAATCCCGATGGTCGTCTGCCATTTAGTTATCCGAGGAGCATGGGCGAAATGGTATTATACGATCGCAAGCACACTGAAGATGTCCGCGAAATTTTCAATGAAAATATGACGATGGATGGATACAAACCATTATTTCCTTTTGGATATGGATTGAGTTATACAAGTTTCGAATATGGACCCATCCATCTTAGTTCAAATACAATTAAAGGATCGGAAAAACTAACGGTGAGCATTACCGTAAAAAATACGGGCAGCCGCGATGGAAAGCATACCGTGGAGTTATTCACTCATGAGCAATACGCAAGTATTACCCCTAGCATGCAACGCCTGCGTGCTTTTAAGAAGATTTCTTTGAAGGCGGGAGAAACCCAGGCAATATCTTTTGTGCTTGATAAGAATGATTTGGCATTTGTCAATGCACAATTGAAAACAGCGACCGAACCCGGCGATTTCGACATCATGATAGGAAATCAAAAAGCAACTTTCTCCTATCAACAATAATTGGTTCGATAAGCAATAGGCAAAACGCAATTGACAATATGCAAAATTTAATCGGTAAGATTTAAAAATCTTCACTCGATTTTTAAATCAGGCAGATTTTATTTTGTAATTATCATTAATCGTGAATGGCCTGTTTAGTTGCCTGTATGGCAGCATCAATATGGTTATATGCGCGGGCCTGTAGTCCGCGGGCAAACTGATTGTCTTCATCGTGGCTGATATCCTGCCTTGCTTTTTTAAGGAAATCCACTGCTTGGTGTAAACGTCCCATATGATCGGGATTTTCATCAACCTGGGGATGATCACTGATGTCTTTACCGTCTTCGATAGCGGCTGATTTAATTTCTTTGATGGCCGCATCAATTTGTTTTACTGCTTCTACTTCATCGGCTGTTTTTTCCCAGTCGCCGGGACGATGTTCAATAAGCCATCGGGCAGCACGGAGATCAGACAAAGCATGTAAATAATAGGGATGATCGGCGTTTAATTTGCCGCCGTCTGCTTTTGCCTGTAAAACACAAATGGGGATTAATAAAAATAAACTGATAATGCTTTTTACAAATGGAAGATTTTTCATGGTAATGGTTTTAAATTAACATAGGATTTTAGGCGTTTAATCTTATAACGATAATCAGGTCAAATGCTTTTGTGAATTCTTATCAATCGGGGCTGTTAACATTTGATTAGCAAATAAGAATTTCATAAAAAGGAGTTTCCGGTTTTGCATGTATCATCATTTCATTCTTAATTATTAAATTCGGCCATTTAACAGTTCGCCATGAACAATCAATTGAATACCGCACTGGCATTTTCCCGACGTTCATCATTCGATAAAAGCCTGTTGGTGCTTGCCGGAGACGTAGGAGGAACCAAGACCAATCTTGCCCTCTTCAGGGCTTCGAAAAATAAAATGGAACTGGTGCATGAGGCATCTTATCATTCTTCTCAATATGCCTCCTGTCTTGATATCCTGCAAATATTTTTTTCGGAAAAACCGGTTTTAAAAGCCGAACGGATTTGTCTGGGTGTGGCGGGCCCGGTCCTGCAGGGCAAGGTCGAGATCACCAATCTTTCATGGAATCTTGACAGTGGGGATATCCGTAAAATGAGTGGTATTAATGATGTTTTTCTGATCAATGATCTCGAAGCTACCTCTTACGGACTTGCTGCGCTGGGTCCCGATGATTTTATCGATATCCATGCCGGGATTCCCGGTGAGGGAGGCAATATGGCCATCATTGCACCCGGCACCGGACTCGGAGAAGCAGGGCTATACTGGGATGGAAAATACTATCATCCTTTTCCTACCGAAGGCGGGCACACCGATTTTTCTCCACGTACTGAATTCGATTTTGAATTGTATTCCTACCTGCAAAAAAAATATGACATCGTAAGCTGGGAAAAAGTGATTGCAGGACCGGGCATTTATGATATCTACCGGTTTCTTTGTGATGTAAAGAAGAGGCCGCAGGAAGATTGGCTGCGGGAAGCGTTTTCCAAAGAAGATCCTTCCGCAGTGATCAGTCAGTCGGCACTCGAAGAAAAAGATCCTGTTTGCATAGAAACGATGGACCTGTTCGTCCGGTATCTTGCCAGAGAATCCTGCAATCTCGTGCTCAAAATGAAAGCCACAGGCGGACTTTTTCTCGGTGGCGGCATCCCCCCAAAAATTACTTCAGTCCTGCAGCAAAATGTTTTTTATGATAATTATCTCGACTGCGACAGGATGCAACATCTCGTAAAAAAAGTACCCATAAAAATTATTCTCAATAATAAAACAGCCCTGTTGGGGGCTGCATATTATGGAGCTTATGGCGGCGAATAAAATAATGCTGCAATTAAAAAATAAAATTCCTTTTGTCCTAATGACCTAATGACTCATTGACTTGCTTACTACTGACCCATTAACTGACTGCACCAGCCGTTGATCCTTCACATCATCCTTCCAAATTGAATTCATTCTGTTCTGCTCTTTTTCAGTAATTTCATGGCAAAACGATCAGCTATGTCTACAAGACGTGCTTTCCTTCAACAGGCTTCGCTTGCCTCCACTGCACTATTTATGCATCCGTCTTCTTTTTTCGAAGCGGATGAATTAATCGGAATCCAGTTGTACACACTTCGTGAAGAAGCAAAAAAAGATATCCGGGCCACAATTGGCAAAATTGCCGGGGTTGGATACAATTCAGTAGAGGTTTTCAATTATAAGGATGGAAAATTTTTTGGTTTATCGCCTGAAGACTTTAAAGCGATATTCACACAATACAACCTGAAAACTCCCAGTGGTCATTATTCCATGCCCAATTTCCTGATAAAAGGAGATGAAGATGAGTTGAAGCGGACTGTTGCGGATGCAGCAAAAATGTCGCATGATTTTTTCACCATTCCTTATCTCACACCGGAAATGAGGACCAGCCTGGATGATTATAAAAAACTGGCAGAGAAAATTAATAAGGCTGCAGAGGTTGTGAAGAGCGCCGGGATGAGGCTTGCCTATCATAATCATGATTTTGAATTTAAAGATTGGGGTGATGGGAAAAGAGGGTTTGACATTTTCCTGAAAGAAACAGATCCTTCACTGGTAAATTTTGAAATGGATATTTACTGGATTACCAAAGCAGGAGTGGATCCTATAGCCATGATTAAAACCATTCCCGGGAGGATTAAAATGTGGCATGTTAAGGATATGGATAATACGCCTGAAAAATCGTTTACCGAAGTAGGAAGTGGAGTAATTAATTATAAGGAGATTTTTAAATATAGACAGCAATCCGGCATGGAATATTTTTTTGTCGAACAGGACCAGGTCAGGATTCCAGTCTATGAAAGTATTTCCAAAAGTTACCAGTATATCAAACAAAATATAGTCAGCTAAAAATAGCTGAACTTTAAATTCGCTTCAAAATACGGAGTCCATGAGTAATCGACGTTCCTTTCTGCAGAAGACAGGCGCTTTAGCTGGTGGTGTGGCATTGTCGACTGTTTTTGATAACAAGTCATTTGCTGCTTTGCGTCGGCGGATAACCCCAAGCGACCAGATCAATATCGGCGCCATTGGAATCAATGGCATGGGTTGGGCAGATCTTACTGCTGCATTAAAAGTGCCTGGTGTCAATGTGGTGGCTTTATGTGACGTGGATAAAAATGTTTTGGATAAAAGAGTGAAGACCCTTCCTGACTTGCATGCTGACCCTTCAAAAGTAAAAACGTATGGAGATTACCGTGAGTTACTTGACAGGAAAGATATTGATGCAGTCATTGTGGGCACGCCTGACCACTGGCATGCCCTGATCATGATGCATGCGTGCGAAGCTGGGAAAGATGTATATGTAGAAAAGCCTGTGGGCAATTCCATCGGGGAATGCAGGGCCATGATGGCAGCGCAGAAAAAATATAACCGGGTGGTACAGGCAGGGCAATGGCAACGTAGTCAGCAGCATTTCAGGGATGCCATAAATTTCGTTTACACGGGACAGTTAGGAAATATAAGAACAGTCAAAGTGTGGTGTTACCAGGGTTGGATGAAACCGGATATCGTCAGGCCTGACTCCGATCCTCCCCCGGGAGTGGATTACAATCAATGGCTGGGTCCGGCTTCCCTGCGGGCTTTCAATGCCAGTCGCTTTCATTTTAATTTCCGCTGGTTCTGGGATTATGCGGGCGGGCTGATGACAGATTGGGGAGTTCATTTGCTTGACTATGGGTTATTAGGAATGAAGGCCGATACTCCAAATACGATTGCAGCTTTGGGTGGAAAGTTTGCCTATCCCGATCTCTGCGAGGAAACACCCGATACGCTTACAACTCTCTACGAATTTAATACTTTCAATCTGGTATGGGATCATGCCATGGGCATCGACAACGGGTCTTATGGCCGCGACCATGGTATAGCTTTCATTGGAAACAATGCTACCCTTGTGCTGGGGCGCTGGGGCTGGGAAGTTGTGGAAGAAAAAAGCAACAAAAATAAAATCAGCAAACCGCTGGCTATGCCCACGGATAACGGGCTTGATCTGCATTGGGTGAATTTCATAGATGTCGTTCGTTCACGAAAGATGGAGGACCTGCATTGTTCCATCGAAGACGGCGCACATGTGGCTACAGTTGCGCAAATGGGCAATGTGAGTTTCCGCAGCGGACAACGGCTGGCCTGGGACAAGACTTCGTCAAAATTTACGGATGAATCAATCAATACGGCTTATATGATGAAAGAATATCACAACGGGTATAGATTGCCGTTAGTATAGAAGAGGCGATACAAGGACAGCAGACAGAAAAATAATTTTTATTTTTCCGGACCTTTACTCACTTCCATCCCGTCTTTCCATACCGCAACAATTGTTCTTGTATTTTTAATATTATTCAGAGGATTTTGCTGAAGCACGATAAAATTCGCTTTCTTCCCCTTTTGCAGCGTTCCGTATTTATTATCAATATGCAGGAATTGTGCACCGTTACGGGTGGCACAGGTGATCGCTTCAAGCGGCGTTAGCCCGGCTTCTGTCATCAGTTCCAGTTCAAGATGTTCGGAAAAGCCCTGGGTGCGAACCGGGGTAGCTCCTGAATCGGTTCCCAATGCGACTTTAATGCCGTGTTGAAATATTTTTCTCAGGTTTCGCAAGGCAGTCTGAAAATATCCATTCATTTTCGGAAAAGATGGATTTGCTTTCAGTTTCTCAATATAATCCCTGCTCGTGATCATTTCGTACACGCCGGGTTCCAGGGAAGACCTGAAAAAAGGATCGTCGATCCATTCGGGCTTTTGCGCATAAATGAACTGGTATTCGTCGAGCGACAAGGTGGGAATATAGACCACATCTTTTTGCTTCATGGCATCAAGCAATGCATCGTCGATGTCTTCATCACGAATACTGTGGGCCAGTGCGTCCACACCGTCAGCAACCAGTTGCCTTGCATCTTTTATATGAAAGACATGAGCAGCCACCCGGATATGGAGCCTGTGTGCTTCGTCAATGATCGCCTTGTATATTTCCGGTTTCATGGTCGGGAGCTGACCATAAAAATCATCTACCCACATTTTGATGATGTCGGGTTGCAATGCAGCCAGTTGTTGTACGTCAGCAGTGGCTTCATCGGGTGTGTAAGGCCTGAATACTTTGGTTACTGTGAAATTAAAAGGAGGACCGCCGCCTGCCGCACCAAATCCGAATCCTGCGGTAAAGATCATTGCTCCGGGTATTTTACCTTCACGAGATGAATCTCTCATGGAAAAAATCATGTCGTAATCGGTCCCTAGTGATAATACGGCTCCTACGCCATAGGATTGATATTTTTCCAGCTGGCGGATGATATTTTCACTTGTGTAATTTTCATAAGCAGTTTTTGTTCCTTTCAATAAGCCAAGATGTGCGTGCGCATTGATGATCTCCGGCATAATTATTTTTCCACCCATGTCAACAATTCTTGCCTGAGCTGGAGCTTTGAATGGACTAATGTCAACAATGGTATCTGCGTGAATGACCAGGCTGGCATTGAATGATGGCGGATTGCCGGTTCCATCAATCAGCGTGACATTTTTAACAAGTATGATGTCCTGATTGGACTGCGAAAAAGAACCAATGGAAAAAAACAACGACAGCAGAAGGGCTGATAATCTCACAGGTTTCATAACACTAATTTGAATTCCAGCTTCGGTTTGAGGTAAAAAAAATTTATACATCAACTGTTTTTAATCAGGGCTATACCCAATGCAACTGCAGAAACGGCCAGCACAATAACGCCAACATATAAGATAACTATAAAACGATTTGTTGTTACTGCACCTGGTCCTGCTGCACCTCCAAAAAATCCCCCGCTGACCAAAATGGCTGACAGCGGGAATCCCACTCTTAACAGCCACTCTGGCGAACCACTCAGGCTGGTATTGTCAATTAATCCCTCGGCAATCAGGGCAAGGATAACAAGCACCCCGGCATGTGCGTGGCCTGCACGAAACATTGATTTTTGAAAATCAGTCAGGGGTAATTTCTTTTTTCCCGAAAGAAGAGTCAGCAAAAAATAACCCCCATATTGAATAGTCGGCACTGTTACCAGGATAATGCCACAGAATAATTTTGCATTTGGTGTCATGAGGGAAATTTTATATTAATGAATATTCAATGACAACCAAAGATCCTACACGATCCGGCAACCATAAATCCGTTCTTCTGCTTTGCTATTTCTTTCCCATTGCGTACTGGATGCCGCCGAGGATATGCCTGAGATAAGTACTATCGGAATAAGATTCATCCGTATGCCCCATTTCCGTATAAAATACTCTTCCTCCTTCAAAATCATGATACCAGGTCATGGGGTGGTTAGCTCCCATTCTTCCATCCTGGTAGGATGTTTCATCGATTTTTATCAGTATAGTAATATTGGGGCTGACGTTTCTAAAATCATACCATTCGTCGAATTTTTCCCACACATCTGGTAAAAAGCTGGTGGAAGGATGATTTTTGTTCACCACAATTAATTTGGCTTTTTGTTGTTGCGGATGTCTTGTAAAATAAGCGCCGACCATCTCTCCATACCAGGGCCAGTTGTATTCGCAATCCGAAGCCGCGTGGATTCCCGCATAACCCCCACCGTTATGAATGTATTCCTGCAACGCTTTCTCTTCATGGGGTCCAAATACCGTTCCGGTTGGACTTAGAAAAATCAATGCCGCATATTTCTTTAAAGTCTTTTTATTGAACCAGGTTGAGTCTTCAGTTGCATCAACGTCGAACCCGTTTTCAGCCCCCAGCTTTTTTATGGCTGCAATTCCCACCGGTATACTCGAATGGCGGAAACCATTGGTTTTGGAAAAAATCAGCACTTTAGGTTTTGACTTATCCGGGTTTGAACTTAAAAAGAATGCGGCAACAAGGAGGAGAGATATGGCAAAAGCAAATCCTTTCATACTGTGATTTTTTTTATTCGGCGGATAGGAATCTTTTGAATGAACAGGTAAACATCGTCCTTATTCATTCATTATAATTATAATTCTTTAATTCGGATATTTCTGAACCATACATTATTGCCATGATCCTGCAATGCAATGCGACCAATAGAATATTTTGCAAATCCGGGCATCGATTTGAATTTACTTCCCTGGACAAGTTTGTCCCATTCCGCATCACGCAAGGTTGTGGAAACGACATTGATTCCGTTTAGATAAAGATCAAGTTTATTCTTCACGCACTTGATTTCAACCTGGTTCCATTCACCCACTGCTTTCACCGGTTCAGAGGAAGAAGATATCAGATCATAAAGATCACCGGCACGGTGCTTCTTAATTTTGCCGTCAGGGTGTCCGTCATTATCCAGGACCTGCATTTCCGGACCGGTAACGTAGGTTTCCTTGTATTTGGGATCTTCCTTCACATCGAACATAATACCGCTATTCCCATTCTTTGAAATTTTCCATTCGAGTTTTAAATCAAAATTTTCATATTCCTTATCAGTTACAATATCTCCGTCGCCACCTGATTTATCGGATGCATCAAAATGAATGGTTCCCTTGTCGGCTTTCCAGGCACTGCTTATCCCGGTTTTGCCATAAGTATGCCATCCGTTCAATGTGGTTCCGTCGAACAGTAATTTCCATCCATCTTTTTTCTCCTGGTCACTAAGCATATTTTCCTGTTGAGCGAAAAGAGAAGGCGCAAGCAAAATCATTGCTGCGAGCATGCACTTCATGCGGTTCATATCAATTATTTTTTTAGAGAAAGAATGTATTTAACCATTACGCGCACATCGGCTTCGGCCAAAGCAGGATGGGGAGTCATAGGAACCTGTCCCCATACTCCTGTTCCACCTTTAATCACTTTTTGTACGAGTCGGTCAACCGTAGTATCAGCTGCTGGAGCGTATTTTGCTGCTACATCACTATATGCCGGCCCAATGGTTGAACCAGCTCCGGTCTTTTCCAGTCTGTGACAGGTAGTGCAATCACTTGATCCTATCAGCTCCAGGCCTTTTTCATCAGCTGACGAAACAGTAGTCGTTGTAGCCGAAGCAGCAGTATCTTTTTTTTCTGTAGCGGAAGAACTACCCGAACCACCGCAGGCTACTGCGAGCGAACTGCAACAGAGAATGATGAATGTTTTTTTCATGTTGTAAAATAAAAATGATAAAAATAAATTTGATTTTAGTTTTTCAAAACTATTGATTTTTAAAATAGGAATCTCATATTCCAAGCACGGAGCGATTGAATTTTTCGTCGGATGCCGTTCCGGCAAAATCATCGAATGCTTTTTCCGTGACCCGTATGATATGATTTTTGATAAATACCGATCCTTCCTTTGCTCCATCTTCAGGATGCTTGATGCAACATTCCCATTCCAGCACAGCCCAGCCTGCGTAGTCATAAGCAGTCAGTTTGCTGAAAATGGATTTGAAATCCACCTGGCCATCGCCCAATGAACGGAAACGCCCGGCCCGGTCAATCCAACCCTGGTATCCTCCATATACACCCTGTTTACCGGTTGGATTAAATTCAGCGTCTTTCACATGGAACATTTTTATACGTTCGTGGTAGAAATCGATATAAGTAAGATAGTCCAGACATTGCAGCACAAAATGTGAAGGATCATATAAAAGGCAGGCCCTGGGATGATTGTTTACGTGTTTGAGAAAGGTTTCGTAACTCACTCCATCGTGCAGGTCTTCGCCCGGATGGATCTCGTAGCAAAGATCTATGCCCTGTTTGTCAAATTCGTTAAGAATAGGCAGCCAACGCACACCGAGTTCTTTGAATCCGGTTTCAACCAATCCTGCCGGTCTCTGCGGCCATGGATATACGTTAGGCCAGAGCAATGCACCACTGAAAGTAGCGTGTGCATTCAATCCGAGATTTTTAGATGCTTTGGCTGCATATGTCAATTGCTGAACAGCCCAGTCGGTTCTTGCTTTTGCATTCCCGTGAACAGAAGCAGGAGCGAAACTGTCGAACAATGTGTCGTATGCAGGGTGGACGGCGACAAGCTGGCCCTGTAAATGAGTCGACAGTTCCGTAATCTCCAGTCCGCAGCTATTGACGATTCCCTTTATTTCATCTGCATAAGTTTTACTTTCTGCAGCTTTTTGCAAATCGATGCAGCGGCCATCCCAGGAAGGAATCTGCACGCCTATGAAGCCAATGCTTTTTGCCCATTTGCAAATTGATTCCAGTGAATTGAAAGGCGGATTATCGCCCATGAACTGCGCCAGAAAAATTCCAGGTCCTTTTATTGTTCGCATGAAGTTTTAATTAAAAATTTTATTTCAAAAATGATTAATGATAATGATTATTGAATGTTGCGTGTTGAATACTTTTTGATGGAGAGAAAACACTCAATTATTCAATGCTATTGTTACACTTCAAATGCTGTCCATTTCTCCTTGCTTGCTCCGCTTTTGACAACCGTATCAATGAATGCCATTCCTCTGATTCCCTCATCTACTTTGGGAAAATCAAGCATTTCTTTTGTAGGTTCCTTGCCATCCAGTTTGGCAGAAAGCGTCAATGCGAAATTGCGATAGATATTTCCAAATGCTTCGAGATATCCTTCAGGATGCCCGCCGGGCGTTCTGAAATTATGCCTTGCGAAACTGGATAAAGGATCTTTGTATCCGACCCCTGCACGAAGAATCTGCGTGGGCTGATCAAGCCATTTTACGATGAGTGTATTGGGTTCCTGCTGGGACCACTCAATTCCGCCTTTCTCTCCATATATTCTGATCTTAAGTGCATTTTCTTCGCCGGCAGCAACCTGCGAAGCCATCAGCACACCCGCAGCCCCGTTATCGAATTTCAACAGCACATTGCCGTCATCGTCCAATGCTCTTCCCTGCACCATGACATTGAGGTCTGCACAAAGATGCGTGATCTTTAACCCGGTAATATACTCAGCAAGATGTGCTGCATGAGTACCAATATCCCCCATGCAACCGCTCTTGCCGGATTTTTTTGGATCTGTTCTCCATGCAGCCTGGGCATTACCTTCTCTTTCTGTCAGCTTGCTTAGCCAGCCCTGTGGGTATTCTACCCATATTTTTCTGATTTTTCCTAACACCCCTTCATGCATCATCTGCCTGGCTTGTTTCACCATGGGATAGCCCGAATAAGTATGTGTCAGGCATAAAGTCAATCCTGTTTCTTCCAATTTTTTCTTTAGCTGTTTTGCTTCATCCAAGGTGAAGGTGATTGGTTTTTCAATCACTACATTAAAACCCTTATCGAGTGCCATTATCGCCGGGGGGAAATGAGCAAAATTGGGAGTAACGATTGTTACGAAATCTAATTTCTTATCAGCGGGCATCTTTCCTTCCTTGTCGAGCATTTCTTCAAAATTCAGATAGATTCTGTCTTTTGCCAGGAAGAGAGATTCACCTGAATCTTTGGCAATTTCAGGATTGATGCTGAGCGCTCCGCTGACTAATTCTATAAGACCATCCATATTGGCAGCAATGCGGTGAATGGCGCCGATGAAGGCATCCTTACCTCCTCCGACCATTCCCATTCTTAATTTTCTATTCATACATTTTGTGTTTTATATAAAATTCCGGGGCACAAGTTTAACAAATATTAGAACAGAAGTGGAAAAAATGTCAATTGTATTTGAACAGATTTTTCAGGGTGGATTAATTTACGATTTGTTCATGCCGGAATTAAATGGTTAATAAAGTCAGATAATATTAATTTTAGATTGCACCGGATTATAGCCCGGGATTTAAATCGCGGGCTAAGTTTGATCAGATTTTTAATTCTGAAATAAAAAATTACATTTACGAATCTGTTGTTCAGGATTTATTCTTGAAGCTGCTGCATGTATCCGGTCAATTTTATCCTGTTTTACCTTATCATTATGGATTTTTTGTTTTACAGCAGAAACATTTCTGTTTTATTGGCCCAACATGCATAAATTTACGGCGCTTCAATCAGGCTCAACATAAATTTATTACTAACGATTAGAAAGATCATCAAAAACTGATTGCCATGACACAAGCCATTCAACGCGACAAACTTTTTCTTGCCAGCCGCATTGCTTTGATTTTCACCGCAATGACTTTTGCATTTCGGGCCGGACTTTCCAAGGTCTGGCATGATGAATTTGCCTTGACAAATGAACAGCTCGGGTGGATTTTCAGTCCCGCATTCTATGGATTCACATTAGCCATGATATTTGGTGGTCCCCTTTGCGATGTATTGGGTATGAAAAAATTATTGGTGCTTGCATTTATCGGGCATATCAGCGGGGTGATTGTGTATCTGCTTTCAAAAAATGCCACGATGTTATTCGTGGGGACTCTCTGCATTGGCATAGGCAATGGAATGGTGGAGGCTGCTTGCAATCCGTTAACGGTAACACTCTTTCCAGATAATAAAACAACCATGCTTAACCGCTTTCATGTATGGTTTCCGGGAGGCATTGTGATCGGCAGTCTGATTTCTTATTGTTTGATTGATAGATTACATCTTGACTGGCATATTCTGATTTCGGTTTTGTTTATTCCTGCCATTATTTATGGTGCTATGTTCTTCAATCTGAAATTCCCACAAACTGAAAGAGTGACTAAGGGAGTCAGTACAGGAAAAATGTTTTTGACCTGCCTGAATCCTTTATTCATTATCATGATCGCTTGTATGTTTTTAACTGCGGCCACTGAATTGGGAACGAATCAATGGCTGCAATCCCTATTGGAAGGAGCTGGGATTTCAGGTATACTGGTGCTTGCATTTATCAATGGAATTATGGCGGTGGGAAGATCTTTTGCCGGACCGTTTGTACATAGGTTAAATCCGAACGGCATGCTCATCGTATCCTCGCTGCTTGCATGCATCGGTTTATTGTTGCTTAGCAAAGCCAGCGGCTATGCGTCTTTTGGAGCTGCATTTGTTTTCGCGGCAGGGATCTGTTTCTTCTGGCCCACCATGCTCGGGTTCGTATCCGAATACCTTCCGAATACAGGCGCCCTGGGTTTGTCATTGATGGGGGGCGCCGGGATGTTCTCCACCTCACTCGTCATTCCGATGATGGGTAAATGGTATGATGATTTTAAAAGTGCAGCAGTGGCAAACGGGGCAGCCAACCCTGATGCAGTTGCCGGATCAAATACCTTCATGAAAGTGGCCATCATGCCCGCCATCGTATTGGTGGTATTTATTTTGATTTATATTGTCCGGCGTAAAGTTTATGCGGCTCATAAGGCCCAGGCACAGACAACATGATGATTTCAACTTCAACCATTCATATATTTTTATTACAGGCAGTAAAAAATATCAAATTCTAAATAATAACATTTCGTAAATTAGTTTTTCAACGCTTTGCATACATGTCAGAAAAATCCTCACGCCGTACTGTCATCAAGAATGTTGTAGCGGGTTCTGCAGCATTGATGGCGGGGGCGCACAGCTTGTCTTCCTTTTCTCCATCTGATAAACCTGAAAAAAAATTGAAATTAAAAGGCAATATCAATCATTCCGTTTGCCAGTGGACTTATAATTTTATTTCTGTTGAAGAACTCTGTAAAGTGGTAAAAGACACAGGGTTCAGCGCCATTGATCTGATCGCTCCGAAAGACTGGCCAACTCTTCAGAAATACGGAATTTATAGTTCGATGTGTTATCACGGTGGTAACGTCAGTCTGACCAATGGTTGGAATAACAAGAAATATCACGAGCAGTTAATCAAGGATTATTCAGACGTGATTCCGTTAATGGTTAAGGCCGGTTATACCGATGTAATCTGCTTTAGCGGTAGCCGAAACGGGATGGATGACGAAACCGGTTTTAAAAACTGTGTGGAAGGATTACAGAAAGTTCTTCCGCTGGCTGAAAAAAATGGAATTACTATTCAAATGGAATTACTCAACAGTAAAGTCGATCATAAGGATTATATGTGCGATAAATCACCATGGGGGGTTGAATTATGCAAGCGGATCGGCTCACCGAATTTTAAATTATTATACGATATCTACCACATGCAGATTGACGAAGGAGACGTGATCCGGACGATCAGGGATAATCACCAGTATTTTGCTCATTATCACACGGGCGGAGTGCCGGGGCGACACGAAATTGATGAAACCCAGGAATTGTATTATCCTGCCATCATGAAGGCAATTATCGAAACAGGATTCAAAGGATATGTGGCCCAGGAATTTATTCCCACGGCAAAGGATAAGATCGCTTCGCTGAAAAAAGCCGTGGAGATCTGCGATGTTTAGAAGCGAATAATCATGATTGTTAGAAAAATCGAACAGCAAGTTTTGTTCATTGGCTTTCTCAAAAAATCAAATCAATCAGAATAAAATCAAAAGGACATGGCTGACAATGTTTTCGACGCAATTGTAATCGGTTCGGGAATCAGCGGGGGCTGGGCCGCCAAAGAATTATGCGAAAAAGGCTTGAAGACGATCATGCTCGAGCGCGGGCGGGATATCAAGCACGTTAGCGGTTATGTGAATGCAAATAAGGAAGCCTGGGACTATCCGCATCACAATCGTGCAACGACTCAAATGAAAAACGACTACCCTGTGTTGAAAAGGGATTATCCGTTGAATGAGTCCAACCTCGATTACTGGGTAAATGAAAAAGAAAGCCCATATACTGAAATCAAAAGATTCGACTGGTTCAGGGGTTATCATGTCGGTGGCCGTTCGCTGATGTGGGGCAGACAAAGCTACCGCTGGAGCGATTTTGATTTTGAAGCCAATGCCAAAGAAGGCATTGCCGTTGACTGGCCCGTTCGCTACAATGAAATTGCACCCTGGTATGATCATGCAGAAAAATTTGCCGGCATCAGTGGGAACCGGGATGGATTGGTTCAATTACCGGACGGACAGTTCCTTCCTCCGATGGATATGACCTGCGTGGAAAAAGATGTTGCAGCGCGGATTAAAGAACATTATAAAGGACAACGTGCACTGATTATTGGCCGCGTGGCAAATCTAACGGTACCGCATGAGGGAAGAACCAACTGCCAGTTCCGCAACAAATGCTGGCTGGGATGCCCCTTTGGTGGGTATTTTAGTACCCAGTCTTCTACTTTACCTGCGGCAATGAAGACGGGTAATCTCACGCTACGGCCATGGAGCATCGTGACAAAAATTTTATATAATAAGGATAAGAAAAAGGCAAGAGGAGTGGAAGTGCTGGATGCGGAAACCAATCAGACTTATGTATACAACGCAAAAATTATTTTCCTGAACGCATCTACATTAAACAGTGCATGGATACTGATGAATTCTGCCACTGATATCTGGCCCGATGGACTGGGCAGCAGCAGCGGAGAACTTGGTCATAATATCATGGATCATCACCTCGGCGTCGGAGCTTCGGGTATAGTTGAGGGTTATGAAGACAAATATTATTTCGGACGACGGGCCAATGGCATCTATATTCCCCGATTCAGGAATTTATTCGGGGACAAGAGAGATTATTTGCGTGGCTTTGGTTACCAGGGAGGTGGAGGACGTCAGGGTTATGCCCGCTCGGCTGAGGAACTGTCCATTGGCGCTGAACTCAAAGAGGCTTTGTCAGAACCGGGTCACTGGACCATGAGCATTGGAGGATTCGGGGAAACGCTGCCTTATCATGAAAATAAATTATCACTCGACAAGACAAGAAAAGATAAATGGGGATTGAATATTCTTGCAGTGGATGTGGAATACAAAGACAATGAAAAAAAGATGCGCAAGGACATGAAAGATGATGCGATTGAAATGCTCGAAGCTGCGGGAGTGAAAAATGTCAAAGGACGGGAAGGTGATGGAACCCTCGGCCGTGGCATTCATGAAATGGGATCTGCACGCATGGGAAAAGATCCCAAAACCTCCGTACTGAATAAATGGAACCAGGTTTGGGATGCGCCGAATGTATTTGTCACCGATGGTTCATTCATGGTTTCCTCAGCCTGTGTCAACCCGTCACTGTCTTATATGGCATTTACCGCCCGTGCTGCGAATCACGCAGTGGAAGAACTTCAAAAGAGAAATCTCGGTTAGACATTAGCGTGAGTAAAAAATCACCCTGGAAAATAAATTAAATCAATTAACAGTACTAAATAAGTGATTCATGGCAGACAACACATACGATGCGATCGTTATTGGCTCGGGGATCAGCGGGGGCTGGGCCGCGAAAGAACTAACAGAAAAAGGCCTGAAGACGATTATGCTTGAACGGGGCATGGATATCAAGCATATTACAGATTATAAGGAAGCCAATAAAGAAGCCTGGGATTACCCGCATCGGGGCGAGCGCACGCAGGAGATGATAAAAAATTATCCTGTACTGAAGAGAGATTATCCATTGAATGAAAGAAATCTTTCGTGGTGGGCGAGTGACCAGGATTCTCCATACACAGAAATCAAACGCTTCGACTGGTTCCGCGGTTATCATGTGGGCGGACGTTCCCTTCTCTGGGGCCGTCAGAGCTATCGCTGGAGCGATCTCTATTTCGAAGAGAATGCGAAAGATGGCATTGCTATTGACTGGCCGGTCAGGTACAAGGATATCGAGCCCTGGTACACTTACGTTGAAAAAATTGCCGGAGTAAGCGGATCCAAAGAAGGATTGCCTGAATTGCCCGACAGTCATTTTCTCCCGCCGATGGAAATGAACTGTGTCGAAAAAGATGTTGCAGCCAGAATCAAAGAACACTACAAGGGCGTTCGCAAAATGATTATCGGGCGTTGCGCGCATGCAACGGTTCCGATGGAGGGAAGACAATGTATGTATCGCGACAAATGCTGGTATGGTTGTCCCTTTGGTGGTTATTTCAGCACGCAGTCTGTGACGCTTCCTGCCGCGATGAAGACAGGTAACCTCACACTTCGTCCGTGGAGTATCGTTACAAAAATTTTGTATGATAAGGATAAGAAAAAAGCAACCGGAGTTGAAGTGCTGGATGCAGAAACGATGAAGACGTACACCTTTTACGCAAAAATTATTTTTCTGAATGCTTCTACGTTGAATAGTGCGTGGATACTGCTGAATTCCGCAACGGATATATGGCCCGATGGATTGGGAAGCAGCAGCGGTGAATTAGGACATAACGTGATGGATCATCATTTGGATGTATCTGCTTATGGAATGGTGGAAGGATATGACGATAAATATTATTTCGGTCGCCGCGCCAATGGTGTATACATTCCACGATATCGTAATTTCTTCGGTGACAAAAGAGATTATCTGCGCGGTTTCGGTTACCAGGGTGGTGCCGGCAGATCCGGATATGATTACAAAGCGGCTGAATATACGATCGGGGCCGACCTCAAAGATGCCTGTACCGAACCCGGTGTCTGGGGAGTCGGAATGGGAGGATTTGGTGAAACACTTCCTTATCATGAAAATAAAGTGACGTTGGATAAAACAAGAAAAGATAAATGGGGATTAAATGTACTCGCGATCGACTGCGAGATAAAAGAGAATGAGAAAAAAATGCGTAAGGATATGCTGAATGATGCAAAAGAAATGCTTGAAGCTGCTGGCGTGAAGAATGTGCAGGGCGAGGATGGTAATCCTTATCTCGGAAGAGGCATTCATGAAATGGGTACGGCCCGTATGGGTAAAGATCCAAAAACTTCGGTGCTGAATAAATGGAATCAGGTTTGGGATGCGCCAAATGTCTTCGTAACCGATGGTTCTTTCATGACATCAGCCGCATGTCAGAATCCTTCACTGACTTATATGGCATTTACTGCCCGTGCTGCAAACCATGCAGTGGAAGAACTGAAGAAGGGAAATATTTGATGGTCAGTAAGTCATAAGTCAGTAGTAAGTGGATCCGGTGTTATTTAGAACTTAACTCACTATTCATTGTTGACCAATGACTGAATGACCAATGACCACCGACTTCCATATAATATAAAATCAGCTCATGCCCGGAGACACCATTAATATCAACAACAGCGCAACAACACAAAACACTTATGATGCAATAGTGATCGGTTCAGGGATCAGTGGGGGCTGGGCCGCAAAAGAATTATGTGACCATGGCCTGAAAACACTGGTGCTCGAAAGAGGAAGAAATGTAGTTCACCTGAAAGACTATCCTACCGCATTAAAAAATCCCTGGGATTTTCCTCACCGCGGAGCAATGCCTGCTGCCGTAACGAAAGAAAACCCTATAGTCAGCAGATGTTACGCCTTCAGTGAAGCTTCGGCCCATTTTTTTGTAAAAGATAACGAGCATCCTTATGTGCAGGAAAAACCGTTTGACTGGATCAGGGGCTATCAGGTAGGTGGCAAATCTTTATTATGGGCAAGACAGACTCAGCGCTGGAGTCAATATGAATTCGAAGCACCCGCACGCGATGGTTTTGCAGTAGACTGGCCCATTCGTTATGAAGACATTGCACCCTGGTACAGCCATGTAGAAAAATTTGCGGGCATCAGCGGAAATAAAGATGGTATTCCTAATCTCCCGGATGGAGAATTTCTTCCACCCTGGGAATTGAATTGTGTAGAAAAACATATTGCAGGGAAAGTAAAAGAAAATTATTCCGACCGTCAGGTAATCATCGGCCGCTGTGCTCATCTCACAAAACCAGCAGAAATTCATATTCAGCAGGGACGTGGCCAGTGTCAGGCCAGAAGTTTGTGTGAACGCGGTTGTCCTTTTGGAGGCTATTTCAGTTCAAATTCCGCCACGATTCCCTGGGCACAAAAAACAGGGAACCTCACCCTGCGTACCGATTCCGTAGTGCATTCGGTGATCTACGATGCAAAAAAAGGAAAGGCTTCCGGTGTGCGCGTCATCGATGCGCATACGAAAAAAGAAACGGAATATTATGCGAAAATCATTTTCGTCAATGCAGCCTGCCTCAATACCAACCTTGTATTATTGAATTCGGTGTCGGATCGTTTCCCAAATGGTTTAGGCAATGACAGCGGATTGCTCGGACATTTCGTTGCTTTCCATAACTACCGGGGAAGTATAAGCGCAACTTATGAAGGATTCGAAGACGGCTATTATTATGGTAGAAGACCGACAGAAGCTTTTATTCCTTCATTCCGCAATGTATTCAAACAACAAACAGATTTTCTCCGGGGCTATCTTGCTTATTTCAGCGCAGGCCGTTCCGGATGGCAGGAGGGAATGTGGAAAGATGGATTGGGAAAGGACTGGAAAGACGCCGCAACGGAAGCAGGAGGCTGGGGAATTTCCATGGGTATGCAGGGTGAAACCATTCCGAAACATGAAAATCATGTTCGCCTCAGCAAAGATCAGCAAGACGCCTGGGGCATTCCGCAACTGATCACATCAGTTGGCTATGACAATAACGATGAAAAAGTAATAAAGGATTTTCTCGAACAGGGATCGGACATGCTTGATAAGGCAGGTTGCAAAAATATCAGGCAGCACGATTCCCAACAGGCTCCCGGGCTCGATATTCACGAAATGGGAGGTGTCCGGATGGGCAGGGATCCCAAGACTTCTTTGTTGAATAAATGGAACCAGTTTCATAATTGTAATAATGTTTTTGTGACCGATGGCGCATGCATGACTTCTGTGGGGAATCAGAATCCGTCACTCACATTTATGGCCATCACGGCAAGAGCAGCGAATCATGCAGTCGATGAGCTGAAAAAAGGAAATTTGTAATATCATTGGTCATTTGTCGATGATTTACTGGCCACTGACTAATGACCAATACCAACTCAAATAAATTTAAAATCAAAATTAATGCCCGGAGATACTTTGCAGGTAAACAACAAAGCTGATAAACAAAACACCTATGACGCCATTGTGGTTGGATCTGGAATCAGCGGAGGCTGGGCTGCAAAGGAATTGACGGAAAAAGGATTGAAAGTTTTGATGCTGGAAAGGGGAAGAAATTTTGAGCACTTGAAAGATTACAAATCAGCAGACAAAAATCCCTGGGATTTTCCTCACCGGGGCCAGGCAACTCAGGAGCAGCTGAAACAACACCCGATCATTGCGCGCACCTGGGGGAAAGTGGAGCCGATCATGGATTACTGGGCGAATGATGTAGATGCTCCTTACACGGAAATCAAACCATTCAAATGGTGGCGCGCTTATCAGTTGGGCGGACGTTCTATTTTGTGGGGCCGTCAAAGCTATCGCTGGAGCGATTTTGATTTTGAAGCCAATGCCAAAGATGGTATTGCCATAGACTGGCCTATACGTTACCGTGATATTGCACCCTGGTATGATCATGTAGAAAAATTTATCGGCGTAAATGGTTCTTTGGAAGGGTTGCCACAACTGCCCGATGGTCATTTTCTTCCACCCATGGAAATGAATTGTGTCGAAAAAGATATCTCAGCACGAATCAAAGAATATTACAGAGGTCAGCGGCACATGATCATTGGAAGAAGTGCAAATCTCACCGCTCCGATTGCGGGCCGTACACAATGCCAGTTCCGTAACCGGTGCTGGGAAGGATGTCCTTTCGGGGGTTATTTCAGCACGCAGTCATCTACCCTGCCTGCAGCTATGAAGACAGGCAATCTCACGGTTCGTCCCTGGTCGATCGTATCGAAAATCATTTATGATAAGGATACGAAAAAAGCAAATGGAGTTGAAGTGCTGGATGCAGAAACGAATCAGACCTACACTTTTTATTCAAAAATAATTTTCCTGAATGCATCGGCTTTAAACAGTGCCTGGATATTGATGAATTCAGCCACGGATATCTGGCCCGGCGGATTGGGAAGCAGCTGTGGTGAATTGGGCCACAACATTATGGATCATCATTACAATCTCGGAGCTTCGGGTATGGTTGAGGGTTATGAAGACAAATATTACTATGGAAGGAGGCCGAATGGAATCTACATCGTGAGATTCGCTAATCTTCCCGGTGACAAGAAGAGAGATTTTCTCCGCGGTTTCGGATACCAGGGCGGCGCCAGCCGCGAAGGCTGGAGCAGAAATGTGGCGGAGCTTAGTATTGGCGCATCATTCAAGGAAGCGCTGACCGAGCCCGGACAATGGTCAGTCGGTGTGACCGGATTCGGTGAGATGTTGCCCGATCATACAAATAAAATCACCCTGGATAAAAACAACAAAGACAAATGGGGATTGCCAATCCTGGCCATGGATGCAGAATTAAAAGACAATGAGAAAAAAATGCGCAAGGATATTGTTGAAGAAGCAAAAGCGATGTTCGAAATGGCAGGAGTAAAAAATATGCATAGCTGGGACGGGGGACATGAAATCGGCGATGGCATTCACGAAATGGGATCTGCAAGAATGGGCGGGGATCCAAAAACATCAGTGCTGAATCAGCACAACCAGGTTTGGGATGCGAAAAATGTTTTTGTGACGGATGGAGCATGCATGGTATCCTCTGCCTGCCAGAACCCCTCATTGACTTATATGGCGCTTACAGCGAGAGCGGCGAATTATGCAGTAGATGAACTGAAAAGAGGAAATTTGTAATGCTCTATAGTCATTGGTCATTAGTTAGTAAGTCATTGTCCAATGACTAATGACTGATGACTTCTGACCACTCAGTTAAATTTAAAATCATATTCAATGCCGGGAGATACCACAGTAAATATTAACAACAAAGCAGTCGATAAAAACACTTATGATGCGATTGTGATCGGTTCGGGGATCAGCGGGGGTTGGGCTGCTAAGGAATTGTGTGAACACGGATTGAAAACACTCGTGTTGGAAAGGGGAAGAAATGTGGTTCACCTGAAAGATTATCCCACGGCCACGATGAATCCCTGGGATTTTCCTCATCGGGGTGAAATGCCGAGAAGTTTTGTGGAGGCCAATCCACTGATTACCGAGGCGGCAGGTTTCGGGGAAGATACCGCACATTTTTTTATAAAAGATAACGATCATCCTTATGTGCAGGAAAAACCATTTGAATGGATCAGGGGTTACCAGGTGGGGGGCAAATCCATTATTTGGGGACGTGCCTGCCCGCGATGGAGTCATTTTGAATTTACTGCTCCTGCACGATATGGTTATGGAATAGAATGGCCCATTACGTACGAAGAAATCGCTCCCTGGTATTCGCATGCAGAAATATTTGCAGGGATATGTGGGAATAAAGACGGACTTGAAGCCATGCCTGACGGAGAATATCTTCCTCCTTTTGATTTTAATTGCGTTGAAAAGGATTTGCAGCAGAAATTAAAATCAAAATATAAAGATCGTTTCATGATCCAGGGACGATGGGCACAATTGACGAAACCCAAAGATATTCATTTGCAGCAGGGGAGGGGACAGTGTCAGGCCAGAGATCTTTGTATGCGGGGTTGTCCCTTTGGTGGTTATTTTAGTTCGGTGTCGGCCACATTGCCCTGGGCGCAGAGAACAGGTAATCTGACCATCCGGCCATTCTCAGTTGTTCATTCAATTATCTACGATGAAAAAAAAGGAAAGGCAACCGGAGTCAGGATCATTGATGCGAACACAAAACAGACTGAGGATTTTTTTGCAAAAATAATTTTCGTCAATGCATCAGCACTGAACAGTAATTTGATTTTGTTGAATTCAATATCGAATCGTTTTCCGAATGGATTTGGGAATGATAACGGATTGCTGGGAAAATATGTTTGTTTTCAGAATTACCGGGGCTCGCTGAATGGGAATGTGGATGGCTATGAAGACAAATACTATTATGGTAGAAGAACTGCTGAATGCATGATGGCCAATTTCAGAAACCTTCACAAACAGGATACGGATTTTGTAGGAGGATATATGGCATTCATGGGAGCCTGGCGTGAACGTGGAGCAGGTGATCAGTCGGCTGAGCAAATAGGAGCAGCATATAAAGATGCGATGACAGAAGCAGGGGGCTGGCATATGTACATGTACATTCAGGGCGAAACCATCCCCAAAGAAATCAATCATGTGGCATTAAGTAAAGACAAAAAAGATCAATGGGGAATTCCTTTGCTTACCATGAATGTGGGGTATGATGACAATGATGAAAAAGTATTGAAAGATTTTTTGACCCAGGGTTCAGAAATGTTTGATAACATGGCAATCAAAAATATTCGCCAGCATGATAATCACTGGGCGCCCGGAAGAGATATTCATGAAATGGGGGGATGCCGCATGGGCAAAGATCCGAAAACATCATTGCTGAATAAGTGGAATCAGTTTCACAATTGCAAAAATGTTTTTGTAACCGATGGGGCCTGCATGGCGAGCACGGGCTATGGAAGTCCTTCGATTTTGTATATGGCATTTACGGCGAGAGCAGCCAATCATGCGGTCGAGGAACTCAGGAAGGGGAATTTATAATGATGTGGTAGAGACAGAAATCCGGTCATATAAAATTTCATGGGAATGTTTGAACTTGTTAATATATTTATGAAGATTTTTTCCAAACAATCATTTTATCACTTTAATCAAAAAAGTCATTATGAATAGGCGAGAAGCATTGTCCAGTGTGGCGCTGTTATTAGGTGGCACTATCATTGGAGCCGAAGCTTTTTTATCAGGCTGCACAAACAGCGATAAAAAAATAGGAGCAGCAGGTCTGAATTTTTCTCCGGATGATATTGCATTTTTGGATGAAGTCGGGGAAACAATTATTCCTACAACAAATACACCCGGGGCAAAAGCGGCAAAGATCGGAGCGTTCATGAAAACCATCGTAACGGATTGCTATGAACCAAAAGATCAGCAGATCTTCCTGGATGGGATGAAAAAACTGGATGATGCCAGCGTGAAGAAAAATGGAAAGTCATTTCTTGATTCCACACCTGAACAAAGACATGATCTGCTTGTCGACCTCGATAAAGAGCAGAAAGATTATATGAGCAAGAAAAAGCCGGAAGACCCCTCTCATTATTTCCGCATGATGAAAGAACTCACGTTATGGGGCTATTTCACTTCTGAAATTGGTGCTACGCAAGCTCTTCGTTATGTTGCAGTGCCGGGAAGATATGAAGGATGCATTCCCTATAAAAAAGGGGACAAGGCCTGGGCAACTTAGAATTTGATAAGGACAAAATCGTTCAAAAAATCCCTGCACTGCAGGGATTTTTTATTTCGCGCAACTGTAAAGAAGATGGCATAAAAAAGGTTTAATCGGGAATTATTTTAAGCGCTTTTTTCATTCAGGAATTCAATGTGTTCAATTTACACATTATTGATTTTGATAATGGTGCAAAGAAATTGTTAAAAAAATATTATTTTTATTTCAGTTTATATGTAAATTCACATCGATTTTCAATTGTTTTAATCATTTCAAACAACTATCCTGCTTATGCCATTCAAAACTAACGTACTTGCCAGCGCTTGCTGTGTAGTACTGTTTTTGCTATTGAGTAGCAGTCTGCTAGCTCAGAAGACAGTTACTGGTCGTGTAATCAGTAACGCCGACAAGCAACCGATTGTCGGTGCAACCGTTCAGGTAAAGGGAACAAAGGTTGCTACCCAAACAGGTCCGGATGGATCCTTCTCCATCACTTCATCAAAAGAAATTGGAACAGTCATCATCACTGTAGTGGGATTTGAATCACTGCAGGTTCCTGTCTCAGGGAAGGGCAGTATCGGAGATGTCGTTCTTTCGCTTTCTGCTACATCACTCAATGATGTGATCGTGACTGGTTATACCGCTCAGCGCAAAAAAGATATTACGGGTGCGGTATCCGTAGTTAATGTCAAAGACATGAAAGCAGTTCCGATCGGAAGCCCCGACCAGATGTTGCAGGGACAAGCTGCCGGTGTGACCGTCGTTGGTTCAGGTTCGCCGGGTTCACAGGCGAATATCTGGATCCGTGGTATTTCTTCTTTCGGTGATACCTATCCGCTAATTATCGTAGACGGTGTGCAGGCCGACATGCATAACCTGAATGCTGATGATATTGAATCAGTACAGGTGTTGAAAGATGCAGGTTCTGCAGCGATTTACGGTGTTCGTGGTTCAAACGGCGTAATCGTCATTACCACAAAGAGGGGACATGCCGGTAAAGCAAACATTTCTTACGATGGTTATTATGGAACGCAGCAACCCTTGCCTGGGAATGTTTTCCATCTGCAGAATACACCGCAATTAGCTAACTCCTTGTGGAAGGCAGATATCAACAGCGGTAACGTAGACAGCCTGGGCAACCCCGTCGAGCCACAATATGGCAATGGTGCTGCTCCGGTAATTCCTGATTATATTGACCCCTCAGGAAAATTTGCCGGCGATCCTGCTGTGGATCCTGCCTTGTATAATATTGATTATAGCAAGGGTCCGATTTATCAGATCGTACCTGCAAACAAAACAGGAACTGACTGGTTCCATTCTATTTTTAAACCAGCTCCCATACAAAGCCATACTTTGTCTGCAAGCGGCGGCGGAGAAAAATCCAGTTATTTCTTTTCAGTTGGATATTTCGACCAGCAGGGAACTTTGCTGTCAACCTATCTGAAAAGATATAGCGTGAGAGTAAATACCACATTTAATATTAAGAACAACATAAGAGTTGGTGAGAATGCTTACCTGTATTACAAGGACAATCCAAGCGTAGATGGCGCTTCAGGCAATGTAAACGAAGGAAGCATAGCATTGGCCTACCGCGAACAGCCCATCATTCCCATTTATGATATTAAAGGCAATTGGGCAGGTTCTGCCGGTGCCGGACTTGGAAATGCAAGTAATCCTGTTGCCGACCTGACCAGGGGCGAACAGAATAAGGGATATGACTGGGTAATGAATGGAAATGTTTGGGGTGAAGTTGATTTCCTGAAACATTTTACTGTTCGCACGCAGTTTGGTGGTGTCATGGATAATGGATACTACTATTACTATGGTTATCACACTTATGAAAACGCCGAAAACAACAGTACCCAGTCCTTCAGCGAAAATGCTTATTACAACACTACCTGGACCTGGACAAACTCCATCGTTTACAGTCAGACTTTTGCTGAAAAGCATAGCCTGAAGGTATTCGGAGCTTTGGAATCAGTGTATGATTACGGCAGAGGCGTAGGTGGTAATGCACTCTCTTACTTCACTGATGACCCCAATTACAGAACACTGAGTGCAGGCGCCGCGCTTGGTTCGCCCGCTAACTACAGCTATGCATACCAGGACGCTTTGTATTCCCAGATAGGCAGGTTGGATTATGCCTATATGGATAAATATCTGATCAGCGGAACCATCCGCAGGGACCAATATTCAGCCTTTGGCGCTGATAAACGTGCTGGTACTTTCCCCTCCGTTTCTGTGGGATGGAGAGTTTCACAGGAAGAATTCATGAAAAATGTAACCTGGTTGAATGATTTGAAAGTAAGAGGCAGTTATGGTGTGCTGGGTTCAAAGCAGAATGTAAACAGGAATAACCAATACAACCTTTATCAGGGGAGTTTTGGTGCTGCGAATTATGCCATTTCGGGAAGCACAAGCAGCACAGCTCTGGGTTTCTATCCTTCGCGAATTGGAAGCCCGGAAACAGGTTGGGAGCAGGATGCGATCACCAATATCGGATTAGATGCAACACTGTTTCATAATAAACTCGATTTCACAATTGAGTGGTACAAGAAGAAAATTTCCGGTCTTTTGTTCCAGGACCAGGCTAGTGCCTATGCATCAGGCCCGGCATCTCTTCCTGATGTAAATATCGGGGATGTTCAGAATACGGGAGTTGATATCAATGCCACTTATCACGCAACGATCAGCCGCGATTTCAAACTGAATATCGGAGCAAACATTACTACTTACAAGAGTGAAGTGGTAAGCATCCCCGGTACCGGAGGTTATTTCACTGCAGGTGGCAGCCGTATCACGGATCTGGTTCGCAATCAGACAGGACATCCTGTGAGCGCATTCTACGGATATAAGATCATCGGATATTTCCAGGATGCCAACGATGTGGCTAAATCACCCACCCAGGCTGATGCTGCCCCGGGCCGTTTCAAATATGCTGATATCAATGGAGATGGAAAGATTGACGACAATGACCGTACCTTCCTTGGTAACCCGAATCCGAAATTCACTTATGGCATCAACATAAATGCTACATATAAAGATTTCGACTTTACCATGATACTTTACGGTTCTTCTGGAAACGATATCCTGAACTATGTTCGTTACTGGACTGATTTCTGGGCATCCTTCCAGGGTAACAAGAGCCTGAATCTTTATAATGACAGCTGGACTCCATCCAACCTTCATCCTAAAGCCCCGATCATTGAAAATGCTTCGACATTCAGCACCAATACAGTTCCCAATTCATTCTATATTGAAAAAGGTTCTTTCCTGAAATGCCGGACATTAACTATCGGGTATTCTCTCTCACCAGCTACGCTGAAGAAAGTAGGAATTAATAAATTCAGGATATATGTGCAGGCTGCTAACCTGTTCACAATTACCAGCTATTCTGGTTTGGATCCGGAAGTTCAGGGAGCATCAACCACACTAACTAATGGAAATTCAGCTCCTTCAAGCGCTGCTTATGGTATTGATTATGGTAATTACCCCGGTAATCAGAAGAACTATATTATTGGAGTAAACCTTAATTTCTAATATTAAAAATCTTTATCTTAAAACTTTTAAGTTATATGAAACGCAAAATCAATTATAAATTAATCATACCTGCAACGCTGGCGCTGGCTATTCTATTCTATGCATGCAGCAAGAGTTTCCTGGACAGGCCACCGATAGGTTCGCTGAGTCCGGGTACTGTTGCTAACCGCGCGGGTGTGGAAGCCTTACTTATAGGCGCTTACTCATTGCTTGATGGCGTTGACGGTACAGGTTTCGGACAAACTTCCGGAGCAGGTCCCTGGGAAAATTCAGCCGACAACTGGATATTCGGTGAAGTAGCCGGCGGTGATTCTCATAAGGGATCTGACCCGGGCGACCAACCGGATATTGTTCCGATCATGACCTGGAGCGAAAACGCAAGTAACGGTACGGTATTAGGAAAATGGCAAACGCTTTATGACGGTATAATACGTTGTAATGCCACTTTGAGTGAATTGCCCCTTGCAACAGACATGTCGCCTACTGATACAACTGAAGTCAGGGCAGAAGCTCAGTTCCTTCGTGGGCTTTATATGTTTGAATTGAGAAAGATGTATGGCATGGGAGCTCCTTTTGTAGATGAATCCATCAGTTATTCTAACGGTAACTGGAGGGTTCCGAACCAGGTAGAAACCTGGCCCAATATTGAAGCCGATTTTCAATATGCTATGGCTAATTTGCCAGCAACCCAGTCAGACGGCGGTCGTGCAAATAAGTATGCTGCGGAAGCATACCTGGCAAAGACTTATTTATATGAGAAGAACTATTCGTCTGCCCAGCCTTTGTTTAATGACCTTATCGCAAATGGCACTACAGCAATAGGACATAAATACAAACTGATCAACTTCGCAGATAATTTTAACCCCGGAACCGATCACCTCGATGATGAAGCCATTTTCCAGGCTCAGATGTCAGTGAATGATAATGGCGGTGCTAATAACGCAAATTCCGGCGATGTATTGAACTTCCCTTACACAGGCGGCCCCGGTACTTGTTGCGGATTTAACCAGCCTTCTTACAGCCTGGTGAATTCCTTCAAGACTGACCCTGTTACAGGTTTACCTGATCCGGTTAATTTCAATAATACAGACATGAAAAATGACCAGGGCATACCTTCATCTAATAATACCTACGTTCCATACGCAGGTACCGTTGATCCGAGGTTAGACTGGACAGCCGGCAGAAGAGGTATTCCTTACCTGGATTGGGGACTTTTCCCTGGCCAGGCATGGATACGCAACCAGGCCAGTGCCGGTCCGTATGCTCCAAAGAAGACCATCTATTACCAGTCCCAGCAGGGAACTCTTACTGATAATTCTTCCTGGACAAGCGGATATACTGCAAATAACTATACCTACATTCGTTTTGCGGACATTTTGCTGATGGCGGCCGAAGTTGAAGTAGAAATAGGCAGTCTGGATCTAGCAGAAAATTATGTCAACCAGGTAAGAGCAAGAGCTGCAGATACTACAGGTTGGGTACATGCGATTGTCGCTACTGCAGGTTTTAATTATGGTGGATATGCTGCTAATTATTTCATCAAAACTTATCCGGCAAATTATTTCACCACAGCGGGACAGGCTGGTGCACGTACGCTGGTTCAGTTTGAAAGAAAACTTGAACTTGCTATGGAAGGTCATCGCTTTTATGACCTTGTACGCTGGGGTACTGCTCAAGCAGAACTTAATGCGTATGCTCAGCACGAGTCGACTGTATCAGGCTATACATTGATGGCGGGCGCGACGTTTACTACTAATAAGAGTGAATACCTTCCGGTTCCTCAGCCTGAAATCGATAAGAGCTTTGAAGGTGGAAAAGCAACGCTTACACAAAATCCGGGATACTAAATCTAAATTTATCATCTCGATAGAAAAAGGTAGAGCAACAGCTCTACCTTTTCGTTTTTTTGATCACTGCTATTAACAAAAATTACAAATTTTGCAACCTCTTTTTTGGCTACATTAAAAAAATTTTTTTCTAAATTGCTGTAATGTCTCGACTTCCTGCTTTTTTGCCTGCCCTTGTCTTTTTTCTTGTTTCCTGTAGTAACCGGCATACACTTTTTGAACGCGTTTCTTCCGAACAAACAGGAATACATTTCAATAACCGGATCATCGAAACTGATTCAGTGAATGTCCTGGATCTTTCCAATGTGTACAATGGCGGCGGTGTGGGGATCGGTGATTTCAACAACGATGGCTTGCCGGATATTTATTTTACCGGCAATGAAGTATCAAACAAACTCTATCTCAATAAAGGAGGCTTTAAATTCCAGGATATTACTGATGAGGCTGGTGTAGACGGTGAAGGAAAATGGTGTCGTGGTGTGGCCGTAGTCGACATTAACAATGATGGCTGGCCTGATATTTATGTTTGCGCAACAATTAAAAAAAATCCTGAACAAAGAAAAAACCTCTTATATATCAACCAGGGTGTCGATAGCAATGGCATCCCGCATTTTAAGGAAATGGCAGCAGAGTACGGTCTTGCCGATACGGTGCATTCCACCATGGCCGCATTTTTTGATTATGATAATGACGGGGACCTCGATATGTATCTCGTCGTAAATGAAATAGTAGATCCGCGAACACCCAATGTATTTCATCCTTTAAGCAGGGACGGATCGTTCAGAAGTTCGGGCCGGCTCTACAGGAATGACTGGAATGATTCATTAAAACATCCCGTATTCACAGATGTTTCCAAACAGGCAGGCATAGGAACGGAAGGCTATGGACATAGCGTGAATATCGTGGATATCAATCATGATGGCTGGAAAGATATATATGTGGCCAACGATTATCTTCCCAACGACCTGCTCTGGATCAACAATCATGATGGCACTTTCTCAGAACATTTATCCGATTATTTCAAACATACTTCTACGAATGCCATGGGCAGTGATATCGACGATATTAACAATGACGGATTGCCCGACGTGGTAGTACTGGATATGAATCCGGAAGACAATTACCGGAAGAAGATGATGCTGAATCCCAACAATTATCTGACTTACCAGAACAGCGATTATTTTGGATATAATTATCAGTACGTGCGAAATACCCTGCAGTTAAATCAGGGGCCAAGAATAGATCAGAATGATTCTATCGGTGATCCCATTTTCAGCGAGATTTCTTTTTACGCAGGAATGGCAGAAACAGACTGGAGCTGGACTCCGATGGTTGTAGACTTTGATAATGATGGGTACAGGGATATCGTCATTACCAATGGCTTTCCGAAAGATGTCACTGATCATGATTTCGTGGCTTTCCGGAACAAAGCATACAATCTCGTATCCAAATCGGAATTGCTGAAACAAATTCCGGAAGTCAAACGGCATAATTATGCGTATAGAAATAACGGCAACCTGACATTTACTGACGTTTCAAAGGACTGGGGTTTGATGACTCCTACATTCTCTAACGGTGCCGTATATGTGGATTTGGATAATGACGGCGCTCTTGATATGGTGGTCAATAATATTGATGATGAAGCAATGGTATACCGCAATACATCAAGAGATCATGACAAAGAAAGCAATCATTATCTCCAGATAAAATTTGCAGGTGACAGCCTGAATAAAAACGGATTGGGAGCAATGGTCGAATTGCATTATGATCATGGGAAACAACAGGTCTTTGAAAATACTCCTTATCGTGGCTACCTCTCAACAGTACAAAATATTGCTCACTTCGGACTGGGTAAGATTGCAGTGGTTGATACGGTGCTGATCATCTGGCCCGATGGGCGTTTATCCACCTTACAGAATGTGAAAGCCGATCAATTGCTGAAGGTAAATATCAAAGATGCTTCAGGACATTATTCATTCAGTCATGGTGCCAAAGCCAGGAATAATTTATTCACGGAAATAACAGATTCTGTCAATATACATTATGTGCAAAAGGATCGCGATTATATTGATTTTAATATCCAGAAATTATTGCCTCATAAATTTTCTGAATTCGGCCCGGCGCTGGCCGTGGGCGATGTGGATGGCAACGGATTGGATGATATTGTATGCGGTGGTTCTTTTCTATACAGCGCACAGATCTTTTTGCAACAGCCCGGAGGAAAGTTTATACAAAGAAGTTTATTGCATGGAAAGGATAGTCTTGATAAACGATGTGAGGACGAAGGACTGCTGCTTTTTGATGCCGATGGAGATGGAGACCTTGATTTATACATAGCAGGAGGAGGTGATGAAGGCGCGGCAGGAAGTGAAGTCTACCAGGATCGTTTATACATAAACGATGGGAAGGGCAATTTTACACTCGATTCTTCTGCTTTACCTCGGAACCTGACAAGTAAATTTTGTGTTCGTGCTGCTGATTTTGATCATGACGGAGACCTCGATTTGTTCATTTCCGGTCGTGTGGATCCCGGTAATTACCCAAAAGCGGTTTCCAGCTTCATTTACAGGAATGATTCTAAAAATGGCAAGGTTCGGTTTACCGATGTCACGCAAACAGTAGCCAGGGATTTAATCAATATCGGAATGGTATGTGATGCGATCTGGACGGATTTTGACAACGATGGTTGGCCGGATCTTGTGTTGGCAGGAGAATGGATGCCCGTGACTTTTTTAAAAAATTACAGGGGAGTTTTCAAAAATGTAACTGGCGAAACAAATATCAGTAATCAGACAGGATGGTGGAACAGTATTGCGGCAGGTGATTTCGATAATGATGGAGATATTGACTACATCGTAGGAAACCTGGGGCAGAATTCATTTTACAGGGCGAGTGCGCAGTATCCTGTCAGGGCATATGGAAAGGATTTTGACAATAATGGTATCTATGATATGATACCTTCGCTCTATCTGCCGGATTCAACGGGGGTAAAAAAAGAATTCCCCTCACATTCCCGCGATGACCTGATCAAACAGATCAATGCCATGCGTAAAAAATTTCCTACTTATAAATCATATGCTTCTGCAGATATGGATGAAGTGCTCAATGATCAGGAACGAAAGGGAGCCCTGATATTAGAAGCTGATAATTTTCAGACTTCTTTATTGAGGAATGATGGGAACGGGAAATTTACCATCATTCCTTTACCTGCCCAGGCCCAATTTTCGGTTATCAATGGCATGGTTGTAGAGGATTTTGATGGTGATGGCAATCTCGATGTGGTAATGAATGGAAACGACTACGGTACCGAAGTGTCAACAGGAAGATATGATGCATTAAATGGATTGTACCTGCAGGGCGACGGGAAAGGTAATTTTTCACCCAAAACTATTTTGCAAAGTGGCATATTCATACCCGGAAATGGAAAATCGCTGGTGAAGCTTAGAGGTGCAAAGGGCCAATGCTTATTGGCAGCAGGGCAAAACAGAGGGGCATTGAAAGTTCTTAGATTGAATCGATCGGTAAAACTGATTTCTTTGGAACCTTCGGATGTCAGCGCATTAATTAAATACAGGAACGGTACTTTTAGAAAAGAGGAAATTTATAATGGCTCATCCTTTTTATCGCAGTCAGGCAGATTTTTGAATCTGACTGATCAGGTTGTTTCAGTTGAAATAACAGATAACAAAGGGAAAAAAAGAACACTCCCTGTGAAATAACAATCGGTATTGATTATTATTCATAAAAATTTGCTTGCTGGCTAACCTGGTCGATGCGATTGCATCAGCTTATGGCAATTGACAAATCTACTGTAAACTTTCTTGCTCAAATCTCTTAACAGGATTGTATGAACAATGGGATAAATTGGCTCATTTTTGCTTTATTGTCGGCTTTGTTTGCAGCCTTAACGGCCATATTTGCGAAAGCCGGTTTAAAAAATATCAACTCTGATCTTGCGACTGCAATTCGTACGGCAATTATACTCATTATGACATGGGGGATTGTAATTTTTAATCAATCCATCAAAGAATTACCAGACCTTTCTAAAAATAATTGGATATTCCTGATATTGTCTGCAGTGGCCACGGGCTTATCCTGGCTTTTTTATTTTAAGGCTCTTCAATTAGGCAGGGTTTCTTATGTAAGTGCAATTGACAGGGGAAGTCTTGTGTTTGTTATTTTGCTATCCATAGTTTTTTTAAAAGAACCACTGACTCCCAAACTTTTAATTGCTGCAGGATTGATAACGGCTGGCATGCTGGTGCTGGTTTGGAAATGATGCCCGATAAAGTCAATCTGCCTGAAACACTTATCCAGCTTGAGTTTTATGACTTGCCTAAACCGTGAACGATTAGTTTTTGGGTTTTACTTTTTGATTTCCGGGTGGCGAAAAAGAGGGCAGCTTCTTGCTCCTGTTATTAGGTGAGATCTGGCTAATGAGGTATATGCCAATAAGGATCAGACAGGTGATGAAATGAAACTGGTTGTAAAAACTGCTATAATCTTTGTGTGTAATATATCCGGGTAAAAAGATAAAATTCATAAAGGCGCTGAAAAGGGATACGGCTCCGATGATAAAATTCATTTTCAAAAATGCATAGATGCCGATTCTGCACAGTTCAACAGCAAGCAGGATTCTTGACGCAAGCCCCAGTATTTGAATGAAAGTTGTCGGAGGAAATAATAGTTGGAGCAGGCTGTCAATAACCAGAATGTATCCGATAAGGATTACTTGGTGAATATACATTCGCTTAAAAGTGATGAGAGATACGATTGATAATAATAGCAGGCTGCATACTTTATTAATCATTCCGATCAAAGAAAAGAATATTCCATAAGCTGTCATATCGAGATTGTTTTCAGCAAGCTGGAATTGAATAACCGGCAACATGCTTCCAAAAAGGCAAAAAGTGCCAAACAGGAGATGTATTTTTTCTTCCGGAGAAAAAAAATAGATCAACAGAAAAAGAATGCCTATTCCGATGCTCAGGAAAGAAAAACCGAAAGGAATTCTCTGCTGCTGCAAATCGAGCTCAAAACTTCTTAGGGCAGGATTGAGAGTACCTATTTTGATGAAGAGCGGGGGTACCTTGGCATTAGTGAACTGCCATATTCTGGAAGGCGTATTGCTGGCAAATCTGATAGCAATGGAAACAGTATCCACTAGATTAGACGGAAGTAAAAAGGGTTTGTTGTGCGGGTTATCGCTTTTGTATTTTCCGGTTCCATCAATCTGCCCGAGTGTTAAAAGTGAATTTCCATTGATATATAGTTCTGATGCGCCCAATTGTGATAATGTGACGACGAATTGATTAGTCGAGATCTGAGAATCTATAATGATCTTTGTCCTGAACCAGCCGATTTTTTTGCTGCTAAATGCGGGCAGATAATGGGTATAGTCTGAAAGATCAACTGTTTGCCATTGGCTGTCGTCAAATGAGGATCTCGCCCAACTGGTATCATCACCCGGGTGAAATTTCCATCCTTTATCCAGAGGGAAATCCTGCGTCGGAATATGGTTCAGGTAAACGAATGAGGATTCATGGCCTTGTGCGAATAAAATTCCGGTTGATAAAATGGCAAAGGCAATACTGAATAAAATTTTCATTTTTATTCTTTTTGTTTTTTTTCATCGGTAACAGGATAACAATTTTCGTATATACAACAGGGTTTGAAATTCTTTCGTCATTAATTCTTTACACTGAGCAGCATTATCTGTAAAGAAAAATAGAATAAAATATGCGGATTAAGAAATATTGGTGCATGAAAAAATACCCGGGAATTCACGCAGATCTTTCGGCGAATCTGACAACAGAATGAATGTTCGACGTGGGGTGATATTTTTCTAAAATAAAAAAGGTTACCTGAGGTAACCTGATGAAAATATTTTTATACCTGAGCCATTTAACGGCCGGAACCATATCCAACATAGCCTTGGGTGGATTTGCAACCACTTCTTTCAGAACCTCTGTAACTGGAACATGATGTAATCAGCGCCGTAACTGAGGCAACAAGTACTAAGATTAAAATTGTCTTTCTCATTTTCTGGGTATTATTTAAATTTAAAATTCCTGGTAAATAAGAGAAACGATCACCAGGTGCTTCAGAGGAACGGATAGACAAAAAATTGAGAAATATTCGACAGGATAGGAGAGGAATTCATACAAAGTAAAGCTAAAAAAGACAGAATTGCAAGCGGGAGACTGAAATAAGTGTATTTTTTTGTTAATACCTTTTGCTGGGATATTTTTAACCTAAATTAAAATCATTGTTTGTACATTTTATTGCCATCGGGGGCAGTGTCATGCATCAGTTAGCGATTGCTTTGAAAAAAAAGGGATATGGGGTTACGGGCAGCGACGACGAGATATTTGAGCCTGCCCGATCTAACTTGTTGAACGATAATATATTGCCTCCAGAAATGGGATGGTTCCCTGAAAAAATCAACCCTTCTCTTGATGCGGTGATACTGGGTATGCACGCGAAAGAAGATAATCCTGAATTGCTGAAAGCAAGAGAACTAAACCTTAAAATCTATTCTTTCCCCGAATATATTTACCAGGAAAGCCTGAATAAAATAAGGGTGGTGGTAGGAGGCAGTCATGGTAAAACCACGACCACCTCAATGATTATGCATGTACTGCAAAAAACGGGGAAGGAATTTGATTATATGGTCGGAGCCAGACTTGAAGGGTTTCCTCAATCAGTGAATATTACTAATGCTCCGCTTATCATCTGTGAGGGTGATGAATATCCCGCGAGTGTAATTGAAAAAAGACCAAAATTTCATTTTCTTTATCCGCATATAGCGATCATAACCGGCATTGCCTGGGATCATATTAATGTATTTCCGAGTTTTGAATTTTACCTGGAACAGTTCAGGATTTTTATTGATAAAATTCAGCCCGGTGGTATGCTGATATTTAATTCGACCGACGCGGTTTTAAGGAAACTGGTTGACGAGCATCCGGCAACGATTCGCAAAATCGGGTACGACATACCTGATCATTATATCAGGGATGATCACACGTATATCCGGTTGGAAGGAAATGAAGCCAGGCTTTCTGTTTTCGGTAATCACAATCTCTTAAACCTTCATGCGGCCTATTTAACCTGTAAAGAAGTAGGGATTGGTACCCCGGTCTTTGTGCGCTCAATCGCAGATTTCACCGGGGCTTCTAAGAGACTGGAATTAATCGCAAAAAATGATCATACTAACATATATCGCGATTTTGCTC